>Ga0335085_10005370_pt1 | contig 20596 bp, 16 predicted proteins | sample Lox_Sample_45_FD_206712 | JGI IMG/M metagenome (GOLD analysis project Ga0335085, IMG submission 206712) | Soil microbial communities from Loxahatchee National Wildlife Refuge, Florida, United States - Lox_Sample_4.5 | ecosystem: Environmental > Terrestrial > Soil > Wetlands | place: USA...
GGATTGAGAAGTTTGCGTGCTCGCCGCTGAATGTGGGAGGCGGGACGGCGAAGATGGCTCACGGGATTTTGCCGGTGCCGGCGCCTGCCACTGCGAATTTGCTGCAGGGGAAGCCGACGTACTCGAATGGGGTGCAGAAAGAACTTGTGACACCAACTGGTGCTGCGATTGTTGCGACGCTTTGCGATCGATTTGGGCCCCAGCCGGCGATGAGCGTTTCGGCGATTGGATATGGAGCGGGGACGGCGGATCTGGAGGGACAGCCGAACGTGGTACGGATCATGATCGGGGAGGCGATTGGGGCCTGGGCTGGGCAAGGGAAAACAGCACAGGCTGAAGCCTGTGCCACTGGATTCGATGAGGAAATTGCCGTAATTGAGGCGAATCTTGACGATATGAACCCGCAGATTTACGGATATTTTTTGGAGAAGGCGCTGGCGGGGGGAGCGCTGGATGTTTATACGACGCCGGTGCAGATGAAGAAGAACCGGCCAGGAACTTTGCTGACGGTTTTGTGCAGGCCGGCGGATACGACTGCGTTGATGACATTGATTTTTGCGGAGACGACGACGTTTGGAGCGCGTACTTATCGCGCGGAGCGGCGGGTGTTGCCGAGGGAATGGGTGAATGTGACGACTTCTCTTGGCGAGGTGCGGGTGAAAATTTCTCGGGTGAACGGGCATATCCGGCACGCTACTCCGGAGTACGAGGATTGCCGCAAACTGGCTGAAGAGAAGAATGTGCCGTTACAACAGGTGATTGCGGAGGCGATACGGAGTTACGAGAAAAGACAATAGAAAAGAGTAAAGAAGCGGCAGAGACGAAGAATACGCAAAGCTAGCGCAGAGAAGGAAGAGACGGAAAAGACGGGACGGACGAGGGAAGAACGGAGAAGAATGGCAGCGGGAAAACCAAAATATTATTTGACGACGCCGATCTACTACACGAACGGATTGCCGCATATCGGGCATACCTATTCGACGATCGTATGCGACGCAATCCGGCGGTACAAGCGGATGCGCGGGTATGACGTGGTGATGACGACGGGGACGGATGAGCACGGCGTCAATGTGGAACGCTCGGCGAAGAAGGCGGGAGTTCCGGAGTCCGAGTTCGTGGCGAAAATGGCGGCGCAGTGGAAGGCGCTGTGGGACGAGTTGGGAGTGCAGGGCGACGAGTTTATTCGCACGACGGATTTGAAACATGCGCACACGGTGCAATGGCTTTTCAAACTGTGCCGCGAGAATGGGTTTGTTTATCCGGGGCATTACACCGGCCAATACTGCATCTACGACAATGCGTATGTGGACGTGAAGCCGGGTGAGAATTGCCCGGATTGCGGGCGACCAACGGAGACGGTCACAGAAGCAAATTTTTATTTCAAGCTTTCGGCGTTTGAAAAGCCGCTACTCGATTTTTACGCGAAAAATCCTAAATTCATTCAGCCGGAAACGCGGAAGAACGAAGTGTTGAGTTTTGTCGAAGGCGGGTTGCGGGATTTAAGCATTACGCGGACTTCGATTAAGTGGGGCATTCCGGTGCCGGGCGAGGAGCCGCACGTGTTTTACGTGTGGTTCGATGCGCTGACGGCGTATTTGAGCGCGGTGGGCGGGCCGAATTATGAGAAGAGCGGGTATTGGCCTGCGGATTTGCATTTGGTGGGGAAAGAGATTATTCGTTTTCACGCGGTTTACTGGCCGGCGTTCTTGATGGCGGCAGGCTTGCCTCTGCCGAAGCAGATTTGGGCCCACGGCTGGCTGCTGATGGACAGCGCGAAGATGAGCAAGTCGCTGGGGAATGTGGTGCGGCCGCGGCCGATTGTGCATGTGCTGGGGATGGATGCGCTGCGCTATTACCTGCTCCGCGAGACGGTGTTCGGGCAGGACGGGAATTTCAGTTATGACGCGTTGGTGACGCGGTACAACAGCGATTTGGCGAATGGGATTGGCAATTTGGCGAGCCGAACGGCTGCTATGGTCGAGAAAAATTGTGGCGGGAGAATTCCGAAACCTGGCGAGCGGCTACCGCAAGACGATGAACTGGCGAAAATTGCGCAGGCGGTGATTGGGGATGTGTTGGAGGAATATGAGCAGCTTGGATTTTCGCGGGCGCTCGAGGGAATTTGGTCGCTGATCGCTGCGGCGGATAAATACTTGACGAGCGAGCATCCGTGGTCGCTTGGCGAAGCGGATAACGATCAGTCGAGACGCGCAACGATCTTGTGGACGACGGTGGAAGTGCTGCGGATTGTGACCGTGCTGACGCACCCGGTGCTGCCGGAAAGCACGACGAAAGTGTGGGCTTTGCTGGGCCAGGCGGGGACGCCGGGGGCGGTGGGGTTGGATGGATTGCGATGGGGACAGCTTGTGCCGGGAATCACGCTTGGGAAATCGCAGACATTATTTCCGCGGATTGAAAAAGCGGAAGCAATCGAGAGGATGGAAGCCATGGAAAAAGAAGCACAGAATGCACCTTCGCCAGTTGCGGCTAGCACACCTACGCCGGTGGCAGCGCCGGCTGGTGGCGGGGGAGTGGCTGCGGGAGCAGCGCCTGCGGCGGATGCGAAAATCGGGATTGAGGATTTCGCGAAAGTCGAAATGCGCGTTGGCCAGATCAAGACGGCGGAGAGGATTGTCGGCGCGGATAAATTGCTGAAACTGACCGTGGATATCGGGACGGAAATTCGGCAGATTTGCGCAGGGATTGCGCAGTTCTATGAGCCGGAGAAGTTGGTGGGGAGGAAAGTGGCGGTGGTGGTGAATTTGGCGCCGCGGAAATTGAGGGGAGTGGAATCGAACGGGATGATTATGGCGGCGGCGGTGGGACCGGAAGGGCGGCCGGTTCTAGTGGGATTTCCGGATGAGGACGTGGAGATTGGGGCGAGATTAAAGTAAAGAGGTAAGGACGTAAAGAAGTAACGACGGAGAATGGAAAGAGCACAGGCTGAAGCCTGTGCTACTGAAAGATGGAACTGATTGATTCACATGCGCATATTGATGATGCTCGGTTTGATGAGGATCGCGACGCGATGCTGGATCGGGCGCGGGCGGCGGGAGTGACGACGCTGCTGGCGATTGGAACGGGGCCAGGACCGGAGAAGCTGGATGCAGCGATGCCGATTGCGGAGTCGCATGATTGGATTTACACGACCGTGGGGATTCATCCGCACGAAGCGAAGGAAGTGACGCAGGCGCATCTGGATGAATTGGTACGGCTGGCGCGTCATCCGAAAGTGATTGCCTGGGGCGAGATCGGTCTGGACTACTTTTACGATCATTCGCCAAGTGATGTGCAGGAGCGCGTTTTTCGGGAACAGATGGGGCTGGCAGCGCAGGCGAAGCTACCAATCATTATTCATTGCCGAGATGCGTGGGCGGATTGCCTGCGATTGATCGAGGAAGTTTGGCGGCCGACTGGGCTGGGCGGGATTTTGCATTGCTTCACGAGCACGCTGGAGGATGCGCGGCGGGCGATTGAAATGGGATTCATGATTTCGTTTGCGGGAAATTCAACGTATCCAAAAACGCAGAATTTGCGGGATGTTGCGAAAACTTTGCCGCTGGAAAATATTTTGATCGAGACGGACTCGCCATACCTTGCACCACAGGCATATCGCGGGAAACGGAACGAACCGGCGTACGTGACGGAAGTGGCGCGTACGCTCGCGAGTGTGAGAGACTTACCCGCGGAAGAATTCGCCGCCAGGACAGCAGAGAATTTCCGGCGATTCTTCCGCCTGACCGAGCCGTCGATGTCCGCGGCTGCGGAGTCCCAAAGATGAATGCAGGGCTTGGGAGGAGAGCTATCGCGCTTCTGACCGTCAAAGAGATATTTGACCTCGTCCGGGACGATCTCGTGCTGGTGGAGGAGGAGCTGGCGCGGCAAAGCGCCGGCGCTTTCGAGCCAGTTGCGGAAATCACGAGTTATCTGCTGGGCGGAGGCGGGAAGCGGCTGAGGCCGGCGCTGCTACTGCTGTGCAATTCGTACACGGGTCGGCGGAGCGAGGGAGCGATTCGACTGGCAGCGGTCGTTGAGCTGCTGCACAGTGCGACGCTGATTCACGACGACGTGATCGACAGCGCGGATACGCGGCGCGGGCGCCCTTCGGCGAATTCGCGATGGGGGAATCATCGCAGCGTTCTGGCTGGGGATTGGCTGTACATGCAGTCCTTCCAGATGGCACTGGAAGAGAGAAATTTTCGGATTCTGGATATTTTGATCGACCTGACGCAGAAGATGGTTGAGGGCGAACTAATTCAACTGGCGAAGATCGGGCGCATTGATGTTACCGAAGAAGATGCGCTGCGGCTCGCGATGTATAAGACAGCGTGTTTGTTCAGCGGGTGCGCGAGGTTGGGAGCGGTGCTAGGCGGCCTCGAAGGCGTGGAGGAAGAAGCGCTGGCGGATTACGGGCGCTATGCGGGGCTGGCGTTCCAGTTGGTGGACGATTTGTTGGATTTTACGGCTTCTACGGAGCAATTGGGGAAGCCGGTGTTGAGCGATCTGAAGGAAGGAAAGGTCACTCTACCGCTGATTTACGCAATGGACAACGGGCATCGCGATGCGCGAGAACTTGTAGCGCGGGTGCTCGAGGAAAAGGAGTTCAACTCGGTTCGCGCGGAAACAATTGTGTCGCTAGTTCACGAATCCGGAGCGCTTAATCGGGCGCGTATGCTTGCCCACGAGTACGCGCGCCGCGCCAAAGCGTGCCTCGAAGGGCGCGGAGATTCGGAGTATGCGCGGGCGTTGCTGACTTTGCCAGATTTTATTCTCGAGCGCGAGAACTGATCTCGGGCCGGCGATGTTGCCCTTCAAACTGGTCTACCACAAAGGCTACGATTTGAATCTGGGCGAGCACGTTTTTCCATCACAAAAATTTCATTTAATTGCCGAATTGCTCGTGCGCGAGGGCATCGCGACGGGAGAGGATTTCCTGACGCCGGAACCTGCGGCGGACGAAGACATTCTGCGCGTACACACCGCGGAGTGGGTGCACAAGCTGAAGACGGGAACGCTTTCGGCGAGCGAGATTATGAAACTGGAGATTCCTCATTCGCGGGAGGCGGTGGAAGCGTGCTGGCTGGCGGCGGGAGGCTCGATACTGGCGGGACAACGTGCGCTTCGCGATAGTTTCGGCTGCAACCTGGGCGGCGGATTTCATCACGCATATCCGGGCCATGGCGAGGGTTTTTGCGCGATACACGACGTGGCGGTGGCGATTCGAAGGCTGCAGGAGGATGGAGCGATTCGGAAGGCGATGGTTATTGATACTGACGTGCATCAAGGAAACGGAACGGCGGCAATTTTTGCCGAGGATGAATCCGTATTCACGATTTCGATCCACCAGGAAAACAATTATCCGGCGTACAAGCCACCTTCGGACATCGATCTGGAAATGGCGGACCGCGTGGAGGATGACGAGTATCTGGGAGCTTTGATTCCCGCGGTGCAATTGGCACTGGATGAATTCAAGCCAGAAGTTGTCTTTTATGTGGGCGGGGCGGATCCGTTTTGCGAGGACCAGCTTGGCGGTCTGATGCTGACGAAAAAAGGATTGAAAGAACGCGATCGGAGAGTGTTTGAAGAGGCACGGCGACGAGCAATTCCTGTGGCGACGGCACTGGCTGGAGGATACGCGCGAAGGGTGGAAGACACGATACGCATCCACGTAAACACAATTCTTGCCGCGCGCGAAGTTGCGCTGGCGTTTCCATCGGCATCGGCGGCGAAGCAATAGCAGAGAGGTAGGTTCCATTCCCGGGCATTTGCTCTACGGGATCTTGAGGGGCGTTCCATGAAGCGTCTCGCGATTCGACTTGTATTCAACCACTTCATTTGTGCGGCGCTGCTGTTGTCTTCCACCGCAGCCAGTCCAGGCCTTGCGCAGGTGCCGACTGCTGTTGGAAAAAAGTTGAGGGTGTACATTTCTGTAGACATGGAAGGCGTGGCGGGAGTGGTGACCGCGGATCAACTTATTCCAGGGGGATTTGAGTACGAGCGATTCCGAAAGTTCATGACGGACGAGACGCTCGCGGCAGTGCGGGCGACGCAAGAAGCGGGAGCAAGCGACATCGTAGTGAGCGACTCGCACGGAAACGGCGAGAACCTGCTGATTGATGAGTTTCCCAAGGAAGTTCGCATAGTCCGTTCGTGGCCGCGGCACGGCGGAATGATGGCCGGGCTGGATTCGAGCTTCAACGCCGCGATTTTTATTGGCTACCATGCATCCGCGACGAATCCGAACGGCGTTCGCGCGCACACATTTTCGAGCGCGCATTACACACGAGTCACGTTGAACGGCCATGCGGTGACGGAAGGCGAGTACAACGCCGCCTACGCGGGAGCTAAAGGAGTGCCGGTCATCTTTGCCTCCGGCGACGACGCAGCCGTTGCAGAGATCAAATCGCGGTTAGGGAATATCGAAACCGTCGAAACGAAGAGCGCGCTGAGCTTTCATTCCGCGGAAACGCTCACGCCAGCGGCTTCCTGCGAAAAAATTCACGACGGGGTGAAAGCGGCGCTTGTGCGATTGCAGGATTTCAAACCTTACACGGTCAAGACGCCGGTCACGCTGGAGATTACGTTCAAGAATTACATGCCGGCTGAGGTACTGAGCTACCTGCGAATCGTGCAGCGAGTAGATTCGCATACGATCCGGTTTGTAGGAAAAGATATGGACGAGGTGGATGACTTCGAAGAATTTGTGTCGAACTATGGCGCCGATTTAGCGCCCTGAACGGGCTTCGCCAGACTTTCATTTTGACCAGCGAGCACCCGGCGGACCGCTGCGCGAAGTTGCGATTCCACGCCGTCGGGATCAAAGCCCTCCGCGCGATAAGCGATCTTTCCCGTGCGATCGAGAATGACGATAGTGGGAAAGGCATTTACGCCGAGGAGGCGGTCCAGGCCATCGGCGAAGACCACGGTCGTGCGAGGTTTTTCTTTGTGGAGATAGTCCGGGACAAGAGACTCGTCCTCGTCGCAATCCGCGGAAAGAAAGACGATGCCGGGAATTCCATCGAATTGCGCGGCCACGCGCTCGAAGTGAGGCTCCATCGCGCGGCAAGGTCCGCACCAGGTGGCCCAGAAATTCAGCACAACGACTTTTCCCTTCTGGCCAGCGAGCGGATATGATGAGCCGTCACTGGCCATCCGAAGCTTGAAGTCGTAAGGCTCCTTGGCGCCGGCGTTTCTTGCGGGTTTGGGAGCGTCCGAAGACGCAGAGACGTCGTCGTACGCATGCAGGAGATAGTCGCCAAGGCCTTGCTCAGAGCCGTGTGCGAGCCGCCAGACATTGCCGAGCTCTTGGCGAATCTCGCGGCGATTTGCTCCGTTTCCCGAAGCTCCGGCCAGCGCAAAGGCTCGCGCATATTCGCGGATCGCTCCGGGCAAATCCTTGTTTAATTCGGCAATTTCGCCGAGTTTTTCTCCCGCCGTCGCGTTCGGAGAGAGGGCCATGCTGGCGCGAAAATCCTTTTCCGCGGCAGCGGCGTCGTGCAGTTTGAAGGCAAGCCTGCCGCGGAGCGAGAGGATATTCGTTTCATCGCGCTTTTGTTCAGCTTCCCATTCTTCCATCGAAATTTTGGGAGATTTATTTTCGGGAGTATTGCGCTGGACGTATTCCAGGACGCGGGTGGAATAGGATATCGCGCGGCGCAGGGCGGTTTCATCGCCGTTGCGTTCCAAGAGTTGGATGGCGAGCACGGTCATGGAGATATCCTCTGGCGCGAGAGCGACGATGCGCTCGGCGTATTCGGCGGCGCGAGCGGAGTCCTGGAGCTGGAGATTCGCTTCGACGAGGGCGCGATAGATTTGTGGGCGTTGCTGCGATTCCGGGTACTTCTGGAGGAAAGCTTCAAGGTTGCGGACTAACGCGGCGCGGTCGTTGCCGGAATCGTCGATGGCCTGCTGGAGTTCTTCGGTTTCGGACGGTGTTTTGGTATCAGCAGATTTCTTTGCGGCTGAGTCTTTCGTTCCGCGCGGGGGCGCGCTCTGAAGATAACTTTGCTGCAGATCAGCCGCTCGCAAGGCGGGAGAGCCGAAATGAATCTCCAAGAGAGCGAGAACAGCGAGTGTGCATCGGCACATACAGTTCACAAGGCAGATTCTAGTATGTTTGGGTGGAAATTGCCGAGGTGCGTTGCAGATTGTCGAGGCCATTCAGCGCGGGAAGGCGATCAGTTTATTGGGCGCTTTGCACTTCGATGTTCCCGGAGACGGTATGAATTTCCACACGGCCCCCGCCCGAACCGATGCGAGCGCGCAGGGAGTGCTTGCCCTGCTCTTCAATCATGATGGGAATCTGAGCGGTGATCTGACCGGAGACGGCGTTAGCGGAAAAGTGGAAATTTGCGTTCGAGGGGACCGCGATTTGCACAGTCCCGGAGGCGGTTCGCAATTCCCAGAAGCTGTTGCCGCTGGGATTGCCTTGGACCGACAAGCGCCCCGAACTGGTGCGCGCTTTCACGTCGGCATTGGCTCCATGCACGTCAATCGAGCCGCTGGAGGAGCCGGCATCCACGCGACCACCCGGGGTATTTACCCGGACATCGCCAGAAACGGAGTGGGCCAGAACGTCTCCCTTGGCATTCGAGACCGTCACGCTGCCCGAAACGCTTGTGGCGCGTGCGTCATCACCGCAATTTTCGGCTTCGATGGATCCGCTGGTTGAGGAAAGTCTGACTTCGCGGCCAATATCTTGCGCTCGAACGGAGCCAGAGACGGACTCCGCTCGGACAGGGCCGGCCACATTGCGAATCGAATCGGAGCCGGAAATGCTCGTCGCATTTACTTCGGTCTGCCGGGGCACTTCGAGGGAGTACGAGATGGAGACGCTATGCAACCGCGAAAGCTCCTTGCCGACACGGAGAGTGCTGCCTTTGAGTTCGACGGGCGGATTGGCGAGAATATCGTCCAGGCGTTTTTGCGGACTGCCAAAACCAAAACCGGAGACTTGTACAATTCCGTGCACGTGCACTTTTCCGTCCGCACTGCCGACGATGGAGACATCGCCCGCAACATTGGACAGGTCCACCAGGATCGGGCCGGAAACATCCAGCGAGCGGTCAAAGCTTCCGGAGACGGACGGGCCCATCGAGCATCCAGCCAGCGCCACGACGAGGGCAAGCGAAGCGATAAACGCGGCCCGACGGCAATGTCTCGTCATTCTTCCTCCAGCGCCAACTGCGGCGCGTGTTCGACCCTTTCCAAAAGAAGATACGCACAATCGGCGAAAGATGTTCCCGACACGCAGTAACAGGAGTGCATGCTATCGGGCAAGGCTTTCGTTCAGCGAGCCTTGCCGGTAGCCCTCCAGATCGAGCGCTACGTAGGTGAATCCGGCGCCCTTGAGATGCGCCGCGATCAACGCCGCCACTTCCGGAGTCATGGCGCGCGGCATCTCCTCAGGCGCAATTTCCACGCGCGCAAGCTTTTCATGCAAGCGGACGCGAAATTGACGGAATCCCAGTTGGCGAAGAGCCGTTTCGCCGCGTTCGACCAGTGCCAGCCGCTCGGCGGTTACTTCTGTGCCGTAAGGAAGGCGCGAAGCAAGACAGGCAGAGGCGGGACGGTCCCAGGTGGGCAGGCCCGCGCGATGAGAGAGCTCGCGAATTTCCGCCTTGCGCAATCTGGCATCGAGAAGAGGCGCCACCACGCGATGCTCGGCTGCGGCGCGGTGGCCGGGGCGAAAATCCAGGGTGTCATCGGCGTTTACGCCGTAAGCGACGGCCGTGAAACCGCGCTCTTGAGCCATAAAGTCGAGGACGCCGAAGAGTTCGTCCTTGCAGAAGTAACAGCGATCCGCCGCGTTGGCGCGGTATTTGGGATCTTCCATTTCATGCGTTTCAACGAATTCATGGCGAACGCCGACTTTGCGGACAAAATCCTCGACCACCGCGCGATCATGCGCGGAATAACTTGGAGAAAGCGCGGTGACGGACAGCGCGCGTTCTCCTAGTGCAATATGGCCGGCCCACGCCAGATACGCGGAGTCCGCTCCCCCGGACAGAGCAATGATCACGGAAGGGAATTGGGCGAGTCGGGTCCGGAGCAGCAGCTCTTTTTCAAAGGCCGTGAGTTCCGATGGCTCCGGGACGCGGATTTGCACGAGGGCATTCATTTCCTACGAAAGTATACCCCAGGGAGCGAGCAGTTTTGTTCGCTCGCGATGAAGGAAAGCATGGTTATTTGAAATCCAGCAAGACATCGACCGATTGCTTGGCGGGGTCGGTGCGCAGCCAGTGGCCGACTGTGTCGTAATGCAGTGGCAAGTCGCCAAAAATCTCTTCGTGACGAGATTCCAGTTTGATCAGGAAATCCTCAAAGACGCTTTTGTCAAAAACGGCGCCGGCTTGCATGGGCCACTTTTCTGCAAGGCGCCGTTCGGCATCGAGCGAAAGCCCCGTTAGGACCAAGGTTCCGAAATGATAGAGTGGTCCCTCCGACACAGAGACGGCGTATGAAACTGTGTGTGACTGATCGTCATAGGAAACAACCGGATCGATTTTTGCATCGAGATAGCCGCGTTGGCCATAGGCTTCGCGGACGCGGTCCCATCCTGCTTCGAGCTTCATGCCGTCGGCAACATCGCCGGCCGTCATGCCGAGTTCATTGGTAAGCGTGATGGTTGAGAGCGTGGAGTTGCCGGACCACAGCGGTGCCTTCCAGTGATAGACGGCGCCCGTTTCAACAGGGACAAAAATGGGAAGCTGCTCTGGTAATTTGCGGTTGGGGTCGCCCGTCAAGCGGACCTGCGGCGGGCCGAGCTTCACGTGCAGATAGCCGCGTTGAAGATAAAGCGGGCGGACCTGTTCGGAAAGGAAAAGATCGATGGTAATGCGCGAATAGGGCTTGCCCAGCACAGCGGAAAGCTGCTGCTGCACAACGTGCGAAGAGGCCAGAGCTGGATCGCCAAACTCGACACTCGCGATAGAGAAAGGAGCGTCAGGAACATGGAAGTCTTGAACGTTGCCGTCGCCCAGAGGATTGGCGATCAGCTCGTGTTCGGCGGTTAATTTTAGATCGTGGGCTGCAAGCAAATCATTCACGGCAACGGCGGCCTGGTCCAAGGCGGCGCCTGCTTCGGGAAGAGTGCCATCAAAAAAGGGAAGCTTCTGGCGGATGGCGTCATTGAGCTCGCCATCGCCAAGCCAGGGAAGATTGTCGTAAAAAACTGGAACACGCGGCGCCTCTTCCAATTGGAAGGTGACGGTAAGTTCTTCGGCGCGCGTTTCGAATTTGTAATTCACCTTGGCGAAGAGGCCCGTTTGCAGCAAGCGGTCGGCGGCGGCTTGTAAGTTCGCTTTGCCTACTTGAGAACCTTTCTCGAGGCGAGAGAGCGCGACGATCTGGGCTTCAGGAAGCGTTTTCAGGCCCTCGAAGCGAACTTCACGGAGAATCGCCGTCGGTACTGCCGGCGTTTGAGCGCGAACCTGGAGGAAGAAAATAAGCGTGAAAAATAGACAGAGGCACAAACGGGTCCGTAAATTGCGAAGCATTGATTTATCTTAGCGGAAAAAAGAGCTTGGGCCTACTTGTGGATCATTCATAGGCAGGAATTACCGAAGAAAAAAGAGCGCGGAAATTGTTCCGCTATTCGACGGTCACTGATTTCGCTAGATTGCGCGGCTGGTCAACGTCGCACCCACGGCGGACCGCGATATGGTAAGCGAGAAGCTGGAGAGGGATAATTTCCAACAGCGGCGCAAGAATTTCGGGAGCGGGCGGAAGCTCGATGATGTGGTCGGACGCTTCGCGCGCGAGATGGTCGTTCTCCGTGGCGATCGAAATGACGATGCCGTCGCGGGCCTTGACTTCCTTAATATTAGAAACGCTTTTCTCGTAGCGCGTGACGGATTCCGGGTCGCTATCATCGCGAGTGGCCAGAACAACTACCGGCAAGTTCTCGTCGATGAGGGCGTTAGGACCGTGCTTCATCTCGCCGGCGGGGTAGCCCTCGGCATGGATGTAGGAGATTTCCTTCAGCTTGAGCGCGCCTTCCAGGGCGATAGGGTAATGGATGCCGCGGCCAAGATAGAGAAAATCCGTATAGCGGAAAAACTGCCTGGCAAGATTTTCGTAAAACCCTGAGACGTCTGCTTGCAGCACCGTTTCCATCTTGTGAGGGATGCGCGTGAACTCCTGCATGAGCTTCACGGCAAAATCCGGAGCAAGCTTCCCGCGAACTTGTCCGAGGTAAGAGGCGAGAAGCAGGAGGGCAGCTAATTGTGCGGTGAAGGCTTTGGTGGAGGCCACGCCGATTTCAGGACCGGCATGGGTGATCACCGTTCCGGCAGCTTCCCGCGTGATCATCGAGCCCATGACGTTGCAAATGGCGAGAGTAGGCGAGCCCTTGAGTTTTGCTTCGCGCTGGGCCGCCAGAGTGTCGGCAGTTTCGCCGGACTGGCTGATGCATACGGTCAGGGTCCTGGAGTCCATGATGGGATCGCGATACCGGAATTCGCTGCCGTAATCGACCTCGACCTGCAAGCGCGCAAGGCGTTCGATCATGAATTTTCCGGCGAGACCCGCGTGCCAACTTGTCCCGCACGCGACAATGCGCACCTGCTGAAAATCGCGGAACTGTTGTTCGGAGATTTGCATCTCGTCGAGGAAAATTTTTCCCGAATCCTGCGAGATTCGCCCGAGAAGAGTGTCGCGGACGGCGCGGGGTTGCTCGAAAATCTCCTTCTGCATGAAGTGCTTATAGCCGCCCTTTTCGGCCATGATGGGATCCCACGCAACATGATGAGCGGGGCGATCGACGGGGCGGCCGTCGTGATCCATCACGCGCACGCCGCTTTGGGTGAGGACAGCGATGTCGCCGTCCGCCAGGAAGAAGATTTGCCGCGTGTGCTCGAGAAGCGCGGGGATATCGCTGGCGACGAAGAACTCTCCATCGCCGAGACCGATGACGGAAGGCGGACCGTTGCGCGCAGCGACGATCTTGTGCGGGTCGTGCGAGGAGAGAAAAACAAGGGAATAAATACCGCGCAGCTCCTTGAGCGATTTGCGAACGGCTTCTTCCAGCGGGACGGCGCCTTGCGAGTTTTTTTCGACGAGGTGCGCGACGACTTCCGTGTCTGTTTCCGTGACGAACCTGTGGCCTTCGCGCTGGAGCTGTTCCTTAAGTTCGAGATAATTCTCGATGATCCCGTTGTGAACGACGACGATTTCGCCGCTGCAGTCGCGGTGCGGATGCGCATTTTCTTCCGTCGGGCGGCCGTGTGTGGCCCAGCGCGTGTGGCCGATTCCGTAGGTACCCTCAATGGGAGACTTCAGGATGACTTCTTCCAAGTTACGGAGCTTTCCCGGTGCGCGCCGGATTTCCAGCTTTCCAGAGGGATTGACGACGGCGATGCCCGCGGAGTCGTAGCCACGGTACTCCAGCTTGCGGAGGCCTTCGATGATGACCGGAACTACTTTTTTCGGCCCGATGTAACCGACAATTCCGCACATGCGCGGCATCTCCTGAAGAAGCTATTTCGTAAGACTAGCATGGACTTGCGATGGTCCAGCGGGCTCGTGGAGGGGATGTGGCGAATCGTGTCAAGGCTGGAAGGGGTCGTTGGGAGCTGGCTGGAGCTCGTAGGTGCGCAACTTGTCGTTCGAATCGAAGTGAAACGTGACGCGGGCGGTGGTGGGCCGAAGAGTCTCGGTATCGATATGACGCACTACGGCGACCACGGAATTTTTATCAGGAGAATTCTCGAGGTTATAACCCCGCGATTTGAGGAAGTATTCAACGCGTGCTCTCTGTGTGCCGGCCGGAAGTTGGGCGCTGAGCATCTCATCAATTTTTTTAAGATGGGGGTCGGAGGTGTGATTCTTGCTCTTACATCCTGCCCCGAAGAACATTAGAAAGAGGACGAAAACCGACGCCAGCAGCGGCGGTAGATTGGATAAAAGCCACGCCAGTTTGCGGCGACGAGTCATGGCTCGGCGTGTTTATTCGACGATTTCAAAGCGTGATTCTTCAATGACCGGGTTAGTGAGCACTTCTTTGGAGATGTGCTCGACCTGCTTTAATGCTTCGTCGCGGGTCAGGCCCTCGACGTTCAGCACAAAAAATTTCCCCTGGCGAACGTCCTTGACGGCTGCATAACCCAGCCCGGACAGCGCATGTTGAATCGTCTGCCCTTGAGGATCGAGCACCGTGCGCTTCGGCATCACCCAAACGTGTGCTTTCATGAGCCAAGTATAACATTGGAGGCGCCGCCAGACGCCAATCGAGATGGATTGAGCAGAGCCTGGGGACTGGTCGAGTCAGGAATTGCGCGCCTTTCGGAGGGCGAGTTTTTCTTCCGTTGAAAGGAATGCGTGTTCAAAGCTCATTTTGGCAAGCTGCGTGAGTTCGGCGTCATTCATCCCCATGTTTGCAGCATTTTCATACTCGTTCAGCAACGTGGTATGGAACATCGCGGGATCGTCTGTGGAAAGAACGATCGGGATGCCATGGCGCCAGAGACGCGGTAGTGGATGCTGCGCAAGATCTGCCGCAGGGATTCCCAATTGTTTCGCCAGTGCACCCGTCCGGATATTGCTTTGGGGGCAAATCTCGAGCGGGATGCGGCGATCGACCAGCAAATCCATGAGCGAAAGATCGTGGGCGGCCGCGATACCGTGGCCGATGCGCTCGACGTGGAGCAACTCGACGGCTTCGCGGATTTTTTCCGGACCGCCGACCTCGCCGGCATGCATCAGGAGATGCAGCCCATTCTTCGCAGCTTGTTCGTAGACGGGCCGAAAATCCCGCGTAGCAACACTCATTTCGTCGCCGCCAATGCCAAAAGCCACAATCGCTTTCGAGCTGCAGCGCTGAGCGGCAGCTACAACTTCCATCGCCGCGTCGGCGCCGAATTGGCGGGCGGCATCGAAAATCCAGTTCAGGCGAAGCCCCTGCTTTTGAAATGGCTCGGTGCTTTGCAATATGGCCTCGAAATTAGCTTCAGGCTGCTGCTTGCGGAGAAGCATGACTCCGATAGATAAGGTGACTTCCGCGTAGACGACCCCTTGCGTAAGCAGGTGCTCACACAAATCCTTGGCGATAAGACCGTAATCGCGGGGCTCTCGCAGGAAGGAAGTGACCCATTTGAAGGCATCGATGAAACCAGTGAAGTCGCTGTAGGTGTAACGCAGGCGAACATCCTCCTCCGTTAGAAAAATATTGTGCCGGGCCGTGAGTGCGCAGACGGTCGCCGGCCGAATCGAACCTTCGAGATGCAAATGCAGCTCAGCCTTGGGGAGAGAAGTGATGCTTTCTGGTAGAAGACTGGCGTTCATCCCAGGCGTCAGTGAGGCAGTTGGGGCCGGCCCGCGTTTATCCACGCGGTCAGCCAGTAAGAACCGACATCTGTCGAAGCTTCGGAGAGTTGCCGAATCAAAATGGCCGCGGACTGGTTGTAAAAACGATCGTAGTACTCGTCGTTGTAAGCGTAAGCCTTTCCAGCCAGATATGCATTGCGATCCGCAAGGAGTATCGGCTCGAGCCAGCTATGCGAACTGAGGCAAACTTCGAACGCATGATCCGTGGGATCGCTGATAAACGCGGCGTCGTTTGGCCGCATGGGAAAAAACGAAGAGTAGCGGTCGACCAGGGCGGTCCCAAATCGCTCGTTTACGCCACGTTGAGATGTCAGCTTCCCATCAAAATTTTCCGTTGTGCTGAAAGGGTCGTGAGCGTCAGCGACGTAATTTGCAAGAATTGCGGCATCCAGCCTGGCTTCGTCCCAACGACCTGATTTCATATCTTCCGTCAGCTTCTGGCTGTAAACGCCAATCTGCCAGGGGAGCACCCCATTCGACTGGAGTTTTGATTTTCCGAATTTGTCAAGGGCTGCTTTATAGTCGCGTGGGAGCGTGTCAAAAGGAAAGTGGCCGTATTTGTCGAGATAAAGATGGTTGTTGCGCTTTTCGGCAGGAGTTTTGGCAAGCTCGTCCAAGGGGTCGGTCACGTGCTGGAGGAGAATCCCCCGGCTTGCATCAAAAAATGCGCGAACGTCCGGAGGAAGCGTATCGATAGCCTGATTGACGATCAGCTTGTTGGCGTTGCGCCCCCACGCGGCGAGGCGTAGCGGCAATAGCAATAACAATGCCAGTGCCGCGAGCATGGCCGCGGCCATCCCCTGCGACTCTTTTGCGAGTCCGTGGCGCATCACCTTAGTCTCTATGCTCGATTCAATATCCGCAGCGTGCTGTGCTCCCGGCTATACAAAAGATAGACCACGAGTCCGATGACCATCCATACGAAAAATCTGATCCAGTTCTCGAGAGTCAGACTCGCCATCAGTATAAGGCATGTGACAATGGAAAGGATGGGCACGTACGGCACGAAGGGCACACGAAATCCGCGCTGGCGGTCCGGCTGAGTTTTTCGCAGAACCAGAACAGCAATGGCGACCAGCAGGAACGCAAAAAGCGTCCCGATGTTCGAAAGATCCGCAAGCGTTCCGATATCGAAGATACCGGCAGGAATTCCCACAAAAATTCCAGCCACCAGTGTGGCGATGTACGGAGTGCGGTATTTCTTGTGTACTTTCGAGAAGGCGCCTGGCAGCAAACCGTCCCGCGACATCGCAAACCACACGCGCGCTTGCCCAAGCTGGTAGACAAGGAGCGAGGAAATCATGCCCATCAGCGCCCCAACGGTCACCCATTGTTCGAGTTTGTCCAGCCCAATGTTTCGAAGCGCACTGGCCACGGGAGCAGCATCACCTTTGAAGATGCTGTACGGCTGAATCCCCGTGAGCACGATAGCCACACCAACATAGAGCGTGGCGCAGACCAGCAGGGAAGCCATAATGCCCAAGGGCAAATCCCGCCTGGGATTCTTGCATTCCTCTGCAGCGGTGGAAACGGAGTCAAACCCGATATAGCTAAAAAATACGATGGCGCCGCCGGTGAGGACTCCCTGCCATCCGTTGGGCATGAACGGATGCCAGTTGACGGGCTTGATGTATTTGGAAGCGAACAAGAGGAAAAGACAGATGGCCACGAGCTTGATCGCCACCATAATTCCATTGGCACCGGCGGATTCCCGAATCCCCACGATCAGCAAAACCGTGAGAAGCATGACGATGATGAAGCCAACCAAGTTGAAGTGCAGGACCCATCCGCCTCCCGGCGTGTACGCCGGGGTGCTTAGTGAAGGCGGCAAGTGGACTCCAAAGGTTTGTAGGAGGCTGTCGATATAAGCAGAAAAGCCGACCGCGACGGCCATGTTCGAGACAGCGTATTCCAGGATCAGATCCCAACCGATGATCCAGGCGACCAGCTCTCCCAGTGTTGCGTAGGTGTAGGTATACGCGCTGCCCGCAATAGGAATCATAGAAGATAGTTCTGCATAGCACAGTCCAGCAAAGCCGCAGACCACGGCGACTAGAAAAAACGACAGCGCGATGGCCGGACCCGCTCCGGGCCGGCCGGTGACCCCCGAAGCGTGCGACCCATGGAAAAGCACCTCCAGAACGGGAGCTTTCAGAATGGAAGGGTAGCGTACATCTTCCCCGGCAGCGGCGGTGCCAGTGAGGACAAAGATACCCGTCCCGATAATGGCGCCGATTCCGAGCGCAGTCAGGCTGATCCAGCCCAGCGTCTTTTTCAGCCGTTTTTCCGGGTTTTCCGCATCCGCGAGTAACTGGTCAATGCTCTTGCAACAGAAGAGATCTGATCCCACTCATACTCTCCGATCGAGCCCGGACACGGCGAAAGCCCGGCTCTGCAGGACACTGGCGGTTGCTTTAGTGACGAATTCGTGCCTCACTCTACCTCGACACACGCTGGCGTGCAACAGCTTCGCCCCCGTTCTATGCTGGCTCAAGTTGCGCGTAGCGCTCGATAAATTTTTTTGTCCCTCGGCCGGGAAAACTGACAGAAACACGCCGGTCTTCCTCATCGCCTTCGACACCGACGATGGTGCCCACGCCAAAGCTGGGGTGGCGAACCTTACGGCCGAGCATGGGATTGGCGTCGGCGCCGCGCCGCGCCGCTGGCCTGCCAAATGAGTTTGGGCTCCTCGCTGGCTTGGGAGCAGCCACAGCAGGTGTGGGTTTTCCGCGCACGCGGCGCAGGAATTCGTCGGGCGAGTAGGAATATTCGGGGTCGGGCTCGTAGCGGCGCGTTTCTCCGATTTCCGCCATGGAGCCGCGGATGGTTTCCACCAATTCTCCGGGGATCTCCGCCAAAAAACGCGACGGCAAAGACGCCCGCAATTGCTGCTCATTCCCAAAAATGCGCCGATATACGGCCCGAGTAAGCGTGAGCGAGGAGCGCGCGCGCGTCATGCCCACGTAGACCAGGCGCCTCTCTTCTTCGATGCCTTTTTCTTCATTCAGGGAGCGCCCGTGTGGGCAGATTCCTTCTTCCATCCCCGTCAGAAAAACATGATCGAATTCCAGTCCCTTGGTGCTGTGCAGCGTGATTAGTGTTACCCCTGGTTTACCATCGAAGGAGTCCGCGTCACTCACGAGCGCGGCGGCATCCAGAAAGTCCGTAAACGTTTCACCGGCATCCATGCTTTCGGCGACGGCGCGGGTCAGTTCTTCGAGGTTCTCCAGCCGCGCCACATCCTCGGGCGTGTTGCGGTCTTTCAGCATGTCCATGTAACCACTCTCTTCGAGGACGATGCGGAGAAATTCCGCCGGCTCTTTCGCGGCGAGCGCCTCCTGGAGTCTACGGATCAGGTCCTGGAACGAGCGGAGCGGCGTGACGGCCCGCCCGCTCGTTGCGCCGGACACAAACTTCTCAATTGCGGCCCATAGCGAAGTTGTGTCCACTCGCGCCGTTTCACGTATAGAATCCACTGTTGTTTTGCCGATGCCGCGCGGCGGCAGGTTCAGCACCCTCAGCAGGGAAATATCATCTTCCGGATGCATGGCCAGCCGCACATACGCCAGTGCATCTTTGACTTCGGCGCGGTTATAAAAGCTGAACCCGCCGACCAGTTTGTAGCGCAATCCTTGCCTGCGGAACACTTCTTCAAACGCTCGCGACTGAAAATTGGTGCGGTACTCGACGGCGCAGGTAAGCGCGGAATCATCGTTCAAGATGCGTTCCAGCTCTCCCGCGACAAATTCCGCCTCAGCCTGTGCGTCGCGCGCTTCGAAATACCGCAGATTTGCGCCGGTTCCTTTGGTTGCGCTGAGTGACTTGCCAAGCCTTTCCGGATTGTTGGCAACCACCGCGCCTGCCGCGTCCAAAATATTTTGCGTGGACCGGTAATTGCGTTCGAGCTTCACAACACGCGCGCCAGGAAAGTCCCGAGAGAAACTGAGCAAAATCGAGACATCCGCGCCGCGCCAGCGATAAATAGACTGGTCCTCGTCGCCGACGACGCAGAGATTTTGGCGAGGCCCCGTCAACAGGCGCAGCAGGTCGTACTGCACACGGTTGGTGTCCTGATACTCGTCAACGTGGATGTACTGAAAACGAGCTTGCCATTTCTCGCGCACCGCAGGCGCTTCTCGAAGCAGCCGCACGCAGCGAAGAAGAAGGTCATCAAAATCCAGAGCGTTGCTCTGATGCAGCAACTTCTCGTACGCTGCAAAAACATCCGCCACGCGCCGGCTGTCCTGTCCGATGGCTTCGCCGCGCAACATCTCGGCGGTTTTGCCGTGGTTTTTCGCGTGGCTGATGCGGCTGAGGACATTGCGCGGCGTAAGGCTGTCGTCATCGATGGCAAGTTTGCTGATGGCCAGCTTCACCGCGGCGACCTGATCGTCGTCATCATAAATCGCGAAATCTCGCGGCAAACCTGCGCTTGGCGCCTCTTTCCGCAAGAGGCGCGCGCAGAGCGAATGAAACGTCGAAAGCCAGGGTTGTGCCGGCGGTACTCCCGAACGCAGCAACAGATCGGAAACCCGCGTGCGCATCTCCTCCGCCGCCTTGTTGGTGAAAGTGACGGCCAAAATCGCTTCCGCAGGCACACCTTTGGAAATCATGTTGGCCATGCGAAAGGTGATGGCGCGAGTCTTGCCGGTCCCGGCGCCAGCCAGGATCAACACCGGGCCTTCCGTCGTTTCAACTGCGAGCCGCTGTTCTGGATTCAATTCGTCGAGCAGATTCAATATTTACCTGCAGTGGTCGAAGATGCGATGCCTTGTGATGGTAGCCGAGTGCTGGGACTCGCGCAAATTGCCGAATTTTGCGCCGGAAATCACGCAAATCCTCGAAAAAACATGACACTGTTGCGTGTGCCGCTGGACTATTTGCTCAGGTCAATCTCGAAGTACAACAGGGGTCGATTCTTCTCGAGGGCCCGCACATCAGGAATGTAAAGATGCGCCGTGGCCAATAGATCGAATTGCCCTCGCAGGTCGAAGTAAAGCAGCCCGTGTACGGACTGATGTGGAGCCACGATGCTTGCTGGAACCGCCGCTTCTGCCGCTTCTTTCTGCACTTGCATCCAATGCTTGTCGCGCGCCTTTGGTCCGCTGGAAGGAATTGGAAAAGGCAACCTGTGACTCGCGGTGGGGTCCTTGTTTCCGCTCTCCATGACCACATCGGCAACATCGTCCGGGGTGAGAGAACGCAGCGCCTGGCGGTTCTCTTCGGAAAGCGTCACATTCAGCCGGATCTGCTCCAGGTCAATCTTCATGCT
>Ga0335085_10005371_pt1 | contig 20581 bp, 19 predicted proteins | sample Lox_Sample_45_FD_206712 | JGI IMG/M metagenome (GOLD analysis project Ga0335085, IMG submission 206712) | Soil microbial communities from Loxahatchee National Wildlife Refuge, Florida, United States - Lox_Sample_4.5 | ecosystem: Environmental > Terrestrial > Soil > Wetlands | place: USA...
CATCACCGCGGTCGCGCAATCCGGCTTCAACAGCATGTCCGATTCGTTGATCGCCTTCCACCCGGCAATCGACGAGCCGTCAAACATCACCCCTTCCGAGAGAAACTCCGGCGTGATCGTGCGCACGTGATGCGCCAAGTGCTGCCACTTGCCGCGCGGGTCGGTGAAGCGAAAGTCGACATATTTGCACTCGTTTTCCTTCAGCTTCGCCATCACATCGTCAATTGCCGACATCGCTGCTTTCCCGTTGGTTGATGAGACGATTATAGGTTCGCGCTCGACGTTGCCGCCTCCGGCTGGGCACCGCCGTCAGACCGCGTCGGCGCCGCGCTCACCGGTGCGGATGCGGATGGCCTCCTCGATGCTCGAGATAAAGATCTTGCCGTCGCCGATGCGCCCGGTATGCGCCGATTGCTGGATCGCTTCGACGGCGCGCTCGACCATCGAATCCTCCATGACGACCTCAATCTTCACCTTGGGCAGGAAGTCGACGACGTACTCGGCCCCGCGATAAAGCTCGGTGTGGCCCTTCTGCCGCCCAAAGCCCTTGGCCTCGACGACGGTGATGCCCTTGATCCCGACCTCGTGCAGCGCCTCTTTGACCTCATCGAGCTTGAACGGCTTGATGATCGCCTCCACTTTTTTCATCGCAACCAACCTCCCACGCGGATACTGACCGGCTCTCGCCGCTTCTATGAGCATAACCCATGCCAGGCCTTCGCACGACTAGCTGACGTTGCCGCCGCGCCTTATGAGGATGACTCAGGCAATCTAGCGGCGATATGCCCAATAAATAGGCATATATCAGCGCACAATCAGCGAACACCGCGTTGCGGCAGATTGCCGAGGAATTTGCGGATGCGTTCTACTGCCTCTTGCAGGTTCGCGAGGCTGTTGGCGTAGGAGATGCGGATATAATCCTCACCGAACGCGCCAAAGCTGGTGCCGGCGATCGTCGCGACCCCTGTCTGGTCGAGCAGCTCGGTCTGCAGTGTCTTGGCGTCGTAGCCGGTGCCCGACACGTTGGGAAAGGTATAGAACGCCCCACCGGGGTTCGCGCAGCGGACGCCAGGGAGCGAATTGAGCGCGCGCACGATGTATTCGCGGCGTTCGGCAAAAGCCCGCACCATGCGCTGGACCGGCTCGCGCGGCCCTTGCAGCGCGGCGATGCCGGCGAATTGCGTCGCCGCGTTAACGCAGGAATGGCAGTTGATCGCCAGCCGCTCGGCATGGGGAAAGAGCTGCTTCGGCCAGACGCCGTAGCCGAGCCGCCAGCCGGTCATCGCATAGGTCTTGCTCCAGCCGTCGAGCAGGATCACGCGATCGCGGATTTCGGGGTAGCGCAGCAGGCTGTGATGCTCGCTGCCGTCATAAAGGATCTCGCCGTAGATCTCGTCGCTCATGATCGCGACCTGGGGATGGTCGCGCAGTCCGCGGACGAGCTTGTCGAGCTCGGCTTTCGGCACGACCCCGCCGGTCGGGTTGGCCGGGGTGTTGATGATCATCAGCCGCGTGTTCGGCGTGAGCTTGGCCAGCACCTCCTCGGCACTGAACGAGAAACCGGCGCTTTCGTAGAGCGGCATCGGCACCGGCGTAGCACAGGAAAAGCGGATGACGCTCTCGTAGATCGGGAAGCCGGGGTTGGGGTACATGATCTCCACCCCCGGCTCGCCAAACATCATGATCGCGAAAAACATCGTGACCTTGCCGCCGGGGACGATCAGCACATCGTCGGGCGAAATTTCGACCTGATGGCGGCGGTAAAGGTCGGCGGCCACCGCCTCGCGCAGCTTTGGGATGCCGTTCGCCGGTGTGTAGCCGTGATGACCGTCGGCGAGCGCCTTCCGGCCGGCCTCGACGATGTGGTCGGGCGTGGCGAAATCGGGCTGGCCGATGCCGAGATTGATGATCGAGCGGCCCTGCGCGGCGAGCGCATTGGCGCGCGCCAAAACCTCGAACGCGGTTTCGGTGCCGAGCGTGTTCATGCGGCCGGCGATCTGCAGCATCGGGCGTCTCCCCATTTTGGGCGGCCCTTTTACGCCGATCGCGTAGGTTTTGAAATGAGGCGGTGCACGTTCGGCGCTTGACCGCTCAACTGCCGACGCTGGAACGGGTTGTCGTTGCGGCGCAGTTCGCTGCCCGTCACTCCCGAGCTATCGGCACAAGCGTCGCAAGACTCGATGGTGTCCAATTCTCGACGAATACCAGGAAAATTCGTGACATTGATTGTGAACGCGGTGAAACGGAAGGGTTAATCTTAGGTTGCTCGACTTAATGTTGGATGCAGATGAGAAGTTCGGCTGCGACCGCCGACGCACCACTGAATGCCGGGACCCGCTCCAGGCTGCCGCTCGGCCGCATCACCCGCATCGCTCTGGCGCTCGCCATACTCGTCGCAGCGGCCGCGATCTACGGCCCGGGGCTCATCTACACCGTATCATCGGAAGCGGTCATCAACGCCAGAGTCATCAGTATAACCGCGCCCATCGGGGGCGGCATCGTGCAAGCACCTCCAGCAGAAGGGACTGTTGTCGAAGCTGGAACGCCCTTGCTGGCCATCAACAATCCGCTGGTCGATCGCAGCCGGTTGATCGAGTTGGAGGCCAGGCGGACGCGCAGTGAAACCGAGCTTGCTGCACAAAAGCGGCTTGTCGAGGAACTGACAAACCAGATCGGCAGGCTCGACGAACAGATGAAAGACTATCTGGCCGCGACGGTGACCCGCCTGTCGCTCGCGCGCCAGGAAGCAGAGGCCGACGCCGCCGCGGCAGAGGCCAGCGCCGCAGACGCAGAGCACAATTATCAGCGCAAGCACGCCATGCAGGCTTCCACGACAGTTAGCCTCGCGGACATCGATCATGCACAAGAAGCCGCCGTTCGCACCAAGGCAATTGCCGAACGCACGCGGTTTACGGCGCAACGCGTCGCGGCCGAACTCGATGCCGCCAAACAAGGCGTGCTGGTCGCGGCCGACCGTAACGATGTTCCATATTCCCAGCAGCGCATGGATGAGTTTCGCGCCCGAAAGGCTGAAGCCGAAGTCCAGGTCGCAACGTTAGGAGCGCGCCTTGCCGAACTCGGCCAGCAGATCGCGGCTGAAAAGGCACATGATGCACACCTGACGCAATCCGATCTCAAGGCGCCGGCAAGTGGCGTCGTATGGCGTCCGCTGGTCGCGCAGGGCTCGACCGTGGCGCAGGATTCCCCGCTGCTCACGTTGATCGATTGTTCCAAGCTGTATGCGACCGCGGCTTTCAACGGCCGCGACTTCGACAATCTTCACCCCGGACGCACGGCGATCGTTCACGTGCTCGGCACCGATCAGAACTATAAGGCAACGATCGTCGATACGCGCGCCGTTGGCGGGACCGATGCCCAGGAACGATTCGCGGCGCCCCTCCCAAAACTCAGCGATCGACAGATACTTGCCGTGTTGCGGATCGCCCAACCACAACCTTTAGCCCAACAAAAGTATTGCGGCGTCGGGCGTCGCGTAGAGGTTCGCTTCTCCGACAAAGCCGCGGCGGCTGCCAGCCCCGCGCGTCCATAGGCGATGTATCAGGAGGCTCTGCTTCCGAATCTGCTCGTTCTGGGTGCGCTGCTGCTGATTGCTACCGTCGCTCCCGAGCGGTCGAATATCGGGCGCTCCGCCTTTGTCGCAATCGTCGTGCTCGTGACCCTGCGCTATCTATGGTGGCGTTGGAGCGATACGCTGCCCGAGGAATGGGGCACGCTCCAAAGCGTCTACGTCCTCGCCTGCTTTGCCTTTGAACTGATCGTTTCTGCGGAGCGCATTCTCGGCCTGATTGTCCTGTCACGTACCCGCGATCGGCGTGCTGAAGCTGACGCCGCCGAGGCGTGGGCGCGGACGCAGCCGTTTGACGCCTTGCCGTCGGTTGATGTGCTGATCCCGACCTATAACGAAGAACGCGAAGTGCTCGAACGCACCATCGTCGGCGCGACTTCACTCGACTACCCCAACTTCATCGTCTGGGTGCTCGACGACGGCCGTCGTCCTTGGGTGGAAGAACTCGCTGCGGCAAAAGGGGCACGGTATCTGACGCGCAGCGACAATAACCACGCCAAAGCGGGAAACATCAACGCGGCGCTGCGGCAGACGCGCGGTGACCTCATTCTCGTACTCGATGCCGATTTCGTACCCCGAACACATATGTTGTGGCGCCTAATCGGCTTCTTTCGCGACCCGCGTATCGCCTGCGTACAGACGCCGCAATATTTCTTCAACAAGGACCCGACGCAGACCAATCTCGGCCTCGCCGATCGCTGGGCTGACGACCAGCGCCTGTTTTTTGATTTGATCATGCCGAGCCGCGACGCCTGGGGCGCGGCGTTCTGCTGCGGCACCGGGTTTTTGATGCGACGATCGGCGATCGAGGCCATCGGTGGCGGCATCCCGACCGAATCGATTTGCGAGGATATGCTGACATCGATGGAGCTGACACGCCGCGGGCTGGAAACGGTATATCTCAAGGAAGAACTGTGCATCGGACTTGCACCTGAATCGGTGAAGGCATTCTTTGTTCAACGGGCACGTTGGGCCCGGGGGCAAATACAGATCCTGTTTTTGAAACATGGTGTGTTTGGGCCCGGTCTGCCGTTGTTTTATCGCCTGCTCTTTCTGCCCGGCTACTGGGCGTTGCAGCTGCCGGCACGCATCGTCTACGTGCTGGTGCCGATCATCTTCCTGCTGTTCGGCCTGCCCCCTCTCATCGCGCGTAACCTGGACGCGTTGATCGGCTATCTCGGCCCTACGCTGATCGGCAGCATTGGCCTGATGTGGTGGTTGGCGCGCCGGTGCTATTTTCCGCTCCTGACCGACGCCAATGCTTTGTTCATCGCATTCCGAGTCGCCCCCGCGGCGCTGCTGAGCCTGGTCAAGCCTTTTGGGACGCCGTTCGCGGTGACCCCCAAAGGCGCTTCAGCCCGGGGCCAGACCAGCGACCGGTTCATCTTCTACCTTTGCCTTGGGCTCATCGTCATCACGATCATTGGGCTCGTCGATAACGCGTTCAACGACTGGCGGGTCATCCAAGACCGCGCCACGCTCGCTTTCACGACGTTCTGGGCCGTGATCAACTGCATTATCGTTGGGTTGGCTGCAATGATTGCGCGAGAGGCGCCCCGTCACCGCGCGCACGAGCGGTTCACCGTCGAGCTGTCAGGCCGCTGTACATTCGGGACTGAACCCACGCCGTGCAGCGTCGCCAATCTCTCGTTAGGCGGTGCTTTTGTCCGCTTTGGGAACTATCCCGTGCCGATGGCCGGATCGACCATTCAGCTCTCCATCCCGGCACTCGGAAGCGTGACCGGAATCGTGGTACGCACCGACCGGGACGGCGCCGGCATCCGCTTCATCGGAGTTCCCGTCAGAACAGGGGAGGCGATCCGCAGACTTGGCCGTTCTCTGGCCAGCGGCACTGCTCGGCCGACCCGCCGCAAGGCGCTTCGCGTGCAGCTCGACGCGCGCAGTCGCATTGTATCGGATGCCGGCTGGGTCGATTGCACGATCGCCGACGCCTCGCTCAGCGGCGCGATGCTGTTGTTTGGCAATGTGGTGCCCGCGCCGGTCGGGGACCACGTTATTGTCGAGGTACCGGATGTCGGCATGGTCACTGCGCGCGTTGCGCGCACCACCGCGAATGGCCTGGGGGTCACGTTTGAGGATGTCGGCGAGGACATCAAAGACGATCTGATCCGCCTGCTCTACACCATGCCGCGAGAAGTCACCGTGGCAGAAGCGCCGCGCGCCGCGACTCTGCTCCCCATAATGTTCAGGCGGCTCTTTGGCTCGGAACTCGTCCCGCGTTCGCCGAAATAGTCAGTAAATGCGCACTGCACAGATCCAGCTTGGGCTCCTGACTGTCCAACGTCAGCGCCTCCACATACTCCGCGAGAATTTGCCGCTACGGTTGCAGTCTGCCTGCGCGATTGCGGACAGGACGCAATCGTCGAAACAACATTCCTCCTCGTGGTTGCCATGGTTTGTCGCCAATATAAGCACAAAAAAACCGGTGAGCCGCTGAGCGAGGAGGAGACCATGCGCCTCAAAGACAAAGTCGCGATCGTCACCGGCGCCGCGCACGGCATGGGTGAAGCCGAGGCGCGCCTGTTTGCCCGGGAAGGTGCTAAAGTGGTGGTCGCCGACGTGCTCGGCGAACAGGCTGAGGCCGTCGCAGCCGACATCCGCGCCGGTGGCGGAGACGCTATGGCGGCCGCGATCGACGTCACCAGCGAGCCGGCCTGGGTCGCGCTGATCGAGAAGACCGTGGCGCGCTATGGCCGGCTCGACATCCTGGTCAACAACGCGGGAATTTCCGGCAGCGCTGTCGGCGATCCGGACGGGCTGAAAGGCTGGGATCGCATCATCGCGGTCAACCAGACCAGCGTCTTTCTCGGCACCAAGCTTGCCGCCGAGCAGATGGCGAAGACCGGCGGCGGTTCGATCGTCAACATCAGCTCGATCATGGGCTTTGTCGGCGGACCGGGCGGGCATCCCGCCTATAGCGCCTCGAAAGGGGCGGTGCGGATCTATACGAAATCGGCGGCGGTGCGTTATGGGCCGCAGGGTATCCGGGTCAACTCGGTGCATCCCGGCTACATGCCGCCTATGTTGAATGCGACCAATGCCAACGAGCGCGCCGACAAGATTGCGCTGACCCCTCTCCGCCGCCTCGGCGAGCCGATCGAAGTCGCCTATGGTGTGCTCTTTCTCGCCTCGGACGAGGCATCATTCGTGACCGGGACCGAGTTGGTCATCGATGGCGGCTTCATCGCGCAATAACCGCAGGTGTGACCGAACAAGAAAGATCGATCGAGGTGGGCAATGGGCATGCTGGTCAACGGTACCTGGTTCGACGACGACCCCCTGCCGGCCGACCGGGGTGGCGCGTTCCTGCGGCCGGATTCGAGCTTCCGCGATGCGGTAAGCCGAGACGGCAGCACCCGGTTCCCGGCCGAACCCGGGCGCTATCAGCTTGTTACCGCGCCATCCTGCCCGTGGGCGCACCGGACGGTGCTGATGCGGGCGCTGAAGCATCTCGACGACGTCATCCCGCTGCTCGAATCCGATCTGCCGAAGGGCGAGGGCTGGGCCTTTTCGCGCGGTTTTGACGACCTCGCGCCGAAGGACGGGGTCTTCCATCTCCATCAGGTCTACACCGCCGCTCAAAACGGCTACACCGGACGCGCCACGGTGCCGGTGTTGTGGGACCGCGAGACGAAGACGATCGTCAACAACGAGTCGTCCGAAATCATCCGCATGCTCAACACCGCGTTCGACGCGTTCGGTAATGCCGGCCTTGATCTCTACCCGGCCGCGTTGCGGCCCGAGATCGACGAGATCAACCGCTTCACCTACGACAATATCAATAACGGCGTGTATCGCGCCGGGCTGGCGAAGAGCCAGGAAGCTTACGAGCAAGCCTTCCGCAACCTGTTCGCGGCGCTCGACGAATTGGAGGCGCGTCTGTCGCGCCAACGTTGGCTCGTCGGCGGGCGCTTTACCGAAGCCGATTTGCGGTTGTTCCCGACATTGATCCGCTTCGATACGGTCTATTACCTGCTGTTCAAATGCAATCTGCGCCGGTTGGCGGATTACCATCACCTGTCGAATTACACGCGGGAGATCTATCAAATGCCAGGGGTGGCGGCGACCGTCGACTTTGAGAAGATCAAGCTCGGCTATTACGGCGGCATGCGGCATCTGAATCCGAGAGGCATCCTGCCGCTTGGGCCCGCGCTTGATTTCACCGCGCCGCACGACCGGGCTCAGATCGGCGACCGCTGACCGGCTTCCTATCGCATCGACAGCGAGCACCGCGCTGCCCCCCGCTTTGCGGTGCGGGATGTCGGCCCTCGGCCAGCCGCCGTCAGCATCGCTTTTGCTCTACTACCGCCGAACGAGGGATCAGAATAAGCTTTCCTGCGAGACAGCTTCGCCCCTGACGAGGAGCCCATCATGCCCGTAACGCCCGCATCGCCCGGCTGCCTGGCCGGCATACGCGTCCTGGACCTGACGCAGTTCGAGGCGGGCACGACCTGCACCGAAGCGCTGGCTTGGATGGGCGCGGATATCGCGAAAGTGGAGCCGCCGCGCGGCGAGGCCGGCCGCACCGGGTTTGGCGATGCCTATTATTTCATGATGTACAACGCCAACAAGCGCTCGCTGACCGTCAATCTCAAGGACGAGCGCGGTTTGGCCCTGGTCAAGGAGATGGTCAAGAAGGCCGATGTCATGGCCGAAAATTTTGCCCCGGGCGCGGTTGAGCGGCTGGGGCTCGGCTACGATGTGGTCAGCGCGATCAACCCCGGCATCATCTACGCCCAGATCAAGGGCTTCGGCGCCGGCAGCCCGTTCGAGAACGGCCTCGCCTTTGACCCGATCGCGCAAGCTGCCGGCGGCGCGATGAGCATCACCGGCGAGCCCGGCGGCCGGCCGATCAAACCGGGCCCGACGATCGGCGACACCGGCACCGGCATGCTGATGGCGTTCAGCATCGTCAGCGCGCTGTTCGACCGCGCCCGCACCGGCAAAGGCAAGCGGCTGCAGGTTGCGATGCAGGATTCGATCATGCATTACAGCCGCGGCGGTTTTATCGCGCAGGCCCGCACCGGCAAGGCGGCACCGCGGCGCCCGGCGGCGCCAAACCCGCCAAGCGGCATCTTCCCGTGCGCGCCGGAAGGGGCCAACGACTACGTCTACATCCTGACCAGCCGAGCCAATCCGGAGCACTGGACGCGGTTGTTGAAATTGATCGGGCGCGAGGATCTGCTCGACGACGCGCGCTTCAACACCCACGAGGCGCGTGTCGCGCACGAGGCGGAGATCAACGAAATCATCAGCACCTGGACACGGCAGCACACCAAACAAGAGGCGATGATGCAGATGAGCAGCGTCGGCGTGCCGGCCGGCGCGGTGATGGACACCAACGATCTTGTCAGCGAGCCGAGCTTTTACGAACGCGGCATTCTGCAGACGATGACCCACGGCGAACGCAAGATGCAGATGCCGACCTGGCCGGTGCGCTTTGACGGCGTTCCGGCCGAGGTCAAGTCGGCGCCGCTTTTGGGCGAGCATACAGCGGAGGTGCTGCACGACTGGCTCGGCCTTGACGAGGCGGCTGTGACGGCGCTGCGAAGCGACGGCATCGTCTGAGGAAGCAAGTTCGGGCCTCCTACAACAGGCGCCGGGATGGCCCGCAGTTTTGGAGAAGGTTCCATGAAAGTCGTTCGATTTACGACTGCCTCGGACGGCGGGTCGCAATTTGTCGAAGTCGATATCCCGATCGACAATGCGTCGACCGATGCTTTCAACAATATTGTCCACCGTTCCGCAGTCCTGCCGGCACAAAGCGCGATGGTCACGGACATGCCCGAGGGCTTTTACCAGGACTGGCACCCGGCCTCCCGACGGCAGCTGCTATTCGTGCTTTCCGGCACCCTCGAGGTCGAAACGAGCGACGGCAAGAAGCACCGATGCGGCAGCGGCGAGGTGTTTTTCGCCGATGACGTGGGCAGCCGCGGCCACCGCACGCGGACGATCGACGGCCCAGCCCGGGTGCTGTTCGTGCATCTGCCTCCCGAAACCAATCTCGGCTGATCGCAACGACCTGCGCGATCGCGAATGACCCCTCGCGATCTCAGGGAGCCTTGATATGACGCCGCGCCGCTACGGCGTCCTCAACGATGTCCCATCCACCGTCGGCCGCGGTTGAGTTGTGGGTCAATCTAAACGTCGAGTTCTTCGGCTCGGCGATGTCATCCCGGTTCGAGCGCCTTGCGGGGCTTTTGCGGCATCGCGCTCACGGAGACGCGTCAGGTCACTCGCCGCGGCAGAGTCCGCAGAGCAGAACCGGTCCGCGGCGCGTAGCGCAACGCGGACAGTCAGGGTGCGGCAAATTCGCGGGCGGCAGCGGCGCGCGCCCGGATCCATTGCAACCAATCCGGCAGCCCCTCACCAATGAGGGCCGAGATTTCGATAATCGTGGAATCTGGGTTTACGCACGCGACATTCGCCCTCGCCGTCGCGACATCAAAATCAAGATGCGGCAACAGGTCGATCTTGTTCAGCAGGACGAGCTCGCTGGCGCGGAACATATGCGGGTATTTGAGCGGCTTATCCTCTCCCTCGGTGACCGAAAAAATGGTGACCTTGGCGTGCTCGCCGAGATCGAAGAGCGCCGGGCAGACCAGATTGCCCACATTCTCGATCAGCACGACGGCACCGGGCGGCGGGCGAAGTTCGGCAAGGCCGCGGCGCACCATCTCGGCATCAAGATGACAGCCGCTGCCGGTGTTGACCTGGACCGCCGGCGCGCCGGCCGCTCGGATGCGCTCGCCGTCATTCGACGTGGCTTGGTCGCCCTCGATGACAAACAACGGCGTGTCGCCGACCATCGCCGCGATGGTGCGCTCGAGCAGCGTCGTCTTGCCGGCACCCGGTGCGCTGACGAGGTTGAGCGCCAGGATCTCGCGACCGGCGAACCAGGCACGGTTCTGCGCCGCCAGCGCATCATTCTTTGCCAGGACTCGCGCCTGGATATCGATCTCCCCGCTCGGTCTGACCGGGTAATGGTCATGGTCGTGAGCATGATCGCGCGGATGGCTGTGCCACGTGCCGTCAGCATGGACATGTTCGTGCGCATGCGTGTCCGCGACAGAAGCGATCTCGCCCGACTGCCGCGTTTGCAGATTAAACAGCATGGTCTTGCCGTCGCCTTCGCAGCCGCAGGTCGCGCACATCACGAAACCTCCTCGAGCTCGATGCTTCTCAGGTTCAGTTCCTCGCCGGCGATGGGACGAAAGCGGATTGATCCGCAGGGACATCGCACCAGCAGATCGACCAGCGGGAACTCGCTGCCGCAGGTCTCGCACAAGGCGCGGCCGCTGATCTCCTTGATGTCAAGCCGCGCCGTCTCCGCCGGTGTGCCACGCGCGATCTCGGGAAAACAGAAGGCGATCGCGTCAGGAACGACGCCGGACAGCTTACCGATCTCCAACGTCACCCGCCGCACTGGCCGGCCGCGTGCCGCCTCGGCGACGAGTTCGACGATGCTGGCGGTGATAGCGAGCTCGTGCATCGCAAGGCGCTCAGCAGATCCGTGGCATCTGTTCGCCGACCAGCACATCGACGATGCGGCTGCCGCCGAAGACGGTGCGCATCGTAACGCGCCCGGGTTCGCCGTCGCATATCCGGCCGATGACAGCGGCAGCCGCGCCGAAGGGATGCGCGCGCAGCGCGGCGAGGGCGACCTCCGTTTCATCCGACGGCACAATTGCGACGATCTTGCCTTCATTGGCGAGATAGAGCGGATCGAGTCCGAGGATCTCGCAAAACCCGCGCACCTCTTCGCGCAGGGGCGTCCGGTCCTCATCGATTTCGATCGCCACGCCGGATGCAGCCGCGATCTCGTTGAGCACGGTGGCAACGCCGCCGCGCGTCGGATCGCGGACGAATTTCGTCCCCGGCGCCGCGTCTAGCAGCGCACCCACCAACTCGTGCAGCGGTGCACAGTCACTCGTAATCGCGGTGTCGAGCGCGAGATCGCCGCGCGCCGCCAGGATCGCGGCGCCATGATCGCCAAGCATGCCGTTGACGAGAACCACATCGCCCGGTCGCGCAGACCGAATATCGAGCGCGACCCCGGGATGGAAGGCGCCGACCCCCGCCGTCGTGATGAACAGCTTGTCGCAAGCATGCTTGCCGACGATCTTGGTATCGCCGGTGACGATCCGCACTCCGGCTTCGCGCGCGGCCGCTGCCATCGAGCGGGCCACGCTGCGCAGCAGGTCGAGCGATAGCCCTTCCTCGATGATCACCGCGCAGGAGAGATAGAGCGGCACCGCGCCGACCACCGCGAGGTCGTTGACCGTGCCGCAGACCGCGAGCTTGCCGATATCGCCGCCGGGAAAGACCAGTGGATCGACGACGAACGAATCGGTTGTGAAGGCAAGCTGTTTGCCGGGAAGCGTCAGCCACGCGGCGTCGTCAAGCGGTGCGAGAAGCGGGTTATCAAAGGCGCTGACAAAAACGTCGTCGATGAGGTCCTTCATTGCCTTGCCGCCGCCGCCATGCGCGAGCGTCACCGTCTCGCCCTGCAGCTTGCCGACGTGCCTGGGAAAGCCGTGCGTCATGCGGACCCTGCCACGGCCTGGCTGCGCTTGACGCCGCCATATTGATAGTAGGCGGCGCAGGCGCCTTCCGACGACACCATCAGCGCACCAAGCGGGGTTTCGGGTGTGCAGGCGCCGCCGAAAACCTTGCACTGCCACGGTTTGATGACGCCCTTCAGCACCTCGCCGCACTGGCAGGATTTCGGATCGGCGATGCTGACGCCCTTAACCGTGAATTTGCGCTCCGCATCGAAGCGCGCATATTCGGGGCGCATGCGGACGCCCGAATGGTCGATCGAGCCCAGCCCGCGCCATTCGAAAAACTCGCGCAATTCATAGACGCGGGCCACCGTTTCCAGGGCCGGCGAATTGCCCCGCTCCGGCGCGATGCGGGCGTACTGGTTTTCGATCTCGCAGCGCCCTTCGGCGATCTGCCGCAGCACCATCCAGATCGACTGCAGCACATCGAGGGGCTCAAAACCGGCGATAACCATGGGCTTGCCGTAGAACTTCGCGACGAATTCATAGGGCGTGGTGCCGATCACCATCGACACATGGCCAGGGCCGAGAAAGCCGTCGAGATGGAGGTCGGGGCTGTCGAGGATCGCCTTGATCGTCGGTACGATCGTGATGTGATTGCAAAAGACAGAGAAGTTCGCGACGCCTTCACGCTCGGCCTGGAGCACGGTGAGCGCGGTCGACGGCATCGTCGTTTCGAAGCCGATTCCGAAAAACACGACATCGCGGTCCGGATGGCGCCGAGCGAGCGCCAGCGCATCCATCGGCGAATAGACTATGCGGATGTCGCAGCCGCCGGCCTTTGCCTGCAAGAGGCTCTTGCGAGAGCCGGGGACGCGCATGGCGTCACCAAAGGTGGTGAAGATCACGCCGGGCCGCTCGGCGATGGCGATGCAATCGTCAATCCGCCCCATCGGCAAGACGCAGACCGGGCAGCCCGGCCCGTGCACGAGCTCGATGCAATCCGGCAACATCCCTTCGATGCCGTAGCGGAAGATCGAATGCGTATGCCCGCCGCAGACCTCCATGATCTGCAGCGGTCGTTGCCGAGTGGACCCTATGTTTGCAACCAGCCGTGCGATCGCCTTGACCAGCGTCTGTGCCCGAGCGCCATCGCGATATTCATCAACGTATTTCATCCCGCCGGCTTTCCGCCTGCGGCTCCGCGGTCGTCGGCAAGGAACGTGTGCACCAAGTCCCAAAGGATATGATACGCCGCGACGTGGCATTCCTGGACGCGGTGAATCGATCCCGACGGTACGACCAGGCAGTGGTCGCACAAGCCGCTCGATCGCATCCGGCCGCCGTCGCCGCCGGCAAGGCCCATCGTCACGAGCCCCATGGCCTTCGCCTTTTCGAACCCCGCGAGCAGGTTCGACGAGTTGCCGCTGGTCGAGATACCCACAAGCGCGTCGCCGCGATGCGCCTGGGCGCTGAGCTGGCGGACAAAGATATGCTCGAAACCAACATCGTTGCCGACAGCCGAAATCACCGCGAGGTCGGCGCCGAGATTGACCGCAGCAAGCGCTGGCCGCCCGGCCGTGACCGGATGAATGAATTCGACCGTGATGTGCGCCGCGTCGCAGCTCGATCCGCCATTGCCCATTGCAAACAGCCGCCCTCCGCGTCGATAGACGTCGGCCAGGGTTCGTGCGGCAGCGACCAGTTCGGTGCCTTGCTCGGTGAAAAAGCGCTCGCTCGTTTCGCGCGATTGCCGCGCCTTGTCGGCCACCGAGCGGAGCAGCGCAGCGTCGAGCGCTTGCGGATCCTGGCGCTCACCGTGCAGGAAGGGATAGAGCGCCCGAAGCGGCTCGCGGTTCGCGGGGTCGTTCATATCGCCTCCGGTTGCGCGAGCGCCTCGAGTTCGGCCTGCATTTCTCCCAGCTTTTCGAGCAGCTTTAACGTTTCAGCCGCAGCATCCGGGTCGATCCGGCTCATCGCAAAGCCGACATGAACCAGCACCCAATCGCCGACGCATGTCTCCGGCGGGTGCGCATCATCGACAATGCAGCTGATATTGACCTGCCGCCGCACACCGCAAACATCGACCGTCGCGGTCATCGTCTCGGCATCGTCGATGCGGACGATCTGGCCAGGGATGCCGAGACACATGGCTAGCCCTCCAGCAGCAGCGCCGCGCTGATCGCCGCCTGCCCCAGCGCCAGCCCGCCATCGTTGCTCGGCACGTCGGCATGGCTCAGCACAGCAAGCCCGGCCGCGGCAAGCCCGGCAATCACCTCTTCGAGCAGCAGGCGATTCTGAAAGCAGCCGCCCGACACCGCGACGGTGTTGAAACGGCTTTGCTCGCCCTCGTCGGCTAACCGCAACACGGTCTTGACGATGCCGGCTGCCAGTCCTCGATGAAAACGCCGTGCGATTACCGGAGCCGTGACACCATTGGCCAGATCGGCAAGCAAAGCGTGCCAGCACGGTGTGGCGTCCAGCGACAGCGGCAAGAGGTTGCCGGAGGGGGCGATGGCGAACGGGTAGCCGGACTTTTCGCCGCCCGCCGTCGCGGCCATGCTTTCGAGGCGCATTGCCGCCTCGCCCTCATAGGCCTGGAAGTCGGCGCAAACGCCCAATGCCGCGGCTACCGCATCGAACAGCCGACCACAAGACGAGGCGAGCGGCGTATTGAGGCCGGTGGCCGTCATCTGATCGAGCATATAGAGCGGCTTCGCGTTAAGATAGGCGTGGAGCGCCAAGTTGCGATAAGCGTCGGAGAACACATCCCACCCGACCGTCGCTGCCAAATGGGCGTAGAGATTTCGCCACGGCTGGCGGACGGCCTGAGTACCGCCCGGCATCGCAACCGGCTTCAGCCACGCCAGCCGACGATAGGACCGATAATCGGCGAGCAGGAATTCGCCGCCCCAGAGCGTGCCGTCATCGCCATAGCCGAGCCCGTCGAGCGTAACGCCAAGCACCGGCGGCGCGTCGAGCGGCCGACCGTTCTCGACCAGGCACGCGGCGACATGCGCGTGGTGATGCTGCACCTCGATCACCGGCAGGCCGGTGCCGAACTCCGTGGACCGCGCGAGCTTGCCCGACAGGTACTCGGGGTGCCGGTCGACCACCAAGACGGCTGGTTGATGCTCGAACAGGCGGCGGAAGAGAGCGAGGTTCTTGCAATAATCGGCGAAGACAGAAGCATTTTCGAGGTCGCCCTGATGCTGCGAGAGGATCGCCTGGCCGTCCTTGACGAGGCAAAACGTCGCCTTTAGCTCGCCCCCCATCGCCAGCAACTCGGGGGTCCCTTCAAACCCGGGGGGAAGCCGGATCGGTGCCGGCGCGTAGCCGCGCGCCCGCCGCAGCACGCGCGGCGTCCCCGCCATGATCCGCACCAGCGAGTCGTCGATTCGATTGGCGATCGTCCGGTTGTGGATCAGCGCAAAGTCGGCGATGTCGCGCAGCGCCGCGACAGCCTCCGCGTTATCGATGATGGGGGGCTCGTCGGAGAGATTGCCGCTGGTCATGACCAGGGGCCGATCGAATTCCTCTAAGAGAAGCAGATGCAGCGGTGTCGTCGGCAACATGAACCCGAGTTCGCTGAGGCGAGGTGCGATGGCCTCCGGCAATGCTTCCGGACCGTCGGCCGGCAGCAGCACGATCGGCGCGCGAGCCTGCATCAATTCATGCTCCGCCCCTGCGTCGAGCGTGCAGTAGCGGCGAATAACGCTGAGATCGCGCGCCATGAGTGCGAAGGGTTTCGCCTCGCGCCGCTTGGCGCGGCGCAGCCGCGTGACGGTCTCGGCATTGGCGGCATCGCAAGCGAGGTGGTAGGCGCCTAATCCTTTGATGGTGACGATCGCACCCTCCTGGATCAGACGTGCGGCGAGTGCAACATCGTCCTCAGCGTTACAAGCCGGAAGGTTGCCGGCCAACGCTACCAAAGTCGCAATCGGCCCACAGGTGGGACACGCGATCGGCTCGGCATGAAAGCGGCGATCGGCCGGATCGCCGTATTCGGCGGCGCAATCAGGGCACAGCGCGAACGGGGCCATCGTCGTCGCAGCGCGATCATAGGGGATCGCCTCAACGATGCTGAGGCGCGGGCCGCAATGCGTACAATTGGTGAAGGGATAGCGATAGCGACGAGCCTGCGGGTTATTCAGTTCAGTGGCACAGGCAGTACAGATCGCCGCGTCCGGGGTGATCTCGGTATGCGCGCCGCCGGCGGCGCTCTCTACGATGCGGAATTGCGGTGGCAGCGCGCCGGCGTAAACGCGGCTCTCGATCCGTTCGATCCGCGCCAGCGGCGGCGGATCGCGTTGCAGGCGATCGACCAGCGCCGCCATGTCTGCGTGGCAGCCGCCGATACGAAGCAGCACGCCATCGCCATCGTTGAGCACCTCGCCGGGCAGGCCGAGTTCACGGGCGAGGCGCCAGACCGCGGGCCGAAACCCGACGCCCTGGACTCGTCCGCGCACCCTGATCTCAAAGGCCAATGGGGGCTCGCCCGTGATGCTCATCGCGCCGCGATCCGGCTCGCCGTTACATCGAGCTGATCTTGATGTGGCGGGTCAAGCTCCGGCTGCTCGACAGGAGTCAACAATTCCACGACTGAAGATGAGTACGACGAAGCTACCCTCAACATCCAAACTCTTTTGGTCGCGGATGAAGGCACAACGATCAAGGGCGACGCTGGTGCATAAGCTTCCTAACGCATCGGTTCAAATAGTAGTCTCTCCCGGTCCGGGTGTCGTAGGCAGGCTCTACGCTCGCCGGGAAGACGACGCGGTAAAGGAGGTTAGCGTAATGACCGTGACCATTCGACAGATCGGCCCCTGCTTTGCCGGAGAGGTCGACGGCATCGACATGAGAAAGCCGCTCACGGCCAAGGAAGTCGCGGCGATCCATGCCGGCATGGACAAATACGCCGTGCTCGTCTTTCACAACCAGGATATCGACGACGAGCAGCAGCTCGCTTTCAGCCGCAGCCTCGGAGAGATCGAACTGACGCTGAACACCGGGCTGCGCGCCGAGAGCGAATACCGCTTGCCGCCGACCTTCGCGGATGTCTCGAACCTCGACCAGAACCACAAGCCGATGGCGCGCGATGACCGCCGCCGCCTGTTCAGCCTCGGCAACCGGCTGTGGCATTCCGACAGCTCGTTCAAGGCGACCCCGGCCAAATACTCGCTGCTGCACGCGCGCAAGATCCCGTCAAAGGGCGGCAACACCGAGTTCGCCGATATGCGCGCGGCTTGGGACGCACTCGACGAGGAGACCAAGGCGCGATGCGAGGGCCTCGTTTGTAAGCACAGCCAGATTTATTCGCGCCAGCAGATCGGGTTTTTCGACATCACCGACGAGGAGCACGAGCGCTTCAAACCGGTGCGCCAAGTGCTGGTGCGCACGCACCCGGTGACCGGCCGCAATTCGCTGTATCTGGCGTCGCATGCCGGTGCGATTGTCGGTTGGCCGATCCCCGAGGCGCGCGCCTTCCTGCGCGACCTTATCGAGCACGCGACGCAGCGCGAATTTGTTTATTCGCACAAATGGGCTGTCGGCGATCTCGTGATGTGGGACAATCGCCAGACCATGCATCGCGGGCGCCCGTTCCCGCCCGAGGAGGCGCGCGACGTGCGCCGCACGACAATCGCCGGCGACGCGCCGACGGTGGTCCAGGCCGAGGCGGCGTAAGTCTCAAGCGCAAAACATGAGAGAAACTCACCAATGCGGTGAGAAATTATCGTGAAGTTGCCGGCACGTTGAGGCCGCACGCCAGTTCATTCGCGCTGCGTTTTGCTCTACTGTCGCCGGCAACGTGCATCGCCTCGATCGGAGACATCTTATGGACGGTTTGGTCATCGCTAATATCAAAAGTATCCAGGCGCCAGTCAATTTCACCGCGCAGATGGATGAAAAGCCCTATTCATACAATTACGACCCCGGCCCCGGCATAAAGCTGCGCAATACCGAAAACGAGGAGCACACGCTTACCGTCTATGACGGGCGCGGCCTCGATCTATCGCTCGACCGCGAAGGCTTCGCGCTGGTCTACCACAAGACCGCCGCCAGCGATCTTTATGACGACGAGATCATCCGGCGGGTCTACTACCCCGAATGCGAGGCGCTGATGAGGGAGGCGACCGGCGCCAAGAAGGTCGTCGCCTTTGACCACATCGTTCGCAACGCCGCCAAATCCGCCCCCGGCAACGCGGTCAAGTTGCCGGCCGGCCGCGTGCACAATGACTACACCGCCTGGTCGGCGCCACAGCGCGTGCGCGATCTGATGGGCGACGAGGCGACCGAATTGTTGAAGCACCGCTTCGCGGTCAACAATGTCTGGCGGCCGATCGCCGGGCCGCTGCTGCGCTCGCCGCTGGTGCTCTGCGACTCGCAGACACTCGACTACGACAATCTGCTGCCCTCCGACCTGCGCTACCCGGACCGCACCGGCGAGACCTATGCGGTCACCTACAACCCGGACCAGTGCTGGTTTTATTTCCCGAAGATGCAGCCCGACGAGGCGATCCTCATCAGCTGCTACGATTCTGCCCGCGAGCACGCGGCGCGCTTCTCGGCGCATGGCGCGTTCGACGACCCGAACACCCCGGAAAACGCCCCGCCGCGGGAAAGCATCGAAGTCCGCACCTTGGTGTTTTTCTAGCGTCGCGAACCGATCACGGGCGTATCGCCTTAGCACCACCCCGGCGAAAGCCGGGGCCCATTCTTCAGGCGTTCGGGACTCCGACAAATGGGTCCCGGCCTGCGCCGGGATGGGGTAGAACTTTGCGGCATGAAGCGGTACGACGCGATCGTCATCGGCGGCGGGTTGGTGGGCTCGGCGATTGCCTATGGCTTGGCGCGCGCAGGGCTGAAGACCGCGCTGATCGATGAGGGCGATGTCGCGTTCCGCGCATCGCGTGGCAATTTCGGGCTTGTCTGGGTGCAGTCGAAAGGATTGGGCGCGCCGCATTATCAGCGCTGGACGCGCCTCTCGGCGGAGGAATGGCCAAAGCTTGCCGCCGAACTGGGCGAACGCACGGGTGTGGCGGTGGGGCTGGAGCAGCCGGGCGGGGTGCAGCTTTGTCTTGGCGAGGAAGAATTCGCAGCGCGCGGCGAGATGATGGAGCAAATGCGCGTCGAGGCCGGCAATTTCGGTTTCGACTACCGCATGCTCGACCGCGACGAATTGTCGGAGATGCTGCCCGGCCTCGGCCCGGCGGTGACCGGCGGTTCCTGGACGCCCTATGACGGCCATGTCAACTCGCTCTATCTGCTGCACGCGCTGCACAAGGGTTTTATCGAGCGCGGCGGCGTTTATCTTCCCAACCGCACGATTGATTACGCCGGCGTCGCGCCCAATGATTTCCGCCTCGGCAGCGGCGCCGACGAAATCTCCGCGCCGAAAATCGTCCTCGCCGCCGGGCTCGGCAACGCCGCGCTGGCGCCGCTTTTCGGCCTCAGCGCGCCGGTGCGGCCGCAGCGCGGGCAGATCCTCGTCACCGAACGCAGCGAGCGCATCTGGCCGATCCCGATCGGCAGCCTGCGCCAGACGCTGGAAGGCAGCATCATGATCGGCGCCAGCGAGGAGGAGGTCGGTTTCGATACCTCGCAGCGGCCGGAGGTCATGAAAGAGATCGCCGCGCGCGCGGCGCGAAGTTTCCCCTGGCTCGCGGAATTGCAGATCGTCCGCGCTTGGTCGGCGCTGCGGGTGATGCCGCCCGACGGCAGACCGATCTACGACGAGAGCGAGAAGTTTCCCGGCGCCTTTACCGCAAACTGCCACAGCGGCGTGACGCTCGCCGGCGCTCACGCCAACGTGTTCGCGCCGATGGTCGCCGCCGGGGCGCTCGATCCGATGATGGCGCCGTTTTCGTCCAGACGCTTTGATGTTTCGCAGGCGGCCTGAGGCAAGCGGCGCCACAGTGCCGGTGACGGTCGAAGGCCGGGAGGTGGCCGTGCCCGAAGGCGCCTCGGCCGCCGCCGCTGTGCTGCTCGCCGGCTTGCCGGGTATCCGCGAGACCGGCATCAGCGGCGCGCCGCGTGCCCCCTATTGCATGATGGGCATCTGCTTCGACTGTCTCGCCGAGATCGACGGCATCCCCAACCGCCAGAGCTGCATGGTGACCGTGGCGCCAGGCATGGTCATCCGCCGCCAGCACGGCAAGCGCTCGGCGATGTCTGGCTGAAATGGCTGTCATCGCGAGCGTAGCGACGCAATCTCGCTCTCCTACCTCGGATTTTCAATCACTTAGCCTCCACTTCTACCACCGTTCCACCTTGAATTCCACCTTCCAGATCACGATGATAGACGATGTTAGACGGTGAAAATTCGTGCTTAACAGATAGCTTATACCGACCTGAGTAGGGGCTGACTCGCCGCGATGGGTTGCAGCCGGGCGTGCTGTGTGATTCATAGGAGAGCAGATTTTGTGGTTGTGGGGAGGGGGACCACAATGGCTGCTCTGGCGATCCGTGA
>Ga0335085_10005372_pt1 | contig 20580 bp, 12 predicted proteins | sample Lox_Sample_45_FD_206712 | JGI IMG/M metagenome (GOLD analysis project Ga0335085, IMG submission 206712) | Soil microbial communities from Loxahatchee National Wildlife Refuge, Florida, United States - Lox_Sample_4.5 | ecosystem: Environmental > Terrestrial > Soil > Wetlands | place: USA...
GAAGGGGCAACGTCTCAGGAGTGTTTTCGAACCATCTCCCGAAAAGGTCATCATGAGCACAAAGATCAAGCAGGAAGCTGTCGCGGCGGCGGTAACGTGCGACATCAAGAACGTCGAGCTGGCCGACCAGGGCAAGAAGCGCATCGACTGGGCCAACCAGTCCATGAAGGTGCTGCAGCTCATCCGCAAGGAGTTCATCAAGAACCAGCCCCTGAAGGGGGTGCGCATCGCGGCCTGCCTGCACGTCACCAGCGAGACCGCCAACCTGGCCATCACCCTGCGCGATGGCGGCGCCGAGGTCGCGCTCTGCGCCTCCAACCCGCTCTCCACCCAGGACGACGTGGCCGCCTGCCTGGTCCGCGACTACAACATCCCCGTCTTCGCCATCAAGGGCGAGGACAACGAGACCTACTACCAGCACATCCTGGCGGCGCTCGACCACAAGCCGCACATCACCATGGACGACGGCGCCGACCTGGTCACCACCGTGCTCACCAAGCGCCAGGACGCGGCCGCGGAGATCGTGGGCGGCACCGAGGAGACCACTACCGGGGTGATCCGCCTGCGCGCCATGGCCAAGGAGGGGGTGCTGCGCTATCCCATCATCGCGGTCAACGACGCGTTGACCAAGCACCTGTTCGATAACCGCTACGGCACCGGGCAGTCCACCATCGACGGGGTGGTGCGCTCCACCAACATCCTGCTGGCGGGCTCCAAGTTCGTGGTAGCGGGCTACGGCTGGTGCGGCCGCGGCCTGGCCATGCGCGCCCGCGGCATGGGCGCCGACGTCATCGTCACCGAGGTGGACCCCACCCGCGCCCTGGAAGCGGTGATGGACGGCTTCCGGGTGATGAGCATGCCGGAAGCGGCGCGCCTGGGCGACGTCTTCGTCTCCGTCACCGGCAACAAGAACGTCATCGGCCGGGAGCACTTCGAGGTCATGAAGGAGGGCGCCATCGTGGCCAACTCCGGCCACTTCAACGTGGAGATCGACATCCCGGCGCTGGAGAAGATGTCCTCCTCGAAGCGCACCACCCGCGAGTTCGTGGAGGAGTACTCGCTCAAGGACGGGCGCAAGATCAACCTGCTGGGCGAGGGCCGGCTCATCAACCTGGCCGCCGCCGAGGGCCATCCCGCCGCGGTGATGGACATGAGCTTCGCCGACCAGGCGCTCTCCGTCGAGCACCTGGTGAAGAACCACAAGCAGATGGAGAAGAAGGTTTACCCCGTGCCCGAAGATCTGGACAAGCGCGTGGCCAAGCTCAAGCTCGAGTCCATGGGCATCAAGATCGACCGCCTCACCCCCGAGCAGGAAGAGTACCTGGCTTCATGGAGCGAGGGAACGTAGAAGGAGACCAAACGCGAAATAAGGGCCGCCGGACCGGCGGCCCTTATTTTTTCTGATAGTGACAGCCTAGGCAGGTGAGGTGAAGCTGGTCGGCGGGCGGGTGGTTGGCCAGGATGAACTTGGCGCGCTCGGCGTAGGGCGAGGGCTGCACTTCCGCCACGATCCGCTTGAGATACGTGTCCGCCTTGGCCTGGTCGCGGGCGCGATACCATCCGTCGGCCAGCCCCGCCAGCAATTCGCCGCGGGCATGGACCGGGCGCTGCGCGAAGTGATCGTCCAGGCGCAGCGCTTCTTCGTAGTCTGCCAGGCCCTGCTTGAGGGCGGCTTGCGCGCGTTCAGGCGAGGGAATATTGCGGGAGGCCTGCAGCAGCACCGACCCGCGCGGGATCAGGGTGACGATGGAGTGGTCCAGCGCCACCGCCTGGTCCATCTCCTGCTGGCCGCGCCGGCGGAGCTCGGTGCCCTTGGCGGTATCGCCCTCGCGAAACGCCTGGCCGCTGAGCGCGTGCAGTCCCGCCCCGTGCCAGACCAGGGCCTCGGCATTCTTGGGATCCTGGCGTAGCCGCTCCTCGCAGAGCTTCATGGCGCGGTCGAACGCCTCCTGGTCCCCCGCCATGCCGGAGAAGAAATCGTCGCGGACCTGGTTGTCGAAGCGCTCGCCGGCCCTGCCGGGAGAACCGGCTGTGCCCTGGCTCAGCAGACCTTGCCGCAGCAGCAGAACCAACCCCAGAACCATCAACATCGTTCCGCAAGCCATCCTCATGCGGTGACCGAATCGCATAGGCATTCCTCCCCACGTTCTGCTTGGACGTGGCAGCCGCCGATGGGTTAGCCGCCCGGCATCGGTCCAGGGTCCTGTGATAGATTTCTAGTTTGGCCTATGAAAGACCTTGCAGCCTGGGCGTTGAACACCGCGAAGACACGTGGCGCGACCTACGCCGATGCGCGCCTGGTGGACGAGCGCGCGCGCTCCCTGGCCACCAAGAACGGCAAGGTGGGGCACGCCTCCGACGGCGCTTCCCAGGGCTTGGGCGTGCGCGTCATCGTGGACGGCGCCTGGGGCTTCGCCGCCACCGACGCCCTCGACCGCCCCAGCGTGGAAGCCACCGCCGCCCGCGCCGTGGCCATCGCCCGCGCCTCCGCCCAGGTCAAACAGCACGACGTCCGCCTGGCCGGGGAGAAGCCCGCGGTCGCCGACTGGACCACGCCCTACAAGGTCGATCCCTTCAGCACCTCGGTGGAAGACAACCTGGGCCTGCTGCTCAAAGTGGACGCGGAACTGCGCGCCGTCGCCGGCGTCACCCTGGCCGAGGCCAACCTCAACTTCCGCCGCTACGAGCAGTGGTTCTACTCCTCCGAGGGCGCCGACATCCACCAGGTGAAGTTCATCACCGGGGCGGGCTTCGCCGCCTACGCCTTCGCCGGCACCGAGATCCAAAAGCGCTCTTTCCCCAACTCCTTCGGCGGGCAGTACCAGAACAAGGGCTACGAACTGATCGAGGAGTTGGAGCTGGTGGAGAACGCGCGCCGCATCGGGGAGGAGGCGGTGGCGCTGCACTCCGCCGCGCAATGTCCGGAGGGGAGCTTCACCATCATCCTGGACTCCTCGCAACTAGGACTGCAGATCCACGAATCCATCGGCCATCCCATCGAACTGGACCGCGTGCTGGGTATGGAGGCCAACTTTGCCGGCACGTCGTTCCTCACGCTCGACAAGCTGCGCACGCTGCGCTACGGCAGCGAGCTGGTCAACGTAGTGGCCGACGCCACCCTGGCGCACGGCCCCGGCCTGGGCACCTTCGCCTACGACGATGAGGGCGTCCCCGCGCAGTGCACCCCCATCATCACCCGCGGGCGGTTCACCGGTTATTTGTCGTCGCGGGAGACGGCGCACGCCATCGGCGAGCCGCGCTCGGGCGGGACCATGCGCGCCGAGGGCTGGAACCGCCTGCCCATCATCCGCATGACCAACATCAGCATCCTGCCGGGCGAGAAGCCGCTCACCCTGGAGCAGCTCATCGCGGATACGGACGAGGGCATCCTCTTCGAGACCAACCGTTCCTGGTCCATCGACGATAAGCGCTACAACTTCCAGTTCGGCACCGAGATCGGCTGGGAGATCAAGGGCGGGAAGCGCGGCCGCATGCTCAAGAACCCCTCCTATAGCGGCATCACCACCGAGTTCTGGAACTCCATGGACGCCATCTGCTCGCGCGACCAATGGACGCTGTGGGGCACGCCCAACTGCGGCAAGGGCCAGCCCATGCAGACCATGGGCACGGGCCACGGCGCCGCGCCGGCGCGCTTCCGCAATGTCAAGGTCGGCTCCGCGTACAAGGGGCACTGATCCAACACAGAGACACAGAGGCACAGCGAGAGTGTTGACGAAGGAAAAAGCGGCCGAGATCTTCGAGCGAGTGAAGCGTCACTCCTCCGCCGATGAGATCGAGGCGATCGTGTACGGCGGGCACTCGGCCCTCACCCGCTTCGCCAACAACACCATCCACCAGAACGTCGCGGAAGAAGGCTACGTGGTCTCGGTGCGCACGGTGTTCGGCGGACGCACGGCCCGCGCCACCACCAACAAGTTCGACGACGCCAGCCTCCGGCAGGTGGTCCAGGCTTCGGAGGCGCTGGCCAGGGTACAGCAGCCCGATCCCGACCTGCTGCCCATGGCGGAGGCGGCCGCGGCGGCAGGCGCTTCCGGCCCCCGCCGCCACTTCGAAGAAACCGCGGCCCTCACTCCCGAAGACCGCGCTCGCGCCGTCGGCGCCATCGTGGGGGTGGCGCAGAGCAACCGGCTCACCGCCGCCGGCATCTTCTCCTCCTCCGAGAGCTGCGAGGCCATCTTGAACTCGCGCGGGCTGGCCGCCTGGCACACCCAAACCTCCTCGGAGATCTCCGTGACCATGCTGGCCGCCGACTCCTCCGGCTGGCAGAAGGCTAACTCCCCCGACGTGCACAACCTGGACGCGGTGGCCCTGTCCGAGATCGCGGCCCGCAAGGCGCGCGAATCTGCCGGGCCTCAGGAGCTGGCTCCCGGCAAGTACACGGTGGTGCTGGAGCCCGCCGCCGTCCTCGACCTGGTGGGATTCATGTTCTTCGACTTCGGCGGGCTGGCCGTGCTCGACCAGCGCTCCTTCCTCAACAACCGCATGGGCACCAAGCTCTTCGGCTCGAACATCACCGTCTGGGACGACGCCGCCCACCCCCTGCAATCGGGTGCGGCCTTCGATGGCGAGGGGGTGCGCCGGCAGCGCCTCCGCCTGGTGCACCAGGGCGTGATCGAGAACCTGGTCTACGCCCGCTCCAGCGCCGAGAGGATGAAGAAGTCGCCGCTGGCCGGCCAGGTCGGCGAGATCCAGCCCACCGGCCACGGCTTCCCCCTGCCCAACGAGATGGGCGAGGCCCCCATGAACATCGTTTTCGAAGGGGGCCCCGAGGCCTCCCACCAGACGGTGAGTCAGATGGTCGCCTCCACTGGGCGCGGCGTCCTGGTCACCCGCTTGTGGTACATCCGCGAGGTCGACCCCTACGAGAAGATCCTCACCGGCATGACCCGTGACGGCACCTTCCTCATCGAGGACGGCAAGCTCACCCGCGGCCTGCGCAACTTCCGCTTCAACCAGAGCCTGATCGAGATGCTCTCCAAGGTGGAGGCCATGGGCACCCCGGTGCGGGCCAGCGGAGAAGAGTCCTTCGACATGGTGGTGCCGCCCGTGAAGGTGCGCGACTTCAACTTCACCGAGGTGACCCGGTTCTGAGCGGTGTCGGGCACGGCGGCAAGGCCGGGAAGGGCGCCACTCCTCCCCAAGTCAGTCACCAATTTACCCTTTAGTAACTTCCGCCGGGTGACCGTCCGGTATAAGCTTCCCCCATGGTTCGAGCCGGCCAGTTCGCCGAGATGCGCAGCGCGGTCCGCTTTCCCCTGCATCTGCCCATGGCCGTGACCACGGATGCCAGGCCCTTGCCCGCCGAGACCCGCGACATCTCCTCCGGCGGCGTGCTCTTCCAGGTGGACGCCGCCATGCCGGTGGGCTCGCCCATCCAGTTCAGCATCTCCATCCCCGCCGAGGTCCTGGGGACCGGCACCTTGGTGCAGGTGAAGTGCGCCGGCCGCGTGGTGCGCTGCATGGCGGAGGGGGACCACCACACCGTGGCCGCGGTGATCGACGAATATTATTTCGAGCGTCATTTGGGGGTTCCAAGAGTCAATGGCTAACGAATCCGCTAAGACGGCACCCTCGGCCGAGAAGCCGGCCGCGCCGCCCTCTCCCATCAAGGTCATCCTGGCCGACACCCAGGCCATCTTCCGCGTGGGCATCCGCAAGATCTTCGCTCTGGAGGACGACATGCGGGTAGTGGCCCAGGCCGAGACCCTGGGCCAGACCCTGGCCGCCATCAGCAAGTTCCCCTGCGACGTGATCCTGTTCGAGTCGGCCCTCTCCCCCAATCCCGCCGAGGCCGTGACCGAGGTCATGAAGCGCGCCGGCCACGCCCGCATGGTGGTGCTCACCGGCGAGGCCGACGAGGACGACACCGTCGAGTACCTGCGCCGCGGGGTGAAGGGCATCGTCACCCGCTCCATCCCCCCCGACCTGCTGGTCAAGTGCGTGCGCAAGGTGGCCGAGGGCGAGACCTGGCTCGACAACCGCGGCGTCAACTGGGTGGTGGAGGCCTACCGCGCCCAGGCCGCCCAGCTCACCGCCCCGCGCCCCAAGACCCATCTCAGCGACAAGGAGATGCTCATCGTCTCCTGCGTGACCCAGGGGATGAAGAACAAGGAGATCGCCCACGAGGTGGGCACCACCGAGCAGGTGGTCAAGAACTACCTGCGCAAGATCTACGACAAGCTGGGGGTCTCCGACCGCCTGGAACTGGCGCTCTACTGCGTGCACCACCGGCTGCTGCACGGCTCCCGGGTCTCGGCCCACCTGGCCGAGCAAGCGTCCAAGACCGCCACCGCCCTGGCCGGGACGCCTTCCTCCGAGCCCGAGATGTGAGCGCGGGCCCGGCTCTCGCCGGGCCGCACCCCGCTTGTCTCCCGCCCCCGGATTTTGCTATTGTGGCCGCCCTCTGAGGAATGGCCTGGGCCGCCGCTTTCGGGCTCTCCCGCCTTTCGTCCTGCAACCTTGGGAGCACTATGAAAAAGACGGTTTCCATCCGCATCAACGGAAGAGAGTGCCGCGCCGAAGTGGAGCCGCGGCTGCTGCTGGTGCACTTCCTACGTGAAGTGGCCGGGCTGACGGGCACGCACATCGGCTGCGAGACCTCGCTGTGCGGCGCCTGCACCGTGCTGCTCGACGGCCGCGCGGTGAAGTCCTGCACCCTGCTGACGGTGCAGGCCGACGGCCGCGCCGTCACCACCATCGAGGGCCTGGCCGAGGGCGGCCGCCTGCACGCTCTGCAGCAGGGTTTCTGGGAGGAGCACGGCCTGCAGTGCGGCTTCTGCACCCCCGGCATGATCCTCTGCTCCCACGACCTGCTGGAGCGCTCGCCCTCGCCCTCGGAGGCCGAGATCCGCGAGGCCATCGGCGGCAACCTTTGCCGCTGCACCGGCTACCAGCACATCGTCAACGCCGTTCAGTCGGCTTCCCGCAAGCTGGGCAAGCATGGCGGGCAGCATGCCGCCAAGGCAGGGAGGTAGGCCATGGCGCGCGCCAAGTCCAAGACCTCGCCCAAAGCGGCACCGAAAGCGGCTCCCCCCAAGCAGGCCGGATGGGTGGGCAAGCGTCTGCCTCGCAAGGAAGATCCGCGCCTGGTGCAGGGCATCAGCCACTACACCGACGATCTCAAGCTGCCGGGCATGGCGCACTGCGTCTTCGTGCGCTCGCCGCATGCTAACGCCGCCCTCCGCGGCATCCACGCCGACGCCGCCCGCGCCGCCGCCGGCGTGCTGGCGGTCATCACCGCCGGCGACCTGGAGGGCGTGGGCGGTATCCCCTGCGCCGGCGCGCTGCCCGGCCTGAAGATGCCGGCGCATCCTCCCCTGGCCAAGGGCCAGGCCCGCTACGTGGGCGAGCCGGTGGCCGCCGTGGTTGCCGAGACCCTCTACCAGGCCCGCGACGCCGCGGAACTGGTCGAGGTGGACTATGAGCCTCTGCCCGCCGTGGTGGACATGGAGAAGGCGCTGGAAGAGGGCGCCGCCCTGGTCTACCCCGAGTACAAGAGCAACCTGGCCTTCGTGCACCCGCTCAAGAACGGCGACGTCGAAGCCGCCTTCAAGAAGGCCGACGCCACCGTCAAGGAACGCCTGCTCAACCAGCGCCTGGCGCCCATCTCCATGGAGACGCGGGGCGTGCTGGCGGAGTGGCTGCCGGGCGAGGGCCGGCTCACCGTGTGGTCCTCCACCCAGATCCCGCACCTGCTGCGCACCCAGATCGCGCTCATGCTGGGCGTGGCCGAGACCTCGGTGCGCGTCATCACCCCCGAGGTCGGCGGCGGCTTCGGCAGCAAGCTCAACGTCTACGCGGAAGAAGCGGTGGTGCCCTGGCTGGCGCGCAAGCTCGGCCGCCCGGTGAAGTGGGCGGAGGGCCGGCGCGAGAACCTCGCCGTCACCATCCACGGCCGCGACCAGATCGACACCGTGGAGCTGGCCCTCAAGCGCGACGGCACCATCCTGGCGCTGCGCGCCCGCGTGCTCGCCGACCTGGGCGCCTACCACCAGTTGCTCACCCCCATCATCCCCACCCTGACGGCGCTGCTCATGCTGGGCTGCTACAGGATCCCGGCGGTGGACATCGAGATCCGCGGCGTCTTCACCAACAAGATGTCCACCGACGCCTACCGCGGCGCCGGCCGCCCCGAGGCCACCTACATCATCGAGCGCATGGTCGACGTCGCGGCCCGCACGCTCGGCATGGATCCCGCCGAGATCCGCCGCAAGAACTTCCCCAAGCCCAAGGAGTTCCCCTTCCACACCTCCACCGGGATCATCTACGACTCCGCCAACTATCAGAAGAGCCTGGCGCGCGCGCTGGAGATGTCGGAATACGACAAGCTGCGCGCCCGCCAGAAGCAAGGATGGAAGGAAGGGAAGTACTACGGCATCGGGCTCTCCACCTACGTGGAGATCTGCGCCATGGGGCCCTCAAGCGCCATGGCCGCGGGGGGCTGGGAGAGCGGCACGGTGCGCATCGAGCCCACCGGCAAGGTCAACGTGCTGACCGGGGCCTCGCCCCACGGCCAGGGCCAGGAGACCAGCTTCGCGCAGATCGTCGCCGACGAACTGGGCATCTCGCCCCAGGACGTGAACGTGGTGCACGGCGACACCGCCGTCGTCCCTTACGGCATCGGGACCTTCGGCAGCCGCGCCACCGCGGTGGGCGGCACCGCCGTCTTCTACGCCACCCAGAAGATCAAGCAGAAACTGGCGGCGATGGCCGGGCACCTGCTGGGCGCCAAGCCCGCGGCCATGGTCTTCGCCAACGGCCGCATCGGACCCAAGGGGAGCAAGAAGTCGCTCGCCTTCGGCGAGGTGGTGGGCGCGGCCTACACCGCCAAGACCCTGCCGCCGGGCATGGAGCCGGGCATGGAGGCCACGCACTTCTTCGAGCCCTCCAACTTCACCTTCCCCTTCGGCGCGCACGTGATCTCGGTGGAGGTGGATCCCGAGACCGGCGAGATCGCCATCGACAAGTACGTCGCCGTGGACGACTGCGGCAACGTCATCAACCCGCTGCTGGTCGAGGGCCAGGTGCACGGCGGCATCGTGCAGAGCATCGGCCAGGCCTTTCTCGAGGAAGTGATCTACGACGAGAACGGTCAGTTGGTCTCCGGCACGCTGATGAACTACGCCGTGCCCAAGGCGGCGCAGGTGCCGCGCTTCGAATTGGACCGCACCTGCACGCCCTCGCCGGTGAACCCCATGGGGGTGAAGGGCGTGGGCGAGGCCGGCACCATCGGCGCGACCCCGGCGCTGGTCAACGCCGTCTGCGACGCGCTCGCGCCTCTGGGCATCACCAACCTCGACATGCCGCTCAAGCCGGAGCGCGTGTGGCGCGCCATCCGCGACGCCAAGAAGCTGCAGGCGGGCAAGGTGCAGCGCGTCGCCGCCGCGGACAGGAGGAACGCATGATCCCGGCATCGTTCGACTACGAAGCTCCGCGTACCCTGGGTGAGGCCCTGGCCCTGCTCGCCGCCCGCGGCGAGGACGCCAAGCTGCTGGCCGGCGGCCACAGCCTGCTGCCCGCCATGAAGCTGCGCCTGGCGCAGCCGCCCGCGCTCATCGACCTGGGACGCATTCCCGGGCTCAGCTACATCCGCGAAGCCCACGAGCGTATCGCCCTGGGCGCCATGACCACGCACGCCGCCGTGGCCGTCTCCGAGCTGCTGCGCCGCAGTTGCCCGCTGCTGGCCGAAGCTGCCGCCGCCATCGGCGACGTCCAGGTGCGCAACCGCGGCACCCTGGGCGGCAGCCTGGCGCACGCCGATCCCGCCGCCGACTATCCCGCCGCCATCCTCGCCCTCGACGCCGAATTGGTCACCATCAGCGAACACGGCGAGCGCGTGATCAAGGCGCGCGACTTCTTCACCGGGATGTTCACGACCGCCCTGCGCCCCGACGAGATCCTCATCGAGGTGCGCGTGCCCAAGACCGGCACTGCCGGCTCGGCCTACAAGAAGTTCCACCACCCGGCTTCGGGCTTTGCGGTGGTGGGTGTGGCCGCGGTGGTGAAGACCAAGGCTGGAAGGATCGAAAGCGCCTCCGTGGGCATCACCGGGGTGGCCGAGCGCGCCTACCGCGCCACCGCGGTCGAGCAGGCGCTGCGCGGGCAGGCGGCTTCCTCCCTGGCCGACGCCGCCGCGCACGCCGCCGACGGTGTCGAGGCCTTGGGCGACCACTTCGCGTCTTCGGAGTACCGCGCCCACCTGGCCGCGGTCTTCACCCGCCGGGCCCTGGAAGAGGCGCGGGCGCGCGCCCGATGAAGATTGAGGGCTCGCACCGGGTGGCGGCCCCGCGCGCGGCCGTCTGGCGCGTGCTCATGGACCCGGCCGCGCTCCAGCGCTCCATCCCCGGCTGCCAGAAGCTGGAAGCCACCGGCCCCCACGCCTACCGCGCCACCATCAAGGCGGGCGTAGGCCCCATCAAGGGCACCTTCAGCGGCGACATGAGCATCGCCGACATCGTCCCGGAAAAGTCTTACATCTTGACCTCGCACACCAAGGCGCCCATGGGCTTCGTAGAAGGGAAGGGAAAGGTGGAACTGGAGGACGCGGGCGAAGAGACGGTCGTCCACTATACCGGCGAGGTGAAGATCGGGGGCATGCTGGCCTCGGTGGGGGAGCGATTGATCGACGCCGCCGCCCGCAAGAACATCAGCGAAGTCTTCGCCAACCTGGCGCGCGAGTGCGCCCAGAGCGCCTGAGCCGCGACTGGGTGCGCGGTCTCTGATAAGCTAATCAAGCTGTCATTTCACTTACCCGGAGGGACCCGTGAAAGGCGATCGCAAGGTCCTGGCCGTCCTGCAAGAGGTACTCAAGGCGGAGCTCACCGCCATCAACCAGTACTTCCTGCACGCCGAGATGTGCGAGAACTGGGGCTACCACCGCCTGGCGGCGCACACCCGCAAGGAGTCCATCGAGGAGATGGGCCACGCCGAGAAGCTGCTGGAGCGCATGCTGCTGCTCGACGGCTCTCCCAACATGAGCGACTACTTCAAGATCAACATCGGGCAGAACGTGGAGCAGCAGTTCAAGAACGACCTGCAGGTGGAATACGAAGCGGTGAAGCGGCTCAACGCCGGCATCGCCGCCTGCGTGGCCGCCGGCGACAACGGCTCCCGCGAACTGCTGGAGAAGATCCTGACCGACGAGGAAGAGCACATCGACTACCTGGAGGCCCAGATCCACGCCGTCGGCGAGATGGGCATCGAGAACTACCTCGCCCAGCAGATGCACGAAGGCAAGGAGTAGCCGCGCGCCCTGCTAGAATAAAGAGCGTTCCTTCCGCAGTTCTCCCAAAGCGCGCCGGAGAGATGGCCGAGTGGCTGAAGGCTGAGCCGTCTTGCGGGCGTGAGCGAGCCGAGCGCAGCGAGGTGAGCGGCAGCCCGCAGGCGAAATCCTGAGGAGCGCAGCGACCGAAGGACCTCTACAATTTGACCCCCGAACGTCACTCCACTGACGTTCCCGCGCGGAGAGATGGCCGAGTGGCTGAAGGCGCACGCTTGGAAAGCGTGTATACGGGAAACCGTATCGTGGGTTCGAATCCCACTCTCTCCGCCAGACTTTCTAATCCCTTGAAAACAGGAGCCTGGCGAGTCCGGCTACCTGTTTTTCATGAATTCTGGCTACCTAAATCGCTGACTGTCGGGAAAAGCCAGTATTGGCTCTCAAGGGGATGAGAGCCGTGAAGAGTCTGCCATCAGTAAGCCTGTACATTCGCATCACCGATAAGCCGGGTCGCCGTCATTATGAGCGAGTCAACCGCCGCAACCCTCAGGAACGGAAACAAGGGACATCTGAAACCTGGAGATGACGTCCCTGCTGATACTGAGGCGAAGTGTGTTGCCGTTCCTCTAAAGCCGTATGGCATGGCCAATCCGATTACTGCGCCGGTTGGCCCGCATGGGAGACCGATCAGCCGATCGTGTCTTACCCCGTCCAAGGACCTGATGGACGTTGATAATGTTCTGGCTGACGGGGCTCAAGTGTTCAACGAAGTGTTCGGCTTCGTGGTCGCGCCCGAACAGTCGCAACAAGAAGTCTGGATTGGATCTTAATGGGCTCGAGAAGAACAAGCGCGCTTGCGGGAACCGCGCCAAAGCCATCGTGAGGACTCGCTCAAGCGTTAGGCCACGGTCGGACTCACCGATCTCGTGCGCTTCGTCCACGATGATGGCGTTAATCGCCAGGTGCTGTGTATCCGACGTTAACAGCGTGGCGAAACGTTCCTGGGTGAGGATGTAAATGAACCTATTGCTCGCGAGAGGCGTCTCGGGGGCAGTCGGTGCCGAAACCACAGGGACGCTCCCGAGATCATGGTCACGCAACAACTGCACGAGGTCGAAGGTAACCTGACGAATGAGGGCACGAGTGGGTACAAGGACACCCGGATCGCCCGCCCGCACGCGACGCCATCGTGCACGAAGTCCAGTCCCCACTCCTGGTTGGGCGCCGTCGCCACCAGCAACGGCTGGCCCACGCGTAAGCAGTGTTTCCGCCGCTTCCGGCGGAGCGCCAGCCCCGCCTCCCGATAGATCCGGTGCACCCGCTTGTGGTTCACCCGAGCCGGGAGCGGGGTCAAGGGCGCCCGCGCAGCGGGCGTTCGTCGCAGACCCTTGACGCCGCGAACGGCTCGCGACAGTTGTAGGCTGACGAAGGGCTTCGACTTCTGACCGTCCTCTCGACTCGGGAGAATTCCCCGGAAGTCACACATGTTCGTGACGCCCGTCACACCAATTAGGGAACGGGCGAGCCAGCATATGCGGAACAGGATCGCCGGAAGATGACGACGGAAGTGCTTGCTCGGGCGCCCCGGCCACGGGCCGGCCGCACTTGCTCGGGGTGTGTCTTGCTCCTGGCGGTGCTGGGGATGGCCCTGCTTCCGCGTGCCGCAGGGCAGGGGGTGGAGCCGGCAGGGCGCCGTCCCAGTTTCATCCCCACCCAAGGCCCGAAGTATGCCCCCGACCGCCTGCTGGTGAAGTTCCGCGCCAAAGTCCCTTCTTCCTCAATGGCTGCGGCGCACGCGGCGGTAGGAGCCACGCTGCTGCGCAGCTTTCGTTCGGTACGTAGTCTGCACGTTGTGCAGCTGCCCGCAGGCAAGGGAATCCGCACCGCCCTGCAACAGTACCGCCGCAATCCCGACGTCGAGTATGCCGAGCCGGATTACTCGGTCAGCGTCCTGAACACCGTTCCCAACGACCCTAGCTTCTCGCAGATGTGGGGTCTGCAGAACACGGGACAGTCAAGCGGGATACTTGGCGCGGATATTCACGCCACCCAGGCATGGGACCTGTCCACAGGCAGTTCCAGTGTGGTAGTCGCCGTCATCGATACCGGTATCGACTACAACCACCCCGACCTCTCGGCCAACGTGTGGTCAGCGCCCTCCGGCTTCACCGTCAACAACAACGGCACGCCCGTGACCTGCCCCGCGGGATCGCACGGTTTTAACGCGGTGGCCAATACCTGCGACCCGATGGACGATAACAGCCACGGCAGCCATGTCTCCGGCACCATCGGTGCCGTGGGCAACAACAGTGTAGGCGTCGTAGGTGTGAACTGGACTGTGCAAATCATGGCCTGCAAATTCCTGGATGCCGCCGGTGCGGGCAATGTCTCCGGAGCCATCGCTTGCCTGGATCTGGTGCGAACGTTGAAGCAGAGCGGGGTCAACATCGTTGCCAGCAACAACAGTTGGGGGGGCGGAGAGTTTTCCCAGGCCTTGCACGATGCCATCCAGGCACAGATGCAAGCCGGAATCCTGTTCATTGCCGCGGCCGGCAACGACTTCAGCAACAACGATGCGATCCCGCCCTATCCTGCCAGCTACGATCTGCCCAATGTGATTGCGGTCGCGGCTACCGACCGCTGGGACCAACGTGCAGCCTTCTCCAACTACGGGCGCCGTACGGTCGCCTTGGGGGCTCCCGGCGTCGAGGTCCTCAGCACCACTCCCAACAACACTTACTCGACCTTCAGCGGGACCTCCATGGCCACGCCGCAGGTGACCGGGGTGGCGGCGCTGTTGGCGGCCTACAATCCGTCGCTGGACTGGAAAGCGATCAAGAACCTGATCCTCGCCGGCGGCGACCTCATTACTGGTCTCGACGGAGTAACCCTCACCGGCCGGAGACTCGATGCCTATGGAGCCATGACCTGCAACAACGTGACGGTTGCGACGCGCCTGCAGCCGGTCGGCAACGTGACAGAAGGGGCGGTCGGGACCCCAATCACTCTGAGGATGCTCAACATCAACTGTGGCGCACCGGCTGGGCCACAGCAGGTGACCGTCTCACCGGGAGGACAGACTGTTCCCCTGGTTGACGACGGCACGGGCGCCGACCAGGCCGCGGGCGACGGCGTCTACTCGGCTCAATGGGCGCCCTCAGCCACCGGCAGCTACCAACTGTCATTTGCGGACGGCAGCTCGGTTGAGGTCCTCGTTCTCAACAACTATAGCGTGGCCCCCGCCCCTTCCCACTACATCACCATCAGTGGGACCAACCTGAATTTCGGCGACGATTCGGTCGCCACCATCACGTCGCCGTTTCCTATCCAGTACGGCGGTGGCTCCTTCACCCAACTGATGGTGGGAAGCAATGGCGTGCTCAGCTTCACCAATGCCATCACCGCCTATCAGAATCCTCCAGTTCCCGTCCCCGCATTCCTCGGCCAGCGGAACCTGGTGACCGTGCTGGCCCCCTTCTGGGACGACCTTTATCCGATTCCCCAGTCCAGCCAGAACGTGTTCTGGGATGTGGTGGGAACAGGACCGAGCCGGCAGTTGGTTGTGGAGTGGCGTAACGTGCGCCATTTCGATTGTTTCGACGATCCCACCGCGACCGTCACCTTCGAGGTGGTCTTCAAAGAAGGCAGCAGTGATGTGATGTTCAATTATGCCGACACTACCTTTGGCGGCAACTGCACGCAGGATGATTGGGGCGACTCGGCCTCGGTAGGCGTTCAGATTGCCACCGGCCAGGGAGCGCAGTGGAGCACCAACCAGCAGGCGGTTGGCGACAATACATCCCTGTTGTTTACCGTCCCGGCCAGCCCGCCGCCGCCCAATCCCGTTCCCACTATCACTTCTCTCTTGCCCAGCTCCGCCTCTGTGGGTTCCGGGCAGTTCGTGCTCACGGTCAACGGCAGCAACTTCGTCCCGACTTCGCAGGTGTACTTCAGTATCTTGAGGCGGGTCACCACTTATGTGAGTCCCACACAGCTCACCGCCGTGGTCCCAGCGGACGCCATCAACTCCCCTGGAGTCCAGCAACAAGGGGTCTCCGTCATCAACCCCGCGCCGGGAGGGGGGCAATCCAATGTGGTCATGTTTAACTTGACCTCGAGCGCGGCCATACCCGTCATCACGTCCATCTCTCCCAGCACGGTGACGGCGGGCAGCTTCAGTTTCAATCTGACGGTCAACGGAAGCGGCTTCGTCCCTGGGGCTACCGTCCTCTTGAACGGCAGCGAACAGCTGACGGTGCCCGTCAGCAACAACCAGTTGGTGGCCGCTGTTCTCGCCCCCGAGATCGCCAATCCGGGGACCGCTCAAGTTAGCGTGCGCAATTATTTTGGTCAGACACCGTCGAATTCGATGCCGCTGACCATTGCTCCCAGAACTCCTGCAACGCAGTTCCTGGTGGAACAGTCTCTTAGTTCCGGCGCCCTTGGTCCCCAGCAGAGCACATCTCCGCTCAAGGCGCCCATTCGTTTTCTGGGCTGGAACTACGCCGCCAAAGCGGGATCGGGCTATCTTGGCCGGTTCCTGCGCACTCCGACGCGACAGGCATTCTCCCAAAGTCCGGTGAGCGTCGTGACTGCCGGTCCCAGCGCGACTGCCAACAGAACCACGAGCTTTTCATCGGCTCCCGCACTCGCCCTGCGCCCCGCCTTGCCGGCCGACTTCTTGCCCACGGCGGTCGCCGCCGGCGACTTCAACGGCGATGGCCACCAGGATTTTGTCGTAGCCAACGGCGGGCGCAACACCCTGTGGCTGTATCTGGGCCGGGGCGATGGCACCTTCCAAATTCCCTCGATCATTTCTCTCAAGGGCCGCACTCCTGTCTGGGTCATAACCGCGGACCTACGTCACAACGGGGTCCTCGACTTGGTGGTTGCCGAAGCAGACAGCGAGACGGTCGGCGTCCTGTCGGGCAAGGGTGATGGGACCTTCGCCGATGAGCGGGAGTACTTTATCCCGGGAGTGCCGGTTTTCCTGTTAGCGGGGAACTTCATGGGTACCGGGAACCTGGACATCGCGGTGGGCATGATCGGCGACCAGGTCCTCGGCTGTCTGACCGTGTTGCCCGGCGATGGCAGTGGGGCCTTCGGACTCCCCATTGCCAACCCAACCGAGAGTTATAACGCCTATTGGATGGACGCCGCCGACCTGAACGGCGACGGGCTTCTCGACGTGGTCGAGGTCGACCTCGGCCTTGGCGATACTGGCGCAGTCGACGGCGTGCACGTCTACCTGAACCGTGGAAATGGCTCCTTCAAGCACTTCCAATTTGCCGCCAGAAGCTCATTTGACGACCTGTTTCTCAATGTTGCCGTCGCAGACCTTGATGGCGACGGATGTATAGACTTTGTGGCCACCGAGGTCTACGACAATGCTTGGGTCTATTACGGAAACTGCAAGGGTACGTTCCGCTGGAACAACACTATCCATAGCCTGGGCGACATCGCGGCCGCCATAACACTGGCCGATGTCAACGGTGACGGCAAGCTAGACCTCATCGGCAGCGGGCTTTATGCCGGCATCAATCCCGTCTTCGGTCAGGAGGCCGGTAACCTGCTCAGCGTATCGTTCGGCGACGGACTAGGAGGCTTTGGCCCCCCAGCGGTCTACCGTGGGGAGCCTTCCATGTTCGGTCTGGTCGTTGCAGACGTTAACGGCGACGGGCATCCGGACGTCATCACCGCCAATGGAGATAGCGATTCCGCGAGTATTTTCCTGAATGACGGCAGCGGCGGTTTCGGACCTCCGCAGGGACGGTATGTGGGTTACAGCGGTGGGTCGGTGAACGCACCGCTCCACGATTTCTATGTCGCCGACGTTAACGGAGACACGAACCTGGACTTGGCCTACCTTGAGGTGGGACAGTTCTATCCGCTGCCCTACCAGATCGTCACTCTGCCCAATGCCGGTGGCGCCAAGTTCGGCGCTCCGGTGACCACGCCGGTTATCGACTTCACCCTCGTCTACAACGATTTTGTGCTCGCTGACTTCCGCAACACCGGCCGGCCGGATTTCTTGGCCCTGGGTTCCCCGTTTTCGAGCGGATTACCGTTGTATGTGTTCGCACGGAATGCGGGTGGAGGCTCCTTCGGCACTCCCACCGTGACGCAGGTCCCAGGCGCCCAAGGCGTTCTGGGCGTGGGTGACTTCAACCGGGACGGCAAGCTCGACTTCGTCGGTGAGTCCAACGGCTTCCTTCAGGTCTTTTTGGGAAATGGCGACGGCACGTTCATGCCCGGCTGGACGAGCATCATCCCGCCCTGGAGCCTGGGAGGGGGACGGGTTGAGGGTTTGGTTGTGGGCGACTTCAACCGCGACGGCAAGCTGGACGTTCTTCTTTGGGTGGGACAGACGGGATGGCCGGCGGATGTATTCGAGTTTCTCGGCAACGGGGACGGGACCTTCTCCGCCGCCCGCACCGTACTCTCCCACGTGGGCATGTTGTACGTGGTCGATGTCAACCATGACGCCTTGCCCGATATCATCGAGGCCACCTCGACAAACCTCACCGTCCCCGGGAACCCGGCGGTGGTCAACATATACCTGGGGCAACCCGTCGGCTCCTTTTTGCTGACGAGCACCTACAGTAACTTCAGCGGACTTATGTACGTTCCCCTCGCCGGAACCACCAACAACGGCGGACGGTTTGCCTCTTGGGTGGCGGACTACAACGGCGACGGCAACGTGGACATTGCTCTCTTCCTGACCAGGATCGGCCTTTCCCAGGATGCCCACGTTCAATTCTTACTGGGCAACGGAGATGGCACTTTCACCCCCACCTACACCTACCAGAACATCAACTCGGTGCCGGAGACAGCAGCGGACTTGAACCACGACGGCCGCGCGGAGTTGGCGGAACTGGACGGCGCGCTTTCCTCGTACCACGTCATTCCCGTCACCACCGGCAAACAGGTACAGGTGGTGTTCCCTTCCGATCCGATCGTGGGCAGCAGCAGCAACGTCCGCATCATCGCAGCGGTGCCGGCCGGCGGCGACCGCACCGTGACGCTGGCTGGCAATGACCCCAACATCTCGATCCCGGCAAGTGTGGTCCTGCCTGCCGGCAGCTTCAGCCAGGACGTGCCCTTCCAAATCGACGCCGGCTTCGACCGCAGTCATGTCATCGCCATCACCGCCACCTTGGGAGCCGATAGTGACACCGCCTATGCGACCCAGGTCGGTCCGGGGACGGCGGTGGGCTTCCGGCTGTTCTCTGCCTATGGCTCGCACTACTTGTTGCCCGACGGCACCACACTGGACTATGGACTAGGTGCTGCCTCCCTGGGCGGCTACACGGGCACGATCACGTTGCAGTGTTCCGGCCTGCCGCCAGGCGCTTCCTGCCGCTTCGGTGGAAACCCCATCCTGGTACCAGCCGGGGGATACACGCAGATAGGGCTAACGATCGCCACCACTACCCCACTGCCCTACGGGGGCCAGTACACGTTCACGGTCAGCGCGACGGATGGTACCTTCACCGATCAGTTCGACTCGACTCTTATCGTCCCTTATCCCAGTCCCACCATTACCTCGCTCTCACCGGCCACGATCACCGCTGGAGGTCCCGCATTCACGCTCACGATCAACGGTAGCAACTTCTTTCCTCAATCGGTGCTGACGTGGATGGGCTCACCCCGGCCGACGACCTATGTCAGCAGCACGCAACTGACCGCCAGCATCACTGCAGCCGACATTGCCTCTGCCGGCTACTACTACCTGCAGGTCGACAATCCTCAGCCTGGGGGCGGCTTCGCTGACGTCTCTTACCAGGTCACTCCAGCCAACACGATCACAGTAACTTCTCCCGCCGGTGGCGAGGCTTGGGCGGCGGGTACTACCCACACCATCACTTGGAACTACACCGGAAACGTCGGTTCGGCCGTCTCGATTACGCTGCGGAAGAATGGGTTCCCGGTCTCTACGATTGCTTCCTCGGCACCGACAGGAAGCGCTGGCTCCGGTTCCTTCTCCTGGACAATTCCCGGCAGCCAGCCACTGGGCAACGACTACGATGTCGACATCGCGGGCGCGACGTCCGGTGTGATCGGTATCAGCGCCCCCTTCCGGATTAACAACACCGGTGTCGTACTCACTGCGCCCCAGGATCACGTCGACTGGTTCGCCGGCAGGACCCAGACCATCCGGTGGATTTATAGCGGCAACGTTGGTAGCACGATCACCCTGCGGTTGCTCAAGTCCGGCTCGGTCATAAGTACGATCGCCTCCGGTATTCCCATCGGGGCCAACGGGAACGGTGCCTACGACTGGGCGATCCCAGCCAACCTCCCCTACGGCTTTGATTACCAAGTCTCGGTCACCACCTCCCGCAACTTCAGCAGCCAAAACACCTACGGGTTCACCATTGCATCGGCCCCTGACTTCACTTTTTCAGTGACCCCGCCGGAACTCACCGTGATGCCGGGCGAGCGGGCCAATTTCAACGGCACGGTCACTGGCATGAATGGCTTCAATAGCTCCATCAACTTGAGCTGCATGGCTGGCTCGACTGCTCCGCCAGCGCCTTGTTTGTTGTCGCCCAGTAACGTCGGGCCGGGTGGGGCATTTACCCTCATCGCCAGCGACGCCACTCCGGGCGACTACAACTTCAACCTGCGTGGCGTGGGCACCGATCCAAGTTCCACGACGCACACCTTGCCTCTGACCCTGCATGTGGTGGACTTCGGTGTCGGCATCCCTTCACCCAATCCGGTCACCATCCCGCGTGGAACCTCGCAGAATGTGAGCTTCCAGGTGACCGCCGCCGGGTCATTCAGCGGCACTGTCGCTCTGTCTTGCGGCGGCCTGCCGGTGGGTACGAGCTGCGGCTTCGCGCCCTCGGCCACGGTGAGCCCGACCTCGTCCGCCCCGGTCCCGATCACCCTGACCATTGTGACCACGGCCACGCTGGCGCCGGGTACCTACCCCATCACCGTGGTGGGCACACCGGCCTCGCCCAGCGGTCTCGCCAAGTCACAGCCGCTAAGCGTGACCGTCACCCTGAACCCCGACTTCGCGCTCAGCTCCAGCGCCAGCCTGGTGTCGCGGGTGGGGCAGACGGGGGTCTCGGGTGCCGCCGCCATCAACTATCTGGACGCCTACTCCAACACCGTCACCCTGAGCTGCTCGGTCAACACTCCCGGCCCGACCTGCAGCGTGAGCCCGTCCACCATCTCTTCCCCCAACACCGCCCTCAGCGTGAGCGTGGACGCGGGCGCGGGCGCCCCCGGCAACTACCAGATCACGCTCACCGCCACCGACGGCGCCAAGAACCACTCCCTCACCCTGCCCTACTCCATCTGGGACTACTCGGTGCCGGCCGCGGCCA
>Ga0335085_10005373_pt1 | contig 20580 bp, 14 predicted proteins | sample Lox_Sample_45_FD_206712 | JGI IMG/M metagenome (GOLD analysis project Ga0335085, IMG submission 206712) | Soil microbial communities from Loxahatchee National Wildlife Refuge, Florida, United States - Lox_Sample_4.5 | ecosystem: Environmental > Terrestrial > Soil > Wetlands | place: USA...
GTCGAACAGTATCTACTCCGACGTTCTTCCGCAAGTGAGCGAGGATTGCCTGTTCCTGAATGTATGGCGACCGGCGCACGCGTCTAAGGCTCCGGTGCTGGTATGGATTCACGGCGGTGCGTTGCGAGGGATGAGCGGGTCGCAAGCTCTGGACGATGGCAGTCAACTGGCGCGCAAAGGCGTCATCGTGGTCACGCTGAATTACCGGCTGGGCATATTCGGCTACCTGGCGCTGCCACAGCTCACGGCGGAGTCGCCTCAGCATTCTTCGGGCAACTATGGACTGCTGGACCAGATGGCGGCGCTGCACTGGGTGCAAGAAGACATTGCGCGCTTCGGAGGCGATCCGTGGAATGTCACCGTGGCCGGCGAATCGGCAGGGGCCCTCAGCGTTATCGAGTTGATGGCCAGCCCGCTGGCGCGCGGGCTGTTTCAGAAGGCGATCCTGCAAAGCGGCTACATGGTCTCGAATATGGAGCTGACGCGCCCGAGTTTCGGGCAGCCTTCGGCGGAGCAATTTGGCGAATATGTCGTCAACAAAGTCGGTACGACGGACCTGGCACAACTGCGCGCCATGGATGCCAAGGCGCTGATGGAAAAATCGTATGCGGCGGGCTACGATCCGCAGGCCAACGTCGATGGCTGGGTCCTGACGCGGCAGGTGGTGGAGTGCTTCGATCGCGGCGACCAGGCACGCGTGCCGGTCATCGCGGGCTTCGATGGTGGCGAAACGCGCTCGCTGCGTTTCTTCCTGCCGCCGCTTCCGAAGACCGAAGCTGAGTATGTTGCCATGGTGCGGAAAATTTACGGCGACCTGGCGGATAAGTTTCTGGAACTGTATCCGGCCACGAACATAGAAGAGAGCGCGCTGGCGGCTGCTCGCGATGCCTTCTATGGCTGGACGGCGGTGCGGCTGGCGCGCGCGCAAACCCGCATCGGCTTGCCGGCTTATCTGTACTTCTTCAATCATGATTATCCGGCCGAGGCAGCACTGCACCTGGAAGCTTTTCACGGCAGTGAATTGCCGTACGAGTTTGGCGTCGCCGGATCGAGCGACAAGCTTCCGAAAAACTGGCCGAAGCCTCCCGATGACGCGCAGGAACGAGCGCTGTCGGACGCGATCATGAACTACTTCACTGGATTCGCCCGCACCGGTCATCCGGTTGCGTCGGGACAGCCGGCCTGGAAGCCTTACAGCGATCAGCTGGCTTACATGGAGTTCCGCAACAAGCCCATACCTTCGCAGAATCTGCTGCCCGGCATGTTCGAGTTGCAGGAAGAGGTGGTAGCGCGCAGGCGTGCTGCCGGAACCCAGAATTGGTATATCAACGTGGGGCTGGCGTCTCCGGTCGTACCGGCTGCCGCTTCGCCGGCACATGCAACTCCGGGTGCGAACCATCCATAATGATGCATTCGCTGCGGAATCGTGCGATCCGCCATCCGAACCCGGAGGCGCGATGTGCTAGGCTGCCATTCGGAAATTCCTCGTGAAGCGAACAACTACTTCCAAGCCAGGAATTGTGCCCGGCCTGAGCCGGCACAAATTCTTCTGCCTGTTCTTGTACCTGCTGCTGGCCCTGATGGTGTATCCGTTCGTGAAGGAGGGCAGTCACGGGGATTTTGTCTTCCGCGTAATCGGAGGTTTCGGCATCCTGCTAACGATATACGCCATCAGCCTGCGACGCACTCTCCTCGTGCTGGGCATCCTGCTGGCCGTCCCCGCGGTATGGCGAAACGTGGCGATGGTCAAGGCGAGCGCGGGCACTGTCTCGATGGTCGCCATGATTTTCAGCTTCGGGTTCGACGCCTTCGTGGTGGTGATGATCTTTCGCGCCGTTTTCACCCGGGATCAGCCGACCTCGGAAACCATCTTTGGTGCTCTGTGCATCTATCTGCTTTTGGGATTCAGCTTCACCAGCGTTTACGAGCTGGTCTATGCGCTGGCTCCGAGGGCGTTCTATCTCGATCCCCTCATCAACCTGCACGCCGTTCCGGTGCGGTTTGATTTCCTCTACTTCAGCTTTGCCACCATCACCTCGGTGGGGGCGGTGGGGATCATCGCCGTCTCGGCTGAAGCGCGCGCCGTGGCCATGATCGAGGCGATCCTGGGCGTTCTCTACCTGGCGGTTTTTATTGCAAGGCTGGTCGCCGCCTATCGCCACCCCTCGATGCTCGAACGGGGATGACAACGAGCGGCCGCGTGCTGATAGCAATAAAAAGGACCGGGGAACGCCCGGTCCGGGTGGGAAGTACCGAAAGGCTACAGGTTGAGCTTGCGACGAACGACTCCCACTGCGCCCAGTAATCCGCTACCGAGCAGTACCAAGGTGCCGGGCTCGGGCGTTGACGTGGAGCCGTAGGAGAAATTGGGGCCGAAATAAGAGTGGCCGTCGCCCGTCGTGTTAGTCGGATCCGCGAACCCTCCAGCGATGTACGCATTTTCAAGGAACGCGACGTTGGGGCCGTTCACGTTGTCGTTTATCGTTCCGTCGAAAATCATATCGTCGGTCAGGCTGTTCCACGTCGCACCGATGGTATAGGTGCCCGGGGCGAGCGCGGTGGGGCTGACGAGTGTATGACACCACAACTGTTGGCCTAATTGATCCAATACAGCTCCATTAGCTCCGCACGTGGGACCCACAAATGCACTGACAAGCAGATTCCCGGCGGCGTCCCAAATTCCTACCTCATGGTCTTCCACAAGATTACCGGTGTCGGTGAATACCGCCAGATCGGTAACCGTGATGCTGCTGGTTACGTCAAACGACCATCCGAGTGTAAACGGTCCGTTGCCCAATTGCGTGCCTGTATGGGCAGTCTGGAACGCCTGGCCGAACGTGTCAGCCTGGAGAGTCGGGGCAAATGCGGCCACTAGCCCGCACACAAAAACAGTCAGCAGAAATTTCCTCACAATATCCTCCCTCTTGTGATCGGAACCTGGGGTCATGCGTGCAATTCAATATCCAATTCATATCACTGAAAATAAATGAGTAACCTTTGTCAAATTGGTGTGTCAGCGCAAATATTTGCACTATCTGGGTAGTGGCCTGACCAACACTTTGATGGCACCGCGTCGAGTTCGGTCTATACTCTCTGTCGATTGCGGAGAGAAAAGATCCATGAAGACATTTTTCGCTATGGTACTCGGCGGGGCGCTCCTGGCGACGCTGGCGTTCGCCCAGGCCGCCGACGAAGGCTTCCAACCGGCCAGAGTGGTTTCCATTGACCGAGTGCCGGCGGATGCGCGGCATCCGGAAAAAGGCGATCAATACAAGGTTTCGATGCGCCTGGGGGATATGCTCTATCTCTGCCAGGCTAGTGCATCGCCGGCAGTGTTCCTTGACTGGAGTCCCAACAAGGAATTTCCGGCGAAGCTTGAGGGCAAGACGCTGCTGGTGAACGGTCCGCACGGCCAGGTGCAACTGAATGTGACAGGGAAGAAGGCGGCGAAGTAGGACCGCACATTGGGCGGGGCTCACGCCCGCGAAACATGCGCACAAAAGCGTTGGAGGTGTGTATGCGTTGGACCCCTGGGGGCGTTAGCGACAACATCGAAGACCGCCGCGGCAGCAGCGGGGGCATGGGATTTGGCGGAGGCGGCGGCATTCGACTGGGCCTCGGCGGCATCCTCCTGATCGGCATTCTCAGCCTGGTCTTCAAGACCAACTTCTTTTCACTGCTGGGCGGCGGCGATGGCGGAGTGGCCAGCGTGGGCCAGCCGGGCATGACGCAGAGCCGTCCGCTGAACGATCCCGGCGAGCAGCGCGAAGTGCAGTTCGTCAGCTTCGTGCTGGACGACGCGCAGAAAACCTGGACGCAGGTGCTGCCGAAGTATGGCGCCCAGTATCGCGACGCCAAGCTGGTGCTGTTTCGCGATGCAGTGAATTCCGGCTGCGGCGCAGCTCAGTCGGCGACCGGACCGTTTTATTGTCCCGCTGACCAGAAGGTGTACATCGACCTGGGCTTTTACGACGAGCTCAAACAGCGCTTCGGCGCGGACGGAGATTTCGCGCAAGCCTACGTGTTAACCCATGAGATCGGGCATCACGTGCAGAACCTGCTGGGCATTGACAGCAAAGTGCGGCAGATGCAGCGGGCGCGGCCGGAGCTGGCCAATCAGCTTTCGGTGCGACTCGAGCTACAGGCAGACTGCCTGGCCGGCATTTGGGGGCACTCCACGGAACAGCGCAACATTCTGGAAGCGGGCGATGTCGACAAGGCGATGAACGCGGCCGCGGCGATCGGCGATGACCGGCTGCAGCGCATGGCAGGGCGTGGCGTTAATCCGGAATCGTTTACCCACGGCAGCTCGGCTGACCGCGTCAAGTGGTTTGAAACGGGATTCAACAGCGGCGACGTGGCGGCGTGCAATACGTTCGCCCAGTAGGGCGGCCAACAGCAGGTCCTTCGACTCGGTCGCGCTCTGTTCGGCGCGACCTCGCTCAGGAGGACGCCTTTATGAAAACAGCAGTCCTCAGAGCTGTTCGTCGCGGGTTTCGCGCGAGGCCAGCAGCCCGATGAGAGTAAGCGCGGCGACGGCGGTCAAGTAATAGCCGACATACTGAAGGCCGTGGCTCTTCGCCAGTGTGGTTGCGAAGTAGGGCGCGAGTGAGGCTCCGAAGATGCCGGCGAAGTTGAAGGTCAGTGAGCTGCCGGTGTAGCGCACTTCCGTGGGAAAGAGCTCGGAGAGCACCGTGCCCAACGGGCCGTAAGTCAGGCCCATCAGCGTCAGGCCCAACGCCAGCATCAGCATGGTTCCGGTTTTGCCGGCAAGAAACATGGAAGCCATCACCAGCCCAAATCCGGCGATGGCCGAGGTGACCCAGATCAGCGTGGGCCGGCGGCCTCGCTCGGCCAGCAATCCTCCCAGGGGAATGGCGGCGGCGAAGAACAACACCGCGACCAACTGCATGATGAGGAACTCTTCGCGGTTGTAACCCATCGCCGTGGTGCCCCACGAGAGGGCGAACACTGTCATCAGATAGAAGAGAACGAAGGTCGCAAGAGCGATCATGGTGCCCAGCACCAGGGTCGCGAAGTGATGCCGAAACACGACCCACAGCGGCACCTTCACTCGCTCGTTGTGCTTGACGGCATCGCGAAACACCGGCGTTTCGGTGATGGTCAGGCGAACGTAAAGTCCCACGAGCACAAGCACAGCACTCGCGAGGAACGGAACGCGCCATCCCCACGCGAAGAACTGGTCGTTGGTGAGGGCCTGCGAAAGCAGCAGAAAAATACCGCCGGACAGGATGAATCCCACGGGAGCGCCGAGCTGGGGAAACATGCCGTACCAGGCGCGCTTGCCGGGGGGAGCGTTCTCGATCGCCAGCAGGACCGCGCCTCCCCATTCGCCGCCGAGACCAAGGCCCTGGCCGAAGCGGCAGAGCGCGAGCAGGATTGGCGCTGCGATCCCGATGCGCGCGTAGGTAGGCAGAGCTCCGATGGCTACCGTCGAAATGCCCATCGTCAGCAGCGCCGCAACCAGCGTGGTCTTGCGGCCAATGCGGTCGCCGAAGTGTCCGAAGAATGCCGAGCCGACAGGGCGGGCGAAGAATGCGATAGCAAACGTAGCCAGCGAGGCCAACGTCGCCGAAGCGGGATCGGATGCCGGAAAGAACAAGTGCGGAAAGACCAGCACCGCCGCCGTTGCGTAGATGTAGAAGTCGAAGAACTCGATGGCCGTGCCGATAAGGCTGGCAAACAAAACTTGCCCGGGACGATTGACAGCGGGCAGTGCCGCGGCGGCGCTCCCTATTGCGTTCACTTGGTCGGCCAACAAATTCCCCACATGCGGATCAGGTGTTAAGCGAGTATAGCCGGGCGATGACACGCGAGAGAATGGATCGTGGGGCAACACGCACTTATGTGTTTCGCTGGCTACGACACTTTTTGTAGAATCACAGTCCCCGTCCGCGTTCGCTCAAGAGGAGACCCCGTATGACTCGTGATTTCTCGCGCAGGAAGTTTGTGACTACCTCGCTGGGAGCGCTGGCCGGGAGCGCCCTGCTGGCCGACCGCAGCCTTGCAGGCGGGCTCGGCTTTCTGCAGGAGGCTGCGCCCCCTGCGACCGCGGCGTCGACGACCATCCGCGCGATGAAACGCACGCTCGACATCAACGGCAAAGCCGCCAATGTGCTCGGTCTGCTGCAGCCAAACGGCGCGCAGGGCATGAGCATCAACGTGAACGACCCGTTTCGCGTGACTGTCGACAACCAACTGGATGTGCTGACCGCAATTCACTGGCACGGCCTGCATCCTCCAAATAATGAAGACGGCGTACCCGGAGTGACGCAGCCTCCCATCCGTGCCGGCGCCGCCGTGTTCTACAACTTCCCCACGGTGCCTGCCGGCACGCATTGGATGCACTCGCATCAGGGGCTGCAGGAAGCACAGTTGCTCGCTGCTCCTCTCATCGTTCGCGACCCTGCCGATCACGCCGGCGATGAGCAAGAGGTTGTGATCATGCTGTCGGACTACAGCTTCACTCCTCCGCCGGAAATTTATGCCAAGCTTCGGCAGGGCCAGAAAGACATGGCCACCATGAAAGCCGCCGCCAGCAAGCCGGACGCGAACGACGTCAACTATGACGCATACCTGGCGAACGATCGCACGCTGCGCGATCCCGAGGTGGTGAAGGTCGAAAAGGGCGGACGAGTGCGCCTGCGCATCATCAACGGCAGCAGCGGCACCAACTTCTTTGTCGATCTCGGTACGCTTGGCGGCGAGTTGATCGCCACCGACGGGATGCCGGTCAAGCCAGTGAGCCGCAGCCGCTTTCCGCTGGCTATTGCGCAGCGCATCGACGTGATGGTCACGATTCCGCGCGACGGAGGCGCGTTCCCCGTCCTGGCTCTGCGCGAATTGGCCGTGGAGCAGACAGGAATTATTCTTGCGACGCCGGGCGCGACGGTTCCGCGGCTGCCGGAGAAAGGCGCGTCGGCCACCGGCCTGCTCACCCTCGATCTGGAGAGTGAACTCGCTGCGGTGAACCCGCTTCCACCCAGGAAAGTCGATACCGCCAGCGTTCTGCGCCTGCAGGGCAACATGGCCAAGTACGACTGGCTCATCAACGGCAAAGCGTTCGATGTAAACGATCCCGGCAAGGAGAAAGCGCAAGTGCAGGTGCGTGAAGGACAACGGGTGGCGATCAAGTTTGTCAACGAGACGCCCATGTCACACCCCATGCATCTTCACGGGCATGCCTTCGAGGTGGTAGCCATCAACGATCGCAGCATTGCCGGGGCCGTGCGCGACACCGTACTGGTTACGGGCAAGACCAGCGTTACCGTGCAGTTCGATGCTAACAATCCGGGGCTATGGTACGTGCACTGTCACGTGCTGTGGCACCTGGCCGCGGGAATGGCAACGCTGGTGCAGTACAACGCATAGGCGCGATGTAACAGCAGCCTTTGTCGTCAGTGCGAAAGACGCCCCTTCAGATCCGGCGCTCCTTCTCCTTCTCTTCAATGATGCCCACCAGGCTTGAGGTGGTCGGAACTTTGATTCCATGGCGAAAGGCGGCACGCAAGACCGGCCCCGCGATGCCGTCGAGCTCGAGTTGTCGTCCGGCGGCCAGATCTTTCGCCATCGAAGCGCGCATCGTCGGCGGTCCGCTTGGGTAGGCGGTGAGGACTTTGTCCGCGTCGACTTCCGCACCTTCCCTCGTCGCGACTGTGACCGCTTCGCGAACCGCCGCATCGAGCCGGGCCTTCCATTCGGGGTCGGCCTGAATCTCTCCGTTGTTCTTGCCGGAGGCCGAGGTCGCCAGTGCAAACGGCTCGAGAAAGCAGAGCTTGCTCCACATCAGGGTCGCTTCCTTGGCGACGAAGCGGCAAAGCCAGCCCAAACCTTGCAGTCGCGTAATAACATCACCCAGCATCGGCTCGCCGCTGGCCGCAAGGCTAAGACGCACCGAAGTGTGATGGACGTAGTGTCCCTGCGATTGGCGCTCGGCTTCGACCGCGATGGTTGCGGGAACGATGCGATCCTGGCCGTAACGGGCGCGCAATACCGCAATGTGGTCTACTCCGTTGAGCAGTGGAACGATAGTGCCCGGCACGACTTCGACCGAAGCCAGCGCATCGTCGAGTTGATAGGTCTTGGTCGCGATCCAGAGCACATCGGTGGGTTCAGTCAGACGGGATGCGAGCTTGACTGGCGCGGTGATCGCGCCCGCCGGAGACGTCGCCGTCAGCACCGTCGGATGGGTGGCCAGCTTTTCGTGCCGAACGATGAGGGTAACACTTTCACCAAGTGAGCTCAGCGCGGCGGCGACCAGACCGCCGATTGCGCCTGCTCCCAGGACTGTGTGTTTCATGGCATGACTCCGTGCGACTGAACAGTGTACCCGGATTTCACGGTGTATAGTCATTAGCGGCAAAAACTGAGATCATCTTCATTCTTTGATTCACCTTCATCGGAGGGTTCCCACTCATGAAGTTTTTCACCGTCTTCGCAGTCGTCGTCGCCTGCGCCGCGAACATTGCCGCACAAAGCTCAAAGAGCAGCGTTGACGCCCGTCGCGCGCAGTTACGCGACGCGCTGCAAGCCGAGTGGGAGCACACGCTGCTCACCAATCCCACGTTCGCCACCTATATCGGCGACAACCGCTATAACGACCGGCTGGGTGACTACTCCGCCGAATTCATCGCCAAGCAAATCGAGTACGACAAGCAGCAGCTCAAGGTGTTTGAGGCGATCGACACCAGCGGATTTCCCGAGGATGAAGCGCTGAACCAGCAGCTCATGGTGCGCGAGCTCAACGAGTCGATTGAAGGCGCGAAGTTCAACAACTGGCAGATGCCGGTGAACCAGTTTGGCGGCGCTCATCTGGGATTCGCCTCCATACCGTCGCAGATGCCCTTCAAAACGGTGAAGGACTACGAGAATTACATCTCGCGCCTGCACCAGATTCCGCGCGCGCTCGATCAGATCACGGCGAACATGAAACTCGGCATGGCCAACAAGCTCATGCCGCCGAAGTATCTGCTGGAGAAAGTCGCGTCGCAGGCGGAGAACATCGCCGACAGCACCGAGCAAAAGGGGCCCTTCACACAGCCCTTGACGAAGTTCCCTGCCGACATCTCCGCTGCCGATCAGCAGCGCCTGCGCGATGAGATCGTCAAGGTTGTTACGACTGAGGTGAATCCCGCCTACGCCAAGTTCGCGGCTTTCGTGAAGACCGATTATGCGCCCAATGGCCGCACCGAGCTGGGTATCTGGTCGCTGCCCAACGGCGCTGAGCGCTACAAGTACGACATCCGGCGCATGACGACCACCAGCATGACTCCCGAGCAGATTCATCAGCTTGGGGTAAAGCAGGTGGAAGAGATCGACGCGCAGATGCTGGCGATCGCCAAGCAGCAGGGTTATCCGAACCTGAAGAGTTTCAACGAACACATTCGCCAGGACCCGAAGCTGCACGGAACGTCGGCACAGCAGATCTTCGACCTGTACCAGCACTACACCGACCAGATGTACACCAAGCTCCCGCTGCTGTTCGGGCGCCTGCCCAAGAACAAGCTGGTGGTCGTGCCCATGGAAACCTATCGCGAACCCAGCTCGCCTCCGGCGGACTATTCTCCCGGCGCGGGCGATGGATCGCGGCCCGGACGCATCAATGTGAACGAGTACGATCCCAAGAACCGGCTGCTGCTCAACGTCGAGGCTATCGCCTATCACGAGGGCGTGCCCGGCCACCATCTGCAGTTTTCCATTGCGTCGGAGCTGACCGACATTCCGCCGTTCCGCAAGTACCTTACCGCCACGGCTTACTCCGAGGGCTGGGCCCTGTACTCCGAACGGCTGGGGAAAGAAGTTGGCTTCTATCAGGACCCGTACAGCGAGTACGGGAGGCTGGGGAGCGAAATGTGGCGTGCCATCCGGCTGGTGGTCGACACCGGCGTGCACTACGAGCATTGGACGCGTGAGCAGATGGTGGACTACTTCCACGCCCACACGGCCATGGACGAGCCCAACATTCAAACCGAAGTCGATCGCTACATCGCGTGGCCGGGCCAGGCGCTGGCCTACAAGCTTGGGCAGATGGAGATCCTATCGCTCCGCGCGCAAGCGCAAAAGGAGCTTGGCGCGAAGTACGACATCAAGTCATTTCACGATGAGGTCCTGGGCGCGGGCCCGCTGCCGCTGGAAGTGCTGCACACACGGGTGACGGCGTGGATCGCGGCGCAGAAAACGACCACGCCCGCTTCAGCACCGAGCAAATACTGACCTCTGTCCGGAAGAAAGCTATTGACGCTTGCGCCGTAACGCCGCGCAGGCGGCAAGTGCGAGCAAGGTTATGCTCGCAGGCTCAGGCACCGCCGAAACCCACGTGTTGTCCACGTAGTAGTCGGCGCCGCCCACCGCGGTCGAGTAGACAATGAACTCATTCGCCGGCGATACGCCGTTGAGTGTGGTGAGCTCGATCCACTGTCCGGTGACGCAAGTGCTGCTGGTAGGAAAAGTGGCTCCATCGTTGCCGATGCCAATCCCGACGCAGCCGCTGTTGAGATACACCCACGCGGAACCCATGGCCTCGGCCGGGCCGGTATTCGTAGGCAGATACTGCTGCCAGAGCCCGTTCGCATAGCCGTCGGTCGTCACCTCGATCATGTAGTTGCCACCGCCAGGTAGCGTCGAGGGCAACAGAACGGTTGACATATACCCAGGGCAGTTGTTTACCCATACCAGCCATACGTCGGCCGCGGACGTTCCTCCGTTGCACAACCCGGTGTAGGTTACAGGCGTGCCCGGAAGTACGCCAACCGCGGGCGTTTCGAATCCGGGATTAGACAGTAGGTTGGCAGGCGAAGCAAAACCCGGTATTGCTAGCAGAAGAAACGCAATTGCAACCCAAGCCCGCAGGTTATGACGAATTGGCATGTCAGCACACTCCTTTCGAGTGCCGTGGGGTATCATTTGCGAGGTCCTCGCACCCCAGCGAGTACCCGCGACCTTGAGGCCATCATGCTAGCACGCGCATCAACGGACAGTGGTTCAAAGACGTGCGGCTCAGCTACCGCGACCCATCCGAACGCAGGCGATACTGCGAGATTTCTTTCAGCGTGTTGTAACCCGGTGGAGTGAAGTTCTCGTGCCCCGGCACCTGGCGGATGTCGGCGACCGCTTCAACCGCAATCTTGGAGAGTTGTTTCGCAGTAAGCACTGGGCTATTCACCTGCATGTCCTGGTTGGTGCCCATACCGGAATCGTAGATCATTCCCCCGCCGTCCAGCAGAAACTCTTCGCCTCCACCCGACAGGCTGCCGCCTGAATTATCGGAATGTGCCAGACTGCGCTCGAGGAACCGGCTTGTCCTTCCCTTCTGATGGCGCACGAGGTAGTTGAGTTTGCGGAAGCCGGCGATCTTCACGTCCTCTCCGACAAAAGTAACGGTGATGCCGTCGGGCCGGGGAACAACAACGGACTTGCTCGCGTCATCGAAGCGAATCGCCGAAGCCGGCGTCGGGCTTGGGTCAGCCGTATAGGAAGATGAGGGGTGCCCCGGCATCGTGGTGGCAGGTACGCCGGCAGGGGTGCCGGTCGGAGTCGCGGACGCGCCTGTTTGCGCGACCGGGGTAGCTTCCCCAGAATGACCCCGGGCGTAAAACGCCTTGTAATCCTCGAAAGACTTCGTCATCTTTTCCGAATCAGTACCAGGCAAGGGAAGGATTCGCTGATCTCCGTTCATGGTGAGTATGGAGCCAACAACTTTGCCGCTCTCGAAGACCTGCGCCATGTTGCCGCTCAGGTCGAACTTGTAGGTATAGGTGTCCCATTTCACTTCAGCTTTTGGCATTGGTGGTAGCGGAGGGGCGGGCGCTGACGTACTCGCCGCCGAAGTCGCGCTAACCCGGGTAACAGTCAATGGCGTGGGAGTGCCCTGACTCCACATGCCCGAGAACGTCGAACCATCATTGCTGAGCAACCCCGAGTAGGTTCCACCCACGCTCGGAACCTTGAAGCTCACTGCCTGGCCATTGACCTGAAAGTCGGCGCACGGTAGTCCGATCATACCTTGGTCAGGACTATCGACCGTACACGACAGCTTGCCGCCGCTCGCTGCCATGACGTGAACCTTCACGTGAAGCGGTCCCAACATTCCGGCATAGTCTCCGGGGAAGTTGGGTTTCTGCTGAGCTTGAGCTGGTGTGAAAACGAAGCCGACAAGCATCAGGGCAACTAAAGATGCGACAGGGGCGAGGCGAAATGCCGCCAAATCCATGGACGGCACAAAGCGATGCAGAAGACAACGACACATTGAAACTCTCCCGACAAAGCCATGCATATTAGCAAAATTCGGGTCTCTTATTGGGCTAACTTTTTGCAAAAAAATGCTGTTACGACTCCGCAACCCCATCATCAGCACCTTGCGCCAGTACACATCGAGCACCTTGCGTCTGCCATCTCAGCACTAAAGTGGTTTAATGGTCGTAGCGTAACTATCGCAATTAGCCACCTATGCACTCAAATGCTTCCTACTTCTTATTGCTAGCGTGCCTGTTGGCAAACTCTTCGTGGGCACAGACCCTGCAAGTGGAGTACATCCCGCTCGAGTCCGCCAGACCCGTCCTGCAGACTTTCGCGAGCAACTTGCCCCCGGACCTGAAAGCGGCAGGCGCCCAGCTCGACGTGCAAACGTGGCTATCCTGGGTCAAGACCAATGACGCGAAGATCCGCCGGCGCCTGGTACTTGGCGAAGAAGACACGCTCACCAACCTGTTGCGCTTCGGCGTGACCTTCACCAAGGAATACCGCATCGAGGATGAATACCTCGTCAAGTACGGACAGAGTTCGCTGGTCGATTCCTTCGCCAACACGCGCGCCGGCGATCTGATTCGTGCCATGGCGGCGCCGCATCCTGCGCCCGGCATCGCCGAGATGCGCGACTTCGTGCAGTCACAGGGGTACTCGTTCAGGACGCAGGCCGATCGGGCCAAGGTGAAGAAGTATCTGCTCGGCAATCTCGCACGCGAGCGCGATGAGTACATGAAGTACCGCGCGCAGAAAAAAGATGACAGCCGCTTTCAGCTCTTTCAGGACCGCGGCATCTCGCTCGACTCGAACCTCTGGCCCGACTACGCGCTCGATCTCGCGTTTCGCAAGCTGGCGGAAAAAGGTCTGCTGCAACCGGGCAGCGTCCGGCGCATCGCCATCATTGGCCCCGGCCTCGACTTCGTGAACAAGGAGGCTGGCGTCGACTACTATCCGCCGCAGACGGTGCAGCCCTTCGCTGTGCTCGATTCGCTGCTGCGGCTTGGTCTGGCAGATCCTTTCGCCGAGTTGTTCACCTTCGACATCAGCCCCAGCGTGAATTCGCACGTGGCGCGCATTCGCCGGCAAGGCCAACAGGGCGCCGCCTACATCGTGCAGCTTCCGTGGAACACCCAGCGCCCCATGAGCGAGGACTATCGCGCGGCCTTCGTAGCCTACTGGAAGTCATTAGGGTCGAAGATCGGCGATCCGGCGGTTGCGATCCCGGTGCCGGCAGCGGTCAAGGGCACGGACACGCGCGCTTTGACTATCAAGCCGCAGATCGCGGCCCGCATCACGCCCGTCGATACCAACATCGTCTACCAGCGGCCGGTCCTGGCGCCCGATCAGCGGTTCGATCTGGTAATCGGGACCAACATCTTTGTGTACTATGGGACCTTCGAGCAGGCCCTGGCGCGAACGAACATAAGCACCATGCTCAGGCCCGGAGGCCTGCTGTTGTCGAACGACAAGTTACCCGGTATCGGTCCGCTGCAATTGCACGACGTGCTCGATGTCGAGATCGTGTCGTCGCGAAATCCGCTGGTGCGCGACACGATCTTCTGCTATCGGCAACAAAAGTAGCCGGTGTGTCTCGACGCGCGTGTAGAATCGGTGCCGCTCCAGAAGTGAATGAAAAATGCCGGGCATGCGCCCGGCGCAAGCTTGTGCCGCAGTCATCGGAGGCCACTCATGCCGCAGAAGAACAACTTTACCTACAGCCAGAACGGTCTGAACCTGACCGAGCAGTTCGAAGGCTTGCGCCTCACCGCCTATCAGGACTCGGTGGGCGTCTGGACGATCGGCTATGGCCACACTGGAAATGACGTGCGTCCGGGCCTTACCATCACACAGCAACAGGCGAACAATCTGCTGATGCAAGATACACAGTCAGCCGCAGCGGCTGTGAATCGGCTCGTTACCGTCGCGATCAATCAGGACGAGTTCGACGCGTTGGTCGACTTCACGTTCAACCTCGGGCAGAATGCGCTGGCCGGATCGACATTGCTTCGCAAACTGAATGCCGGCGATTTTGCGGGCGCAGCCGCCGAGTTCCCCAAGTGGTGCAAAGCGGGCGGAAAGGTACTGCAAGGGTTGGTGCGCCGTCGTCAGGCCGAACAACAGCTCTTCGAGCAGGGGATGCAGCAAACCGCTGCGGCGGCGCCCTCCGCTCTGGGCATGACGCCCGCTGGTGCCGCCGCGAAGAAGACGCCGGCAAAGAAAACGGCGCCCGCAAAGAGCGCCGCCAAGAAGACCGCCGCCAAAAAGAAGTCGCGCGGCTAATCGTTTCCGCTCGCACCCAAGAGCTTCGACGGCTGCACGGGTACGGTGGAGTAGTCGCACGCCCCGCCCGACTTGGCCACCGAGTTGGTGAACGTCACGTTCCCTTTCTGGAAGTAAGGGTTGTCGGTGTAGGGTACGAACAGGCTCGCCGGAGGCGGCACCGGCGTCTGGGGCGCCTCGAACCCGGGGGGCATGGTGAAGGCGAACCCGTAGCAGCCCATCTGGCTGGGAAAATCCGGGTCCATGGGGCAATCCAGTTGCTCCGTACCCCAGGCGCAGTCGGCGTCGTTGGTGCAGTTGGAATTGCCCGCGCTGCAGCCGCATGTCTGCTTGCCTTGCACGGTCTTCATGGAGCAGAACGTCGTGGGTTGGCAGAAGTTGGTCACGCTTTTGTCGAACACCGATTGTTCTCCCGACAAATCGACGGTGACGCGCACCGTGCCGGTCGTCTTGTCCGTCTTGGTCGTGATCCATCCGCCGCCGGTGACGGTGTGGAACTGCATGTTTCCCGGCAGGTAGGCGCGAATCGGAGTGACCGTGAGCTGGTCGACCAGTTTAGGCCCCACGTAAATGTCGTACGTCTGGCGCGTGCTCGGCTTGGCGTAGATGAAGAACATGTAATACGTCTGGCCGGCCTCGAAAATCGTCTGTCGCGAGCTGCCGGTGACCAGACAGTTGTTGGAGTTATTGGGATCGGGAGGACAGGTCGAGCATCCCCCCTGCGAAGTGCAGTTCTGCGTGGTGTCGATGTAGTACGCCCCGTGGTTGACGGTAAGCGTACTGCGCTGCGCCTTGTCCTGGCCCATCATGCGGATCTGCGGCTGGGTACCCGTCTCGTCGCCGTCCAGGTACTCGCGATACAAGGGAACGCCGCGACAACTCGGGTTCGTGCACTCGTGCGCCCAGTGGATGAGGTATTGCGCATCGAGGCACTGTGCCTTGTTGGGCGTCTCCGGCGGTACCGGCAGCGCGCACTTGGCGGTGATCGCCGTACTCAGCCACTCGTATGGACTGGTATAGGCGGTGAAGGGCAGGTTCTCCTGATTCAGCGGCGCTACACCTTTGTCCGACAGGCACTCGGGCGTGATCAGCGGCGACTTGAAATAAGGGTCTTCGTTAATCATGATGGTCGAGCGCATGATCGTGCCGGTCTTGGTCTGCTCCTTCGCCAGCAACCCTCCTAGCGAGCCATCGTCGTCGTTGAGCACGGTCTGCCGGTCAATATGATTGAAGCCGCTGAACGTATTGCCGTTATACGTGCAGTAGCGCTCCATGATCTTGGTCTGGTTCTGGAAGAACGGATCGTACGAATCGGCCGGATTGGTGGTGAAAAACGGTTCCACCACAAAGTGCCGGATGTCGACCGAGTCGAACCAGAGCTTCCGCGAATTGAAGGCCGGCGGATAGTAGAACCCGTTGGGCTGCTTCCACGCGATGGCCGCGTTGGGCAAGTAACACTCCTTGACGTCGTCTTCCAGCACCCCGATATTGCGCGCGAGCGGATAACCGCTGCCCGCGCAAGTGCCGCTGCCGGGACTGCAATCGGTGGTCGTGTGATTGATGTCGAGATAGAAGTTCTTTTCCTGGAAAGCCGGCCCGTCGTAGATGTTGAACAGGCGCTGGCCGGGGAACGGCGGCAACTGGAAGCTCACGCCCTGGGCCGCCGACAGGCAGAAGCCCGTGTCCTCGGTATCGCACTCCAACTTGCTGAACGGGTTGAACGGCCCGGAATCGGCGGCAAATTCGTTTTCCGGAACCCCGTTGGCCGTAAACGGCTGGGAGTGCCCGATGAAGGCGCTTTGTCGCACCGTCGCCCAATAGCCAACGGGAATGTCGGAGCGCGTGTAGCCTCCGCCAGTCACGAAGTTCAGGCCGCCCGTCTGCACGTCGGTGATGGCGGTATTCGAGACCAGAAACCACTTGGGCCGCAGCCACACGGCGGAAAAGTTGGTCTGCGCGAAGTTGAACGACGTGGTGAAGCGGTCGAGGATGGTGACCGCGCAGTTGGCCGGGTTCTCGTTGCTGCAGGGCGGAGCCGGCGGAGTCGCTCCGTTGCTGCAGTCGGCGCCGGCCACGTTGTACTTGGTACAGGTGGTGGGATTGCGCAGAGCCGTGACCGTTGGGTAATAGAGATCGAACGTCGTCGGCGTGTCGTAGTGCGGAGTCGGGGCCGACGTCGGGACCGCCGGCAAATCGCCGCCACCGTTCGCCGTGACACCGTTGCAATCGTTGGTTGCGCCGACCGTCTGGAACGCCGACATGGCCGCCACGCATGTGTTGCCGACAAACTTCTGGAGGGGAGTCAGCCCGGCGGAAGCGAAGTTGTTATCTTTGCCGACGTTGCCCGCCGGGTCCCAGATCTGCTGCGAAGCGTAACCGTCCCAGTGCTGATATTGCGAGGGGCCGCTGTTGCCTCCCGGTAGCCACCAGTAGCAGGCGCCGCAGGTGGCCGCGCCCGCGGCGAAGTTGTACTCCAGATCGTTCCATCCGTTCATGATCCAGAAGACCGTAGGATGGTTGTAGTCCGACCGGTAAGGCATACCGTCAAACGTGGGATACCTTGTGGTGCTGGTGTCGGCCAGTATGCCCGGAACCTCTCGCGGATTTTGCGCATTCATCACTGCGGCCCGCGCCATCACGCCCAGGTTGGAGTACAGCTTGTTGTCGGTCTCGGTCGCGTCTTCCAGGTAGTAGCCGTGGCCGATCGACTGGTAACCCACGTTGCGCGCCACATACATTCCCGAGGTGGCATGCAGCGATACCCAGCGCGTCATTGACTCGTCGATAGAACAGTCCTTCAGATAGTTGATCGCCGGCGCGCCCGCCTGCGCGGCCTGCGGCACCCGGCGCACCATGTGGAAGTGCACCGAGTAGCGGCCCTTGGCCCCGCCCTGTCCCAGGCGATAGAACTTCACGCCCTGCACCTGATAGCTGGCAAAACCCTGGCGCACGATGGTGTGTCCGCCGTAATAGGTGCCCGGCGTCGGCGGAAAGGTATCGACCTTGGAATCGGGGTCGGGCAACGCGCCTTCGGAAACGATCTCGATGGTACGGCTGAGCAGGCCGACCGCCGCCCGCGTATCCACAGCGTGCTTCACGTCAGGCCGGTTGAGATCGTCCTGCGGGCCGATGTCGGAGGTCGGGCCACTCGTCTCATCCACCGCCGGCAGCGCGAATTCGCTGGCGTTGTGCAGATGTTCCAGCGGCTCGGTCAGCGTTATTACGTTGCCCTTCGCCGGTCCCGCCAGGATGCGTTCTTCCGTGTGTCCGGGAAGATAATCGGTAGTGGTCACGATGATGTGATCGTCCTGCTGCCAATCCACCGGTTTGTTGAGGGTCAGAGTCAGCCTGTCGGGACTCACGTTGGTCAGCCGCACCCAGCTCTTGCCCGAATTCGCCGGACTGCATTCGTTGGTCGGGTCGGTCGTGGAGCAGTTCGCCGGGTCGGAGAAGGTCGATCCCTTTAACCCCTGCAGTTGCAGCGTGCCGCCGAACGATACCGCCAGCACTTTGTGTCCGAAATACGCCTTCAGCCCTTTCTTCTGGTCTTGCGCGTCCTGCACTTCGTATTGGTAGAAGCAGTCGTCGCCCGGCAGGTATTGGCTGTACCCTGTGATGGATTTGCAGGCCGCGTTCTTGGGATGAGTGGGCGCGGGAGGAGTGGCCATGGCCATGTTTTTCGCCATCCCTGGGTTCGCCGCCCACAGAGGATCGGGAATGCCGCAAGCCGCGCCCGTCGGTCCCACCGTACTGGCGCACTGGATCCCGTCGTCGGTCGGCGCACCCCACAGATGAATAGTGAGCCGCGTCTTGTATCCGGGGGTATTCGTCGAAGATACCGCTGTCAACGCTCCCTTAAACTCCACCAGTATCGACTCAGCATAAAAATCGATCGGCAGGCCCTCCTGAAAGATGAGTTGCCCGCCACTGATGATGTTCACATTGTGAAACACCCACAACAGACTGCTTCGTCCCGAATCCAGTGTTCCGTTCACATAGCAGGTACCGACAACCTTCAGATCGGTGTTCGCGTCGCGGATCTGCGATAGCGTTTCCGTGCCGCCCGTGCCGCACGTCTTCAAGGTCGCGGCTGCGGGAGCCGCGATCGCGGCGAGCAGCAGACCAACCATGACCGAGCGCGAAGTTCTCACACGAAGAGACAAGTAGCCGTACTGCATCACCGACCTCCGGCAAACCGGGATTTCTTTCCGGTCTTTCTGAGACCGCCTGCAAACGTGTCGTGGAGAGTTGGCAAACATCACCCTGGAGCGGCGATGCACACGAGAGCGGAGTCGCTGAGTTGCCTGAATCTGCCTATGGAGTGTCAATAACGACCGCATGAAGAGACTGCAGGCTTCTTGGCGTCGGATTTTAACCGCGTACCTGCCGTCAGGCAAGTGAAATGCAAGTCATACCGAGCCGGCCCGACGTTCGTTACAGAGAACGCGAATTACCCGCTCCGCGGCGGCTCAAGGTAAAATGCAATCCGCATTGCAAAATTTAGGTATTGGAGAGGTCAAATGGGACTCAAAATTGGCGATACTGCGCCCGACTTCATGGCGGAAACTACCGAGGGGCGCATCAAGTTTCACGACTGGATCGGCGATTCCTGGGCGGTGCTGTTCTCGCACCCCAAGGATTTCACGCCCGTCTGCACCACCGAACTCGGCTACATGGCGAAGCTCAAGCCTGAGTTCGACAAGCGCAACACCAAGATCATCGGCCTCAGCGTCGATCCCGTTGACGATCATTCGCGCTGGGCGAACGACATTAAGGAAACGCAGGGCCACGCGCCCAACTACCCCATGATCGGCGATTCCGACCTGAACGTGGCCAAGCTCTACGAGATGCTCCCTGCCAGCCTCGAAGGCGGTTCGAAGGGCCGCACCGCCGCCGACAACATGACCGTACGCAACGTTTTCGTCGTCGGACCCGACAAGAAGATCAAGCTGATCCTTGTCTACCCCATGACGACGGGCCGCAACTTCGACGAAGTGCTGCGCGTGCTCGATTCGCTGCAACTCACCGCTAAGCATAAGGTGGCCACTCCGGTGAACTGGAAGCAGGGCGACGACGTGATCATCTCCGGCTCGGTCTCCGACGAGGAAGCCAGGCAGAAATATCCTGACGGTTGGAAGGCTCCGCGCCCCTATCTGCGCATCGTGCCCCAGCCAAAAGGCTAGAACATTCGTCGCTGCGCAGTATTCGCTGTGAGAGGCTAGGGGTGGAATCCAGCCTCCTTTGGGCGAAACTGCGAGCCCGAAGGGCGGCATAGTGATAGCCCAGGGTGAAGCGGTTTCCCCAATTCGTCCTTCTGTATGACGAATTGGGAGCGGAACCCTGGGTATCCTGGTATGGCTGGTTGGAGTCGGTTTTAGCCGACGACACAATTCTGCAACGGCGTACGCCCGAGCGGCAGTTGGCAGGTCGCCGGAAGGGGAAAATTCCCTAAATTAGTTGCTCACCCTCGCGGGTCCCTGACTTATGCTTCGTGTCGCTACCTCAATACTTGCTCTGGCTTGCGTAACAAGCGTGGCGTCGGCTCAACCTTCTCCTCCCTTGCGCGTCGTGGTCGTCGGTCTCGTCCACGGACACGTCCACGGCTTCCTCCAGCAGAACCTTCATCGCCCCGACATCGAGATCGTCGGCATCTCCGATCCCAGCCAGGCCCTCTTCGCCCGCTATGCGAAGCAGTTCGACCTCGATTCCAGGCTCTACTACTCCAACCTCGACGACATGCTGGAGAAGACCCACCCCCAGGCTGCGCTGGTCTACACCTCCACGTACGATCATCGCGCGGTCGTGGAAACCTGCGCCCGGCACGGCATTCACGTCATGATGGAGAAGCCGCTCGCCGTCAGCTATGCCGACGCCCTCGCCATGGCCGATGCCGCCCGGCGCAACAACATTCACGTGCTGGTGAATTACGAGACCACCTGGTATCGCAGCAATCATGCGGTTTACAACCTCGTGCAGCGCCACGCACTCGGCGACATTCGCAAGATCGTGGTGCACGACGGCCATCGCGGCCCAATGGAG
>Ga0335085_10005376_pt1 | contig 20574 bp, 17 predicted proteins | sample Lox_Sample_45_FD_206712 | JGI IMG/M metagenome (GOLD analysis project Ga0335085, IMG submission 206712) | Soil microbial communities from Loxahatchee National Wildlife Refuge, Florida, United States - Lox_Sample_4.5 | ecosystem: Environmental > Terrestrial > Soil > Wetlands | place: USA...
ACAGCACCGCGAGGGCCGTCTTCTTGTTCAACCGTTCGTGTTCGAGTCGATCGGAAGCGAGCGGTCGGCCGAACAGCAAGGACTTCAGCCGAAACGGAGGGCTTGTCAACTGGTCTTGATCGGGTGACACCTCGGGCCGTGCGCGGCCCGCCGGCAGCACGTAATCCCGCCGGCCCCGTAAACGTAGTGGCTCGGTGACGCTTGGGCAGCGCCGGTTACTCTTCATTAGTATGGTCGAGGCGCGGCCCGGCCGCGTCGGCGCTGGGGCTCACGGGGGCACTGATCGCACGGGGCACGGATCGTATGCAGGGGATTGGCACCGACACCCGCGCGGTGCGTGTCGCGAGCGCGGGCCAGGCGTTTTTTGCGGCGACGATGATGGGCCTCGGGGTCGTGGGCTTGGTCCAGCGCGATTTCACGCCCACCTGGGGCGGAGTGCCAGCCGGCATGCCGGGTTACCACGCCCTTGTCGATGTCACGGCGGTCGTCTCTGTGGCGTTGGGCGCGGGCCTGTTCTGGCGGCGCACGGAGGCGGTCGCTTCGCGCGTGCTGCTCGGCTCGTTTCTGGCTTGGCTCGTGGTGTTCAGAGCCCCGGCCGTCGTCCGGGCTCCCGCCGCCACGGGCGCCTGGTGGGCCGCGGGCGACACCGCCGTCATGGCCGCGGCCGCCTGGGTGCTCTACACGTGGTTCGCCGGCGATTGGGACCGCCGACGGTTCGGGTTCGCCGTCGGCAGCGGCGGTGCGCGGCTGGCCATGGTGCTGTACGGTCTCGGGCTCATCCCCTTTGGCGTCGCGCACTTCACGTATCTGGCGCGGACCGTCTCGATGGTGCCGAGCTGGCTGCCGTGGCACCTGGCGTGGGCGTGCGTCACGGGCGGCGCGTTCATCGTCGCGGGCGTTGCGGTCATCGTCGGGGTATGTGGCCGGCTCGCGGCCGCGCTCGCGGCGCTCCAGCTGGGCCTGTTCACGCTGCTGGTGTGGGGACCGGTCGTCGTCGCGGGCCCCGACGCGTCGCAATGGGCCGAGTTCGTCAGCTCGTGGGCGTTGACGGCCGGGGCCTGGATGGTCGCGGACTCGTATCGCGAGGTGCCCTGGCTCGCGGTGGGCACGCGCTAGCGTTCCGGCCCCGCGAGGGGTGCGATGTTCGGCACGCGCTCGCGTTCCCGGCTCGGCATGTATGCCTTGACAGGAACATACCTGTGCAGGTATATACGGTGGCATGGAATCCACCTTCGGCATCATCGCGGAACCGAGCCGTCGGGCCATTCTGAGCCTGCTTGCGTCGTCGGAGCGGTCGGTCAGCGAGATCGAGCGTTCGCTGCGCCTGCCGCAGCCCTCGGTCTCCAAGCACCTCCGGGTGCTGCGGGACGCGGGTTTCGTGGAGGCGCGCGTGGACGCGCAGCGGCGCGTCTACCGGATCCGGCCTGAACCGCTCATGGAGGTCGACGCGTGGTTGGCGCCGTTCCGGCGCTTCTGGTCCGCGCACGTCGACGCGCTCGAACGCCACCTCGATCGCATCGAACCGGTGCGGCCGAAGAAGGGGAAGAGACGATGAACGGCCCGGAGGCGGCGAAGGGCCGTGAGGCGTACGTCGCGGGCGCCGCGACCGGCGCCCAGGTGCGAAAGGACGGGGAGAAATGGACGCTCGTTCTCATACGCGAATTGCGTCATCCCCCGACGACGGTCTGGGAGGCGTTGACCGATCCGGCGCATCTCCGCGAGTGGGCGCCGTTCGACGCGGATCGGAACCTCGGCGCCCCGGGTCCCGTGCGGCTCTCGCGAGCGGGGGCGCGCGCACCGGACGTGGCGGAATCGACGGTCACGCGCGCCGAAGCGCCGCGGGTGCTCGAGCACGGCTGGGGCGGGAACGACATCCGGTGGGAGTTGGAGCCGATGGCGGGCGGTACGCGCCTCACGCTCTGGCACAGCATCGATCGCCGCTATGTGGCGATGGGCGCCGCCGGCTGGCACATCTGCTTCGACGTGCTCGCCCGGCTGCTGGACGGCCACCCGATCGGCCGGATTGTCGCCGGCGACGCGCGCCCGGTCGGCTGGCGGCGCCTGCACACGGAGTACGCGGCGCAGTTCGGCGTCGACGCCGCGACGGCATACCCCACACTCTGATTGGAGGACACTGTTGTGAAGATCAAACTCACCAGCGTGTACGTGAACGACCAGGAGAAGGCGCTGCGCTTCTACACCGACGTGCTTGGCTTCGAGAAGAAGGCGGACTTCAGCCAGGGGCCGTTCCGGTGGCTGACCGTCGGCTCACGGGAAGAGCCGGACGGCACGCAACTGCAGCTCGCGCTCAACGACAATCCGGCCGCGCGGACCTATCAGCAGGCGATGCTCGAACAGCACAAGCCGGCCGCCTTGTTCTACGTGGACGACGTCCAGCAGGAGCACGACCGCATGAAAGCGTTGGGCGCCGAGTTCACGACCCCGCCGACCAAGGTGACGGGATCCACGATCGCGGTGGTCAAGGACACGGTCGGCAATCTGGTTCAGATCGTGAAGCTCGACCGGTGGCAGGGCTGACTGGCGGTGGCGCGGCGAATGAGTCCAGCCCCAACACGAGAGGGCAGATTAGCCTAGTTGCAGCGAAAGAGCCCTAAGAGCGGACATTACGGCAGAAGAAAGTCCGGTCTCCGCGTTTCGGAGCTCCTTAATGATGCGAAAAAGCGAGACTGATGAAGGGATTCCTATGGCTGAGGTCTTCGTCAGCTCGTCTGCGACGACCAAGGCCGTGGGCCGCGCCGTCAGGGGTGGCAGGATGCGGAAGATCGGTCCGCGCCTGTATACAACCCACCTGACCGATTCGCCGGAGGACATCGCAATCCACGATGTTACGAGAGCGGGCGATGGGACTCGAACCCACGACGTCCAGCTTGGGAAGCTGGCATTCTACCAACTGAATTACGCCCGCGTGGCCAACCCGACGCGCTTGGCGCCGTCCCAACGAACCTAATACGGGCGGCCCGAAGGGCAACCAGGACGCCGAACCGACCGACATCGCCCGCACATCACGAGGCGCGCGATGAGAAACGGGCTCCGCGAGGACGCGCTCGTGCCAAGAGCCACAGGTCGGGATTGAACCGACGACCGCTCGATTACGAATCGAGTGCTCTACCACTGAGCTACTGTGGCGACGTGCTGCCCACCCCAATGCCCTGGCTCGGATTCGAACCGAGACGCCTTGCGGCACCACCCCCTCAAGATGGCGTGTCTACCAGTTTCACCACCAGGGCATCGTACTGATGAGGAAATCACCAACTTCCGCGCCCACCTTCACACTCCCAACGGGGCCGACGGGACTCGAACCCGCGACCTCTCGAGTGACAGTCGAGTGCTCTAACCAAATTGAGCTACGGCCCCCGTTTCCTGCGCCCTCCCTTTCCCCCTACGCGTCCATAGCCCGTAGGGGAATCGAACCCCTCTCTGCACCGTGAAAGGGTGCCGTCCTAACCGATAGACGAACGGGCCGATTCGCCTTCACACTCGTGGTGTCGTGCATAGCGGTAACGGGATTCGAACCCGTGTTTAAGCCTTGAGAGGGCTCCGTCCTAGTCCCCTAGACGATACCGCCGTTGGTCCACTGTCGTCCCGCTTCCCTGCCCTCGCCTCCCGTCTCGATTCCCCTACTCCTCGACAGGGGCGGAGGGAATCGAACCCCCAACCGCCGGTTTTGGAGACCGGTGCTCTACCAATTGAGCTACACCCCTAGCACGATCGGTGACCTCTCACGCCCGCCAATCCCGAGCCGCCCGACCACCCGACCCCAGATCGCTCGCCTTGCACCCGATCGACAGGGTGACTGACGGGAATTGAACCCGCAACCCCCGGAGCCACAGTCCGGTGCTCTAACCAATTGAGCTACAGCCACCACGGCAGCGGCGCGCACACAGCGGATCGCCGCTTCTCCTCCGGATTTGCGCTCGGCCGGCGGAGACGAAAAAGGTTAATCGTCGCCGGGAGGCGAATCAACCGTGCGATGTCGCGGGACCGCGCGTGCCGAGTGGTTCGCGCCGACGCTCACGCGCCGCGCTACTCCTTGGAACGCTCCTGATATTCGCCCGTTGCCGGGCTCACCCGCACGCGATCACCCGTTCCGATGAACTCCGGAACGTTGATCGTCACACCGTTTTCCAGCTTGGCCGGCTTGGTCGAGGCCGTCTTCGTCGCCGTCTTCATTACCGGCGCCGTGTCGACCACCTCGAGCGTGAGCGAATTCGGCAACCGGATCCCGATCGGACGCCCCTCGTAGTACTCCGCCTGAATCTTCATCCCCGGCTGCATCCACTGGGCGTGATCACCCAGCATTTCCTCGTCCATCTCCAGCTGGTCGTAATTCTCCGAATTCATGAAATGATACGTGGTGCCGCCCTGGTACAGGAATTCGAGGTCGTGCGTCTCCATCGACGCGGGGTCGATCGAATCCGCGGCGCGAAACCGGTGCTCGAAGCTCGATCCGTTCCGGAGGTTCTTGAGCTTCGCCTGCACCATCGCCCGGAGGTTGCCGGGGGTGTGGTGGCGGAACTCCAGCACCCGGCACGGGTCGCCGTTGAACACCAATACCATGCCCTTGCGGATCTGAGTGGCCGGAATCGCCATACAAAAAAACGGTGAAGAGGGTTGTCGTGTCGTCGTCTGCTAAGCGCAGATAGCCTTTAAGGTTAGACCAGTTCCGCGCGTCGGTCAAGCGCGGCCGACTCCCGCGACCGATCCCGGGTGTAGGTCCAACCCGACGCCGTGAAGGGCTCCGGCTTACCCGCCCCGCGTGAGCATGGGGCGCAACCCCTTCCAGACGTTCTCCGCCACGATCCGCTCACCGGCCGTGTTCGGGTGGACACCGTCGTCCTGATTCAGCGACGGATGACCCGCGACGCCGTCCAGCAAAAACGGGAGCACGCGCACGTGGTCCTCCCTTCCAAGCTCGGGGTAGATGTCGTGAAACGCTCGGGTGTACTGCGGGCCGTAATTCGGCAGGGCCTCCATCTGCACGAGCATGATCCGCGCATCGGGCCGAGCGGACCGGACGCGATCGATCGCCATCTGCAGGTCGTGCTTGACCGTTTCGACCGGCACGCCGCGCAACCCGTCGTTCGCGCCGCTCTCCAGCACCAGAATCGAGAAGTCCTCGCGCAGGAGCCCGTCGAGACGCGCCAGCAGGCCGGCCGTCGTTTCGCCGCTGACACCGGCGTTGACCACCTCGTACGGCAATCCCGCCGAATCGATCTTCGCCTGAATGAGCGCTGGGTACGCGGCCTCGGGCCGGAGACCGTATCCCGCGGTGAGACTCGTTCCCACGAACAGGATCCGTTTCCGCGTCGACTCGTCGTCGATGGCGGTGCCGGCGCCAGCGCCGTCGCCGGACGGAGCCTGGACACCCGTCGAGCCCGCGGATGCGCTCGCGGATGCGTTCGGGGATGCGCTCGCGGATGCGGATGCGGACGCGTTCGCGGTCGAGTCCACGGATGCGTTCGCATTCCCACGGCCGCACCCCAAGCTGACGATCGCGACCGTCGCCGCCACCCAGCGGCCGAACGCCACCCAGCGGCCGAACGCTACCCGCGGCCGCGGCGGCCGCCGCCGCCCCAACGCGCGCCTGTTCGAGACCGCGACGTCCACGAGCCCTACTCCGGTGAGGCGATCTTGACCGGCACCGACACGGCGTACCCGGCCGTCCCGTCGCCCCGCTGGCCCGACGTGCCCAAGCCCCAGCAATACACATTGTGATGCGTCGTCACGCCGCACGTGTGGCTCCCGAACCCGGTGCTGATCGTGATGAACGATTGCTCACCGAACACGGCGGTGGGCCGAGTCGCGCACGGCAGCTGCTGCGCCCCGCACCGCTCGACCAGCGATCCCGGGGGGAGCCCCAATTCCCCGAACGTGTTGTCGCCCCAGCAGTACCCGACTCCCGACACCGCGACGGCGCACGTCTGCAGTTGGCCGCCCGTGATCTGGGTAAACTGGACGCTCCCGGACACGGCCGTCGGCACGGTAGTTCCGTCGGTCGTCCCGTCGCCCATTTCTCCCCGGGGGTTGGCTTCCCAGCAGTAGGCCGTCCCCGACCCGGCCAGGCCGCACGTCGAAAACGTGCCCACCGAGAGAGACGTCAGGGCCGGCGTCTGGTTCACGGTGACCGGCGTGAACGTCGCGGCGGTATACTCGACACCGTCGTGGCGGTACAGCCACGACGCGCCCCAGCACTGCATCAAGCCGCTTCTCAGGATCCCGCAGGTCCGGAATTGTCCGGCGCTGAGCGAGGCGAACAACTGCCCCCCGCTCACCGGAACGGGATACGGAGTCGCGCCGGAAGTTCCGTCGCCAACCTCCCCCTGATCGTTCGACCCCCAGCACACCGCGTGTCCGTCGGTCCGCACCGCGCAGGTGTGCTGGAACCCGGCGCTCACCTGGAGGTATCGACCAAACGGATCCGGCTGGATCATGGTCGGCCCGCTCGGGATCTCGTCGCCGAGTTGAAACTGCGTGTTGCCTCCCCAACAGTACAGTTGCTGTTGCACGCTGATACCGCAGGTATGGATTCCCCCGGCGCTGATCGATTGAAAGAGAATCGTCCCGCCCACCAACACCGGCGCGAGACTACACGCGTACGCGGCGCCGCTCGATCCGCACACGGAATCCGCGAGCGACACGCCCAGTTGTCCGAATTGGTTGCTGCCCCAGCAGTACGCGTGGCCCCGGAGATCGAGCGCGCACGTGTGGGCTTGCCCCGCGGACACCGTCGCCCAGTTGCCCGTCCCGACGTCGTCGAGCACCGGGAGGACAGACGCGCGCGTGGGACCGTCGACACAAGCCGCCAGGGCAACCGCGGCTAGGAACCACCCGCGCCTGATGTTCATCCGACGCGCTAGCGCATGCCTCCGCCCGGCCCCGCGTTGAGGGACGCGAACAGGCTGAGGCAGTTCGTAAACGTCGGCGGGAAGGACGCGGGCTTCGCGGCCAACGCCGCGTTACAGGTGTTGATGAGATCGATCTTTCGTTGCTTGACGATCTGTCGGATCGACGCCGTGCCCGGAACCTTCGGAAACATGGTGGTCACCAAGCGGATGTCCTCCTCCACGTCGGTCAACTGCACTCGCGCGAGTTGTATTCTGCCGTTCTGAACGAGTTCCTTGATGCGCTGGAGGTGCCCGGCGATCTCGTCGGTCGCCTCCTTGACCCGCACCGAATCGCTCGCGCCGGCCCCCCCCGCGCCCGACGAGGAATCCGCGCGCACCCAGGGATGCTCTTCGGCCGGGACGACGGCGGCACCGTTGCCGCTCTGAGGCCCGCGCGCCCCGAGCCGACCGTTGCCCATGCCACCGCGGCGATTCGGCCGAGCGCCGGCCGCACCGGCCGCGCCCGCCGCGCCGGCCACGCCGCTGCCCGCGCGTGCGCTGGAATCGGTGTTCGCGGCGGGAGCGGGCGGAGGCGCGGGCGGAACGACAACTGTCGCGGCCGAATCCGCCCGAGGCTTCTGGGTCGAGGCATCCGCGACCGGCTTGGATCCGGAGTTCGTCTTGCCCGGCGTCGCACCGGGCGCGGCACCGGGCGCGGCGCCGGCGGCCGCGACAGCCGCCTTGGCCGGCGCGGAATCGCCCTTGGTCGCCGCCTTCCTCGCCGCGAGTGAATCCGCCGCGCGACCGGACGAATCGGCGACCGTCCCGACCGCGGGCGGAACACCCTGCGTCGCCGCGGTCGACGCACGCTGATGCTGGACGAACGCGAACGCCGCGCCGGCCGCCAGCAGGAGGCCGACCACGACACCGGCCAGCATGCCTCGCCGGCCGCTCGCGGCGGGTTCCGTCAGATGCCGCGTCCGGCCTGGTCCCGCGGAGGCGCCCGACTCGCGAACCGCCGGGATGCCCGTGACCGACGAAATGCGCACCGTCCTCGTCGAATCGATGGCGTCCGCCGTCGCCTGGACGATCGATTGACCAAACTCGGCGACGCCGGCAAACCGGTCCGCGGCTTCCGGTGCCAGCGCGCGGCTCAATGTCGCCTGCAGCGCGGCCGGCCACGCGATGTCGGGCCGGACCTCCGCGAGCGTTCGCGGCTGCGAAGTGAGTCGCCGAATGAGCGTTTCCTTCGATGTGAGCCGCGGATATGGGAGATCGGCCGTGAGCATATTGAACAGCACGAGCCCGAGCGAATAGATGTCGGTTCGCGCGTCGAGCCGCTCGCCGGCCAACTGCTCCGGGCTCATGTACTCGGGCGTCCCCAGGGAGACGCCGGCGGTGGTCACGGTTTGCGACGGCGTGTCGCCCGAGCGGCCCTGCACCGTCTTGGCGATTCCGAAGTCCACGACCTTGACCCAATCGGACCCGTCGAGATGGCGACCGACCATGATGTTGTCGGGCTTCAAGTCGCGGTGGACAATTCCCAGGTGATGCGCCGCGGCCAGGGCGTCGGCGATCTGCTTCGCGATCTGGCCGGCCTGGCCCAACGGGATCGCGCCCTCCCGCTCGATGATCGTCGTCAGCGTCTCGCCTTCGATGAACTCCATCGCGAGATACAGAATGCCGTCCGGCGTCTCCCCGAAATCGTAGATCTGGGCGACGTTGGGATGGTTGATCCGGCTGGCGTTCGACGCCTCGCGATTGAAGCGGCTGATCGCCTCGGCCGTGACGGCCAGCGACGGATTGATGACCTTGAGCGCGCTGCGGCGGCCCATCCGCACGTGTTCGGCGAGATAGACCCGCCCCATCCCGCCCTCGCCGATGACCTCGAGGATCTGGTAGCGATCGGCCAGAACCTGGCCGATGAGGGGATCGTCTCCACGGACGGGGCGCAACGGGCTCCCGTCCTTCTGGCAGAAGCGCTGCTCCGCCCCGTACTCGGACCCGCACTGCGGACAGATCTTGTTTGAGCTCACTCGCGTTCCGGTTGCCTCGCTCCACCCCCTCGGCACGCCGAATGGGGACAACGCACACCTGCACCGCCTCTCGAACCCGATGGGAGGACGACACGTAGGTGGCCAATGTTAGCGCGCCTGCCCGGTTCTCCTGGCACTCCAATATACCGACCATGGCATGCCCCGGAACGCCACCCGGGCTGGCTGGTAGCCACACCTCGTCTTGAACGGTACAGTTCCCGCCCCCACCGGCCGATACTCGGAGCCATGGAGATTCTAGTCGCCCGCCAACCGGTGTTCGACCGCCATGAGCGGCTCTTCGGGTACGACGTGATGTTGAGACGGGCCGGCGTCGCCGATCCTGGCGACGGCTGTCCGGAGGAGCTCTTCGTCAACGCGATTCTGGGATTGGGGCTCGACCGCCTGGCCGGCGGCGCCCGCGCGTTCATCACGGTCGACCATGCGATGCTGATGGAAGGGTCGGTGCAGCTGCTGCCGGCTGACCGGATCGTGGCCCAATTGGTGGGTGAGACGGCGGAAGACGAACGCGTGATCGAGAGCTGTGACGCCCTTCTATGGAAGGGGTATCGGATCGCCGTCGCGCCGAACGATCCCCGGCGGGTCCCCGCCCGGTTGTTGCGCGCCGCCGACATCGTGAAGGTGAACATCGGCGCGGTGGAGCCGGGTCAGCTGCCCGACCTCGCGCGTTGGCTTCGCGGATTTCACGTGCGCATGTTGGCAACCAACGTCCGGCACCGCGCGGAGCGCGACGTCTGCACGGAACTCGGATTCGAGCTGTTCTCCGGCTATCGCTTTTCGGCGCCCGAAACGCTGTCGCGACAGGACCTGCCGGTGCAGCACGTGCTCACGTTTCGGGTGTTGAAGCTCGTCCGCGACGCGACCACGTCGGACGTCGACGTCGAGAACCTGCTCCGGCGGGACGTCGCGCTCTCCTACAAGCTCCTCCGCATGGTCAACTCGGCGGCGTTCGGCGGCCGCGACATCTGGTCGATCGGGCACGCGCTGCGATTGCTGGGGCGTGACCAGGTCGGCCGGTGGCTGGCGCTGCTCCTGGTGACCGAGAATAGCCGCGAGGGCGTGCGCGGCGAATTGATGCAGCAGGCGCTCGTGCGCGGTCGATTGTGCGAGTTGCTCGCCGCGGCGTCGGGCATTCCCCGCGCGGCCGGCTCCCTGTTCCTCGTCGGCATCCTCTCGCCGCTCGACCAGCTGCTCGAAGCGCCGATGGAATCGCTGGTCAACCAGATGGAGCTGGCCCCGGACGTCCGCGAGGCGCTGCTCCATCGCCATGATTTCTTTGGGGCCGTGCTGGCGCTCGTCGAAGCCTACGAAATGGGATGGTGGGACGAGGTCGAGGGGCTGGCCGCGAACGTCGGCGTCGAGCCGCATGTGGTCGGTGCGCTCTACCTCGACGCCCTGGCCTGGGCCACGGAGCAGCGCCCGACGCCCGAATACTCGGTCCCGGTCGTACGGTCCGGGAAGACCCCGCGCGGCATGCGGACGGTCGCTCCGGCCCGGTCCAACCCCGCGCGAGTGCGCCGCTAAACGGACCTGTTCAAACGCCGCCGTGGCGCGTATCGTCCGCCGCATCCCTCAACCGGACGGCGCAGATGCGAAAGGCGATCCTTGCGGCCAGGCTCGGACTGTCGTGCGTGGGGCTCGGAATGGCCGGCACGTCGTGGGCGCAGCGTGGTCCCGGCGTCGCCGCCGACTTCACCATCCACGACTTCACATTCGCCTCGGGCGAGACCTTGGCGGACTTGCGCATTCACTACACCACCCTGGGGCAGCCGCGGCGCGACGCGGGCGGGGTCGTGCGCAACGCCGTGCTCGTCCTCCACGGCACCGGCGGCGCGGGCACGAGTTTGATCCGGCCCTACATGCCGTTGTTCGTGCCGGGGGGACTGCTCGACACGAGCAGGTTCTACATCATTTTCCCGGACGGCATCGGCCACGGCGGTTCGAGCAAGCCCAGTGACGGGCTGCACATGAGGTTTCCGAAATACACCTACGACGACATGGTCGCGGCGCAACACGCGTTGCTGGTCGACGGGCTCAAGGTGACCCATCTCCATCTGATCATGGGCACGTCCATGGGCTGCATGCACGCCTGGATCTGGGCCGAACGCTATCCGCCGTTCGCGGACGGTCTGGTTCCGCTCGCGTGCGCGCCGACCGAGATCGCGGGCCGCAATCGCATGATGCGCAAGATGATCATCGACGACATCGAGCAGGATCCGGCCTGGAAGGGCGGCGAGTACGGGTCGGTCGAGCCCAGGGAGGGGCTCCGCGCGGCCTCGGGCATCCTGTTCCTGATGGGGTCGGCGCCCCTGTATCAACAGAAGACGGCGCCCACGCGCGCCGCGGCGGACAGCTCGATCCTCGCCTACCTCGATCGCGAAGTGCGCACGCTCGACGCCAACGACATGATCTACCAGTTCGACGCGTCGCGGGAGTACAATCCGTCCACCGCGCTCGACAAGATCACGGCCCCGATCCTGGCGATCAACTCCGCGGACGATCAGATCAACCCGCCGGAACTGGGGATCGTCGAACGGCTTGTGGCGCGGGTCAGGACGGCGAAGTTCGTGCTCATCCCGATCAGCGACCAGACGCGGGGCCACGGCACGCACTCGATGCCGAACGTCTGGAAGGACGTGCTGGCCAGCTTTCTCGCGACCCTCCCTACGTACTGACGGCCCGCGCGGCGGCGCCGATCAGATCCTTGACCGCCGCGAGCAGGTCTTCCGGCGTGAACGGCTTCTGGAGCACCGGGGCCGTGGCGTCGTCGGACGCGCGGCGCACCGCGTCCTGATCCATATAGCCCGAGATGAACAACACCGCGGTCAGGGGCCGCGTGGCCGCGAACCGTATCGCCAGCTCGCTACCGCCCATGCGCGGCATGAGCACATCCGAAATCAGGAGATCGATCGGCCCTTTGGTGGCGGCCGCCACTTCGAGGGCCTCCACGCCGTCCTGCGCCTCGAGCACGCGATAGCCGTTGTTTTCGAGCACGCGAACCGTGAGCGCGCGCACGCCCTCGTTGTCCTCCGCGATGAGAATCGTGCTGCCGCCGGTCTCGTTCGCGCGCACGATGCCGGACTGCGGCGTGCGCCGCCCCACCGCGGCGTCCACGCCGGGGAGATAGACCGTGAAGGACGTGCCGTGTCCGACCGCGCTGCGCACGCCGATGTGGCCCCCGCTCTGCATGACGATCCCGTACACGGTCGACAGCCCGAGCCCGGCGCGATCCGCCGGCGACCGCGTGGTGAAGAACGGCTCGAAGATGTGGGCGCGCACCTCGTCGCTCATCCCTTCACCGGTGTCGGTCACGCGAAGCGCGCCGAAGCGGCCGGCGGCGATGTTCGCGCCCGACAGTTCCTCTTCGTCGGCATTGTAGGTCTCGATGGTCAGCACGCCGCCGGTGGGCATGGCGTCGCGCGCGTTCCGCACGAGGTTGATCAACACCTGTTCCATCTGCCCGGGATCCGCGCGCACCGTCCAGAGGCCGCTGTCGAGGGACGTGGCGACGCGAATGGAGTCGCCGAGCATGCGCCGCATGCTCTTGGTGAGATCGCCGACGATCGAGTTGAGGCTCAACGGTTCGGGACGGAGCACCTGACGCCGGCTGAACGCGAGCAGTTGCCTGGTGAGCGCCGCGGCGCGTTCCGTCGCCCGCAGCACCTCGGCCGCGTCGCGACGGCGCGGATCGTCCTCCACGAACGTGACGGCGATGAGATCGGTGAACCCGCGAATCGCCGTGAGCAAATTGTTGAAGTCGTGGGCGACGCCGCCGGCCAACTGGCCCACCGCCTCCATTTTCTGCGCCTGCCGAAGTTCCTCCTCCACCCGGCGGCGTTCGGTGACGTCGCGCGACACCGAGAGGATCTCGCGCACCGGGCCCGGCACCGCGTCCCGCACCGCCTGGCTGGTCGTCTCGAACCAGACGAACCGGCCGTCGCGCCGTCGGATGCGATAGCTGACCGTGGCCAGGCCCGCGCGCCCGAGCACCTGCGCGCTCGCGGCCCGCAGTCCCTCGATGTCGTCCGCGTGGCAGTAATCGAATATCGAATGCCCCACCATGTCCGATGGCGGGTAGCCCAACAGCGGGCGTGACGCCGGCGAGGCGTACAGAATCACGCCGTCGGGCGAATGGCGCGACAGCAGATCCGTCGAGTTCTCGGCGAGGAACCGGTGGCGCTCCTCGCTCTCGCGAAGCGCGGCCTCCGCCTGTTTGCGCTCGGTGATGTTTCGCGCCACCGCGAACAACGACGTCACCTGGCCACCGCGCTCTTCGATGTGCACGTTCTGCCCGATCCAGATCTCTCGTCCATCGGGAAGGACCGCGGGGAACTCCCAGTACGTGACCGGCACGCGTTCCATGATCTGGCGCCGGTACAACTGGCGCCCCTGGTCATGGTAATCCGGACGGACAAATTCGAGGTACGACCTGCCCACCAAGCCGGGTTCGGCCGACGGCAGCCCCAGCACGCGCCACGCGACCTGGTTCGCGTAGGTGAAGATCCCCTGCGGGTCGATCCGGTACATCCCGTCGCTCACGCTTTCGACCAGATCGCGATAGCGCGCTTCGCTCGCGCGCAGCTCGTCCTCGACCACCCGTCGGTTGGTGATGTCTCGCGAGGTGATCGCGATCCCGTCGCCCACGGGGACGGCTTGGTGCCGCACCCACCGGGTTCCGAACTTCGCATCCTCGACGCGCACTTCGTCTTCGAACGACTCGCCGGCGTCGACGACCCGAATAAAGCGGTCGAGCAGCCCCGAGGGCCGGAGGATGGGCAGCAGTTCGGTGATGCGTTTCCCGAGGATGTCGTCGCGGGCCCGGTCGAGGAAGGTGGCGCCGCGCGCATTGAGTTCGATCACCCGAAAGTCGATGATCGGGCCGGAACCGCCGCCGTCGCGGACGCTCTCACAGAGAAAAAACGCGTCGAGGCTCGCGGCAATGGCGCCCCTGAAGCGTCGTTCAACGAGCGAAAGCGGGGCGGAGTTGGCGTGAGATCGTGGCACGGCGTCCTGCGAAGGGTTTACGCGGTCAAACCAACGGGGGTCGTGACGTCGGCGCCACTCCGTTTGAGTCTCGCCTCTGCGTGCTCGAAACGCAATCCGGAAACCCCCTAGGATGCGAATCGGCATCGTGTTACGCCTCCAACACCGAACCGTGTTGCGTGCCTGAAGCTCAGCCCGTAGCTTGAGTCTATGGGTGCCAATCATCCGTCGCCTTTATCTGCCAGTCAGGAAGCACTGGCCCCGAGCAACGACGACGCGATTCTTCGTTCCATGAACGCGGTGCGGTCGATCGTGCGGGCGCTGCGGGTCAATACCCGGGCGATCGAGGTGCAGACTGGGATCAGCCTTGCCCAGCTGTTCGTGTTGCAACAACTCGCGGAGCGGCCGGCCCATTCGCTGAACGATCTCGCCGCCCGGACCGCGACGCACCAGAGTTCCGTATCGGTTGTCGTGCGCAGGCTGGTGGAGCGAGGCCTGGCCACCCGGGTTACGGCACCGACCGATAAGCGGCGGATCGAGATCACCGTGACGGAGAGCGGCCGTGAGATGTTGGCGGGCGCGCCGACGACCATCCAGGCTCAGCTGGTGCGCGGGCTGGGCACGCTGTCAGCCGCGGAGCGACAAGGCCTGGCCGATCTGATCGAGCGCTGGCTCGCGGGCGCGTCGATCAACATTACGACGCCGCCGATGCTCGGCGAGGACGATATCCTCGGAGTGGCGCACTCGTAAGCCGAAGGCCCTTGGGGGGGCCGGCGAGTTCGGTCACGAGGCGTCCCCTGGCTCCAGGCGGCCGCCCGAGCGCAGACGCTCGACGGACGCCGACACGCTGGGCGGGGTCAAGAGATCATCCGAGATTCCGGCGATCTCTTCCGCTTCGCGCCACGCGCGTTCGAGCACGGCCAGTTCGCCTTCGAGCGCCCGCCGTTCGGCCTCTTCGTGCAGCGCCATCTCGAGCGCCAGCCGGTGCTGGGCCGGCAGCGCGAAGAGTCCATCGGTCATCCGGTCGCCCCGTCTGGAATTGACCAGGTGCCGCGTGCCGGTGTACTGCGGCGCGAGCCCGGACAGCCGGTCGAGGTAGGCCTCCGGTCCGTTCGCGTCTTCGATTTCGCTGACAGCCCTGGCGACCGCCACCTTGTCGCCGCCAAACCGGTTCAGCTTGGGAACCAGGATCGACGCGATGCGCTGCGCCTCCGGACCCTCGAACCGCGATCGCCGCGTCGTTCTGGCGCTCCGACCCCGGGGGCTGGTGTCGAACGCCAGATCCAGCGCAAGCGTCCCGTCGTCCGCTCGGGCCAGCGACGATCCACCCAGGTGGCGTCGCCTCACGTAGACGAGACCGTCATGCTCGGTGTTGACCCGCGCGATCACCGTGTTGGGGCGGCCCCTCACGACGGCCTTCATGGCGCTCGCGATCGTCCAGTAACTGCCAAGGCCAGCTCCAGCGCCCGCGGCCACGCCGCCGGCAATCACCGCCGCGATCGCGGCAACACCGCTCCCAGCGATGATCATCTGGCGCCGACGCCGGCGCCCAAACTGGTCCCCGTACCGCCAGGCGGCGAACTCGGGGCGGAGCGGTGTGCCAATCCGCACGATCTCCGTTCCGTCGCGGAGCTTGGCCAGCCCGACATTGTCCGTCGCGACCCGGCGGCGGCTTTCGCGATACAAACGCTCGGCCGATTCGATCGTCTCCCAGCGTTCCTCGAGCGGCGTCAAGTTCCAGCGTTCGCACTGGGGACAGACCACCCACAACCGCCCCTTGGCGGCGTCGAACGCGAGCCGCTTCCCCACGGGGAACGCCTGGAAGGTCTGATTCGCCCCCAGGGACTTATTGCAGAACAGGCAGGTCGAATACATGGCGAGCGACGGGCCTCCGCGCGGGCCGTCTGGGCCCGCCTTCAACATACTCATCCGACCCGCCGGTTCGCCTGGCAGACCGGACCGGCGACTCCCCGGCCCTCCGGAGCGCTATTTCGCCAGCGCGAGATACTTGGGATCTACATCTGTAAATCCCCACGCCTTCAGCTGGCGCGCCCACGTGCCGAGGTTGTCTTTCGAGACGCGCACGAGATCCATCTGGACGTGCGCGGGCACGTCCTTCTTGAGATAGACGTGATCGAAAATCGTGTGGACGGACACGAACCCCCAGTCGTAGGTCGGCTGCGCGAACAGCACGGGCGCGAGACCCTTGTCCACGTACGCGAGCTCGGCGGGCAGGGCGTCGACCGCCACGATCTTGACCTTGGCCGGGTCCAGATCGGTCAACAGCGCGCTCGTGAAGAGCGGCCATCCGCCGATCATCGCCCAGCCCTGCAAATCGGGATACGCGTTCTGCTCGCGCAGGACTTCAGCGGCCGCGTCCTGCGGCGTTTCCGCATGATAGAACGTTCCCAGGATGGTGATGCCGGGGTAGGCCTTCGCGGCCTCCTTCACGCCTTGGACGCGCTTCTGCAGGTTGGGCGCGTTCTGATTCCCGGCCAGAATTCCGATCTTCCCCTTCCCGCCCATCTGCTTGGCCAGCTCGTCCATCACCTGCTTGCCCATGGCGATGTCGTCGCCGCCGTAGAACGAGAACCGGTTGGACCCGGGGACGTCGCTGTCGAAGGTCATCACCGGCACGCCCCGCTGAACCGCGTCGTTGACCGCCGCGACCAGCTTGCTGGCGTCGCTCGCCGAGAGCAGAATCGCGTTGGCGCCGCCGTTCACGGCATCGGCGATCCGCTGGGCTTGCACCGTCGCGTCCTCTTCAGGCGGCGTCAGCCAATCGATCGTGACCTGCACGCCGGCCTTGGCGGTCAGCTCCTTGGCCGCGGCTTCCGCGCCCTGTCGGCCCGACTGGAACACAGGGTTCGTGGAGCTCTTGGCGATCATGGCGATCGTGAACGTCTTGCCGGTCGACGGCGCCGCCGACGGCGTTGACGATGGCGTTGCCGCCGGCGTGGCAGCCGCGCTTGCGGCGCCCTTGGCGCTGTCGGTCGCGTTGTCCTTCGCCCCGCCGCAGGCGGACAGGCCCATGCCGAGGAGCATGAGCGCCGAGCCCGCGAGCCCGCGGGAGCGACCGAATGGGCGCGAGGGTTCAGATCGGACGGGCAAACACGACGATCGCATGTGATTTCACGGGTCTGAGAAGGAAAGCGAGTCAAACTTACGGGCACCCCACGGGGTGTCAAACTGGGCCTTCCTCGCCACCGACGCTTCGCCTAAGCTCCCATCGCGGCGGCGTACCGCCATCACGCGGGGGGAGAGTCCATGCGGATCCACCAGATTGAATCGAACGTCGGCGAAAAGGCCAAGGCCCGTGGGCGAAAGCCACGACCGGCCAGGCGCCCGGCGCCGCGCGCCGCACCCCGCCGGGTCACGTTCGGGGTGCTCGTGGGGAACCGCGGCTTCTTCCCGGGGCATCTGGCGCGCAGCGGCCGCGACGACATGCTCCGCGTCCTCGCCGACGCCGGGTTTGACGCGGTAGTGCTCGGGCCCGACGACACGCGGTACGGCGCGGTCGAGAGCCGCGACGAAGCCAAAGCGTGCGCGGCATTGTTCCGGGCGCGCCGCGACGCGATCGACGGAATCATCGTCACGCTGCCGAACTTTGGCGACGAGCGCGGCGTCGCGGAGACGATCCGCCTGGCCGGCCTCAACGTCCCGGTCCTGGTCCACGCCGCCGCGGACGATCCGGCCCGCATGGGCATCGACGCGCGACGCGACGCGTTCTGCGGCAAGATGTCGGTGTGTAACGTGCTCACGCAGTACGGCATTCCCTACTCCCTCACGAGCGTCCATACCCAGCGGCCGGATTCGGCGAGCTTCCGGCAGGACCTCCTCTGGTTTGCCGCGGTCTGCCGGATCACCCGCGGCTTGCGAGCGGCCCGGATCGGCGCCATTGGCGCCCGACCCGCCGGGTTCAAGACCGTGCGCTACAGCGAGAAGATCCTCGAGGCGTCGGGGATCGCCGTCGAGCCCATTGATCTTTCGGAGATCCTGGGACGGATCGAACGCCTCGGCGATGACGACGCGGACGTACGGCGCAAGCTCGACGACATGCAGGCCTACGTCTCGACGGACGGCGTGCCGCAACCCGCCTTGATCAAGATGGCCAAGCTCGGGCTTGTCATCGACCGGTGGATGCGCGAGGTCGACGTGACGGTCAGCGCGGTCCAGTGCTGGACCGCGATGGAGGAATATTTCGGCGTGGTCCCCTGCACGCTCATGAGCATGATGAGCGACGCCAACCTGCCCAGCGCCTGCGAAGTCGACGTCTGCGGGACCGTGAGCATGCTCGCCCTCACGCTCGCGTCGGAGACCCCCGCCGCGCTGCTCGACTGGAACAACAACTACGGCGACGATCCGGACAAAGCGGTCTGCTTCCATTGCAGCAACCTCCCGAAGGCGTTCTTCGAGGAGGCGCGAATGGATTACCAGGAAATCATCGCGGGCACCGTGGGTAAGGAGAACACGTACGGCACGATTGTCGGCACCGTGCGTGCCGGCCCCATGACCTTCGCCCGCTTCTCGACCGACGACCGCGTGGGCCGCATGCGGGGGTACGTGGGCGAGGGGCAATTCACCAACGATCCGCTGAGGACCTTCGGCGGCGCGGGCGTGGTCGCCATCCCGAGACTGCAGGATGTGCTGCATCACATCTGCTCGCAGGGCTTCGAGCATCACGTCGCCGGAACGCTCTCCCATGTGGCCGGCGCCGTCCACGAGGCCACGACGCGGTATCTCGGCTGGGACGTCCTCCGCCACCAGTGAGCTGATGCCCGCGGTCGCCGGGGTCGATTTCGGCACGCAGAGCGTGCGCGTCGCGATCGTCGACAGCGAGCGAGGTCCGCTCGGCGCCGGCGTCGCCGAGTACCCGGTCATCCGCAGCCGCGCGGACCCGGATTTCGGGACACAGTCGCATCGGGCGCACATGGACGCGCTCGCCGCCGCGACGCGGGCCGCGCTTGCCGAGAGCGGCGTCGCGGGCGAGATGATCCGGTCGATCGCTCTGGACACGACAGGATCGTCCGTCATCCCCGTCGGCGCCGGGCTCGAGCCGCTCGACGACTACTACCTCTGGTGCGATCACCGCGCCAAGGACGAGGCCGCGCTCATCACCGAGACGGCGCGCGCGGCGGGCCTGCCCGCGATCGACTACTGCGGCGGCGTGTATTCCTCCGAGTGGGGCTTCGCCAAGCTGCTCCATTGGCTGCGCCACAACCCCGCGAAACGCGACCGGTTCGTGACCGCGCTCGAACATTGCGACATGGTCGCGGCGGTGCTCTCGGGCGTGATCGATCCCGACCTGGTGCCGCGCAGCATCTGCGCGATGGGGCACAAATGGCTCTGGAACGACGCGCTGGGCGGACTCCCGCCGGAGGAGTTTCTCACGAGCGTCGATCCACTCCTCGCGGGAGTGCGCGCCGCGCTTGGCGGCCGGTATCGCACGTCGAATCACATTGCCGGATATCTGACGGTCGAGTGGGCGTCGCGGCTCGGACTCTCCGCCGGCATTCCGATTCCGGTCGGCGCGTTCGACGCGCACTGGGACGCGGTGGGCGCGGGAATCACGGAGGGCGACGTCGTGAACGTGATCGGTACGGCGACCTGTATCATGGCCATCGCCAAGCGCGCCGAATGCATCCCGGGCGTCTGCGGCGTGGTGCCGGGCTCCATCCACCCCGAGTACGTCGGTGTCGAGGCGGGCCTGTCGGCGTGCGGATATCTGTTCGAGTCGCTCGCGTCGCGCAGCGGCCGCGGCGTCAAAGAACTCTCACAGGGACTGGACGCGTACCGCGCCGGTCAAACGGGCCTGCTGCGGATGACCTGGGACAACGGCGACCGAACGGTGCTCGTGAACCCCAATCTTGGCGGGATCACGCTGGGTTGGAATCTCAACCACACCGCGCAGGACGACCTGTTCGCGGCGATCGAGGGTACGGCGCTGCACACGCGGATCATCCTCGACCGGATGGCGGAACACAGCGTCCCGATTCGTCGGGTGATTCACGGCGGCGGCATTCCGCAGAAGAACCACGCGCTCAACCGGGTCTACGCGAACGTGCTCGGCAAGCCCGTGCTGGTGCCGGAGCGATCGATCACGAGCCTCGGATCCGCGATCTTCGCGTTCCTCGCGGCGGGCACGTTCGCGACGATCGAGGAGGCTCAGCGCGCCCTGTGCCCCACGTATCGCGTGATCGAGCCGGACCCGCGCGAGCACGCCGTATACGAGGAGTTGTATTCGATGTACCGCGCGCTGTATTTCGGGTTCGGCGACCCACGCTCGCCGTCGATTTCCGTGGGAGGCGTCCTTCCCCGGTTACGCGCGATCGCGGCGGCCGCGCGGGCTGAGTAGGGTCGCCGTGCGGACCGAACGGCAACCTCTGGATCGTCCAACCGGCGCGCGACCACCACGCGCGCCGGTCCGCTGTCCGCCGCCTGACGCGTGACCCTAGCGGCGAATGATCACCCGCGCGTAGTCCGCGTCGACGGGGCGATGCGCATAGTCGAATCGCTTATCGGCACCGACCCATGCCTTGTCCTGCGGCGGCATGAAATACTCGTCGCGGAACCGGTAGATCTCGACCGCGCGCGCACCAGGAATCCGGTTCGGGTAGTAGTGCCCGTTGACTTCATAGACCGTCACGGGCGTCCACTTCCGGTAGTTGACGCGCCAATCGCCGGCGCGCTCA
>Ga0335085_10005377_pt1 | contig 20572 bp, 18 predicted proteins | sample Lox_Sample_45_FD_206712 | JGI IMG/M metagenome (GOLD analysis project Ga0335085, IMG submission 206712) | Soil microbial communities from Loxahatchee National Wildlife Refuge, Florida, United States - Lox_Sample_4.5 | ecosystem: Environmental > Terrestrial > Soil > Wetlands | place: USA...
AAAGCGTGTGCTCATCGCCGAAGACGATCCGGTTTCCCGCCACCTTCTGAAAAGCGTTCTGGCCAAATGGGATTACGACGTGATCGTGCTGACCGACGGGTCGGCCGCTTTGCGGGCGCTGGAAAGCGACGACGCGCCTCGTCTGGCCATTCTCGACTGGATGATGCCGGGAATGGAAGGTCCCCAGATCTGCGCGCGAATCCGTGAACGCAAGAACCGGCCCTACATCTACGTGCTGCTGCTGACCGCGCGGAGCGAAAAACGCGATCTCCTGCACGGCCTGGAACTAGGCGCAGACGATTATCTGACCAAGCCGTTCGACTCCGAGGAATTGCGCGCGCGGCTGCTGGTGGGCGAGCGGATTTTGACTCTGCAGGACGACTTGATCGCCGCGCGGGAAGAGCTGCGGTTCCGGGCTACGCACGACGTGCTGACGGGCGTGGCGAACCGCGCCGCGGTGATGGACGCACTCCGCGGGGAGCTGTCGCGCCAGGTGCGGGAACAGCGATCGTTCGGAGTGATCCTGGTCGACATCGACCACTTCAAGAACGTCAACGACACTTTCGGGCATCTGTGCGGCGACGAAGTGCTTCGCGGCGTCACCCGGCGGATGAAGGAATGCGTGCGGCCGTACGACACGCTCGGGCGTTACGGCGGCGAGGAATTTCTGATCATCGCGTCGGACGTCGATTCATCCGGCGTGATGGCGCTCGGGGAACGGATTCGGCACCTGGTGCAATCCAAACCTGTCGTCACGCAGGCCGGCGAGGTCCGCGTCACGGTCAGCCTGGGCGCGGCCGTGAGCGCGGGCGCCCGCAATGCCGATCCGCAGATGCTGCTGCGGCTGGCGGACCAGGCGCTCTATCGCGCGAAAGACAACGGGCGGAATCGCTGCGAGCTCGCTACCACGCCAGAATCCACGGCTCTCTCTCCCGTCGTTGCCGACGGCGTCAATTTCAAACCCGGCCCGCGCTGACCACGGGCGCCGGATCATTTACGTCGTTTCTCCCTCGCGACGTACTCCATTCAATGTATGGTGCGCGGAGCCGCCCCTGCCTATCCTGCCCGCTGCACTTATTTGCTGTGATTCAAGCCGAGGGAGGTCAAAGGCTCATGCCTTTAATTAATGTGGTAATCGTGCTGATGGTGATCGGAATTTTGCTCTGGCTGATCAATCGCTTCATCCCCATGCAGGGCACGATCAAATCCATTTTAAACGCGGTGGTGGTGATCTGCGTGGTGCTGTGGCTGCTGAACGTCTTTGGTCTGTTCACTTGGCTGCCGCACATCCGCGTCGGGTCCTAGCGTGGCGTTTGGATGCACCACGTCGGACGCCCGGCCAGGTCTAGAGCAGCAAGAAATAAATCGTCGCGCCTTTGGCGGGATCATCTTTAGCACCACCTGCGTGGGCGGCGCTTGGTCCGCGCGCGTAATCGTTTTCAAGCCAAGGTGCGAACAAAAGTGAAATTTTTGGGAACGATCGGGATGCGTGGGGGCCTTCGGAGGGGCAGTCCAACGTTGAACTTTTCGCGCGGAACTTACGCCAGCAGCCGCGTGAGCATATCGCGCGCCGCGCCTTCCAGCTTCCCCTTGAACGCGATGAACATCAGCGGAACCTTGGCTTCCACGATCACTTCGCCGAGTTCGACGGACACGCTGCCGGAAAGCGACTGCCCCAGGGTGGCGCCGCTGAAGTTGCCGGTATAACCGTCCCAGCTCTCTGCCAGATCGCCGACCTTGTCAGCATTGTGCTTCTTGGTGTCCTCGATCGCCTTTTTGATGCGCCGCAGGGCCTCCTCTTGCGTCAGCCTGTGCGGCACGGCGACTTTAATGCTGGGCATATCGAATCCCCGAAATTTTGGAGGCGGGGGGAGTTGAACCCCCGTCCGAGAAACCTTGCGACCCGAAGACTACATGCTTAGCCCGTTCCGAAGTTTTCGCCGGAAGAACTCAGAGCGGGCAAGACGCGCTCCCGGCTAGTCCGATGATCTCGCCGCCGCATTACGGACCGAAACGCAACGGCCAACCTACTGTGTGACGCCTCATCCCTCACGCGTAGGTGACGCGAGGGGAGACGCGCAGCTTACTTTTGGTTAGGCTGCGAGAGCCAACTGAGAGTTGCCAGTTGTGTTGTTCCACCCTGTTGCGGGCGAGTGGTGCCCGGCATGCCTTCGAGCAGCGGCAGTTTCCGTCGAAACCGTGTCGCCCCCGTTGGAGACTCCAGAATACCACCCGGCGCGTCCCCCGCGCAAAATCGCCGCCGGGCTTGGTTCTTAACCGGCGCGGTTTTCCGCGAACCGGTTGTGCCCATACCCGAAGTTCCTGATTGCATTGAGGTTGGACGAACGCCAGAATCAACGCACGAGATCACACTGGCTTCGGTCGGGAGGCGCCGATGCGGTTCCTATTTCTTTTCCTGGCTATCATCTTCGTGTTTATTTGGATTTTCGCGTTCGTGGCATTTCACGTCGCGAGTTTCTTGGTGCACGTATTCCTGGTGCTGGCGCTGATATTTTTCGTGGTGCACCTGCTTCGCCCGCGCCGCGCTTGAGCCCAGGACGCAAAGACTTCGTTAGTGCTTGCCCGCAGCCGAAGGCGGCCGCACAATCCCGCCTTCCTCCTCTTCCGTACCGAACGGCGGATGCCCTGGCGTCGATCGTCCCAACACTAGGCTGAACACGATCAGCGCTACCACCACGATCGCCACCTTTACCAGTAAAGCGATATTCAGTGCGAATGTCACCCCTGCGACCAGCAGCGTATAGAGAAGAACCAGAACCGGCGCGAAGTTCGCGATGGGGAATTCCTTCTTTTGCATCGTTCATCCTCCCTTTTTTATCTGCGCAGCGGAGGCCAAAACATCGATTTCACCTCCGCTCCTACTTCGTAAGAAACGCGATCAAGGGCGCGTACGCCGCATACTGGGCGCTCAAAGCATCGCGCTTTCCCGGCTCGTACTCTTTCGGATCGAAGCCCGGCGCCATGGTCGTCCCCATCAGGGCGAACTTCCCACCCGGCGCCAGCCGCGAGCCCTGCCAGGTCCCCCCGGCGACCGCGTGTTGCACGCGCATTCCAGCGGAAATATTCTGCCCCAATAGCACGGTCTCGACCGTCCCATCCGGCTTCAGCAGCAGCATCTCCACGGGATCGCCCAGATAGAAATGATACATCTCATCCCCCGGCAGCCGGTGCATCGCCGAAAACGTGTCTGGCGTCAGCATGTAATAGATAGCGCTGGAGAAAGCTGACCGGTAGGTTTCGGCGAAATGCCCGCCCTCGGGCTGCAGCGGCTGAAGTTTAAGCAATTCCTGGATCTGCTTGGCGGTCAGCATCGATCCTGAGAGTCCCTTTTTCCGCCTCGAAGATACGAACCCGCGGCAGGGAAGGCAAGCGAAACGTCGGCGCAGGCACGGATCCCGGCCCAACGGATTCGTGTCTTAATCTTGGCCCCCGCCAACCTGACGCCTTGGAACCACTTTCCCGAATGCCCGTTGACACCCCCCGAAGCCGATTCATAATTTAATCAGGTAGGTTTCGCTTGAAAGAGACCAAGGAACGCAAGGGAAGTCTCGAGCAGGCTCTCGAAGAAGCCGTTTCACGCGCCTTGCGGGACAACCTCGCCCCTCTGCAGCGCACCGCGGACGACCTCCAGCAGGCGTATTCCGATCTCGTCGCGGCTTGCTCCTCCAGCCGCCCGAGCAACGCGCTCCCGGCGATGCTCCGCGCCCAGACCGCCGCATCCGCTCTGGCCGCCGGTCTTTCCGTGCTCTCCAATTTCGTGGCTGTCGCGCTGAATCCGCGCGATCAGGCCGGTACTCGAGAAGCCGCCACCGCCAAGGCCTCCGCCGTCGCCGAACTCGAACCGGAAGTGGAAGCGGAACCGGTTGCGCAGGAACCGCCGCTGCGCGTTCCTCCTCCGCCCGAGCCAAAATCCGAATGGGAAGAGGAATTGGTCGCATCGGAACCGGTTGAAGCACACCAGGATCCGCCCGCGGAACTCGCCGCTCCGGCCCCGGTAATCGAGGAGCCCTTTCCCGCCGAGCCGGTGGCAACCGTTGAAGCTTCCACCGAATCGCCCGCTTTCGACGTCTCGACTCTCTCTCCGGACCTTCGCGACCTGCACAAGCGCGCCAGCCGTGTCGCCAAAGTCGCCATGCAGGATATCAAGCTGCTCCGGCCGAAAGACGTCCGCCTCGGCCGCGAAAACAAAGATCTCTGCCAGCGCCTGCGCGCCGATATCGACAAAGCCCGCAAAGAATACGATCGTCGCTTCCGCGCCATCCAGGATCATCCGGTCGACTACTTCCATCAATGGCTGCTGGAAATCCTCGCAGAGGGAGATCCGGAAGCGCTCGGTGAATACCCCTATCCGTCGCCCGTTCTGCGGCACTAAAATAAATCTCATGGCACGCGTTCGCGGGTTTCTGGGCTCCGTCGGAGCATTGCTGTTGCTGTGCTCGTCCGTCTCCGCGCAAACCAAACCAAAACCTGCCCCGGGGAAAAAAAAGGCGCCGGCCTCCGCCGCCAAACAGGCAACCAGCGCTGACACACTCGAGAAATTTGCTCGCGCGCTGAAGAAACCGAATCCTTCGGCTGCCTACGCACAGCTCAGCGCCATCGCGGCGCGAAAATCCTCCGGCGCGCTTGCCGCGCGCGCGGCTCTCGCGCTCGGCTACTACGACTACGGAAAAGGAAACTACACCGCGGCTGCCAAATGGCTCGCGCAAGCGAAGAACGATTCGCTTCTCGCCGATTACGCTCTCTACTGGGCCGCCGAGACGCAACTGGCGGCAGGGAAAAGCGCTGACGCGCTCGCTTCGCTCAAGCAATTCCGCACGCAATATCCGGATTCGGTTCTCACCGATCAAGCGTTGCAATCGCTCGGCGAAGCCGCCATCGCCGCGAACCAGCCGGCCGATGCCGCGGCGGCGCTCGAAGATTATTCGCAGACCACGCAGCGCCCGGCGCTGTTGCTTCTTCGCGGCGAGGCCCGCGAACAATCCGGCAAGACTCTGGATGCCATCTCCGACTACCAGGCCGTCTTCATGCGCTTCGCCACCAGCGAACAGGCCCGCCAGGCCGGGGTCAAACTCGCTTTCCTGCGCAGCTCCATGGGGCCCACCTATCCGCCGCTCGCGCTGGACCAGCGGCTCGTGCACGCTTCCATGCTCTTCGGCGCGAAAAGCTGGCGCGACGCCCGGAACGAATACGCCGCGCTGCTACCCGAACTGAGCGGAGCGGATCGCGAACGCGCCGAACTCCGAATTCTTGAATGCGGCGTGGCGCTGGGCTCGGGCCCGAACGAAGTCGCCTCGCTGCAAATCACCGATCCCGATGTTGACGCCGAGCGCTACGATTCTCTCGCCGAGTATTACCGCGGCCTGCAGTCCGATTCGCAGATGGTCGCGGCGATCGACGCCGTGGTGAATCGCGCCCCGGCAAGCCACTGGGCCGAATCCGCGCTGTTCCTTGCGGCGAATTACTATTGGGTCCAGCTCGACCGCGATCGCGCTGCGAGCTACTACAAGCGTCTCGAAGAAAATTTTCCTGCGTCGACGAACGCGCCCGCGTCGCAATGGCGCGTCGCGTGGTGCGCCACTCTGAAGCGGCAGCCGGAAGCCGCCGCGCTGCTCGAAGAGCACATTCGTCGCTTTCCTTCGTCCACTTACGTCCCGGACGCTCTCTACTGGCTCGGCCGCCTCGCCGAAGAAGCCGGATCGCAGCCGGTGGCCCGCGGCTACTATGCGAAACTCGAGCAACGCTATCCGCAAAATTATTTCGAGGCGCAGGGCGCTCGCCGCAACGAAAAACTCGGCCCCGGACCGGTCGAAAAATCCGGCGTCCTCGATCTGATTCCGCCGGTCTCCGCCATTCCGAAGCTCGATGGGCCGATTCCACCCGCGGCCGCGGACCGCCAGGCTCGCGCCGATGCGCTGCGTTCGATCGCCTTTGACGCCTCCGCCGAACTCGAATTGCGCGCCGGATACGCCGCCACCGGTGAACCGCGCCTGCTGCTCGAAGCCGCGCAATCCGCTGTCACCGCCGGCCATTACGGAGCCGCCATCGTCACCGTGCGGCAGATTTTTCCGCAGCTCGAATCGCAGCCATTCACCGACGTGCCGCGCGACGTCTGGCGCGTCGCTTACGCCTTGCCATTCGAAGATTCGATTCGCCGCTGGTCCGCGAAGGCGGGAGTCGATCCCATGCTGGTCGCCGGGCTCATCCGGCAGGAATCGGCGTTCGAACCCGAAGCGCGCTCCGGGAAATCCGCCATCGGCCTGATGCAGCTGATCGCGCCCACCGCGCGCCTGCTGGCACGGCAGGAAAAAATCAAATTCTATCGCGCGCGCCTCACCGATCCCGATTACAACGTTCACCTTGGCACCGCCTACGTCGCCAACCTGGTCAAGCAATTTGGCGGGGCAGAATCCGCGCTGGCCGCGTACAATGCTGGCGAAGACCGCGTGCAGCTTTGGACATCGGGTCAGTCCTATCGCGAGACCGCCGAATTCGTGGACTCGATTCCGTTCACCGAGACGCGCACCTACGTGCAGATCGTGACGCGCAACGCGGACATCTATCGGCGGCTTTACGGAGCCCAAGCAGATGAATCCCGTCCAACCAGGTCGCGCCGCGGCCGCTAGCCCGAAACTCTCGCTCAAGGCCGAACGCTTCACCGAGTCCGTAATTCGCGAAATGACGCGCCTGGCCATTCGTCACAGCGCCGTCAATCTGTCGCAGGGTTTTCCCGATTTTCCCGCGCCCGCGGAAATCAAGCGCGCCGCGCAGGACGCCATCGCCGCGGATATCAACCAGTACGCCGTCACCTGGGGCACGAAAAAATTCCGCGACGCTATCGCCGCGAATTTCGAGCGCACCCAGGGCGTCAGCGTCGATCCCGAACGCGAAATCACCGTGTGCTGCGGCTCCACCGAAGCCATGATGTCCGCCATGCTGGCCATCATCAATCCCGGCGATGAAGTTGTCGTCTTCGAGCCGTTCTACGAAAATTACGGCCCCGACGCGATTCTCTCCGGCGCCACTCCGCGCTTCGTAAAGCTCCGGCCGCCCGATTGGACCTTCGATCCGGACGAATTGGCCGCGGCGTTCGGCCCGAATACCAAAGCCATCATTCTCAACACGCCGAACAATCCCACCGGAAAGGTTTTCGAGCGCGCCGAATTCGAAAAAATCCGCGACCTCTGCGTGAAGTGGAACACCTTCGCCATCACCGACGAAATCTACGAGCACATGCTCTACGACGGCGCGAAACACATCTCGCTCGCCACGCTCGACGGCATGCGCGACCGCACTATCACCATCAACGCGCTGTCGAAAACCTACAGCGTCACCGGTTGGCGTGTGGGATGGGCTATCGCTCCGCCGGAAGCAACCGCCGCGATTCGCAAAGTGCACGATTTTCTGACGGTCGGCGCGGCTGCGCCTTTGCAGGAAGCCGGCGCGGTGGCCATGAATTCGCCGGCCAGCTACTACCAGTCGCTCGCCACCGAATATCTCGCCCGCCGCGACCGCTTGTTGGGGATTCTCACCAGCGCCGGTTTCAAATGCTTCAAGCCTCGCGGCGCGTATTACATCATGACCGACATTTCAGCCTTCGGTTTCCCCGACGACGTGACCTTCGCCAAATATCTCGTCACCGAAATCGGCGTGGCCGCCGTTCCCGGCTCAAGCTTCTATCTCGACCGCGACGAAGGCAAAAACCACCTGCGCTTTACATTCTGCAAGAAAGAGTCAACGTTCCAAGCCGCCGCGGAACGCCTGGCCAGGCTGCGCGCCAAGGTTTGAGGAAGCTGTGAAGTGCGTGGCACAGACAATTCTGTCTGTGCTCCGGCGAAGGAGTCTCAACACAACCCACGGCCGGTCTCGTTGCGCAGGCAATCCCTAGCTCAAATCGAACGACTGCAAATACTCCGGTATCGTCACATTCGGCCACTTGTACTGCGCCACGATCGCATCGCGCAGCCCGGTCAACCCGCTCGGCTCGCCGTGGATCATGAACGTCTGCTTCGGCGCCGCCTGGAATCCCGAAAGCCAGCGCAGCAATTCACTCTTGCCGGCGTGCGCCGAAAGCTGCGCGATGTCCACCACCTCGGCACGCACCGGGATTTGCTCGCCGTGAATCTGCAGGAACTTCGCGCCGTTTTGCAGGGCTCGGCCGCCGGAGCCTTCCGCCTGATAGCCCACCAGCAGCACCGCGCTCCTCGAATCCGGCAGCCGCTTTGCCAGATGATGCAGCACGCGCCCGCCGGTAATCATTCCGCTGGCGGAAATAATGATGCAGGGCGTCGTAACGTCGTTGATCTTCTTCGAATCCTCCACGGTCCGCGTCAGGTGCACGTTCTTCACGTTCAATATGTCGTCATTCCCCGACTGTCGAATATCGTGATCGGCGCGGTGCCGCACGTACATTTCCGTCACATTGATCGCCATCGGGCTGTCCACGTATACCGGCAGGCTCGGGATCCGCTTCTGATCTTCCAGCACGCGCAGGTAGTACATCAGCAGTTGCGTGCGATCCACCGCGAACGCCGGTATCACCACCGATCCGCCGCGCTTCGCCGTCCGGGTGACCACATCGGCCAGTTCGTCGAGCACTGAGCCGGTCGGATGCTCGCGGTCGCCGTAGGTCGATTCGCACAGCAGATAATCGGCGCCCAGCGGCGATTCGGGATCGTTCAGAATCGGCTGATCGTACCGTCCAATGTCGCCGGAAAACACCATCAGGAACTGCTTCCCATTTTCCGTCACGGTCAGCTCGAGCCACGTGGCGCCCAGGATGTGTCCGGCATCGTGCGGCCGCACCGAAAATTGGGGGCTGATCTTGAAAACGTCGTTGCTCGGGATATCGCGGAATTGCGTCAGCGCGACCTGTGCCTCGGCCACGGTGTACAAAGGCAGCGGCGGCTTGTGATTGGTGTAATGCTTTTTTGCCGCGTATTGCGCATCCTCTTCCTGCAGGTGCGCCGAATCGGGCAGCAGAAGCTGGCACAGCTCGCGGGTGGCCACGTTCGCGTAGATCGGGCCTTTGTAGCCGTTGCGCACCAGCCGCGGCAGGTAGCCCGTGTGATCGATGTGCGCGTGGGTCAGCAGCACCCAGTCGATCGTCGCCGGATCGATCGGAAGCTTGTCCCAATTCCGTTGCTTCAGTTCCTTCGAGCCTTCGAACAGGCCGCTGTCCACCAGCAGCTTCTTGCCTTCGGCTTCGATCAGGTATTTCGAGCCGGTCACGGTGCCGGCCGCACCAAGAAAAGTTATTTTGGGCATGGGACGGTATTCTAGGCCGCAACCGCATATGTATAGATATTATTTTTCGGCGACCGCGGCGCGCTTGCGCGAAACCGTGTGCCTTTCGTGGTTTGACGGTTTCTGTCGCCGGATGCTATAAAAGCTACTGCTGTTTCTTCTCACCGGTGGGGCCGTAGCGCAGTTGGGAGCGCGCCTCGATGGCATCGAGGAGGTCAGGGGTTCGAACCCCCTCGGCTCCACCATTCCGAATAATTGGGCGTTTTCCTACAGACCTCGGATATCCGACACTCTACAGACCGGTAACATCTTGGACAGAGGCTGGCGAATCAACGTGGCGGGTCGTTTAAGCTTGGCCCATACTGCAGGAGAAGCCATGTTCGGCGACCTCTTTAAAGGTTTTCAGCTACTTCACGCATTGCTCCTGCTAATCGGTGCTGCCGGATTCTTCGTCTTTTGGGCGCGCACGCGTTTTTGGCTTCCCTTATACGCGCACGTTCTCGCAGCGATTGGTTTGATTGTTGGAGTTTGGTGTGTGTCAAGCCTGCCGACCGATGCACCTCTCGCCAAACAAGGCTACGGCACGAGGCTCCTTTTCGCGTTATTAGCGCCAGCGATGGTTTACTTTTTTTTCGTTTTTTACGGCGGACAAATGGCGGCTCGCCGGCGAAAGCCAAAAACCGCCGAGGAAATCGCCGGCTTGATCGAGCGCTTTTTGAACGGAACCAGCTTGTATCCGCAGGAATGGAATGATTTTGTCGATCGCACTCACGCGGATACGGTACTCGATTCGTACCGTAAGCGATGTTACTTGCTTGATCCCCGGGTCAACTGCCTCGACACACAAGACCCGGAGGCACTAGCACAGCTCCGGAGCATCGTCGAAGAGCTTAGGACACGCACAACTCTTGGATAGCTGTAAGTTATCGCATGGAATGTATTTACAGGTCACCTTCCGTCATGCTGATTCGGTACCTGGGGACTATTCACTTTCGGCAAAATTTCCTGCTATTCTTTGCAACATAGTGAAGCAGTCCGGTGTCTAAGATTTATAGTCGGGCAATTCGCGGGAGCGCGTAGGCGATGGGCGAACTGGCACACAGTCTGCCGTGGGTACGCGATGAGGTCGAGCTCGTCACGGAGCTGCAGGCCGGCTCGGATTCCGCCTTCGACTATCTCGTCACCTATTACCATTCCAGCGTCTACAACCTCGTTTACGGAATTCTGTCCGACCGCGCCGACGCCGCCGACGTCACTCAGGAAGTGTTCCTGCACGTATTCCGCGGGATTCGCGGTTTTCGCGGCGGCAGCTCGCTGAAGACTTGGCTTTATCGCATCTCGGTCCGGCAGGCGCTCAATCATCGCCGCTGGTGCTGGCGCCATCACCGCTTGCAGACCTCGATCGACGCCGACGGCACCGATCACACCGCCTTGCTCGAGCTCAAGGATGAGGAAGCCACACCCTTCGAACAGTGTGCCGCCCACGAAACGCAGGCCGCCATCCGCAAAGCGCTCGCCGAAGTCGCTCCCGTCTTCCGCAGCGCTGTAATCTTGCGGGATCTGGAAGGCCTGTCGTACGAAGAAATCGCTGAAGTGCTGGAAGTTTCGGTCGGCACCGTGAAATCCCGAATCATGCGCGGCCGCCGTATGCTGAAAGAAATTCTCGATCCCATGCTGAGTGCGGCCCACTCGGAAACGCGCGACGCTCATCCGCGCCGCCGTGCCGCGCATATCTCCGTTCGCCCGCAGCCCATCGATTCCACGGGCGAGAGCGCCACCGCAGTTGCCGAAGCGCACGGGGGAAGCCAGTGAACTGCCGCGACGCACAAGCGATCCTTCCCGGATACCTCGACGGAGCGATCCGCCCGCGCGAGCGCGTCTCGCTGCGCGCGCATCTGGATGGTTGCGCCGGCTGCCGCAAGGAGCTTTCGCGCTACCGTCTGCTGGCCGCGCACCTCGCCAACATGCCCCCCATCGAGCCGCCTGCTGAGCTCGCCGCGAACATTCGCGCGCGCGCCGCCGCCGCCCGTTCACCCTGGGCTTTCGTTCTGCGCGTCTGGCATCGCGCATTGCTCACCTCGCAGAATATTTTGGAGCCGCTGGCCGTCCCCGCCACCGGTGGCGTGCTCACCGCCATCGCCGTGTTCATGCTGGTGGTGCAGAGCATGCTCGTCGGCATGCCCATCGGCCAGGTCCGCGCCGACGATCTGCCTCTCAATCTGGTGCAGCCCGCGCAGCTCGAAAGTCTCGCCCCGTTTCCGGTTCCGGGCGTGAGCGACGGCAAAGTCGATACGACCCCGCTGCTCATCGAGGCCACGCTGGACGCCCAGGGCGGCGTGGTCTACTACAAGATTCTCTCCGGCCCGAACGACGCCGCTTCGCTGCGCCAGCTCGATCAGGTTCTGCTCTTTTCGCGCTTCCGCCCTCAGCTCGGTTTCGGCCGTCCCATGGGTGGCGGCCGCGTCCTGCTCAGTTTCAGCGAAGTCCGCGTCCGCGGCTAGTCCGCCGCTCCGCAGCCCCCGGCCTCGTGCGTCGCGCCGTTTACAACTCCGCCGCCCTTTCCTGAATCCAAGCCGCGATTGCGATTCTTGACTCCGGTTCGGTGTCTCGTTACAGTTTCAGCGTATCGGTGGGTTCCGCGTGTGGCGTTCCAATCGGGGAGTGCTCTGGTCGTTCGAACGGAATCCCAAAATTGAGGACAATTGACCCATCGGCCCACGCCTGACGCCGCAGTTCGATTCGCGCGCCTCCGTCTCGCATTTTCGCTGGCCGCCGCTATCGTTGTCATCGGCGCCCTCGCACCGCCGGCTCCCGCGCAACAGCCGGGCCAGCCGCAGCAGCCCCAATATGTCCCCGTTGGCGACAACGGCATCAGCGTCCAGGCCAGCGAACAAATCTTCGACGTGATGTGCGCGCTCGACGCCGCCGGATTCGAAGCCGACGAAAGCACGCTGGGCGAAATGCCCGGCCGCCTCGCGCTGCGCCAGCACATGCTCGAGCTCCAGGGTCCGGCCACTCTGGCCGTTCGCAAGTTTTATCGCGAGCACCTCCTCGGCAGTCCCACCGAGACTCTTATCCCGTTCATGACCTTCGCGCTGGTCTCCGGCCCGCCGCCCGATTTCACGCTGCCCGATAACCGCGACTTGCTGCCGCCGTCCGTCCTCACGATTGACGGCTTTCAATCGGTGCTCGCCGATTTTTACCGGGAAGCGCAGCTGGCCACGCGCTGGACTTCCATCGGCGGGGAATCCACGCCCATGGTCGTGGATTTTCGCGCCGGGCTGCGCCATATCGTCATCGCCTCGGACGCTTATCTTCGCGAAGTCCAGAAACCCTCCAACGGCCGATCGTTCACCGTCTACGTCGAGCCGCTCGTGGGCACGCTCACGAATTTCCGCAACTCCGGCGACGCCTACGCCATCGTCGTGGGCAATCTTTCGCAATCCGCTGCGGACACCGTCCAGCACGCCTATCTGCATTACATGCTCGACCGCTTCGTGCTCCGCTATCGTCCCGTGGTCGATACCAAGCGCGCCCTGCTGGCCGTCGCCGCCCGCGCTCCGCAGCTTCCCGTGGAATACCACGACGATTTCGTCTCACTCATGGACGAATGCCTGATCCGCGCCGTCGAATTGCGCCTGCGGCATCTTTCCGGAGACGCCCTGGAAACCCAGCTGAAAGAAGAAGACGAAGCCGGGTTCGTGCTCGTGCGTCCGCTCGTAGCGCAATTGCTGAAATTCGAAAAAGACGCTCCGGCCATGTCCTACTATTTCCCGACCCTGGTCACCAATATTGACGTCCAGGCGGAAACCAAGCGCCTCCAGAGCGTCACGTTTGCTCCCGCGGATGCCGCTCCCGTCCTCACCGCTCACGGGCAGTCGGTCGCTCCCGAGCCTTCCGAGCTAGAGCGCCTTATCGCCGAAGGGAATCGCCAGATCGCCAGCCAGGACGCCAAAGGCGCATCCGACACGTTCCAGGCGGCCTACCGGAAATATCCCGACGATCCCCGCGTTCTCTACGGCATGGCCATTGCGTCCGTGCTCTCAGGCAAAGCGGCCCGCGCCCGCGATTTGTTCGAAGAGCTGGTTTCAGGACGCGCCCAAAGCGGGGCCACGCCCGGCAGTCCCGGCGATCCGTCGATCCTGGCGTGGTCGCATGTGTATCTCGGCCGCATCGATGATCTGCAGGACGAGCGCGAGCTCGCCGTGGACGAATACCATGCGGCTCTGGCCGTTCCGGGAGCTCCCGAAGCCGCTCGTGCCGCCGCGCAATCGGGAGTCGAAACCGCGTACAAGCCGGCCCGTCCGGCGGACTCGCAGCCGTAAACCGGTGGTCTCATGCTATCGTTTGTCGGAGTTTTTTCGATCGTCATCCCGGGGGCGGGATGATCGAGATGAACACTCGAATGAATCCATGAAGGTTCGAGCCTTGGTTCGTGGCGTTTTTCGGGACACAGGCTGCCCAGCCGAAGCACCGAGACGTTTATCCCAAGCAGGAAGGACACCCAATATGAAGTCGCGTTCCGTATTCATCGCAATTCCGTTTCTGGCTCTGGCTCTGATCGTGCACCTGGGGCTGGCCCCCACCTCGCAGGCGCAGGGCACCAATCCGAATAAAGTAGTCGACCAGGAAGCGCAGCAGGATCAAAACCAGCAATTGAAGGAGCGCACGCTCCAGAACGGCGACCAGTCTCAGACGCCCGCCGCTCCCAAAGTCGATCCCGCCGAAGAGGCCGCCTATAAAGCGTTTTACGAAGCTGGCGCTTCCGCCACCGACACCCGCATCCAGCTCGGCAACGATTTCCTGGAGAAATATCCCATGAGCCGCTACGCCGAATCCGTCTATTCCGGCGTCGTGCAGGCCTATTACGCCAAGCAGGACTGGAAGGATTTCTACGGCACCGCGGACAAGGGCCTTGCGGCGTTTCCCGATGACGTCACCATGCTGGCCATCGTCGGCTGGGTGATTCCGCACGTCTTCGATCCCAATAGCGCCGAAGCATCCGCCAATCTCGACAAAGCGGAAAAATACGAAAAGCACGCCATCGATGTGGTCGGCGCCATGCCCAAGCCCGCCGCGCTCACCGATGAGCAATTCACCCAGAGCAAAGCCACCATGTTGGGAGAAGCGCACAGCGGCCTCGGTCTCGTCTATTTTCGTCGCGGCCGCTATGCCGAATCGGCTTCCGAACTCCAGCAGGCCACCCAGGCCTCCGCTGCGCCCGATCCCACCGATTTCTACGTGATGGGCCTCGATTTCGACAAGCAGAGCAAATATCCCGAGGCCGTCGAAGCCTATACCAAGTGCGGCCAGATCATGGGCGGTCTCCAGGATCGCTGCAAACAAAGCGCGGAAGCCGACAAGAAGCAAGCGGCGCAGCCGAAGTAGTCCAGAAAGGCTATCCGCGATGACGGCAGACGAGCTTGGGGCGCTGGAGGCGGTGCTGGGTCACCGCTTCGAGAAGCCCGAGCGCCTCGAGCGCGCCCTGACGCACCGCTCGCACCGCCAGAATTCCGGCGATATCGACAACGAACGCCTCGAATTCCTCGGCGACCGCGTGCTCGGCTTGGTCGCCAGCGAGTTTCTGTTTTCTTCCTCGCCGCAGTGGGATTCCGGTCAGCTCTCCAAGGGGCTCGCGCGCCTGGTCAGCGCGTCTTCGATCCACGGCGCGGCCTGTCGGCTGCGGCTCGGCGGTCATTTGCGGCTCGGGCCCGGTGAAGAGAAAACGGGCGGACGGGAAAAGAAACGCCTGCTGGCCGACGCCTACGAAGCCGTCGTCGGGGCCATCTATTTGGACGCCGGACTATCCGCCGCCGCCGCTTTCCTGCGCCGCAGCCTGTTGGAGCCGGCGCTCGCCGAGGGCGTGGACGGCCTCGAACTCGCCGATCACAAATCGGCTCTCCAGGAATGGCTCCAGCAGCGCGGCCTCGGCATCGCCAATTACCGCGTGCACTCCGAATCCGGCCCGGACCATAATAAGACCTTCGAAGTCGAGGTCTGGCACCAGGGCCGCAAACTCGCTTCGTCCGCGGGATTCAGCAAAAAAGAAGCGGAGCAAGCCGCGGCGCGAATCGCCCTCGAATCGCTGTCTCAAAGCGGTGAAAGCGTCTGAATGGATTCGGCGGAAACCACAGCCACAATTCCAGTCTCCACGGAGGAGCCCCCGCCGCCTCCTGCGCCGCCGCGCGTGGTGGTGCATCGCTCCGGCTACGCTGACATTTTCGAATCGCTTCTCGTCACCGTGCTGCTCGCTCTCTTCGGCACCACATTCATTCTTCAAGCTTTCAAGATCCCGTCCCAGTCCATGGAACCTACTCTTCTGGTCGGCGACCACCTGCTGGTGAATAAATTCATATTCGGAGGCACCGGCGCGTGGTACGAAAAATTTCTGCCGTATCGTCCGGTGCGCCGCGGCGACATCATTGTCTTCAAATTTCCGTTCGACGATCACCCGCACTACGTCAAGCGCGTGATCGGCCTGCCCGGCGATCGCATCCGCATCATCAACCAGCAGGTGTTCATCAATGGCGAGCAGTTGAACGAGCCTTATGTCGTCCACGATCCCTCGCAGGACGACTCCTTCGCCGATAATTTCCCGCCCCGCACCGAAGACTTCAGCCGTTACACCGTCCGCCCGGAATGGGCCGAAGACATCGTGAATCACGTCCAGCACGCCGCGCTTATCGTGCCGCCCGGCCACTATTTCGTCATGGGTGACAACCGCGACCGCAGCTGGGACAGCCGTTACTGGGGCTTCGTCGACCGCCGCGCCATCATGGGCCGGCCTATGCTGATTTATTGGTCCGTGGAAGCCACCGCGGAGGATTACAATGATCGCAGTCTCGTCGGCACCATCCGCGGAATCGGGGACGCCTTGATCCACCTGAACCACCGTACCCGCTGGCACCGCATGTTGCGCGAAGTTCATTAGCGCCTGTGTAGCTTAGGTCCATCCGGCGAAGCCGGATCGGCCTGAGGCTTTTCGGCCTAAGGTCTTGCGGTCCTCTTGCCGTCGCGGGCGCTCAGTCCCGGAGAGACAATCGATGCCTCGGGGGAAAACACCCGGCACGACCCGGTCCACGATGTCGCATACTCTAACCAACCCAATCGCACACGAGGACGCCGCCTCCGCCGCCACGCCGCGTACTCGCACTTCCCGCCGCTGGATCAAACGCATCGTTCTTCTCCTGGCGATTCTTTGGATCGCCTCCGAAGCCTTGTCGCTCGCCCTGCAGCATACCGGATTGCGCAACCGTCTCACCGCGCGCCTGCAGTCCGCATTCGGGCGGCCCGTCGATGTCGGAAGCTACCACTTCAGCCTCCTCGACGGCTTCGCTCTCGAAGCGAACGACGTCACCGTCCGCGAGGATCCCCGCTTCGGCGAGGAATATTTCCTGCGCGCTGATTCCGTCGCCGTTCGCCTGCGCTGGACCAGCCTGCTGCTCGGCCGCCTTGAATTCGGCACGCTGTCTCTCAGCCATCCCAGCCTCAACCTCGTCCGTAATTCCGCCGGCGAGTGGAATCTCACGGAATGGCTTCCCCAGCCCGGCGCCGGAATGGTTTCCCAGGCTCCCTACGGCCCGGCCTTTCCCGTTTCAGCGATTCGCTTCCGCCGCGTGGTGGTCGATGGAGGCCGCATCAACTTCAAAAACGGCGACGAAAAACTCCCTTTCGCCTTCGTCGGCGTGAAGGGCACCGCCGAAACCGATCGCCCCGGCCGCTGGCGTTTGAGCCTGGATGCCACTCCGTGGCGCGCCGCGCTCGCCATGCAGCAGCCGGGCTTGATTCATCTCGCGGGCGACCTGGGCGGCACTTCATCTCGCCTGCGCCCCGCCTCCGTCGCGGTCAATTGGAGCGGCGCATCGCTCTCCGATGTCCTGCGCCTCGCTACCGGCGACGACGGCGGTATTCGCGGCGCCCTCGACCTCGGGCTCAACGCCCGCACATCCGAGCGCAGTGACGCCTGGGACATTGAAACTCACGCGGCTCTCCAGCAAGTTCACGGATCGGGCATCGCTCCTCGCGCGGATGCGCCGTCTCTGAGTCTCAGCTCCCGCGCCAAATGGGATACGCTCGCCTCCATCCTCGAGCTCACCGATCTCTCGGTCGAAGCGCCCGCCTCATACCTGCATGCCACCGGGCGGCTGGTCTGGACTCGCGTCGGCGCCTCTCCTATGGCCGGTCACGTCTACAAATCACCGGCATCGCCGCTCGAGCTGGCCCTGAGGTCTCAACTGAGTCTCAACGATTTGCTTCCTTGGCTTCGCGCGTTTCACCTGGGTGTCAGCGAAAATCTCGCGCTCGTCGGTTCCGCCCAGCTGCAGGCCACGGCCGAGGGGTGGCCACCTCGTGTCACCAGCGCGTCTGTCGCCAGCCCCGGCGCGGACCTTGTGTCTCAGAACTTCCGCCATCCCGTTCACATCAACCAGTTCAACGTGCGGTACGAGAACAGCGCCCTTTCCTTCCCGCCCTTCTCCGTAAGCTTCGGACCCGGTGACAATGCGTTGCGTTTTGATTCACCGGCCGCTTCCGGAAGGTCGAAGTCGAGCGCACTGCATCTCTCGGCCAACGTGATCGATATTCACGACGTTCTGGCCGCCGCGTCCGCATTCGGGTGGGATCTCGCCCGCGGCTGGGATATCTCCGGGCCCGCGCGCGCCGACCTGCGCTGGCAGGGCTCGCCCTACCCTTGGAGGAATTCACCCGTCGGCACGATCGAGTGGGGTGCAGGACCCGGCAGCGATCTGCTTCGCGTTCCGTTTCTGAATTCTCCGGTCACCGGGATCAACGCTGTCAGCGAATGGAAACCCGGCTCGCGTCACTTGGCGCTTGCTTCCGCCGCCGCGTTCGGTGCGCACTGGTCAGGGGCGTTCGATCGGCGCGCCGGCGACGGCAACCATGAAAACGATTCGGCCAGCGGCTGGCAATTCTCCTTGGCCGCGGACCATCTCGTTGCCGCCGACCTGGATCGCTGGCTGAATCCCGCCTGGCGCGAAAGCTTTCTCACGCGCGTGTTGCCCTTTCTGAATTCCCACGTCGCCACCGTCGCGGTTGCCGCACCGGATTCGCTCCGCGCATCCGGGCGTCTCGCAATCGACCAGTTCTCGCTTGCGCCTCTTTCAGTCCGCAAGCTCCAGGGCGACTTGAAAATCGACGGCCGCCAGCTCACGTTCACAAACGCAACCGGCCAATTCTTCGGCGGCGAAGTCACCGGCTCGCTCGATGCAAATCTTGTCGCGGCGTCTGTTTATCATGCCAATCTCGATTTCTCGCGCGTCGACGCCGCAGCCCTCGCGGCCACCACGCCCAGCCTTGCCGGAGTGACCGCCAAAACCATCGCTGGACAGATTTCCCTGACGGCCACGGGCGCCAACCGCGCTGACCTGATGTCTTCGCTTTCCTGCCGCGGCACTGCCCGGGCGCTCGCTCCCGCGTTCGTTACGGTACGTTCGGCCAGGGTGCACGGCAGCTTTATGGACTCCGTCGGTCCGGGCGCATTCGCCGCTGTCGACGCCGCGTTTTCGTGTGCCAATCGGAAAATCGAATTCCAAAGCCTGTCGATCTCGGCCCCTCCGAACACTCTCATCACCGGCTCCGGGACGGTTGACTTCAACCGCAACGTCGACATCATCCTGCGCAACCGCTCCGGATTTACCTCGGTAGACGGCGTGCGGTCGAATTCTCTTCATCTCACCGGCCCCCTCTTCGACATCCAGTCCGCACCGCTGCCGCTGTCCGCCGCAAGTCCACGCTAGCCGGCAGTCTCGGTGCCTCTGTCCTCCTTTGTGTACTCTGTGTCTGGATTTCGATCCGGGGTTTTCTCTGCGCCCTCTGTGCCTCCGCGTGAATCTCGCTTTCGAAATCGGCTGGCCTGAATTTTCCGCCCTCGATTTGCCCGATCCCAGACCCTATGTTAGCGTCCCATAAATGCGCACTCGCTGGATTCAGCCGCTGCAATGGGCGGTCGTTCTAACCTTCTCCATCTCCGCCTTCGCCGCCACGCGCCTTCAGCTCACGCCGAAATTCTCCGTCGGCCAGGTCCTCCGCTACCGCATCGAATCGACCACAAAATCGACCGGCAAGACCACCAGCCCGATCGTCAACCCTGAAGGCGGCTCGCAATCGAACCAGGCCGTCCACATGCAAGTCCGCCTCGAAGTGCTCTCGATCTCTCCGGATCGCCATGTCCGCCTCCGAGCCGTCTACGAAAAATCGACTGCCGAGTCCGAATCCGATGCGCTCGATCTCACCGCCAACTCCTTCGCTGCCCGCTTCAACCGTCTCGAAGGGCGCGCGTTCGAATTCACGCTCGCGCCGGGCGGGGAAGTGAGCAATGTACGCGACCTCACCGCCGCCGTCTCCGGCCAATCTGCCACCGCCGTCACGCCCGAACTCTCCTGGCTGCAAGACGTCGTCTCCGCAGCGAATCTGCCGAAGCAGGGAATTGCACTCGGCCAAAAATGGAAGTCGGAAACGCCTGTTCGCGGCGCACTGCTCGCCGGCTTGGTCTCTCACATCGAGTCGACCTACCAGCGCGACGAGCCCTGCGGCGCCAGCCCGGCAGCCAACGCGAGTGCGGACTCCCCCGCTCCAGGCGCAAGTGCCACCGGTGACTGCGCCGTGATCCTCAGCGAGGTTGAAATCTCGCGGCCCGGTTCGTCTCACTCGGACGCCACCCCCGACGATTTTCGCCGCAACGGCCTGCGTACCTCGGGCACCTGGACCGGCACAGGTGAAACCCTTAACTTCATCTCCCTTTCCACCGGCTTGCTTATCAGTTCCACGCAGTCCATAACCCAAAACATGGACTACCAGGTCAGCAGCGCCTCCACCGGTTCCTCCGTCCGCCACACCGGCAAGTCCCAATCCCAAACCCAAATCAACCAACTGACAAACCAGTAGTTTCCGTTTTTCTCTCCGCCCACGCGGTCTATGTGTTTTGACCGGCTTCAACGCTAGCAACGGCCCACCAAAATAAACTCTTTGACAAAGGGCGTATAATAAAAAGTTTCAGGACCCGCTATTTTCGGCACAGAGGCGACCTGCCATGAAATTCAAGCTAGCCAGCGACTACGAACCCCGCGGCGACCAACCCGAGGCTATCTCCCAGCTCGTCCGCGGCCTCGAGGACGGCGACCGCCACCAGGTCCTGCTCGGCGTCACCGGCTCGGGCAAGACATTCACGGTAGCGAAGGTGATCGAAGCCCTGAACCGCCCCGCCATCGTCCTGGCCCACAACAAAACGCTCGCCGCCCAGCTCTACCACGAATTCAAATCCTTCTTCCCGCAGAACGCCGTCGAATATTTC
>Ga0335085_10005378_pt1 | contig 20571 bp, 16 predicted proteins | sample Lox_Sample_45_FD_206712 | JGI IMG/M metagenome (GOLD analysis project Ga0335085, IMG submission 206712) | Soil microbial communities from Loxahatchee National Wildlife Refuge, Florida, United States - Lox_Sample_4.5 | ecosystem: Environmental > Terrestrial > Soil > Wetlands | place: USA...
GCCCGCGCTGCCCAGCTCGCCCCCTGGCTCCATCAATACAACTGGCACCGTCCCCATGCTAGTCTGGGTCACGCTCCACCCATCAGCCGTTCCGGTCTCGACCGGAACAACCTGTTGACACACCACAACTAGATCCGCCCCGAGAGTTCGGTACACGCGTCTGTTTTGCGTCCCGGTCCTGGGGTTTGCGTTCGCGCAGACTTCGGAACCTCCTCGACCAATGCCGAAGGTAGAGGGCGAAAGTCTTGCCGGCCAGCATGTTGTTCTGCCTGACGACGCCAAGGGAAAAATCGCCGTGTTGATCTTTGGGTTCACGAGAGCGTCGAAAGGGCCTACCAGCCTGTGGGCTGAAAGGACGCTGGCGGAATTTGGCAGTAACGCCGGATTCGCCCTTTATCAATTACCCGTGTTGGAGGACGTGCCCCGATTGATTCGCGGAATGGTAATCTCAGGAATCAAAAATAGAATTCCTGAAAAAGCGCGCGACTATTTTGTGCCGATCGTACAAGGCGAGCCGGGGTTGAAGAAGTTGGTTCACTACAAGGAACCGGATGACGCCTACCTAGTGACTATTGATCCCGCAGGCCAAGTGGTCCAGCAGTTGCACGGAACGCTCACGGATACTGCTTACGCACGACTACGCGCGGAAATTCAGTCGCTACTTAGTCATCGCAACTGAAAGCTAAAGATTACAATTCGACAATCTGATGGTCGTGACAATCGGAATAAATTGTATCGTGTAGTTGGTGGAGTAGATCGCGCCCATAACGGGCCACGAAGTAGATGCCGCCGACGGTGCGTTCCTGAAGTCCCTTCTCCGGATAGATTGCGTCGCTGAGAAGCTGCGCGTGGCGCGAGACGAGCTCGCCTTTTTGCGACTCAGCCCGGGCTGCCTGAGAGTAGAGCTTTTCGAGCTGGTGCTGCATTTTCGAGCGGCATGTTTCGGCTGCGTCGACCAGGGTGCGGTCGAGTCTTTCCAGTTTCTCGCTGACGACGGCGAAGTTTGACTCGAATGAGCGCCGAGCCGCATCGAACGCCGCCTGCAGATCGTCGGGCAGGTTTTTGACGGCGATCTGCCTGCGCAAAGCTTCCGGACCGTCAAAGACGTCGGTGATGGCGATCCCGTGCTTTTCGAGGAGTCGCTGCATCTTCGGTTCGACGAGAGTAGCGGAGAATCGCGGGACAATCGGAGTGACGCGCCCCAAAAGAGCTTCATAGACGACGCCTGCCTGCCCAAAATAAGCTGTCTCGGCAGCGCCTCCCGTGTAGAGAAGCGTGGGCAGCAGGTAATCTTCGACGATGGGTCGCAAGAGGACATTGGGGCTGAACTGCTCAGGATGCGCGCTGATCTGGTCTAGCAAGTCCGATTGCGAAAGCTTCTCTGCAACTTCGCCGTCGATCAGGAATTCTGCAGTGCTTCCGTTGCGATGAACCGAGATCGGAGTACGCGCACCCTGCCGGGTCGCAAACAGCAGAACGGAAGAATCGGTCACTTTGACCTGCTGATGGTAACCGACGGATTCGAGCTCTTGCCCACGCTTGAGGAGAGCGGTATTCAGCTCGAGGACGCGCTCGATGGCTGCGCTATAGATCGGCTGGGCAATTCGTGAGAGTTCAGGGTCAGAAGCATCCAGAAGGATTACGCCTGAGTCTGCAAAGAGGCGCGCGAAGAGACGGGCAAAAGCCGTTCCCATGGACTCCCCGGGACGGTAGGATTCGCGCAAACATTGTGCGATCTCGCCATCGCCGAGCAGCGTGACTGCCTGATCCACAATGGGGGTGATCTCGTCCTGAAAATGGACTTCGCTGACCTGGGCTCCGGGGACACTGTGGCTTGGAGTGGTGAAAGACTGCAGGGCCCCGTCATTTCCGGGCACAGAGACATGATTGACCTCTGCCAGGTCGTGATCGTAAGTGGCGAGCCAGAAGACCGGAATTGACTCTGCTCCGCCGGCAGTTGCCTCCTCCGCCAACTTGACGGTTGTGAGTGCCTTGTAGATGGCAAACATAGGTCCGCCGAAAAGGCCAACCTGCTGCCCGGTCACGACAGCGGAGGCACCATTGCGCAAACGTGCGATGTTGGCCAGAGTTTTGTCGGAGGCTCCAAAGTCTTTGTTCTGACGCTCAAGAACGGCCGAGACTTGCTGACGGCGGGAGGAATCATACGAAGCATTCCCCGCTTCCTGTTTCAGCCATTCCTCCATCGATGGAGAGCGCGGATAAAATGTCTGGACTTTCGGGGAATAGGAGAGAAAATCGGTGAAAAGGCGCGAGGTGTGCGGGATTTGCGAGAATGGAAGACAGTGCGCCTTCACCGACACGGCTCCTGAGAACTGTTTTGAGTGTGCTGCATGGACCAAGATTGGACGGCTGAAATCATGCTTCGTGAGATCATCGCAGAAAACACGCCGTACTAGAGATGCCTGAAATGCATACAAGATGCAAGATAATGACAACAAAGGCAACAACCACGGGGCACGAACGCCCACAAAGGACGGCCCATTGAGTTCGACAGTTGATCGTGCAGAGAACCCCGCCTCTGTGACCCTGGAAGGCTCGGTAGTACGGCTTGAACCGATCCGTCCGGAGCACGCAGAGTTGTTTTGGGATGTGGCGAAGAACGATTTGGAGGACGTTTTCCGATGGATCCCGTATTCAATGAAGACATCGGAAGACTTTCAGAAAGTGCTCCACAAAGCATTCGAAGAGCAGGAGCGCGGGGAGTCTGTGGTATTTGCCACGGTTGAGCGCAAGTCGGGACGGATAGTCGGCAGCACACGTTTCATGAATATCGACCGGGCGAACCGGCGCGTTGAGATCGGCTCGACCTGGATCGCCCCCCCTTGGCAACGCACGGCGGTCAACACCGAAGCCAAGTACCTGATGCTGCGGCATGCCTTCGAAATCTGGGGATGTATCCGGGTGGAGTTGAAGACGGACGCTCTGAATCAGAGATCGCGGAATGCGATCCTCCGCATTGGGGCGAGAGAAGAGGGAACTTTGCGACGGCATCTGATGACATGGAGCGGCCGCGTACGAGATACGGTGTACTTCAGCATCCTTGATAGCGAGTGGCCTTCCGTGAAAACAGCACTCGAGGCGAGGTTGGCGGTATAACCTGCCTCGGCAACGCAGGTTCCCGCGGCTACAGGAATCTTATTCGCAGAAGACTCTCACTTTTACCTTGGCACCCGCTTCCTTCTGATCCACGTCGACGGTCAGATCGTTCAACTGCTCGACCAGTTCTTCCAGATTCTCTGGCTTGATCTGCGTCAGATCGATGGGGACGCCTTTCTCTTGCATGGCGGAGTTGGCGCGATGCAGAGCCTGTGCGGGGATGAGACCTGCCAAACGTACCCCTGCGCGTAGCAATTGCATGGGCACACGCACATTGACCTTGGTGGGTCCATCGTACGCGCCATTTGCGCCCTCTTCAGTGTCAATGAGCACGCGAAGATACCTGGGACGAGGCTTCCCTGCCCCAGTCGACGGGTTGTCAGCGAAGGTAGTGAAAGAAGGCGGTGCTTCCATGGCTGAGATCAGGCGCTCGGCTTCATCGGCACTGATTTTTCCTTCGGACAACATTTGCAGAATCTGGCGGCGATGTTCGTTCATGACTGGACTCCTAAAGGATGTGAAATGACATTCCGGCGCAGCGGTGTTCGACCTCGAGTTGCGTATCGCTTAGGGAGGTCAGAATCTGCCAGAGCACGGCGACTCCGCGGAAGGGATTCACTCGGCATACCAAGAAACCAATGAAGATGAACGGAGACAACAAGATTCCCAGCGGAACCAGGAATAACCACATCAGGAAGACCGGAATCCACAGGCGGAACGTGCGGCTCTTCTGGTTGCGCAGGCTCACGACGGCAACAAACGGAATCATTTCAAGGCCTCCATCTCGCGGATCGCATCTTCCGCGGTGATCTGTCCCTTCTGCAATCGCTCCAGGATCTCGGTTCTCGAGGGAGTGGGATTGGTTTCGACGAATTCAAGGCTGTCGGCGATGCGAGTCAGGCGCGATTTGATAGTCGGATAACTGACACCAAAGATGCGCTCCATCTCTTTAATCGACCCGTGCGATCGGACAAAGGCAGTGATGAAAATCTGATCGTCCACGGGAAGACGGGCCATCTGAGGAAGCTCGAAACTGCCCTCGATGGCGATGTCCTTCTCCGCGACGCGAATCCGTTCGACCACGATGCGGTTGCCTAGCGTGATCTGCGTGAGTTCTTGCCAATCTGTCGAAAGACTTTTCATCCGCGGATGAATATAGCTTAATTAAATTAATATGTCAATAAATATTATTTAATCTTTCAAGTTAGTTATATGCATAAAATATTATAATTGACAACAATATACATTGTATTGCATAGTATGTGCGTGAAGGATTCGATTCTTTCTAGCCTCAGCGCTGCCGAGAAATGGGAGGTCCAACTCCGCAAGGGATGTTTAGAGCTTGCGATTCTCGCCGCTCTCTGGGACGGCCGCCGCTATGGTCTTGAGGTCCTTCGCACTCTGGAACACGAGTCTGACCTCATCGTTTCCGAAGGCACGATTTATCCGCTCCTGAGTCGGCTGAAGGCGCTCGGTCTCGTGGAGAGCGAGTGGGTGGAGTCGGAAGGCGGACATCCTCGGAAGTACTACGCGATCACAGAGCCAGGGAGAGAGAGAGCCAGGGAGATGGCTTCGATCTGGGCGCGATTTTCTTCGAGCATGAGTCGACTCCTCGCGCCGCTCGGGGAGGTGAAGTAGGTGAGCGAAGCAGAACAGAAGCTTGAAGGGTATTTGCAGGAAGTGCAAGGGCGATTGCGAGGGTTAGGCAAAGAGCAATCGCGCGAAATTATTGCCGAATTGCGGAGTCACATTGTGGAGCGCGCATCTGGGGAAGGCTCTCTAACGGCGGCAACCGTGGATGCCGCGCTGTTAGCCCTTGGTGACGCCCAGCAACTGGCGACCGAATATGTAGCCGACGAAATGCTTGCCCGCGCCGAGGTTCACCGATCTCCTTTTCGGCTGCTCGACAGTCTGTTCGGTTGGGCGAGCATCAGTGTCGCGGGATTCTTTGTGACGATCACGTCGCTCATCGGCTATTTCCTCGGAGTGGTGTTCGTCGTCGTGGCGATGTTGAAGCCGCTGCATCCTGCCGGGGCAGGACTGTGGGCTCTGCACGACAGCACCGGAGACTTCGAGCTGTCGATCCGCATAGGTTTCGGTATTCCCCCCACGAACGGCCATGAGTTGCTCGGGTGGTGGATCGTCCCGCTCGGCCTGGTGGTTGGGTGCGGGCTGGTGGTGTTCACGACTCGCTTCGCGCTATGGTGCGTTCGAATGTACCGTCGATCGCGACTGCTGCCCGGGCGGGGTTGACTCTTAGTCAAAGGAGCTTGCAAAAATGGGCGCTTCGAGTTCAGCAGGGATAAGTGTGTCCCTCAACACAGGTCCATGCTTGTCCTCTTCATTGACGCCAGCACAGAGGTGGCTCTCTTTCCTCGAGTTCCTAATCGGTACTGCGATTGTGATTGGGCATAACGTTTATCGCATCATCCCGAACGAGGTGCCCATATTGTTCGTGCTGGGGCTCGTATCCTTCCGGTTGCGCGAGAAGAGTTGGACTTCCATGGGCCTGGGATGGCCGAAGTCGTGGCGGCGTACGGTAACCATCGGGGTGGCAGCAGCGACGCTGAGAATTCTACTGAGCGCAACCGTGCTTGACCCGATCACTGCACGCTTCTGGCCCGCAGCGAAAGCCCCTGACGGGATGAGCGAGATCACCGGCCATGTGTGGGTGGCGTTGCGCTGGCTGGCTCTGGTGTGGACATTCGCCGCCTTTGGCGAAGAAATTGGCTACCGCGGGTACCTCATCAACCGCGCGGCGGGCGCAACTGGCCGAACTAAACTGGCGGGTTGGCTCGGCGTCGCCGGGGTCGCGGTGCTATTCGGGTACGGACACTACTACAAGGGGCCAGCAGGGATCATCGACTCGGGGATGGCTGGGGTGATTCTTGGCGCAGCTTATCTACTGTCCGGGCGCGACCTTTGGGCATGCATATTAGCCCATGGGTTCATCGATACAGCGGGCATCGTCTTCGTGTTTTTCGGCTGGGCGTCGTGAAAGTTCACGACGCAGACATGGCCAAAGGGCCATGGAACCTAACGACCTTTCGCGGCATCCAATCAATTGACTTCCCCTCCATGGAACCATAGTCTGGAAGTGGATCTTTGCAAGGCCCAACCCACCAGTGGGGGCGTCACGGCTTCGACGGAGATGCTTGCGGCCAAGAGGCATGCCGGGGTGCACACACCCGTAATCGTGGGCAAAATGATAATTGCCAATCAACAGATGGCATACGCAGCCTAACTAGTTTAGGCAGCCGTCCGAGGAAGCTTTGCTCGTGGGCCTCCGAAGGACGTCGCACAGCGAGCTGCTCTTCCCGTCTACGTCTGGGGCGGGAGGCTAAGACCACAGGCTAGCGGAATGCGTTTCTTGTCCGTTCTGAGCGCACGCCGCGAACGTCCCAGGGTAATGCCTGGGGCATGAACGCGACTACGCATGTAGGCTCTTGACCAGTGACATTTTCGGACGCGGGTTCGACTCCCGCCGCCTCCACCAACTTGTCTCTGCTTAAGCACCAATGACTCGTCCTCAACCACGGACGTCAGTTAGTCTTTAGCGCCAAGCAGCTTGGCTTTTGCTTCCGCTTGCTCTGCTTCCCTTTCCTTGCCGACGGCGGAGTACGCTTTCGTGAGCAGATGAAATACCTCCGGATTGTTCTTTCCCTGCGTCCTCGCGAGGTCTTCGAGCACTTGAATAGCATCCGCAAAGTTCTTGTTGAATATGCGCGTCTTTGCCAGGCCAACTTGCGCTTCCATATTCTCGGACCGCAGAAGCAACGCCGCTTCAAATTGGTCCTCGGCAGCTTTTGCATCTTTCAGTTCCAAGTAGACATTGCCAAGCAGCAAGCGAGCTTGAAGTTGCCCAGGCATCCGTTTCAAGCTTGTTTCCAGCGCATCTCGTGCGCCGGCCGGATCATGCGCCTTCGCCAGTGCTTCTCCAGCGTGGAGTGCTGCCACAGCGTCATCTGGCCGGATAGCCATTGCGGTTTTTAGATGCTGTGCTGCCGCGGCGTAGTCTCCTGCCTGCAACTCCAACTCGCCGAGTTGACGCAAGGCTGTCGGGGACTTCGGATCGAATTCGAGTGCTTTCTCCAGTGCTTTTCGAGCGTCCGCAAGACGATCATCTTCCGCAGCCATCATTGCCGCATGCAACAGGTTTTGTTCTTCGATCCTGTCTTTCGGGTCCGGCAGAGAAGTTACGTTTCCAGTCGCGTCAGGTTGAGATGCATCCGCCGACGCTTCTCGTGCTCGCACCTCAGCTAACATCGCCCGCGAGTTCTCGACACGCGTGTCAGACACTTCGTACTGGTTGTTTAGCTCGGCGGCATCCCGATTCAAGTCGTAGAGCTCAGGTCGCGGGGCTTCGATGAATTTAAAGCCGTCTTTTCGCACGGAGCGCAAAGGAGCCCATCCGAATCGTAATGGGTAATCGGTTTCCCCAAACACAGTCCGACTAACGTCGCTTTTCCCAGACAGGTAGACACGCAACGATTCTCCGTCGCTCCTTGCCGGCGCAGCGGCGCCAGCCAGATCCAGCAAAGTCGGGGCAATATCCACAGTTCTTACTTGCACCGCGACGGCCGTGCCCGCACTCTCTCGCGCCGGCAACTTGAAGATCAACGGCACGTGCGTGGTTGAGTCATAAAGGAAGATACCGTGAGTGTCTTCCCGATGTTCTCCGAGACCCTCACCGTGATCCCCGACCACAACAACCACTGAGTTCTGATAGGCCGCCCTCGTTCTGAGATATCCAATGAAGTGTGCCAGCGCGGAATCGGCATAGGCGATCTCTCCATCGTAGAGACGATCTTTGTAGGTTTGCGAATAAGGTGCGGGCGGCTCGTAAGGATCATGCGGGTCATACAGATGAACCCAGACGAAATGCGGCCCCGCAGGATGCCTGGCCAGCCAATTCTCGGCATGAGAGACGACGTCCATGCCGCGACGTTCCAGGCGACCCCATCGTGATTTCGTTGAAGAGTGTTCCGGAAAGTTGTCGTAGAAATCGAAACCTCGGTCGAAACCCGGGGCGAGACTCTTGCTGTCGAGAATCACCGCACCGATAAATGCGGCGGTGTGGTAGCCGCGCGTCTTCAGCAACTCGGCAATGGTCGGATGTGCGCTGGCCAGCGGGATGGCGAAATCAGTGACTCCGTGAGAGCCGGGCAGGAGCCCGGTGAGGATACTGGCATGAGATGTGTTGGTGATGGGGCTGGGTGTGAAAGCGTTGGTAAACCGCACGCCATCTTTGGCCAAAGCATCCAGTGCCGGCGTGGATCCGTTCTCGTATCCATAGCAGTGAACATGGTCGGCGCGGAGGGTATCGATGGTGATCAGAAAGATATCGGGCGCTGGCGGCTTGGATGGCAGCGTCGAACCAGCAGCCGACAAGACCTCGGACAGGAAGAAACCCGTAACCACGAGGAGATGCTTCACAGGTTCATCAGCGTAGCATAGCGATACGCGTTTCGGCACTCGACTCTAGTTCCCAATTGAGAGGGAGTTGCGCCGAGTGATTGGCTTGGTGCCATGGACGGTGGAGGATATAATCCCCAAGAGCATCGCCTCGTCCGCTCGAAGCACCAATGGGTTCCAGACATCTTTCTCATATCGTTTTCAGGTGCTTATCCGGGTTGGTGCTCCTTGTCGCATTGAGCTCGGTCCTGGCGGCGCAGAAGGCGGCGCCGCGGCCGTCCCCTCCCCCCAATCTGCTCTTCGTCACCATCGATACACTCCGTCCAGATCACCTGCATTGCTATGGCTATGATCAAATCCAGACTCCCAGCATCGACTCTCTAGCATCCGACGGAATACGTTTCGAGCAGGCCTATACTCCTATTCCCATCACATTGCCGTCGCACGCTGTCATGCTTACCGGGACGTATCCGATGATGAGTGGCATGCACGATTTCAGCGGGAACAACCTGAATCCGGAGCAAGCCACGCTGGCTACGGTGCTACGCGCACGCGGGTATGATACGGGTGCGGTGATTGCGGCGGCGGTTCTGGACCGGCGCTTTGGACTGAACCATGGGTTTGACTTCTATTACGATCACTTTAACTTCAGCCGACTATCGGAAAGCAATCTGGACTTCATGGAGCGGCCTGCGAATGAGGTGATCGATCAGGCTTTGAAGTGGCTGGCCAAGCCACGGCAGCGTCCGTTTTTTTTGTGGGTCCACCTTTACGATCCTCATCATCCTTACAATCCGCCCGCTCCTTTTCGGGAGACCTACAAGGCGAATCTTTACGATGGGGAGATTGCGTTCGCGGATACGGAGCTAGGCCGACTCCTGGCATACCTGAAGCAGCGGGGGCTTTATAACCGTACGGTGATAGCCTTGAGCGGGGACCACGGGGAAGGTTTGGGGGAGCACGGGGAGAAGACGCACGGATTTTTCATCTACAACACGACGCTTCACGTTCCGCTGATTCTGAAGCCGTCTGCGGGGACGAAGTTCACAAATCGGGTGGTGAAGAAAGACGTCAGTCTAGTGGACCTGATGCCTACGCTGCTAGGTATACTCAACACCCCGATTCCATCGAAGGTGCAGGGGAAGAATCTCACCGCGATGGTGCTGCGTGGCGGCGAGATGGAGACGAGCCCGCTGTATTCGGAAACATATCTGCCGCGGATTCATTTCAATTGGAGCGAACTGCGAGGCTTGAGCACGGGGAATTATCATTTCATTGATGCTCCAAAGCCGGAACTTTTTGATCGGACAAAAGATCCCGGGGAATTGCACAATCTCTACGCTGATAAGGATGCCGTCGGCACGGAGATGCGGACCCAACTCACTGCGACGGTGCGGCGCTTCACGACCGAACATGAGATGGCGCAAAAATCCACGTTGGACCCGCAATTGGCCGATCGCCTGCGATCGTTGGGATATACGGCGTTTGCGTCCGGGGAGGATTCGCCGGTAAGCGACCGCAAGCTTCCCGACCCAAAGGACCGCATTGGGGTTTACGAGACCGTCAGTGAGGCGATTGCCGACAGCCAGCATGGGAAGTATCCGGAATCGATTGAGAAACTGAAATCGACGCTCAGCACGGAAGAGAACTCAGTTCCGATTCACTACCTTCTCGGTTTGAATTACTACCGGACGAAAGATTTTGCCAATTCGGTGGCTGAATTCAAGAAGGCGCTGGAACTAAGTCCCAACTACATGCTGGCGGTCTTCAATCTGGGTCTGGCCAGTGCCGCTTTGGGAGACGATGCAGAAGCGATCAAGTGTCTGAAACGGACACTTGAACTTGATCCAACAAATTTTGGTGCAGCATTCGACCTTGGAGCAACGTATCTCCATCAGAGCATGATAGAGGAGAGCACTGCGGCATTCCGTCAGTCGGTTACGATCAACCCGGATTTCGCACCGGGTTATCGAGCTCTGGGCGAGATGCTGGTGTATCAGGGAAAGGTGGACGAGGGATTGAAGGAATTACGCACTGCGGCGCGGCTAGCACCCAATGATCCTCGCGTCCATGAATCCTTGGCGAAGGCGCTTGAAGCGAAGGGGCTGCACATTGAAGCGAAAGAAGAGATGCGGAAGGCTCAGGAGGCCGCCAGGTGAAGGGCAGCGCAATCTGGGCAGTCGCGATCAGCCTGATATGCGGGTCGGGAACGTTCGGCCAGTCCTCAAACGGAACCTCCGCGAAAGCGCCGGCTAAGACGGATGTCCTGTTGATCACAATCGATACTCTGCGCGCGGATCATATTGGGGCTTATGGGTACAAGCAGGCCGAGACCCCGACGATAGACGGATTGGCGCGATCTGGCCTGCTGTTTGAGCACGCTTACTCGCAGGTTCCACTCACGCTGGCGAGCCATACCAGCCTGCTTACAGGAACCTATCCATTTCACAATGGCGTGCAGGATTTTACGGGGAATCCACTCAGCCCGAACATTCGCAGCGTGGCGCAGGCCCTCGAGGCGCAGGGATACGATACTGCCGCCATCGTAAGCTCCTACGTTCTCGACCGCAGTTGGGGTCTGGATCGGGGCTTCAAACTGTATTACGACGTATTCAAGGGTAGCAGCTTCTTGGAGAACGATCCTGGACTGGTTGAGCGGAAGGCAGGTGACAGCGTTGATCAAGCCCTAAAATGGCTGCGGCGTCCGCGCAGCAAGCCTTTCTTCCTGTGGCTTCATTTATACGATCCACATAGCGGGTACAATCCGCCGGAGCCCTTCCGAACCCGATTTGCCGACACGCCATATGACGGCGAGATTGCATATGCCGACCACGAACTAGGACGAGTGATTGCGTATTTGAAACAGCGCGGGCTTTACGATCGCATGTTGATTATCATTGCCAGCGATCACGGCGAGTCGCTGGGAGAACACGGAGAGAAAGAACACGGCTTCTTTGTCTATCATTCGACGCTGCATGTGCCTCTAGTGGTGAAACCTCCGCTGGCAAGCGGGTTCAAGCCTCGCCCCGTGTCCGATCCAGTCCCGATTATGGGGATTGCTCCAACAATTCTGGGGACGCTCAAGCTGCATGATCCAATTGAGCGGCAGTTTGAAACGGAAAGCTTGCTGACAACGATTTCGGATGCTACGCCTGTGTACAGCGAGAGCTTCTATTCGTTCAGTTCCTTCGGCTGGAGTCCGGTCCGAACCGTCAATAACCGCTCCTATCAGTTTGTCGAGGCGCCTAAACCCGAGTTGTATGACCTTCGCAATGATCCGGAGGAGAAACGAAATCTGATAGCAGAACTGCCGGCGATTTCATCCGTGCTGAGTGAGCAACTGAAGAATCTCGTCGCCCGTTATGCACCCAAGGATTCTCAGGCAGGCGCTGGCTCGCAACTCGACGCAGCAGCCATCGAGAAACTGCGCTCGTTGGGATACATGGCGTATCGCTCGCCGGTGTCTGCAGAAGCCTTGGCTGCCGGTTTGAGCGACCCGAAGGACAAGATTTCGGATTTCAATACCCTGCTGGACGGAATCGATGCAGGCAAGCTCGGAGACCTCGATCGTGAGCGAAAGCTGCTGACTCAGGTGCAGGAAACGAATCCTGATATGTACCTGATCCCTTTCCTGCTGGGCGAAGCTGAGTTGAAGGCTGCGAACTGGAAAGCGGCGCAGGAGGCTCTGGAGCGGAGCCTTAAGCTCAATCCCACCTTTGACCAGGCGATGACAGCGCTGGCACGGGCATTCCATCAGCAGAACCGGGATGAGCAAGCGCTGCAATGGGTGGACAAGGCGATCGAGGCCAATCCCAAGAATCTGAGGGCGTGGTATCAAAAGGGCTGGATCAGTGCGAAGACGGATCCGGACGGTGCCATGGTTGCGTTTGAGAAGGCGCTGGACATTCAGCCGGGATTCGCGATGGCGCACCGGGATTTAGGCATGATCCTGCTGCAAAAGGGCCACTACAAGGAGGCAGCCACGCACCTGGAACAGGCGGCCGAACTGGGGCTGGCACATGCAAAGTTGTATAACTTTTTGGGAATCGCCTATAGCCGGACTGGCCGTTATCAAGATGCAGTGAAGGTGTACAACAGAGCGCTGAGCAAGGAGCCTGATTTTGCCGAAGCGCATTTGAACCTGTCTTATGCGTACGAGAAGTTGAATCGTCCGCAATCTGCCCGGCTTGAGTATGAGACTGCATGCAAGCTGCAGACGGATCTGTGCCAGTACGAGCCCGGGAAGGCGCAGTGAGGCTTATTGCGAGGTCTTCGATTGCAGCCTGGTGAGTAATTCTCGCGCATGCGGCGCGTAGGGGCTGTCCGGAGACAACTTAAGGAACGACGAGAGCTCTGCAATTGCTTCGTCGTGTCTGCCCTCCTTAATGTACAGGTTGACTAAGGCTAGATGGGCATTCGCGAGCGCGGGGTCATCATTCAGAGCCGAGCGAAACCGCTTTTCTGCCTCGTGTGCATTTCCTTTCTTGACCAACACGGATCCCATCAGGAACTCGCCGAGTCCTGATTGAGGCTGTCGCTTTAGACCTTCTTCGACGGCGTCTGTAGCCTGGTTGAGTCGATTCGTCAGCAGATACACATTTGCCAGATTGAAATAGGCATTCGCATCCGCATGGTTTTCGGAAATGACTTTCTTTAACTGAGTTTCCGCGTCATCAAATCTTTGCTGCTCGATATATAACGACGCCAGGTTGTTTCGAGCGGTGTACATTGCGGGGGCGATGGCAAGCGCCTTTTCGTAGTGGTCGATGGCTTCCTCATGCTTGCCTTCGTGTTCTGCCTTGGCAGCCTTCTCGTACTGTTTCGTGGCCTCTTTGGGAAAGGTGTTGGCAAGAGCGGATTCGTCCACCATGGTAGGGTTGGCGCCCGGTATCGTGGGCTGGCCGGTTTTCCCCATCTTGTCTTCGGGAATCAACTCGATCGGTGGCACGTAAACGGTGTGCTGAACCGATGAATTGAGCGAAACACCGATATCCACAGCGCGGTAGCCTTCCTGGTTGATGACGATGCGGTAGAGGTTGGCGGGAACATCGACGAAGGAGAACTTCCCTTCCCCATCGGTATACGTTTCTCCCGCCTGAGCCCCACTTCGTTCCAGTCTTACGAGAACGCGCATCGGTGGCGGACCTAATCGCGTAACCCGCAACTGACCGACAATCGTGATCGTATCGGTTGTTTGCTGCGCTTGAATGAAAGGGCACAAGGAAAAACAAAGGAGCGGATACAGGAGTCCGCGACGAACCGAACGAACCACGGGAAAGAAAGGGGACGGTCGCACCAGAAAACCTCGTAGGAAAAGAGTAAGCCGGAACCGGTCTGATGCAACCGGTCCCGACTGATTTCTACACTAGAAGCTCAACTTCAACCCGAACTGCAGGTTCCGTGCGTTGAACGTTCCACCGGCTTGTCCGAACGTCGTGTCGCGAACGCTGTCGTGGTATTGGCCCTCCGCACCGGGCAACTTGAAATTGGTGTGATTCAGGATGTTGAAGCTTTCCGCGCGGAACTCTAGTTTGGTTCGCTCGGTAATCCTGAAGTTTTTGAAAACGGAGGGATTCCACTCCGCGAAACCCGGACCCGTAAACGTGTTACGGCCAAGGGTCCCGGTGTTTCCAGGGGCCGGCCTCTGAAATACGCAACCGGTGTCGTTGTAGCAGAAGTTTCCACCCCAGCCATTGGCCCACATGTCATGTGTGGCCCCGCTGAAACCGGCAAGAGTAGAGTCGGGTCGATCATTGGCTTCGAAATCGTTGTTGTAGTCACAACTACCCCGCGACCCATGGCAGAACGGCTCCCAGTGCGCCCCCGTGTGATAGGAGAATGTGCCATTCAACTGCCATCCCCCAACACCGCTTCTGCGATCCCACCGTGATTCTTGAAGAATGGGAGCTCGTAAACATAGTTCATGGTGAGCGTGTGGCGGATATCAAAGATCGAATTGCCCCGATCAAGCCTGGGCATCGTCTGATCGCTGCTGTACCCTTCGCCCGCCCCTTCGTGGTTCGAGCTGGTCGCACCGCTGTGCCAGGTGGAGCCATTGTCGATTGCATGGCCCCACGTGTAATGCACCGCGAACTGCATCCCGTGGCTCATTTGTCTGCTCAGCGAAACCTGCATCGAGTTGTAAACGGAGTTATTTACGTTTTCCCAGACTCGCAGTCTTCCATAGTTGGGGTTTAGCCGTCCGGTAGTGTTGGTTATACCCGCAGGATCAATTTGGCTGCAGAGCTCCCGCCCAAAGCGGTCAACAGTACAACCAGCGGGAACCGAATCGTTGTAAACCGTGTTTGGATCCAGAGACCCACCCGGAATGCGGTTCACTTGCTCGGCACGGAACAACTTGTGCGCGACGGTTCCAACATAGTTCACCTCGAGAACCAGCCTCTGCACGAGTTCTCGCTGTACCCCCAAGTAGTAGTTGTAGACGTAGGGATCTCTTACACCGCTCGGCGGGATGATGCCGGTCAAGTTGGCAAGGTTCCGGTTCGACGGGTTCCAGCCCATGATGTTGCCAACAGCGGTGTAGGTGGTGTCGTTACCCTGGAAATTGTTGGGTCCAGCCGGCCCGGTAAAGCTCGGCGCATCAGTCGCATACCCCGATGATCCAAGCACCGGTTGCGGACCATAATACACGGTGCAACCCGCTGCCGTGCCGCAACCAGTACCGACGGCTGTATCGAGGGCAGCGTTGAAGGAGTAGTAAGGCGGGTTCCAGCGGGAGTTTGAGAGAGGGTTATACAAAGTCCCCTCGTAGGAAACGCCGAAACCTCCGCGAACGGCCATCTTGCCATCCCCAAAAACGTCATAGGCGAATCCAAGTTTTGGTCCGAAGTTGTTATGATCGCCTGCGCCCAAAGTCTTGGCAGCAGCAAACCCCCCGGGTCCGCACACACCGGCCAGAACTGCCATCTGGTCGATGGTGTGGAACCCATCGGGTCCCAATTCTCCAGATGGACAAGCAGCCGAGCCTACGGGCGCGTTCGCGTCGTGGATTTGGCCCGCACCGGTGGTGATGTCGTCGACGTAGTTGGTTCCGGGTCCCGGGATAAAGGTGGTCGCCAAGTCCGCGTTCTCGTGGTGCCGCTGGAACAGGTCGTACCGAAGGCCGAGGTTCAGAGTCAGTTTACGGGAAACCTTCCAGTCATCCTGCACGAACGCGCCCAATTCGACGTTCCGCCAGTGGCGAATGTTGGTGGCCAACTGCGCGTTCGTTTTCGAAGTGAAGCCAGGATCCACCCCGGCTGCCATTCCGTACGGACCATCCACCGCGAAGAAGAAGGGGTCGTAGAAGTAATACGACGGTCGAGCTACATTGAACTCGGAGTTTTCGATATTTCGCCGCACTTCGGCGCCGATCTTGACATTGTGATTACCGTGGTTGATCGACACCATGTCGGCGTAGTTATAGATGTGCTCCTTGAAAAACTGGGGATAACCGTTGTAGGAGCCGAACCCCATGGTTCCGGCGTAATCCCCGATGTAGATGGAGGGTACGCCGGGGACAGACGGAATGTACTTTGAGTAGCTCCCCGAGTAGCCGGCGCGGGCTTCGTTCACTATGTGCGGACCAAAGGTGTGGTTCCAGTTGATCGTGCCGTTCGGAGAGATAAACCTGGTTGGATTCAGGAACCCACGGCTGTTGGTCGCCGGAGTAAATGTGTTTTGACGAGACCAGTTGAATTGCGCGAATACGCGATCTTTCGAACTGGCATTCCAATCGATTCTGCCTGACGCCTCGTTCCCATCGAAGAGATTCCCCAGACTCTTTGTATTTTGTATGTTGATCGTCTGGTACAACATCGGCATGTCCAGACCAAGGGGCGAGGCTTGAATCGAGTCGAAGAGTCTGGTCATTCGAGCCGCGATATTCGGATCGCCGTAGTTGGCCGGGTTTTCGAAGTCCGACACCGCCCCGAAACCGCTGCCGCTATAGAAGCCTGACAGATATTCATTTACTGTCAGAAATGGCGTTCCCTGAACGTTTGGAGCAAATTGACTGTAGAGCAACTGCCCTACTGATTCCTGGCCACCGGGTGCTAATCCGGCGGCATCAACCACAGCCTGGCGGAATTCAGGACCCTCGGCAATGGTCGGTGCGGGAAGGGTGGAAGTGTTAAACCGATCTCCCTGATAGGAGCCGAAGAAAAACACTTTGTCCTTGATGATTGGGCCGCCAATCGTGCCGCCAAATTGGTTGAAATGCAATGGCGGCCTGGCAAGGCCCTGCTGGTTAGCAAAGAACGTGTTGGCATCGAGCTTGTCGTTGCGGATGAACTCCCATACGCTGCCGTGGAGCGCGTTAGTCCCCGATTTCTGTACCAGGTTGGTGATCGAACCTGCGCTGTTGCCGTATTGCGCTGATTGGTTCAGAGTCAGCAGCTGAAATTCGGCAACGGTGTCCTCGATGGGAGTGTTTTGTGGACCACCACTCAACCCCTTATTGGACGAGCCATTGACCAGGAATCCGTTGAAATTTTCGCGAAGCCCGTTCACGACCGTATTGTGGCCATTTTCGCTGAGCACGCCGTCTACGTTGACCGCGCCGGCAGTCTGCTGCATTAGGTCATAGACATTGCGCCCGTTTAGAGGCAGGTTGGAGATCTGAGTCGAATCCACCGTCGTTGAGAGGCGCGAGTCTTCGGTTTGAATCGGGGGTGCCTCGCCCGAAACCTCCACGGTTTCACTGGCTTGGCCGAGTTCCATCTTGAAATCGAGGTGGGTGACCACACCGGCATTGGCCGTGACTTCCGTCCTGACGGATTTCCGGAATCCCTTGGCCTCCACCGTGACACTGTACTTGCCGATCTGCAACTGGCCGATGTTGTAGGCGCCGGACTGAGTGGTCTCGGTGCTGACGGTACGGTTGGTCGCGATGTTGGTGACAGTGACTCTCGCGTTGGCGATGGCCGCACCCGAAGGATCAGTGACGATCCCGGCAAATTGCCCGTTTTCCACTTGGGCAACTGCGGTTAGAGCAAACGTAACGACGAAAACTGACAACAGAATTGCCTGCAGTTTCTTCACAGCGTTCTCCCCGAGCTAGACGGTGAAATGGAAAACTTTCGGCAAACCCCACCCCAGACCCCATACAGAACAGCTGGTTACGTTATGAAGCTACAAAACTATGAAGTGCGGGGGATTGGCCAACGACGTTATGTCGATTGTCAAGGAATCTTTAGTGGTTTTCGATTATGACGATGCAACAACGGTAAGGATGTTTATCCTATTCGACTGAACGCCTGCACAAAACAAAAGCACTGCGGCATGATGTGAGTGTTAAGATGGCTTCCTGACTTGTCATTTCCTGCGTGGTCACTGAGTGGCCCTGCTGCGAAGGCGGAAGGACGTTTGTGAACTGTGCTTCTCTATTCCTGGCCTTTAAGTTCTCGAGTTGAGTTTCAGATCGCTTGGATCAAAACTTTTGTTGGGCACCGAGCACCGGGGTGGAGCGTCAGTTCCTCTTCGGCCCGTCCGGGCGCGCCGCTTGAGGCACAACGCTCTGACCTTCCTTAACCACTATTTCCTGGTCTGCCTGCTGGGCCGCGAGTCGGTCCACGGTACCGGATGGCCAACGAACCGTGATGGAATCCACGCATGCGGCCGACCCAAGTCCGAAATGTAGTCGAGAGTCGCTTGCCGACTCGAAACTGGAGTTCGCTCGGACTTCGGCAGATTGAATCCGGTCTCCGGACTTAACTTGTATTCGAGCGCCAAAACCGTTGCGGTTGGACTGAACTCCGATGGTCTTTATCCGAATCCAGTGGCCCAACCCAGCACTCTGGTTCCGAAGCAGGAGAGGAGCGCCGTCGATCACGTTGACCAGCAGATCCATCTTGCCATCATTGAAAAAATCCGCGGACGCCGCCCCTCTCCCGACATACCGTCGCGTGAAGGGAGTTCCGGCACGTAGACCGATCTCCTCGAATCTCCCATTCCCAATGTTATGAAAGAGAAATGGGCGCTCGGCATAGGTGACGCCGAAACTGTGCTGGTCGACCTGCGGATTTACGTGACCATTCGCAATGAATATGTCAGGCCACCCATCGTTGTCGGCATCGAAGAATTTCAAGCCAAACCCCAGGAAAGGAATGCTGATGGGTGCGAAATTGGCTGGACCGGCGAGGTCCGTGAATTCGCCGTTGTGATCATTGTGGAAGAGGTTATTCGTGTCGTCCGAGAAATTCGCTTTCGCAAGGTCGGGCCACCCGTCGTTGTCGTAATCAGCGGAATCGATGCCCATCCCCGCCTGTTCCCGACCATCGCCGCTGTATGCCACGCCGGCCCGCGCTCCGACTTCCCTAAATCCGCCTTTGCAGTCGCCCTTATACAACATGCTGGGTGTTGAATCATCGGAGACATAGAGATCGAGGCAGCCATCGAGGTCGTAATCCAGCCACATTACGCCGAGGCCATAGTAGGAGCCGGGATCGATATTGAGTTTCTCGCTGACATTGGTGAAGGTGCCGTCACCGTTATTGTGATAAAGGTGGTCACGGCTACCCTTCAGTCCGCGCGGGCCGCAAGAAACCCCAAACCCGCGATACTGACAGAAAGGGCCTTGCCCAAATTCCGGCAGGTGATCGAGGTTCAGTTCGACGTAGTTGGCGACATAGAGGTCGAGATGCCAGTCGTTGTCGTAGTCGCCGAAAGCCGCACTAGTCCCCCACATCCCATCATTGCCAACACCGGCCTTCGAGGTCACATCGGTGAATGTGCCGTCACCGTTGTTGCGGTACAGCACTGCGCCGTCCAGGTAAGTGATATAGAGGTCATCGTTGCCATCGTTGTCGTAATCGCCGACGGCCGCGCCGAAGCCCCAACCACAATGATCGATGCCAGACTTGGCCGTCACATCGGTGAACGTCCCGTTACGATTATTGTGGTAGAGCTTCGCGGAATGACACCTGCCCGCTCGGAAATCTCCAATCTCGGAGCCGTTCACCAGGAAGACATCCACCCATCCATCGTTGTCGTAGTCAAAGGCGGCGACACCGCCGCACATCGAATCCATGATGTACAGCTTTTCCGGTCCCCCACAAGTGAGGCGGAAATCAATCCCTGCTGCGCGTGTCACATCAGCGAAAGATGTGCTTGTCAAAGCCGACTTTTCTCGACCGGACGATGGCGCACGAGCAGCAGGCTTAGGGGATGGCGAGGTTTGTTGCGGAAGCGATTCGCTCGAGAGCCAGACAATGCCGGCCACTACAGCAAAGATCAACACCCATCTGGGACCACGAACTCTCTCGATCATTGGGTGGGTCCGGCCGCCATCCCGCCGGTCACAGGCTGCGCCTTGTTCAGCGCAGTAAAGGTTTCCAGTTCCTGCGTGGCTTCTTCGTTTCTTCCCAGCTTTTCGAGAGCGCGAGACAACTGATAGTGCGGCGTGGGATTCGACGGCTTCAATGCTGCGGCACGGCGCAATGCCGGCACCGCCTGCTCTGCGTCACCTTTCAGAAGCAAAGCCTTGCCCAAATCATAAAATGCATCGGAATTGCCCGGATCAAGCTGCGCAGCTTTCTGCAGGTACTCAACAGCCGATTCCCACAATCCCGCAGAGAGTTGGCAGTGCCCCAGCTGATAGAGCGCAGTCGCATTGTTCGGGGAATGCCGGACTTCCTTCTCGTACTCGACGATCGCTTCTTCGTTTCTGCCGAGACTCTCGTAGGCAAATCCGAGATGGTAATGCACCAACGGAAGACTCGGTTGAAGCCGTAGGGCGGTCTGAAATTCTTTTACCGCCTGCACACTGCGATTTGTATTTTGATACGCACGCCCCAAGAGCACGTGCGGCAATGCCGCTCTGGGATCAAGCTTAACGGCGACCTCCAGTTCCTTTGCCGCATCCGAGTACTGATTGTCGGATAAGAGCACGAGTGCCAGGTCAAAATGAATGTCGAACTGCGAAGGATCCAACTTCACGGCACACCGCAACTCTGGAATTGCGAGGTCGTTTTTATGCTGCTTGAAATAAGCCAACCCTAACCAATGGAACAGTTCAGGATCATTGGGCCACCGCGTCAC
>Ga0335085_10005379_pt1 | contig 20571 bp, 15 predicted proteins | sample Lox_Sample_45_FD_206712 | JGI IMG/M metagenome (GOLD analysis project Ga0335085, IMG submission 206712) | Soil microbial communities from Loxahatchee National Wildlife Refuge, Florida, United States - Lox_Sample_4.5 | ecosystem: Environmental > Terrestrial > Soil > Wetlands | place: USA...
ACATGCGCATCACGAAATTCATGGCGGCCGCTACGCTCGTGCTCGTCGCCGGAGCCGCGCGCGCGGACGGCGACCCGGCCGTCGCGAAGCTCGAGGCCTCGGGCGGCACACGCAGCTGGAGCTTCATCCCGCGAGGGAGGCACGAACGCTTCGGGCACGCCGAGTCGCTCGTCGCGGCGCCCGTCCTCTACGTGCGCGATCAAGCGGTCGACTTCGCTCACTACAAGGACATGTCGAACGGCCGCATCCGCACGTCGCGCCTCGTCGACAAGCGGCCTGGCTCGACCGACGTCTACCTGCAGGTCCCCGTGCTCCACGGCATGGTCACGCTCTGGCAGGTGCTGCGCTTCGGCGACGTGCGGCGCGCGCCGGACGGCACCGAGACGCTCGTCGGCCACCTCGTGCGCGGCAACGTGCGCCAGGCCGAGATGAAGATCACGATCCGCCCGGCGGGCGCGAATCGATCGATCGTGACGTGCGACGTCCTCATCGAGCCGGACTTCTTCGCGCCCCAGTCGATGGTGGACGACGAGCTCCGCGACGCCGCGACGAGCGCGGTGCGCGCGCTCGGCTCGCACGCCGAGAAGAACTACATCGCGGCGCTGCCGCGCGCGCCGGGCGGCACGGCGGTCGCCGAGACGGGGACCGCGCGCTGATGCGCTTCGTCGTCGGCGCGGACGAAGATCGCCCCGTGGTCTCGTTCGTCGCCGCGCGCCTCCGCGAAGAGGGCCACGACGTGCGCGTGCTCCCGGTCGGCGCGTGGGCGCGCGTGGCGCTGGACGTCGCGAACGCCGTCGCGCGCGGCGAAGCGGATCAAGGCGTCGTGTGCTGCTGGACCGGCACGGGCGTCGCCATCGCGGCGAACAAAGTCGGCGGCGTCCGCTGCGCGCTCTGCGCCGACGCGCAGACCGCTGCCGGCGCGCGCAAGTCGAACGACGCGAACGTCCTCGCGCTGAGCCTCCGCGCGATGAGCGAGCCGGTCGCGGGCGAGATCGTCGACGCGTGGCTCGCCGAAAAATACGGCGGCACGGAGGACGAGTCGCTCGCGCTCCTTCGCTGAGCTACACGGCGCCGCTCGCCGACAGGCGCGCTCGCCAATCCGCCGGGAGATCCAAGAAGCCTTCGTTGTAGAGGAAGTCGTACATCGCCTCGCAGATGAGCTCGCACACGTCGCTGAAGATGTGCGGGTCGGCGACGAAGCGCAGCGTCTCGACGCGGAACTTGCCCTCGCTCCCGTGCACGCGCTTGAGCATGCCGTCGGCGGCGAACGGCACGAGGCGCTGGAGGAACCTGCGCTCGAACGCCTTGCGGAAGCGGGCGAACGAGTCGGCGGGCACTTTGTAACCGCCGCGCATCGCGGCGTCGGCGAGCTTCGCCTCCTTGACGACCTCCCACGCGAGCTCGCCCACGACGGGCGGGAGCTCCTGCGTGAAGAAGAGCGTGAGCACCTCGTTCAAGACGCGCACGAGCGCGTTGAGCTCGGGCGTCGTGCGGCCGAGGAACTCGTTGCGCAGCTCCTTGACCCAGTTCTGGAGGGCGTCGCGCGCGTCTTCTTTCGCGTCGGGCGACGCGTAGTCGAACGCGTCGAGCTCCGCGAGGAGGCGCGCTTCGTTGTGCGAGAGCACGTGGAAGAGCGCTTGCTCGCCGTAGCGCATCGTCTTCACCTCGCCGGCGCCGCCGCGGATCTTCTCGGCGAGCTCGCTCTCGAAGAACAGGCGCGCGAAGCGCTTCGACACCTCGCCGAGCTTGCGCTGCACGACGCTCGCCACGCGGTCGTGCGCGAAAAGCTTCGCCAGAAGGCGCTTGAGCGTCGCGATGAGATCGATCTCCACCTGCGAGCGATCGGTCTCGAGCGGCGCCGCGTCGCGCTTGGGCACCGAGCGCTGGAGCAGCTGGAGCTCGGCGATGACCTGAGCCGTGACCGCGTCGAGCTCGGGGCTCGTCTCGAGCTCGCCCTTGTAGTGGACGACGCGCGCCTCGAGCTGCTCGTCGCGGAGCTGGAGCGCGATCTCGGCGAGCGAGAGCTTCGCGCCGGTGGACATCTTGCCCTCGGCGGAGGGGACCGGCTTATCCATGGCGCCCCATCATAGCCGGAAAGTTGGCGTCTTCGTGCGGCTGGGCCATCGTTCGAATCGTCGCGTGGAAGAAGTGGGCCGCTTCGTCCGTTCTTCCCTCCGCCGGAGAAAGATCATCCCATGAGCTCGAAAATCGTCGCTATGGTCGCGGTCGCGTTCGCTCTCGCCGGGTGCAGCAAGGACACCGTGAAGCCGCCGGTGACGGCGCAGCGAGCGACCCCGCCGCCGCCGCCCGCCCCGGTCGCGGCGCCCGAGCAGGCGAAGGACGACCAACCGCACGTCGCGCAGCCGATCACGAACCTCCTCGGCCTCGACTCCGAGATCGTCCGCATGTGCAACCTCCACATCGACGCCGCGCAGCCCAAGGAAGAGTCGCCGCACTTCGACACCGACGAGAGCGTGCTCAGCACCGCGGACACGTCGGTCCTCACGCAAGTCGCCGCGTGCCTCACGACGGGCCCGCTCGCCGGTCGGCACCTCAAGCTCGTCGGGCGCGCCGATCAGCGCGGCACGACCGAATACAACTTCGTCCTCGGCGAGCACCGCGCCTCGACCGTGAGCGACTTCCTCGAGCACGAGGGCGTCGCGTCGCCGCGCATCCGCGAGACGTCGCGCGGCGAGCTCGACGCGACCGGCACGGACGACGCGTCGATGCGCGAGGACCGCCGCGTCGACATCATGCTCGACGGGTGAACGCCGACTCGAGGGCCGTGAGCAGGCCTTCGAGCGTGTACGTGGTCGCGGTCGCGTCGACCTTGATGTCGCGCGCGGCCGCGGCTTCGGTCGTGATCGGGCCGATGCTCGCGACGAGCGCGCCGCTCTTGGCGAGGAGCTGGGCCGCGTCGCCCCCGACCGCGTCGCAGAAGCCGTGCACGGTGCTCGCGGACGTGAACGTGACCGCGTCGATGCGCTTTGACTCGAGCAGCGAGCGCACGCGCTCGGTGACCGCGCGCGGCGCGGGGACGGTCTCGTAGGCGGCGACGACGTCGACGGCGCACCCCGCTTCCCGAAGCGCTTCCGGAAGCGCCTCGCGCGCTTCCTTCGCGCGCGCGACGAGCACGCGCGCGCCCTTGGCCTGCGCGCCGAGCGCGTCGAGCATCGCCTTCGCGAGGCCTTCGCCGCGGAACTCCTTCGCGACGACGTCGGCGCGGACGCCGCGGCTCGCGAGCGCCGCCGCCGTGCCCGGGCCGATGACCGCGACGCGGCTCTGGCCGAGCGCGCGCGCGTCGAGGCTCTGCGCGGCGAGCACGTCGAAGAACGCGCGCACGCCGTTCTCGCTCGTGAACGCGACCCACGCGTACGACGTGAGCTCGCGTGCCGCGCGCAGGACGGGCGCGGGATCCGCCGGTGGGTGGATCTCGATCATCGGCACGAGCACCGGCTCGGCGCCGCGCTCCCGGAGCATCGCCGCGGTCGCGTGACCCTGGTCCGCGGTGCGCGTCACGAGCACGCGTTTGCCCGAGAGCGGTCGCGTGTCGAACCAGCGGAGGGCCTCGCGCCCGGCGATCGAGTCGCCGACGACGAGGAGCACCATCCGCTGCTCGTCGGGCGACGACGGCTCGAACTCCGCGATGTGCTTTCGGATGCCGACGAGCGTGTCGAGCACGACCTTCTGCGACGGGAGCGATACGTCGCGCACGAGCGCGGCCGGCGTCTCGGGCTTCCGGCCGTAATACGTGAGCGTGTGCGTGATCTCGAGGACGTTGTCGACGTCCGTCAAGAGCGCGAGCGTGTCCGTCGCGAGCGAGAGCTTGCGCCAGTCGTGGAGCTCCTCGGCCTCGTTGACGACCGCGAGCGCGACGCTCGGCGTGACGTCTTCGTAGCGCGAGAGCGCGAGGCCCGAGTACGCGGCCGCGGCGGTGGGGGCGATGACGCCCGCGACGACCTCGATGTCGACGCGCGCCTGCCGCACGCCCGCGAGCTCGATCGCGCCGCCGCGGAACGCGAACGGGTCGCCGTAGAAGAGGCGCGCGACGTGCGAGCCGGCGCGTGCGCGCGCCACGAGGTCGGGGACGTTCGCCTCCGGCTTCGCGTCGCGCGCGATGCGCACGCGCTCGGCGCCTTCGCGCGCGAGGTCGAGCGCGTCCGCGTGGACGTCCTCGTCGTAGACGACCACGTCCGCCTGCCCGAGCAGCTCGGCGCCGCGGAGCGTGAGGAGCCGCGGATCGCCCGGGCCCGCGCCGATGAAGGAGACTTTTCCCATGCGGGCTCCACTCTACCGCATCGGCGCGCGCGCACTCTGTCGCACCTTCTTCGCGCCCGACGCTTAACGCAGAGCCCGAGAGAGCCGCTCTCTCGTGTGAGCGCGACACGGCCCCAGCGGCCGCGGCGCTCGAAAGAGGGTGTCATCATGGTGGTCGAAGAGAAAGGAACGGTGCACACGGGCGCGGTGCTCGACGGTCGCTACGAGCTCCGCCGCGCGCTCGGACAGGGCTCGGAAGGGACGGTCTTCGAGGCGGTCCACCGCTTCACCGGACAGCGTCACGCGGTCAAGATCGCGAGCAAGCGGATCCCGGACGGGATGGACTGGAAGCGCGTGCGGCTCCTGCGCGAGGCGCGGGCGCTCGGCCAGATCCGCCACCCGAACATCGTCGCCATCACCGACGCGGGCGTCGCGGAGGGCTTTCCGTTCGTCGCGATGGAGCTGCTCGAAGGCCGCTCGCTCGAGGGTCTGCTCGCGACGCGCGGTCGCCTGTCGGTGACCGACTCCGTCTCGGCGGCGCTCCAAGTCTGCGACGCGCTCGCCGCGGCGCACGCGGTCGGCGTCCTCCACCGCGACGTCAAGCCGGGCAACCTCATCGTCGTGCGCGACAAAGACAGCGAGCAGGTGAAGCTGGTCGACTTCGGCACGTCGAAGCCGATGCACGGCGCCGACAAGGTCACCGCGCCCGGCGCGCTCGTCGGCACGCCGTCGTACATGGCGCCCGAGCAGCTCCTCGCGCAGGACGTCGACGAGGGCGCGGACGTGTACGCGGTCGGCGCGATGCTCTTCGAGTGCGTGACGGGCGTGGTGCCTTACGAGGGCGCCTACCCGCGCGTCCTCATGGCTGTGTGCACGAACGACCCGCCGCCGTCGGTCCGCCTCGTGCGGCCGCAAGTGGAAGCGAGCCTCGACGCGGTCATCTCGCGCGCGCTCGCGAAGAAGCGCGCGGACCGCTACGACACCGTCGGCGAGCTCGCGGTCGCGCTTCGCAAGGCGTGCCCGGAAGCCGATGGTCGCACGCGCCTCCTCGCGGACGCGGCCTCGGCGGCGGTGCCCCCGCGCCGCAAGTTCAACCGCGCGCCGTACCGCACGCCGGTGCGCGTCATCTCGTCGTGGGGCGAGGTCGACGGCCGCTGCGAGGACATCTCCGAGGGCGGCATGCTGCTCTTGTCGGCGCAGGCCTGTCAGCCGAACGAAGAGGTTTCGGTGCGCTTCGCGCTGCCGATCGAGGGCCGCATCGCGTCCTGCAACGCGCGCGTCCAGTGGGTGCGCGCGCGGCCGGACCGCGCCTACGCGTCGCAGGCCATCGGCCTCGAGTTCGTCGACGCGCCGAGCGAGCTCCGCGCGTCGCTCGCGCGCTACGTCGCGCTGATGACGGGCGAGCTCAAGGAGCCCGCCGAGCCGCTGCCGGCCTCGCGCCCCATGCTCCGCGCGGTGCAAGCCAAGCCCACGCTGGCGGACACGCCGGTCGCCATCCACCACCGCGCGGGGGCGAGGTGACGCCATGCGATCCGTACGCATCGCCGCGACCACCTTCGCGCTGCTCGGGCTCGCGAGCACCGCGCGCGCGGAGGGACCGTACGTCCACGCGCGCGCCAGCGCCGGCCACGCTCTGACCGAGCCGCAGTCGAGCGAGCTCGGCTGGGGCGGCGGCGGCTCGCTCGTGCTCGACGTGCCGGTCACGAAGTGGCTCGGCCTCGAGCTCGGCGGCACCGCGCTCGCGCTCTCGCAGGGCGCTCCGCCCGAGAACCCCGCGTTCGCGCCGCGCCAAGCCGGCGCCGTGTTCGGGGCGGTGGGCGGCCTCCGCGTCTCGCTCGGGCACTTCTGGATCGACGGCGGCGCGGGCGTGGCCGAGACCGGCGGCGGCGCGCAGCCGATCGTCCAGGCGAACCTCGGCTACGACATCCACGTCCGCGACCGGTGGTACGTCGGCCCGTACGTGGGCTACACGCAGATCGCCGATCTCGGCGACACGCTCCGCCCAGGCGACGCGCGCATCCTGCTCTTCGGGTTCCAGGTGTCGCTCGGCGAAAAGAGCGCCGCGCCGCCGCCGCCGATCCTCGCGAAGGCGCAGCCTCGCCCGCGCGCGGTCGCGCAGCCCGAGCCCCCGTCGGATCGCGACGGCGACGGCGTGGCCGACGCGGAGGACGCGTGCCCCGACGTCTACGGCATCCCGACGCCGAAGGAGCCGTCGACGAACGGCTGCCCGCCGACGCCGCTCAAGCTCACGGGCGACCGCATCGAGCTGCCGGATCGCATCTACTTCGACTTCGACAGCCCGAGCGTGAAGGGCCGCAGCCTCCCGCTCCTGAAACAAATTGCAGAATACATCCAAGCGCGCGGCGACATCACCGAGGTCGAGGTCGACGGCTACTCCGACCAGATCGGCACGGAGGCGTACAACATGGAGCTCTCGCGACTGCGCGCGGAGAACGTGAAGGGGTGGCTCCTCCGCTACGGCGTCGGCACGCAGCTCGTGGTCCACGGCTACGGCGACAAGAACCCGCGCGTGCACGGTCACACGATCGAGCAGCTCCGCGAGAACCGGCGCGTCGAGTTCTACGTGCAGCGAATCACCGACGCCGCGTTTCACGTCGAAGAGGAGGGCGCCCATGCTGCGAATCCGTGAAGGTCTGTTTTTCGGCGGCGTCGCGTTCGCGCTGGTCGCGTGCGCCGACGTGAACTCGGTCGTGGGCGGCGCGTGCGCGCAAGGCTACGTCCAGCAAGGCAGCGACTGCGTGCTCGCGCCGACCGGCACCGAGCCGAACCCGGGCGACGGCTCCGACGGCGGGCTCGCGACCGGCGACGCGGGCGACGCGGGCGACGGGAGCGACGCGGGCGAAGGGACCGACGGCTCCGCGACGCGGAACGACGGCGGCTCGCAGTCGACGGGCACGACGAGCGATCCGAACCAGGGCGTTCTCACGTACTGCATGGCGCCCGAGATCGCGTGCGGCGGCGCTTGCATCGACCCGACGAGCGATCCCGACAACTGCGGCGCGTGCGGCAAGGTGTGCCCGTCGAACGAGTGCGCCGCGGGCAAGTGCGTCGGCTCGGCGGCCGGCCACGTCGTCGTCATCGGGCACGACTACGAGACCGCGCCGACGACGTTCTCCTCGCAGGCTCGCGTGCTCGTGAACGCGATCCTCATCCCGGCGTCGAATCCGCTCCGCGTGATGAGCTACGAAGAGTACGCCGACGCGACCGCCGTGACGAACGCCGAGTCGCTCGTGACGGCGGAAGCCAAGCAGCTCGGGCGCGCCGTGAGCTTCGTCTCCGAGACCTCCGCGGCCACCGTCTCGAGCAGCATCGACGAGACGACGTACGACGTGCTCCTGGTCCACGACCAGCGCAGCGCGCCGTCGGGAACGCTCGCGTCGATCGGCTCGAGCTGGCAATCCGACGGGCGCGTCGCGGCGTTCCTCCACGAGGGCGGCGTGGTCGTCGTCCTCACGGGCGGCGGCGGCACCGGCGAGATGCCGGCGCTCGCGACGAACGCGGACCTGCTCGACGTCTCGTCGCAGGCGGTCGTCACCGGCGCGCTCGAGGTGCTCGCGCCGGCCGACGCGGTCGGAAACGGCGTCGTCAGCCCGTACATGCCGAAGCCGAGCACCGTGACGCTCGACACCGAGGCGAACGGCGGCGACGTCACGTGGGTCGTCGCGCAGAACGGCGCGCCGGTGGTCGTGCACAAAGTCGTGCCGTGAGAAGGCTCTCGCGGCGGAGGTTCCCCCACGGACGGCGCGGCACCCGCTCCATCTCCGCACGTCGCCTCGACTCACTGGAACGCGAACACGACGTCGTCGACGTCGACCGTCGAGCCGCCGGCGCCCGGATCTTCGTAGCTCATGCCGACGTAGAGCGTCGGCGTCCCGAACGCGGTGCGCGCGTCGAGCTTCAGCGCCGAGCTCACGGCGACGTGATCGAAGTACACCGTCGCGACGATGCCGCCGTCGCCGAGGTCCCAATCCACCTCCACGTCGTGCCAGCTCGAGGCGCCGAGCGTCGTCTGGAGCGCGTGCGGCGTGGTCGTGTAGACGCCGGCGTCGTAGAACTGCTCGGTGAACGTCGCGCTCGTCGGGCGCAGCGAGAGGAAGTCCGTCGCGCCCGTCTTCGCGTCGCCGGTGAAGCGGAGCTGGTCCACGTTGATCGCGCCGCCGTTGCTCGGGTACTCGAGCACGCGCATGCGGCACGCGAGCTTCATGCTCTGCGTGGGGGTCAGGACGAAGACCTCGTAGAGCTCGGACTGCGGTCCCGCGTCGCCGGCGCCCATCGCGAGCTCGACGCAGAACGGCGCCGACGCGTCGGAGGCCACGCGCGAGACCGCGCCGCCGCCGCTCGCGACGACGCCGGACCACTCGGGGAACGTCGATGCGTCGGACTCGTCGAAGTCGTCGCAAAAGACCGTGCCGCCGTCGGCCGCCGTCGGGCAGAACGACGCGTCGGACGCGCCTCCGTCGAGCGCTTCGGCGTCGCCCGCATCGCCCGCGTCGCCCGCGTCGAGGACGGTCGCGTCGGCGGGCGAAAGCTCGTCGACGGCGTCCGCGGTCGCGTCGAGCGACGCGTCGACGGCGCGCAGGTCGTCGACCGACACGAGCACCGAACAGCCCGCGAGCCACGCGAGACCCGACGAGACGACGGCGATTCCGCGCGTACGCACGCCTCGAGTATACGGGTCACATGCAGGAGGCGTCGACGGTGCCCGCGATCGTCGTGTTGGCGCAGAAGGTCGTCTGTTCCGTGCCCGTTTTGAACGTGCAGCACTTGTCGTAGCTCGACTCGGTGCAGTCGCCGGGCTGGCTGCAGAAGCGGACCGTGTCGTTGCCCGTGCAGCTGAAGGGGAGCGTCGTCGTGCACTGCGCGGCGCTCGTGCAGGTCGTCGTGATCGACGAGACGTCGCACGCGGGCGCCGTTCCGCCGTTCAGCGCGATGGTGCCGCAGCAGACGGGAGCGCCGCCGTCGCACTGCGCGGGGCTCGTGCACGTGATGTCGACGGTGACGCCGCCGCCGTCGCTCGCGTCGCCGCCGGTCGCGTCGAGCGCGGCGTCGTGCGGCGCGGAGTCGGCGCTCGCGTCGGTCGCGGCGTCTTGCGGCGCGGGGCCGTCGCTCGCGGCGTCGCTGCCCGCGTCGCTCGCGCCGCCGCCGCTGCTGCACCCGTAGAACCCGTAGAAGAAGAGGGCCCCCGATGCACTCAAAAGGAAAAGTCGAGCTCGCATCGGCCGAGCGTTACGCACGACGCGCCGCCGCGCAAGCGCGTCGTCACCGCGCGGGGCGCTTCCACGACTCGCGGATGCGTGCATCTTGCAACGATCGCGGGAGGGCGCTCTTCTTCGCGCGGAAGCCGTCGGTCAGCGGGATTTCGTCGAGTCGGAGGACGACGCGCGGCTGGTCGCGATCGCGCACGGCGCCGGCTGCGCGCTCGATCGACGCGGAGCCGACGTACGCCACCCACACGTCGTCGGACCCTTCGACGCCGTACGCGGCCGCGACGTCGACGTCGAGCTGTTCGTAGAACACGTCCTCGATGCCGCGCGTCGAGACGCCCGCGACGAAGCCGGAGAGCGCGTCGACGAACCAGTAGTCGCCGTCGTCGTCGCGCTGGACGACGTCGCCGGTCGTGACCCAAGGCTCGCGAGGGTCCTCTTCCGTGCGTACCGCGAGCACGCCCGGCTCGCCGCGCGCGACGAACGCGATGCCCGTTTTGTCGCGCACGACGGTGCGCGTCGCGAGGTCGACGCGCGCGACGGCGACCGGATCGCTGCCGGGGAGCACGCGGCCGAGCGCCCCCGGTTTCTTGCGGTCGACGTTCGCGAGGATCGCGCGGTGCGTGGTGCCCGCGTAGAACTCCATCGCGGGGACGCCGAAGCGCTCGTCGAGCTTGCGCGCGAGATCGCGCCGCATCCCGCTGCCGGCGAAGAGCCGGAGCGGGAGCGTGCCCGCGACGCGGCGCGAGGCGAGCGGCCGCAGCATGTCGCCCGCGTAGAAGACGAGCGTCGCGCCCACGCGCCGGACCTCGGTCTCGAAGCGTTCCGCGTCGAACCCCTCGGCGAGCGCGAGGCGCGCGCCCGAGACGACCGCGGAGCCGATGCTCGCCATCAAGCTCGTCGGGTGGTGGAGCGGGATGCAGCAGTAGACGGTGTCGCTCGGCTTGAGCGTGCACGCCGCGGCGGCGCCGAGCGCGGAGAGCGCGTAGCGGTGGTTCGTGACGGGCGCGGCACGGAGCTCGGCGGCGTTCGGTGAGTCGGTCGGGCGAAGGAACACGATCGCGAGATCGCGCGCGAGGCCTGCGTTCGGCTCGAAATCGGCGGGGAGCGCGACGTTCGCCGGATCGATCGCCTCCATGTCGACGAGGCCGGGCGCCAGCGTGCGGGAGGTCCCGCCGCCGCCGAGGACGAGCACGTCGCGTCCGAGCCACTCGCGGAGACGCGCGGCGTGCTCGGGATCCGACGCCACGTGGCGTACGTCCTCGCGCGCGGCGGCGGCGCGCAGCGCGCCTTGCGACGCGTCCGCCGGCGCGATCACGGCGACCGCGCCGAGGCGGCCGAGCGCCGTCGTCATCGACAAGAAGCTCGGGCGCGAGCCCATCACGACGAGGACGCGCTCGCCCGGCCGCACGCCGCACGCGAAGAGGCCGCGCATCACGTTCGTCACGCGCACGTCGGCGTCGCGGTAAGAAAACGCGCGGCCCTTCCACAAGAAGAACGTCGCGTCGGGCGCCTCGGCGGCGCGCTCGGCGAGGTGCAGCGCGGGGCTCGTGCGCGTCTCGGGCTCGATGCGCGCGAGGCGGCGAAGCCGCGGCTCTTGGTAGCGGACGGCGTCGAGCGCGTCGTAGGCGCTCGCGGTGAAGTCGCCGAGGCGATCCCATGCGGCGCGCGCCGACTTTCCCGCGGCGTCGAAGAGGAGCTCGAGGTCGGTCTCGTTCTCCGCGGCGGGCTCGCTCGCGGCGTCGGCGGGCCGCGCGAGCGCGGAGGGCTCCGGGCCGCGCTCCTCGCGCCAGAGGATCCAGTCGGCGACGATCGGCCAGGTCTGCGTCATCGCGTGGCTGCCGACGACGAGCCCGAAATGCCCGGCGCGCACCGTGAGGAGCGAGACGTCGGCGTGCGGCGCCGCCTCGACGATCGCGCGGACCGCGGGCGCGCGCGCGATGTCGTCCGTCGATCCGACGAAGGCGAGGATCGGCTTGTCGATGTCGGCGAGCGTGACCGTGCGCCCGTCGATCACGAACCCGCCGGAGAGCATGCGGTTGTGGACGATGAAGTCGTCGAGGAACACGCGGAGCGCCGGCCCCGGCCACGCGACGAACCCTTCGCCGCCGAGGAAGCGCCGGCGCGCCTCGCGCCGCACGAGCGCGCTGCGATCGTGGAGCGAGCGGACGAAGTCGATGCGCTGCTCGATCTCCTTGCGGCCGCTCATCAGCTTGAAGCCGGTGCTCGTGAGCGCGCCGGGGAGGCCCTCGATGCGCGACGCGATCGACGCGAGCGCGGGCTCCACCAGCTCGACGATCGCGCCGGCCACGTCGCGCCGGATCGCCGGGAGGCCGCGGTGCAAATCGACCGGGCTGCCGAACGTGACGAGCGACGCCACGCCGTCGCTGCGCCGGAACGCCGCCGTCTGGTACGCGAACATGCCGCCTTGCGAGTAGCCGAGCACGTGCACGTCGCGGCCGGTCTGCTCGCGCGCGGCGTCGATGCACGCGGAGACGGCGCGGACGTGGTCGTCGAGCGTGCGGCGCATGCCGCCCTCCACGCGCTCGGGCGCGCCGAAGTCGACGACGAACGGCGCGATCCCGCGCGACGCGAGGAGGCCGACGGCCGAGACGTCCGGCGCGATGTCGTAGACCTCGGCCGTGACCATGAGCGGCGGGACGAGGAGCGCGACGGCCTCCGGCGACGCGACGCTGCCGTAGCGGCGCAGCTTGTGGTGTGGGCCTTCGTGCACGATCGCGTAGTCGCCGCCGTACGGCGCGCCGAGCCGGCCGAAGCGGACGAGCTCGAGCGCGTTGCGCGCGCCCGCGCGGATGCGGCCGAGCGGGTTCACGCGCGCGCGTCCGTGACGTCGAACGGGATGCCGGCCGCGCGGAGCCGGCGCGCGAGCGGTTCGCCCATCGCCGACGCGGGCGTGAGCACGCCGCCCTCGCCCTCGGGGAGATCGCGCGCGAGGCAGAACGCCGACTCGATCAGCATCTTCGCCGCGTTCGTGTAGCCGGGGTCACCCTCGCCCGAGATGTTGCAGACTGCAAGCGATTCGCCGCGCGCGTCCGCGCCGGTGATGCGCACCCGGAACGAGCCGGACTTGCGCTCGTCTTGCGACGGACCTTCGCCCGACTCCGGCAAGAAGCGCTTCGCCAGGCCGCGCACCGCGCCCACGGCGAGCGCGCGCTCGGCCATCACGAGGCCCGCGTTCATCGCCTGCGCGCGCGCGAAGCCCCGCGCGCCGGAGCCGAGCGCCACGCGCTCCTCGTAGCGGAAGGCGTCGCCCCACGGGAAGCCGAGGAGCGCGTTCGTGCGGTAGACGACGCGCGTGTTGATCATCGCCATCACGAAGGGCGCGGTCCACGCGCCGTCGATGCGGCGGACGCCGCGGGCTTCTTCGCGCGCGAGGCCGCGCGGCTCGGCGAGCGCCTGCGGATCGCGCAGCATTTCGCGCACGCGCGCGTCGCGCCCGGCCTCCTCGAACGTCTCGATCATGCTCGCCACGGTCCCGCCGCTGAAGCCGCCGCGCGCGCGCAGCACGACGAACGTCGCCGACTCGCACGGCTCGCCTCGCGCTTCGATGAGGTGCCTCTGCAGCGAGTACACGCCGAGGTCGCTCGGGATCGAGTCGAAGCCGCAGAACGGCACGAGCCGCGCGCCGGAGTCGCGCGCCCGCGCGTGGTTGCGATCGACGAGGGCGCGCACGAACTGGATCTCGCCCGTGATGTCGCAATAATCGGTGCCGTGGCGCGCGCACGCGGCGGCGAGCTCGTGGCCATAGAGCGAGAACGGGCCCGCGGTCGAGGCGACGACCGACGCCTCGGGTACGATCGCGTCGAGCGCGGGGACGTCGAACGCGTCGCCGACGCGGATGGGCCACGCCGCGCACTTCGGGTCGATTTCGACGAGCTCGTCGCGGAGCTTCTCGAGCTTGCTCTCGCTGCGACCGCCGAGCGCGACGCGCGCGTCCGGGTACCGCGCGGCGAGCCACTCGGCGGCGAGGCGTCCGGTGAAGCCGGTCGCGCCCCACAAGAGCAGCTCGAACGGTCGTGCGTCGCGTTTCGGCATGGCGGGCAGTATGCAGTATAGATTTGCGCGCCGGATGCAAACGATCTTCGTGCTCTTCGGGAGCGAGTCGAACAACGCGGCGGACCTCGCCGACCGCACCGGCGTCGCGCTGAAGAAGGCCGGGTTCGAGGCCGAGGTCGTCGACATGGCGAGCTTCGACGCGACGCATTTCGACACGCTCGAGACCGCGCTGATCGTGACGAGCACCTACGGGAACGGGAACCCTCCGTCGAACGCCGAGGTGCTCCACGGAGCGCTCATGGCTCGCACGGCGCCGCTCCCGCGCCTTCGGTTCGCCGTCTGCGGGCTCGGCGACACGACGTACGACCACTTCGCGCAGTGCGGGAAGGACTTCGACCAGAAGCTCGGCGAGCTAGGCGCGACGCGGATCGTGGAGCGACAGGACTGCGACGTCGACTACGAGGAGCCGTGGCAAGGCTGGCTCGATCGCGTGCTCGAGAAGCTCGAGGCGCTGCGCGCCGAGGCGCCGACGTCGGTCGGCTCGACGGTGATCGCGCTCGCGCCAGCGCCCGCGCCGTCGCAAGCGCGCTTGTCCGCGCCCGGCACGCGCCGAAACCCACTCCCCGCGCGCTTCCTCTCGAGGCGCTCGCTCTGCGCGCCCGGCTCCACGAAAGAGACCCTCCACGTCGAGCTCGCGCTCGACCCCGGGCTCGCGTACGTCGTCGGCGACTCGCTCGGCGTGTTCTGCGAGAACGATCCCGCGATCGTGGACGAGATCGTGCGGCGGATGGGCGCGAAGGGCGACGAGACGGTGACCCTCCGCGGCGCGATGCACGAGGGCGCGCGCGGCGGCGGCACGCTCGCGCTCCGCGAAGCGCTCCTCCACCACTTGGATCTGCAGCACGTCGACCCACGGCTCTTCGCGGCGTGCGGGCTGCCCAAGAGCGGCGAGGTGCACGTGGTCGACCTCGTCGCCGCGAAGACCGAGACGCCGGATCTCCAATCGTTCGTCGAGTGCCTGCGGCCGCTCGCGCCGCGCGTCTACTCGATCGCGTCGTCGCCGCGCGCGCACCCCGGGCAGGCGCATCTGACCATCGACGTCGTGCGCTACGAGATGCGCAAGCGGCCGCGCGCGGGCGTCGGCTCGTCGATGTTCGCCGATCGGCTCGCGCCCGGCGCGGAGCTCGACGCCTACGTGTACTCGGCGCCGCATTTTCGGCTTCCGGAGCAGCGCGATCCCGCGCTGAGCGACGCGGGCATCGTGATGATCGGGCCCGGCACGGGCGTCGCGCCCTTCCGCGCGTTCCTCGAAGAGCGCGCGGCGACGGGCACCAGGGGCAAGAGCTGGCTCTTCTTCGGCACGCGCCACGCGAACGACCCGTTCTACGTCGACGAGTTTCGCCGCATGATCGACGCCGGCACGCTCACGCGTCTCGACTGCGCGTACTCGCGCGAGACGGCCGAGCGCGTGTACGTCCAGGCGAAGATGCGCGCGGCGGCCGACGAGCTCTACGCGTGGATCGACGGCGGCGCGTCCGTCTACGTGTGCGGCGACGCGCAGCGCATGGCGCCGGACGTGCAAGCCGCGCTCGTCGAGATCCTCGCGGGGCGAGGCGGCACCGACCCCGAACGTGCGCTCGAGCGGCTTCGCGCTATGGAAAGCGAAGGCCGTTACTGCAAAGACGTGTACTGACGTGGCGTACGAGCTCGACGACGACCTCACGACGTGTCTCGGCGCGGCGGCGGCCTTCGCGCTCCGGCGCGGGCACGGCGTGGTGCGCGTCGAGCATCTGCTGATCCAAATCACGCGGTCGTCGCGCGCCGCGCTCGTGTGGCTCGCGCGCCGGCGGATCTCGAGCGCGTCGTTCGTCGACGTCCTCGACGCGAGGCTCGGCGACGAGGCCCCGCCCTCCGGCTACCGAGGCGCGGGCGCGGGCGTGACGAGCGCGCTCGATCCCGGGCTCGACGATCTCTTCGACCGCGCGTCGCGGGCCTGGCTCTTTCGCCGCCGCGTCGAGGCGCGCCACGTGCTCCACGCCTTCTTCGAGTCGAGCGAGGGCGCCTCGGTCGCGCGCGCGGCGGCGCACGACGTATCGTCGGTCGTCGCGTTCGCGCATGCCGCGCAGGCCGTCGCGTCGTCGCGCGGGCATCCGCGCGTGCTCGTCGACCACGCCGTCTTCGCGCTGCTCGATCACAAGCGCTTCGCGCAAGCGGTGCAAGCGTGCGGTGTCGACCCGGACCGCGCGCGCCGCGACCTGTCCGATCGCCTGGCGAGCTTGCGCCGCGCGCAGCGCCTCGCGGGGCTCGACGACCTCGTGACGCTCGCGTGCCTCCGCGCCAACGCCAGGCCGGGCGGCACGCCGTCCGAGCGCGACGTCGTCGTCGACATGCTCCGGAGTCGCCGCGCTCGCTACGCGCTCGACGCGGCGCAGCTCGATCCGTACGACCTTCTCTACGCGTACGTCCACGGCGTCGCGCCCGCCGAGGACGACGCCGCCGCCGGCGCGACCGCGCAGCGCGTCGAGGTCGCGTTCGAGAACGACGACCACACGACGATGGACCACGTCGTCGCGGTGCTCGAGTCGGCGTTCGACATGGACGACGACGCAGCGACGGCGACCATGCTCGCCGTCCACGCTCGAGGTCGCGCGACCGTCGGCGCGTACCCGCGCGACGAAGCGCTGAGGCGCGTCGAGCGCGCCCGCGCCGCGAGCCGCGCCGAGCTCATGCCGCTCCGCATCGTCACGCGGCCGGCCGACTGAGGCGAGACCGTGTATGCTCGCGCGACATGGCGAGCATCGGACACGTCGCGGTCGGGCTCGCGGCCGGCCGCGCGTTCACCAAAGACCCCGCGCTCGCGAAGAAGGCGATGTGGGCTTTCTCCATCGTCGCGATGTGGCCCGACGTCGACGCCGTCGGCTTCCTCTTCGGCGTCCACTACGGCGATCCTTTCGGCCATCGCGGCGCCACGCACTCGCTCGTCCTCGCGCTCGTCCTCGGCGCCCTCGCGTGGGCGTTCTCCGTGCGCCGGGGCCTCCCGCCTGCGCGCACCGCGATCTTCACGACGGTCGTCGCCGCGAGCCACGGCCTCCTCGACACGATGACCTACGGCGGCGGTCTCGGCGTCGCGCTGCTCTGGCCGTTCTCGAACGCGCGCTTCTGGGCGCCGCACGTGCTCCGCGTCATCCCGATCGCGCCGATCGGCCCCGCCATCGTGTCGCCCATCGGCCTCAAGGTGATGCTCGCCGAGCTCTTCCTCTTCGCGCCGTTCTGGATCTACGCGCTCGCGCCGAGGCGAACGACGCCCGCGAGCTGACCATGGCCACGCTCGTCGCCCACGCCGCGATCCCGCTGCTCGGGCGGCGGCTCGTCGCCGTGCCGGAGCGCTTCGAGCGTCGCTTGCTCGTGGCGTCGGTGGCGCTCGCGTGCTTTCAGGATCTCGATTACGCGACGCTCGCGTTCGAGGTGCGGCCGAACGAGATGCTCGGTCACCGCGGGCTCACGCACGGGCTCCTCGTCGCCGCGGCGCTCGCGCTCGTCGTAGCGTTCGGCGCGTTCCGCGAGCTACGCGGCACGCGCGCGTTCTCGCTCGTGCTCGCGTTCTTGTTCGCGGCGGCCGCGTCGCACGGCCTCCTCGACGCGCTGACCGGCGGCGACATCGGCGTCGCGCTCCTCGCGCCCTTCACGAACCACCGCTTCGCGTCGCCGTTCAAGCTCATCGCGTCGTGCCCGGGCGGCGTCGACGAGATGCTCGGGCGGTGGGGCCTTCTCACCGTCGCGAACGAGCTCCTCTACGTCGTCTTTCCGCTGAAGCTCCTCGTGGACTGGCTCCGCTTCGCGGATCTGCGGCGCCGCCTCGCGCTGATGGGGACTGCGTGGATCGCGTGCGTCGCCGCCGTGCGGACGCTGCGGCCCGACGTGTTCCGGCCGACCGCGCCGCGCTTGCTCTTGCCGATCGACACCGAGCTCGCCGGAAGGCTCTCGGACATCCCGACCGACGGCCTCCCGGACGGGAAGCTCCTCGCGCGGCTCTCGGATCTCCGCGCCCGCGGCCTCTTCGACGTGCGCCTCGAGCCCGCGAACGAAGCGTGGTCGTCGACGTTCTTCCCGAAGTGGTTCGGCAGCGAAGGCGGCCGCTGGATGGACCCGGCGCCCGCGCTCGTCTGGCGCACCCTCTTCGGGTTCGCCCCCGCCGACGCGACGAAGGTCCGCGCGTGGCTCGCCGCGACGAAGAACGGCGACGCGCGCGCCGAGCGCGAGCTCTTCGAGCTCGCGCCCACCGAAAAGGTGGACGTCGCGCTCGGCCGCTTCGATTTCCCCGCCGAGACGCAGTCGCTCTCGCGCAGCGCGAACATGCACCCGAAGCCGCGTTATTGGAGCGGCCTCTGCAACGGCGTCGCGACCGCGGCGCTCTACGAGCCCGAGCCGTTTCGCGTCGTCGACGTCATCACCAAAGACGGCGCGCACGTCCGCTTCCACCCGAACGACGTGAAGGCGCTCCTCGCGCTCTCGTACGACGAGCCGCGCACGATGACCGTGATCGGCGACGTGTGCGCCGAGCTGGCGTTCGACGCCGGCGCCGACTGCAGCATGAGCCCGGCGGTGTTCTTGATCGCCGCGCTGAACCGCATCGGCGTCGCGCACCGCTCGTTCCTCGTCGACGCGCTCCCGACGGTCGCGCGGCAGTACTACGCGGTCGCGTCCGTGCGCGCGCACCTCGAAGGCGAGCCGCGCCCGATGGACGAGACGCCGGCGTCGCCCGCGCTCGCCGGGAAAATTGCGTCGCTCGTCGACGTCGAGATCGACGTCGTCCTCAGCTCGACGACGCTCCCGTACGCGCGCGCCAACGTGCAGGAGCCCGGCGACGCGACGCGCTACCGCCGCGTCGGCCTCGTGCCGGTCGCCGAGCGCTACGAGGCGACGCTCGCCCTCGACGCCGACACCAAGCTCATCGGCGGGCGCTGGACGGGCGACACCGGCGACGGCCCCGACGACGTGCTCATCGTCGCGGGAGGACCCACCGTGAACGCCGAGGGCAACCTCGACAACGCCGACACCGTCCCGTGGTGGTTCGTCGAAGCGCTCGCGCGCGCGAGCGTCGACGGGGCGTCCGCGCAGCCTACCGTCGACCTCCGAGCCCGCGCGCCATGATCGCGCGGACGCGCGCGAGCGCGTCTTCGGGCATGTCCTTCACGGGGTGCCCGTGCATCCAGCGCGTGACCTGCGCGTCGAGCCCGGGCTGCGAGTCCTCTTCGGAGAAGTCCCAGAGGCCGGTCATCGAGTTCTCGCCCGACGTGCCCTTCGGTCCGCACGAGATCGGGTACGTGTGCGGCGCGTACGCATACGGCGTGTAGTCGGGCGTCGAGGTGAACGCGTCGAACGGAATCGCCGCGTTCGCGACGATCGCGTTCGGGTACGGCTTGCCGACCACGTTCGCGATGATCTTGTGCATCGACGCGACGTCGATGTGCGTGTGCGAGACGTACCCGTGCTTCACGAACGGCGAGATCATCACGAACGGCGTGCGGTGGTTGTCCACGTGCTCGCCGCCCTGCGACGGGTCGTCCTCGGTGATCATGACGAGCGAGGTCGCCCAGAGCGGGCTGTGCGAGAGGCCGTCGATGAACATGCCGGTCGCCTCGTCGTTGATCGCGCAGAACGTCTCGGGCGTCGGGTTCGTCTGCGACACGCCGAACGTGTGATCGTTCGGCAGCGTCAGGTACGTCACGTTCCCGAGGTTGCAGAAGCCGCGGATGCGCCCGACGACGTAGCAGGCCTTCTCGTCGTCGTCGTAGCCGATGTTCTGGAACGGGCCGCCCGGGTAGCGCGCGTCGATGGGGTCGTGGTCGGTCGGGATGTTGGTCGGAGTTCCGACGATCTCGCCGAGCAGATCGTACGCGACGCCGTTGTCGCCGAGCCAGTCGAAGAGCGACCCCTCCACCGGCCGGCTCACGTCGAACAGCCCGCCGCCCGGCACCGGTCGAGCGCTCGTGCGCGAGCCCGACTCGATCCACGTGCGCTCGTCGAAATCGTTCGCGCGGCCGAACGTCGTCCACACGTGGCCCTGCGTCGAGTAGATCGCGTCGGTGTAGTAGTTGTCGCTGAACGCGAACGTGCGCGCGAGCTGGCGGAGGTTGTGCCAGATGACGTCCATCTCGCCCGGCTCCGACGCCTTGAACGCGTAGGTCGGCTCGCCGTTCGCGTTCGGAAAATCGCCGAAGAGCGCGTCGTAGCCTTTGTTCTCGCGCACCACGACGAAGACGTGCTGGATGCGCGTCGACGGCCCGCTCACGTCGTCGGCGGGGACCGGAAAGTCGTTCGCGCCGTTCGGGCACGTCACGGTCGGCTCGCCCGCGCGCCCGCCCGCGTCGGCGAACGTCGCGACGTCGGCGTCACCCGTCGTGAGGTCGGCGGCTTGCGGCAAGGGAATGCTCTCGATCGACCCGTGCATTCGATCGCCGATGTCGGCGTTGCCGATGTCGAAGTAGAGCGGGCGCGGCCCTTCACCCTCGCCGCGCAAGTTCGTGACGACCACCGTGCCGTCCGCCTCGGTCGCGATCGCCGAAGGCCAATACGCGACCGGCAGCCTCCCGGCGAACGTGAGGTTCGGCGGCGTCGCCGAGTCGACGTCGTACGCGGCGATCGCGTTCATGCCGGCGAGCGTCGAGTAGAGCCGGTGGTTCGTCGCGTCGTACGCGAGCGCCGACGGCTCTTGGCCGTAGAGCGTCATGCGCGAGTCGGTCGGCACGTTCGTCGTCGTGCCCGCGACGCGATCGACGACGGTGACCGAGTCGCCGAGATCGTTGCCGACGACGAAGTAGCGCGCGTCGAGGAAGGCGATCGACTGCGGATCCTTCTGCGTGGCGAACGACTGCGAAACCTTCGGCGCCGTCTCGTCGGTCACGTCCACTTCGTCGACCGTGTAGTCCTGCCAGAGCGAGACGTAGACGTGGCCCCCGGTCGCGTCGTTCGGGTCGAACCACACGCCGAACGCCTCGTACTTGCCGAGGTCGAGCGTTCCGGTGAGCTGCTTCGTCGCGAGGTCGTAGACGAGGAGGTCGGTCGTGTTGAC
>Ga0335085_10005380_pt1 | contig 20566 bp, 16 predicted proteins | sample Lox_Sample_45_FD_206712 | JGI IMG/M metagenome (GOLD analysis project Ga0335085, IMG submission 206712) | Soil microbial communities from Loxahatchee National Wildlife Refuge, Florida, United States - Lox_Sample_4.5 | ecosystem: Environmental > Terrestrial > Soil > Wetlands | place: USA...
TTGCATCAAACCCGCTTTCCGGCAAACCGTCCGCCGTCATTTTAACCCTCTCACCGCATCATTGAAATGGGTGGAGTTCACCAGTAGTGGCGTTATTCGTGCTGAAATCGAGGTCCTTCAATTCCTCATTCGCGGCCTTGAGACGCGCGGCTTCCTCCGCGCGAATCTCCGCCTCGGCGCGCCGCACGCCGGGCATGTTGCGCCGTTCCGCCGTCGCCACGGTCGCCGCCGCTTCCGGCGTCGGCAGCACGGTCGGACGGATCAACACAATCAGTTCCACCCGGTCCTCCGAATCGGCGGTGCTGCGGAACAGATTTCCGATCAGCGGAATGTCCTTCAGATAAGGCACGCCGGACTTCGTCTTCGTCTGGGTCGTGCTGATCATGCCACCGAGGATGATGGTATCACGGTCCTTCACCGCCACGGTCGCCGAAGCCTGCCGCTGGTTAATCGTCGGAACCGAAGTGCCGTTGATGTCCACCGCGGTGCTGGCCGGGCCGGGTTCGCTGGCTTCCTGGTAAATATCCATAACCACCAGGCCGTCAGGATTGATCAGCGGTTTCACCTTGAGCGTGATGCCGATCTGCTGCTGTTGATAGCTGTTATAGACACCCGTGCCGCCGAAAGCGCCCGCCGTCGTGCTGTCGACGTAGGGAATCGTTTCACCGACGAACAAATCCGCCTCAACACCATGCGAGGTCTGGATGCGCGGACGCGAAAGCACGTGCACGCGGCTGTTGTTTTCCGCCGCCTGCACCGCGACGTCGTAATTGCCGTTAAAATTCGCCCAATAGCTGAACATGTTTCCCGGCAGCGTGCTGGTGAAGTTGCCCGGGAAACCGTTGGAGTTGCCGCCGCTGGCGCCCGTGGGGAACGGGAAAAATTGCTGGCCGTTGTTGAAGCCGCCGGCCGTCGCGGGATTGGCTCCCGACGGACTCTTCGAAGCGGAAACACCAATCGTCCGCGAATTATCCAGCGTCACTTCCATGATGATGGCCTCGATCAACACCTGCGGCAGGACCACGTCGAGTTGCTTGACCATTTTTTTGATCGTGATCATGTCGTCATGGCTGGCAAAAACGAGCAGCGCGTTCATGCGCTCGTCGGCGATGATTTTGGTCTGGCCAAGAATCTGAATCTCTCCCCCTTTGCCGCTGCTGGCGCGATCGATCAGGCTGCGCACGCGGTCGGTGAAGCTGTTGCCACCGCCCGCGGCCGACCCAAACCCTCCCGCGGGCGAAACATTGCCCTGCGGCGTCGCTTGATTATTGTAACCATTGTTAAAGCCGCCGCCCAGACCTCCGCCCAGACCTCCGCCGATGCCGCGCGCGCTTCCGGGGCCCGTCGTGCGGCTCGTGCCGAGGCTGCCAACGCGGCCGGTCGTCCCGCCGAAAGTCGTCCCGCCGCCCCCGCCGCTGATGCTGTTCAGCGCGTTCGCGATGTCCGAGGCCAGCGCGTATTTGATCGGGATGACTTCCGATTCAATTTCCGTCGGCACCGCCGTGTCGAGGCGGTTGATGACATCGAGCATCACGCGCACATTTTCCGCCGTGTCGCGCAACACAATCATGCCGCTGCCTTCAATGGGCAAAATCGCCGCCGGAGTTTTGGTGAATTGCTGCAGGATCGGCACCATGTCGCTCGGCTTGGTGTATTTCAATTGGATCACGCGCGTGTCGAAAGGACCGAACTGCGGCAGCATCGAGGCGTTCATGTCGTCAATATTCATGCCCGCCCCGTTCACATCCGCGACCGGCACGACTTTGATGAATTTCTCGCCGATCGGCACCATCGCGATGTTATTCATCGCCAGCACCGCATCCATGGCCTGCACCAACTCCGTCTTGGTCAACGGATTTTGTTGAACGAGCGTGACGGTGGTCTGCGCGTTGATGTTCGGCGAGCGCAACAATGTCCGATGCACGAAGTCGGCATACGTCTGCAGCACCAGGTCAATCGGCGCCGCATGGAAATTCACGGAAAGTTCCGGCAACAACGGTTCCTCGGTCGCGCTGTTCGTTGCGGCAGTCAGCGGAGCCCCCGCCGCAGGCGGCGGCGTGGCGGGAACGGCAGGCTGCGCCGGATGGCCAAAGGGCGAAGGTGTCGCCGCCGCAGCCGCATTGGTATGCGCTACCGCGGGAACGGCCGATTGAGCCGCCGGAGCCACTGCCTCCGTCACCCGGTTCGAGGCGCCCTTGGGCGCCACGGGAGCGGCGGCTGTTTCCTTGACGGGCGCAACCGGGACCGGAGACGCAGCGCTCCTCTGAGCCGGGGCGGCGGTTGTCGGCTCGTTGTTCAAGTCGACTGGCGCGAATTTCGCCTGCGGCGCCGGCGGTGGCTTGGGCTGCGAACACGAGACCAGGCAAAGCACCAGGAGAAGGGAAACGATCGTTTTCATTTTTTATTCGGCGTTAAATTTTTGTTGGGTGCGGGCGCGGCGCCGGACGAAGCCGGAAACGGTCGTCTCACCGGCGGAAAACCAGGCTGATTCGAAGCCGGCGATTTTGGCATCACGCCGGGCGGAACCGAGCCCGGCGGTTTGGCCGGCGCAGCAGTCGTTTTCGGCGCGGTGGCCGGAGTGCGAGCCCCGGCGGGCGCTCCCGTCGGTTTCTTCTGATAACTCGCCACCAGCGTGACACGCGTGGTGAGTTGCTGATGCATCTGGTCCGGTTGGATGGAAAGCGCTTTGACCCGGATGAGAGAATCGCCCGCGCCGAGATTGTAAAGGAAATCAACCAGTTGCTTTTCTCCCGATTGCAACGTCATGTTTTCATTCTGCTCGACGAAGAACGGGTTTTCCGGACCGGTAGCCTGCCGTTGCGGATTCATGCTCACCGTGATGACCCCGCTTCGGGAAGCTTGATTTTGGACCAATCGCACAAACTGCACCGCTTGTTCCGAGCCGGGAACCACGGCGCCTTGCTTCTCGTATTTCTCAATCTCCCTCTGCAGGGTGGGAATCTTGTTCGTGCCGCCCTGGAACAGCGCGAGATGGTCCGCGGCGGCCTTCATCCGGGCTTTCGTCTCCGACCAATCGGCGAAATGCGGCCACACCCACACGAGATTGATGACCAGGAAAAAGAGCACCGCCACGCCGACCACAAATCGGCGTTCCGTTGGATTCAAGCGCGCAAGAAATTCTTTCATCACTTCTCCGTTCGTTTGAGATCGAGTTCAAAGCTCCAGTTGATGGTCGCCGCGCCGGGGTTCAGGACCGTGCGCGGCACATCGGTTGTCGTCGTGTCAAACAACGGCTGGCCGTTCTTTTTCCATTTGCGCAGGGCGTCCCAAAAATCCGTGACCGTCGTCACCTGGTCGGCGGCGGCCGTGCCGCGGAGGCTGAGCGATTTGCCGTCATTGAAATTGAGCGTCTCCAGCGTGAGGCCGGTGGGCATCGTTTCCGCCACGGCCTTCCAGCAATCCAACGCTGCGAATTTCAACTCATCACGCTCCTTCAACTTCCCCAGCATCTCCGTCATCTGGATCGAATTGGTGTAGGTGTTGCTGATTTCATTCGCCTGCGTCTCCACCCGGCTCGTCAACTGGCTGAACACCGTGAGCGCCACAAAATAAATCGCCAGTCCCACGGCATAAATCCCCAGCGCCGCCAGCAGGCCGCGCCCCCACAACCGGTCGACAAATTGCTGCTGATAACGCGCGGCATATTCCGCCGGCAACAAATTGTTCGCCGGGTCTGAATTCGCGGCGCGCCGGGCCGTCATGGCGGCCAGTTGTTGCGCGGGCACCGGCGCAATGATTTCCACCGGCTGGTCCAGCGCCTCGCGCAAGGCGCTTTGCCATGCGTCCCCCGCCTCGCCCACCAAATGCCAGCGCGGCTGCGCAGTGAGCCATCCTTCCAATTCGCCGGCCCAGGTCATTTGCGTCAATTGATCCTTCAAACTCGCGACGCGGTTCGGACCGCTTTCGAGCGTCAGCAAATCGAGATTATGCAGCACCCCGCCATACCACCACGCGACCAGCGCAGTGCTGTTTGCCCCCTGCCCTTCGGGATACACCCACGCGCCGTCGCCCGTGATGTGCGTCGCCTGCAACTGATCCAGCATCGGCAATTCCAGCCGGTCGGCCATGTAACCCTGCCCTTCCAGTTTGCCAAGATATTCCTCCACCACGTCGCGAGACACGATGATCACGATGACCGTCTGAAGACTTTCCGCGGTCGCGCCGGCGGACATTTGCGGCAGAATGTGCATCGTCCACAACGCCTGCGTCACGGGGATGGGCGACAGTTTTTCCAGCTGCAACTCCGCCATCGAGCGTGTTTCCTCCGGGCTGCTCATGGGGAATTGCGCCACGCGGAGAAAAACATTTTCCGGCGGCAGCCACGCCACGTTCAGCTTGCGCTTGAAAATCGCGCCCCAGCTTTTGGCGACCAGATTTGCCGGCAGCTGTTCGCCGTTGCGCGCGGTGTGCTCGCGGCTGAGATTGAACGGCTCGCCCCGGGCATCAAATTGCCACACACGCCGTGCGTCGGCGCCCGCGTCCAGAACGTTGCAAAAATGCCAGCTCGCCATTTTAAAGAGTGGTAGGAGCCGATGTGAGGAGGCTCTGAATTGGTTTGGTGGGGACAGCGCGCCGCGCCGCCCGCGCCGCGTTCAGCGGCGCAACAGTTCTTGTCAGGACGCTCGAAAAATCCAGTTTCATTATTTGCGGGCTGCCGGCTTTTTTTCTTCCACAATGGAATCGAGATGCTCTTCGATTTGCGTCACGCGCAGCACTTCCTCGATGGTCGTGATGCCGCCCTTCACTTTGTTCCAGCCGTCCGTGCGCAGCGTGCGCATGCCCTGGTCCATCGCCTTTTGCGCAATGGTCGTGGAGGAAGACCGGTTCAGAATCAGCGGCCGCAAACCTTCATTCAGCACCAGCAATTCATAAATCGCCAATCGGCCCTGGTAACCCAGCTGCCGGCACTCTTCACAACCCGCGCCGCGCATGAAACGCGTCGTGGCAATTTCCTCTTCCGGGAAACCGATTTTGAGCAGGTAATCGCGCTCAACCTTCTGCTCGCTCTTGCAATGCGGACAAATCGTGCGCACCAGACGTTGCGCCATGATCGCTTCCACCGAGGACGCCACCAGGAAGGGCTCGATGCCCATGTCGATCAAGCGCGTGAACGCGCTCGGCGCGTCGTTCGTGTGCAGCGTCGAGAAAACCAGGTGACCCGTCAGGGACGCGCGAATCGCGATTTCCGCCGTTTCCAAATCGCGAATTTCACCGACCATGATTACGTTCGGGTCCTGACGCAGAATATGGCGCAACCCCATCGCGAACGTCAGCCCGATTTCCGGCCGCACCGCGATCTGGTTGATGCCCCGCAATTCATATTCCACCGGCTCCTCGACCGTGATGATGCGTTTCTGAATCGAGTTGATGGAACTCAACATCGCGTAAAGCGAAGTGGATTTGCCCGAACCCGTCGGACCCGTCACCAGCAAAATGCCGTGCGGCTTCACGATGATTTCGCGAATCGCCTTTTCGTCCTCCGGTGAAAAACCAAGTTTATCCAGGCTCAGGAAAATCTTCCCGCGCGAAAGCAGGCGCAGCGAGACGCTTTCGCCGTAAACCGTCGGCACCGTGGAAACGCGAATATCAATTTCCTCGCCCTTGATGCGCACGTTGATGCGCCCGTCCTGCGGCAGGCGTTTTTCCGAAATGTTCATCCCGCTCATGACCTTGATGCGCGAAATGATCGCCGCCTGGAACCGCTTCAACTGCGGAGGCATCGGCGTCTGGTGCAAAATGCCGTCAATGCGGTAGCGGATGCGCAACTCGTCCTCCTGCGGTTCCAGATGAATATCCGTCGCGCGATCCTTGAAAGCTTCCCAGATCACCTGGTTCACAAACTTGATGACGCTCGCCTCCTGGTCGCCTTCGGTAATTTCCTTGTCGCCGATGAGCAACTCGATCGGCTCCTCTTCCTCGCCGCCCATTTCCTCCAGCGTTTCCGCCCCGACGCCATAATATTTTTTCAGCGCCTTCTCAATTTCCGCTTTCGGCGCGAGCGCGAACTGCACCGGCCCGCGCGCATCAAACCGCACCGCATTCAGCATCGCCGTATCGAACGGATTGCTCACGGCAATCTGCACCGCGCCATCGATCACGTTCGTGGGCATCACCGAATGCTGGAACGCGACCTTCGTGGAGATTTTATTGCGGGCCGGCGGCGGGACTTCGACTTTGGCCATTTCCAGGAAAGGCCAATTGAGCGCCTGCGCGAGTCTTTGGAGGAACACGTCCTCGGCAAAACCGCGCTCACGGCAGATGAAAGCGAGCAACGATTCCTGCGAACCGTTATCGGCGGCGACACGCCAGGCCTTGCCGAGCTCCATGAACTGGTCCGGAGTCACCAGGCCCATCTGATTAAAAAAGTCTTTTAACGATACGAATGCCATTCAGATACGATATCAAATCGTTCACGTAATAACACACCAGATTAGGAAAAGTTGCGCGCTCTGGTCAAAATTATTCAGGACCAAGTGGATATCCGCGAACAGCATCTGGGAAATATGCCCCCCGACAAGGAAATTCGGGTCCCGCCGCGCACGTAGCGCAGGCAGCCTCCTGTGTCGCGGATTGGAAATCCGCAGAGCGTGAATCCGCTCCGAAACGCCGGCGGAGACCGGGCATCGCCGAATGCCATTTGGCGACACAATTAAGTGTCACTCTGCACCACATGGGGGAAACGTCCAGAGACACTTGCGACATAACCCGGCTGAAATGGCAAAATAGCTTGAACAATCCGCCCTCGATGATACAACACCCTCAAGAGGAGATGGAAAGGTCGAAATGAGAAAGGCGGGCCAAAGTCGAAAGTCAAAGCGCACCGGGCAGCATAATAACCTTCAAAGCCGCGCAATCCCTGCCAGCCCCGCAAAAACGCCCAAAATCGCTGTGCGCAGTCGTGGCAAATCGCGGCCAATCGTGGCCGTTCGTGCCTGGCCGTGGGCGGTCGCAGGCAAGGGGTGCCGATTCTTCGCCACGCCCCGACCCGGAGATCGGCGCCCCCAACGCCGCTCCATTTTGGAAGCGGGTCCGGAGACACCACATCTGGAGCAGCGCTGATTCTCCCGCTTGTCATCCCGCCCTTTTCAGACAAAACTATTCGTCCGATGAAAACAAAATCGTCCGCTAAATCACGAAACGGGAAACACGCAACACCGGATTCGCTCCGCCCATATTCCAGCGTCCTGCTCGACGGCCCCGAACGCGCCGCCGCGCGCGCCATGCTTTACCCGGTCGGTTTCAAGACGGAAGATTTTTCCAAGCCGCTCATCGGCATCGCGTCCACCTGGAGCCAGGTCACGCCCTGCAACATGCACATCGACAAACTCGCGCTCGAAGCCGAGAAAGGCGCGAACGAAGGCGGCGGCAAAGCCATCATTTTCAATACCATCACCGTCTCCGACGGCATCTCGATGGGCAGCGAAGGAATGAAATACTCCCTCGTCTCGCGCGAAGTCATCGCCGACTCCATCGAAACCGTCGTGGGCGCCGCCGGCATGGACGGCTACGTCGCCATCGGCGGCTGCGATAAAAACATGCCCGGCTCGCTCATGGCCATCGCGCGCATGAATCGCCCGGCCGTGTTCGTTTACGGCGGCACCATTCTCCCCGGCTGCATCACCGGCGACACGCGCAAACTCGACGTCGTTTCTGTTTTCGAAGCCATCGGCGCGCACGCCAACCACAAAATTTCCGACAAGGAATTTCAAGCCGTCGAACAATGCGCCATTCCTGGCGCCGGCTCGTGCGGCGGCATGTACACCGCCAACACCATGGCCAGCGCCATCGAAGCGCTCGGCATGAGCCTGCCCAACAGCTCCGCGCAAAACGCCATTTCGCCCGCCAAGATGGACGACTCCCGCCGCGCCGGCGCATGCGTCGTTGACATGCTCCGCAAAGGCATCAAGCCGCTCGACATTCTCACCAAAAAAGCCTTTGAGAATGCCATCACTGTCGTCATCGCGCTCGGCGGCTCCACCAACGCCGTACTGCACCTCCTCGCCATCGCGCACGCCGCAAAAGTGAAATTATCCATCGACGATTTCACGCGCATCGGCAAACGCGTGCCCGTGCTCGCCGACCTCAAGCCCAGCGGCAAACATCTCATGTCCGAACTCGTCGCCATCGGCGGCATCCGTCCCCTCATGCGGATGCTGCTCGACCACGGCCTGCTCCACGGCGATGCGCTCACCGTCACCGGCCATACCATGGCCGAGACACTCGAAAACGTGAAACCATACCCGCCCGGCCAGACCATCATTCAGCCGTTCGACAAGCCGATCAAAAAGGACAGCCACCTCGTCATCCTGCGCGGCAACCTCGCGCCCGAAGGCGCCGTCGCAAAAATTTCCGGCAAGGAAGGCCTGCGCTTCAGCGGCAAAGCCATCGTGTTCGAAGGTGAGGAAAAAGCCCTCGCCGCCATCCTTGATGGCACCGTCAAAGCCGGCCACGTCATCGTGATCCGCAGCGAAGGTCCGAAAGGCGGACCCGGCATGCGCGAAATGCTTTCACCCACCAGCGCCATCATGGGCAAAGGTCTCGGCAAGGAAGTCGCGCTCATCACCGACGGCCGCTTCAGCGGCGGCAGCCACGGCTTCGTCGTCGGCCACGTCACGCCCGAGGCCTATCTCGGCGGCCCAATCGCACTCGTGAAAAACGGCGACCTCATCACCATCGACGCCGAAAAACGCGAGCTGACTCTGGGCATCTCCGCCACCGAAATGAAGAAGCGTCAAAAAGCGTGGGAAAAACCCGCCCCGCGCTACACTCGCGGTGTGCTGGCGAAATATGCCGCGCACGTGACGACGGCTTCTCTTGGCGCAGTGACGGATTCCGAACTGGAATTGTGAAACGAGGACTAAGTCCTTTGCATTGTTCGTTTTTGCTGGCGTGTCCGTTGCTGGCGCTCGTCGCGTTCGGTTGTCGCTCTACTGCGCCCGCATCGGGCTCTCCCGCCGAACTGTTGGCCGCTCGTACCAATTATCCCGCCCATTGGTGGACGCCCGTCCCCACCAACGGCGCACCCACGTGGGAAATTCTCCCGCAAGCCGCCGGCCCCGGCGAAGTCATTCTCTCCAAACGCAACGAACTCGGCCTCCTCTCCAACTTCGCTCCCACGCCGTTCACGTTTCACGGCAAGCGTTACGCAAGCCTCGAAGGCTTTTGGCAAATGATGAAATATCCCGAAGGCCCGGGCGACCCACGCGCCACCTTCCCCGGCATTCAGTGGGCTTACACACGCGAGCAGGTCGCGCAACTCACTTCTTTCGATGCCAAACACGCCGGCGACCTCGGCGAAAAAAACATGCAGGCCATGGGAATCTCGTGGGTCACGTTTGAAGGCAAGCGCATGGAATACAAACCCGCCGTGCCCAGCGAACATTATCGCCTCATCGTCGAAGCCACGCGCGAAAAAGTCCGCCAAAATCCCGAAGTAAAAAAAGTCCTGCTCTCCACCGGCGATTTAATTTTGAAGCCCGACCATCATCAGGAACACGACTCTCCCGCCGCCTGGCATTATTTCGACATCCTCATGCAAATTCGCACCGACCTTCGCAACGGCCAACTGTAACGGCGGTCTTTGACCGCCGCACTCCCTTTCCCAAAAGTTGCGGACGGAGCCACTCGCAGTATCTTCCCCTCCATGATCCCTCAACGCGTCCTCGGAAAAAACGGTCCCGAAGTCAGCGCCATCGGCTACGGCGCCATGGTCCTCGAAGGTTACTACGGCGCAACCGACGAATCCGCCGCCGTCGACACGCTCAGCCACGCGCTTGATATCGGCGTCAATTTCATCGACACCGCCGACGCCTACGGCAACGGTCACAATGAAATCCTCATCGCCCGCGCGTTAAAAGGCCGTCGCAACGAATGCTTTATCGCGACCAAATTCGGAATCGTTTTCGAGCCGAACCAGGCCGGAACAGAATTTCAGACCGGCTGGGGATTTTCTCTGCGCATCAACGGCACACCCGCCTACGTTCGACGCTCGTTCGACGCCAGCCTGAAGCGTCTCGGCATCGACACCATCGACTTGTGGTATCTCCATTATCCCGACCCCGCCACGCCCATCGAGGAAACCGTCGCCGCGATGGCCGAAAGTGTCCGCGCCGGCAAAGTGCGCCATCTCGGTTTGAGCAACGTGACGCCGGAACAAGTCCGTCGCGCCCATGCCGTGCATCCCATCGCCGCCATCCAGTATGAATATTCCCTCTGGCGGCGCGAACCGGAACAAACACTCCTGCCCGTCCTGCGCGAACTCGGCATTGCGCTCGTGCCGTGGTCCCCGCTCGGCAGCGGTTTCCTCACCGGCACCGTAAACCAACTTGCCAGCGACGATTTCCGCAACAACAACCCGAAATACTCCGGCGAAAATTTGAAGGCCAACACCGACCGTTTCGCTCCTCTGATGCAACTCGCCACGCAACTGAACATCACGCCCGCCCAACTCGCGCTTGCCTGGCTGCTGCATCAGGGCAACGACATCGTTCCAATCCCCGGTTCGCGGAAAAAGGAACGAGTCTCGGAAAATGCCGCCGCCGCGAACGTCCGGTTAAGCCCGCAGGCGTTGAAACAAATCAACGACCTCGCGCCCGTCGGCGCCGTTCAAGGCGAAAATCTGGTGAGATAACTCCCCTGTGTTCGTCAGGATTGCGGAGGCCCGATGCTGACCGCCACATTCTTGGCCCAGTTTTTGTGCCAATTGTAGCTCCAAAGATGCGGCAGAGTGGTGAACTCCACGTGGCCGTCGGCCAGGCCGATGACAACTCCCCCCTGCGACGGCAGTTGATTTGCCGAGTTGATCAGCTTCGGACCCTGCGCGGTCTTCCCGCCATGGCGAAGAATCGTGAAGCGACCCATTTCATTGGCGTGCGCTGAATAGCTGCCCGTCCAAAGGTTCTGCGCCGGGCCGTCATTTTCCGCGGGCCATGCGTCAACCCACGGTCCCTCCACAAAAACCGGTGAGTTCGCCGGGTTTTCCATATTGGTTGGCTTCAAATAAAACCAGGCAGGATCCCCAACGCCATGCGCTTGCTCGATGCCGCTGCCATCTCCTGAACCGCCCGCGCCATTGCCGCTCGTGTACAACCAACCGTTGTACTGGTAGCTGCAAAGAATGAACGGAATTGGCGCCGTGCCATTCAACGCGCGCGAATAAGCGTAATTGGCCGCCCCGTTCTGCCCGCCGGCCCCCATGGCCGCCGGTATTGCCGAGCCAATCATGGCCGCTGGCGGCGCCGTCGATGCCACCGGACACGTCAGCAGGTTCGTGGATTTGGCAAAATAATCCATCATGCTCCCCATCCATTCGCCCTCGCTCCCAAACGTGGAGCCCGCAACAGATGGCTGGACGAACGTGCCGTAATCGCCGGAGTACATGACATTGGCCAGCGTCAATTGCTTCAGGCCGTTGATGCATACAGTCTCCTGTGCACGGGATTTGGCGCGCGAAAGCGCTGGCAAGAGCATCGCCGCCAGGATGGCTATGATCGCGATGACCACGAGCAATTCAATTAGGGTGAAAGCCGTGGACTTTCCGTAGGGGTGTTTTTGCAGTTTCATATCATATTCAGTTGCTACTTAATTCCGCTCCCGGAAACTCGGAAACAGAACCATCAGGGCTGGTCTCGTTACGGAGGGACTGAAAGGGGTCAGCAACTTCGATAAATGCCGAGAACCACTCAACAAACATTATAACAATATTAATTCACGTCAAGTCATCCGCGTTAAAACAATATTAATACCAAAAATAATACGGCCCGCGGCCATCGCTGCAATGAAACCACGGATGCAGCGAACGATACCCCCGCCATTCTGCATGGGCGTCTTCAAACGCAACGTTCCCGCCCCGCGGCAACCCTTTGCGCATGTGCGCTGAATGAGAATGACCGTTCGGGTCCATGCCCGCGCCGACCATTCCCGAATTAGGCATGCCGTTGAAATCATAGGGCCCGTTCGGCGGCGCACCGACCGCTTCCGTCGCGTCTGCCGCAACCTCCGTCGTCGAAGTGGAAAGCCCCGGCGTCGGTATGCTCATCTTTTTTGCGAATCTCCTCTGAATCTCCCCGGATGAGCCCATCGCCGTCGGATCCACCAGCATCTCCTGGCCCAATCCATGGAACAAATCCGGATCCCAATCCGGCCGCCAGCCCAGATAGGCATAACCGATGATTGGCCGCGAATGCGCCGGTGGCCAAAGGGCATCGTTCTCCGCAACCACATCCGCGAGATTTCCAGGATCGTAAATAATTTTTCGCGTCGTGATCCCGGGAACGTTGGTTTCCGCGACGCCCCGGCACAATACATTGGCAACTTGAATCGGCGTATCCCACGCCCAGCCGCCCGCGCCGGTAAACGCCGGCAGGAAATCATTGTTGTCGATGGAATACATCTGCAGATGAATGCCGACTTGGCGAAGATTATTCAGGCAACTCGTCTGATAAGCCTTCTGCTTGGCGTTATCCAATGTCGGAAGGAGAATCGCCGCGAGAATCGCGATAATCGCGATCACCACAAGCAATTCAATCAACGTGAACCCGCCAGCCTCGGTTTCCAGTTTTCTGCGAATCCTCATGGTTGAGTGCGAATATTTTCGTAGTCAACGAACCGCGGAAGAACTGCTGGCCCGTAACGGCAGGCATACCTTCGCATCAATTAAATCCGCAAAATGACCCGGAAACGGATCCACTCCCGGAGGCGTGTTCTTCGGTGCAATCGCCCGGATTTCCAGCACCGCAAAATCGGCATCCGGCGGCACCGTCGTCGCCACGTCCACGCGTTCCCAGGTTCCCGGATCGTTGTCCGCGACCAGTTCCTGTTCCGCCGTCGCCAGCGCCGTCCGGCTTCGCGCCGCCCACTGCGCCGCCGCTTCCGACGCCGCGCCGCGAAACGCCGCGATGGTCAATTTAAATTTGCTCGCGCTCCGTGCATCGCCATGAACCCGGTTGAACTGCACCCAGGCCTTCAAATCCGTCACGCCGCTGCGGCTCATGAAATCCTTGGCCGGCCGCAAATCAATAATCTGCCACACTACCGAATCCACGGCGCCGCCGCCCTGCCGCGGCGGCGACAGGAAACGCAGCATCCCCCGCCCCTCCGCAGGCCTCACTCCCTCCACCGTCCCCGTCAAACCAAACGCCGGCCCACTCCAATATCCAAAGTCCTCCGGAAAACCGCCAATCGCCGTATGTCCCGGCGAATCAAAACCACAGTTCGCCGGGCGAATCAAAACGCTGTGGCTCGGTTGCGGAAAGGAACTCTCCGGTGCAGCCGCCGTCGTCACGCCGCCTCGGTTGTCCAGCACCATCGCCATGTTGCGTGTCAGGTCCCACTCATTGTCCGGCTTTTTCACGTCCCGGCCCTCGGCCACGTGCACCTTGCCCTCGAAGACATCCACTTCACTGTCGCTCTGCCCCTTCGTGTCGATTCCAAAACGCGTGCCCAGGTCCACCACCGTCACATTCGGCGTCCGAACCGTGAAACCAATGGCCTGATGCGGAACCTCCGTCGATAATTTTCCCTCGTTCAATTCGATTCGATTCGGACTCGTCATTTTAAATACCGCCGGTCCCTCCACCGCCGCTTTTGCTCCCGAACCAAACGAAAGTTCCACCACCCCGGATTCCAGCCGCAACGCCTCGGGCGGAAGAAAATCGCCCGGCTTCAACTGGCTGCTCCTGCCGCCCGCCCATCGCGCATTGACGGCATCGGAAATTCTGCAGCCCGACGGCTGCTGAACCATCACCTGAATGTGATTGCCTGAAGGAAAAAACGTCCACACCACCGCCCCCGCAAAGAAAACAAGCGCCGCCACCACGGCCACCCCAGCCACCCGCAGGCTCGGCTGCATTGCAAAAACTTCTCCCAATCGTCGCCACCAACGGACACGCCCCGCTTCCGCCCGCCCTTCCTCCCACGCCTTCTCGGCGGACAACTGCATCATCGCCTTCTTCAACGCCAGCGAACGCAGCCGGCCAAATTCGCTGCGGATGATGCCGATGCACGCCAGTTCCCATCCATCCGGCGCTTTGGGTTGCTCCGGCTTGTCAGGCGTTGGCCCTGGAGTGAGTTCCGACATGAATCAGTAGGAATCCTTCACCAGCTTGGAGCGGACGCAATCACGCAGCGCATGCCGCGCGCGCTCCAGCCGTTTCAGCACCGCGTTCAGGTTCAGGGTAAGATTTTCCGCAATCTGCCACGCCTTGCGGCCTTCAAAATAATGCAGCCGGCAAACCGTCTGGAGCGCCTCCGGCAGCCGCTGGTAGCACTCCTCCACCAGGTGAAACCGCTCCTCCCACGTCTCCGTCGGACGCTGCTCCTCGAAATGCCGATAAGCCTCATCCAACTGTTGCAAAACCATCGGCTCAACCGGGAATTCCCGGTCGCGCCGCCGCAATGCCGACAAGGCCTCCAGCCTCGCAATGCCCCGCAGCCACGCCGGAAACGCCTCCGGATCCCTCAACGTTCCGATCTTCCGGTAAGCTATTAAAAACGATTGCTGCGCCACATCCTCGGCCAGCTTGTGGTCCGAAACTAATGAAAGAATATAAGCCAGCAGCATCGCCTCATGCTGCTTGGCCAACACCTCGAAAATATGCAGAGAATCCGGGTCCTGACTCACAAAAAATAGACTATATCCATTAAGCGTCGCAAAAAAACACTTTATGACGCCTTTCGTGCAAATTTTTCATCGCTCTGTGCAGAAAAACTGCTTGTCGCCACCGCGACCCTTCGGCTTAACTCGACTTTCCATGAAATTGACTCGTCACCTCTGCCAAATCATTTATCTCGCGGCCTCCCTTGCCGTCCCCACCGGCACCGCCCTCGCCGCCGATAGTTTGCCAAAACTGGATCTCAAACCCGCTTATCCCAATCTGAAATTCTCCCTTCCGCTCCAGATGGTCGAAGCACCCGATGGCACCCATCGCAAATTTGTCGTCGAACAGGACGGCCGCATTTGGATTCTGCCCGCCGACCGCAACAGCTCCGAACCCAAATTGTTCCTCGACATTTCCGACCGCCAGCCGCACGTGAATTTGGAGGAAGGCCTCCTGTCCCTCGCCTTCCATCCCCAATTCAAAACCAACGGAAAATTCTACATCTTTTATTCGCACCCCACCCCGCCCAAGCACAACATCCTCGCCGAATGGCAGGTTTCCAAAACCGATCCCGACAAAGCAGACCCCGCCACCGAACGCATCCTCTTGACCGTGCACAAGGAACCTAGAAATTGGAACCACAACGGCAGCACCCTCCTCTTCGGCCCCGACGGCTACCTCTACTTCGGCCTCGGCGATGGCGGCGCCGGTTACGACCCGAAAGACGCCGCCCAAAAACTCAATAACCTTTACGGAAAGATGTGCCGCATCGATGTCAACACCAGAACCGCCGGACTCGAATACGGCATTCCCAAAGACAACCCCTTCGTCGACCTCAGCAAGCAAAACGAACTCAAAGCCGATCCCCTTGACCAAACCGCCAACGTCACCCGCCAGGAAATCTGGGCCTACGGCCTGCGCAATCCCTGGCGCATGAGCTTCGACCGCGAAACCGGCGAACTGTGGGTCGGCGACGTCGGCCAGGACAAATGGGAGGAAGTCGACATCATCACCAAAGGCGGCAACTACGGCTGGAGCGCCCGTGAAGGCTTCCACCCGCTCATCCAGAAACATGGCGCGCCCAACCACGAAATCCGCGGCACCCCGCCCATCGATCCCATCATTGAATACGGCCACAAACAGTCCATGATGCCCGACTCGAAATTCCCCAATCACGGCATTGGCGTCAGCATCACCGGCGGTTACGTCTATCGCGGCAAAAAATTTCCCGACCTCCGCGGCGTCTACGTCTATGGCGATTACCAGATGGGCACCATCTGGGGCTTGCGCTATGCCAATGGCAAGCTCACCGCCGACGACGTCCTCGTCCCCGGCTCGCCCCAGCGCACCATCCCCAGCTTCGCCGAAGACAGCGACGGCGAACTCTACGTCATCTCCTTTGACGGCATGATCTACGAGTTCACCGAACCCGGGAAATAAATCCCCTCATGGCGCGGGCATCCCGCCCGTGCGTCCATCGCCGCCAATATCATAGGCGCCGACGCGAGCAGGCTCCAACCCTTCGCGTCTTCGCGCTAATTCTTTTTCCGCCTTAAAAGATAACCCACAAACGACCACAACCCCGAAAACCGATAACTCGGGTCCACATATTTCTCGATCACATAAAACGCGAAATAATAAAACCGGCAAAAACACCAAATCGAAATCCCGAACAACAACCCCGCCTTGAAACTCGGATTGTCCGCCAGCAACAACACGGCGGATAACACACCGACAACCAAAAACAAAATTCCTTTCAACTTAATCCAGCGCGGGTCCGTGAGATCTTTCATCCTGCAGCGTTTGTATAACCAGAACGCCCCCATGTCACGCCTTTCCCCTGAGACCGCCGCCAAATTTCGGCGCACCTCAAATTCGGCGTAGCCGCCGACAACAGTCGGCGCCATTTTAGAACCCCAACGGGGTTCCATCATTCAGCCCAAGGTTGACCGCAAAGCGGTCTACCTTGGGTTGCGGTCCAAACAAACCTGCTTTTTTCGTCATTCGCCCCCTCTGGAAGGCGAATGACGAAAAAGGAAAAACGCGCAACCGCAGCCACAAAGAATAAAATGATTCCCCAACCCGTAAAGTGACAGTTAAAATCGCGTAAAAAAAGTTCCCGCCACCACTCTCATCAACCCGCCACCCAAATGAGCTTTTAATCCTTTGGAGAAGGCGGAGAAGAAAGATGCCTAATGACGCCGCGGCCCCGCGCATTTAACTCCAAATGACGCAGGAGTTTTTAGAGAAACGCATTCGGTCCTTCAGAAGGTTCGGCCTGGTGGCCTTTTTCGGACCCGCCGCCCTCTTTGTTGGCCCGCTTTGCTTTTTCTTTTTGTGCGATTTGTTGAAATGGAGTCCCGTCGGCAAAGACGCGGAGCTCTACATTCTATCATCTGGCGTCTTCGCCTTCTTTCCAATTGCGGGGATTTTGATATATTGGGGTGAGCGAAGATACCGCGTGCTCTGCCCGCACTGTGGACAATCCCTCATCACCCACTACCCGGTCGTCCTTGCCACCGGCAAATGTGCCAATTGTCAGAAACCAGTCGTTGAAGCCTCAGCCTGAAATATCGCCGCAGCCAACGCCGACTGCGCCTTGAGCTTAACGATAGTTTGGGTTATACAAGCATCGCCGGGCTTGCGGAGCCATTCGCCGTCGGCGCGGTTCAGCTTTGAACGTGCCCTGTGGAAAAGATCCAAAGAGCGAGTGTGCTATGATAAACCTTACGACTGATCATCACCCTCTTCGCCACGAAGTGGGGGAAGAGGGACGGGGTGAAGTGGTGCTCAGGGCTCAGGGGGAAGATGATTTCCACAAAGCACTTTGAACGTTAGGCCGCAGCGTGACAAACAACATGCGACCGGAAATTTTGCTCGCCATAGCCATCGGCTTTGTCCTTGGCATTGTCGCATTGCAGATATTTCTCTTCACTTTGTTCTACCGTGAACAAATCAAGAAAGACCTGCGCGAAAAATGCTACCGCCCAATCCATATCCGCTGGAGGCTTTCTCCTTTTGGGAGCCCCTATCACGTCGACTCCGCCAACTTTAATGTCCTCTACTCCGACTGGGACGGTTTCATTCACAAAGCAACGTGCATCGTCTACCGCCCGCTCATGGGAAATCCCTTCTGGGGTTCCCTTCGCGTCGAATGGCTCACCGACACCATCACAGGCCAGGAACTGCCCGAAGTGCAAGTGGACACCGAAATCATCCGCCCCAAATTAAAAAAATGCGATGACTCATCAGACACAAAAAATTCATCAGAAAATTGATTCCGCAGCCCAACACCACCCCCGCGACTCAGCTTTTGATCATCACACCAACGGGATGCGATTGCTCTGAAATCTCCAGTTCCCTTTTGAACTGCGCACTGCCCATGAACTTGGGAGCGCCGGCGTCCCGCCGGCGAGAACGCGTCGCTCTGAGCGGTTCACGGAAAGTCTCCAGTTCCTTTTTTGAACTGCGCACTTACGATGAACCTGGGAGCAACCCGGGCTGAAAGCCCGAGAGATAAAGCCCAGGGCAAGGCTCGCGCAGCGGCCGCCGCCCTGGGTTAAATGCCCTCATAACTTCTTCGCCCTGTAAGGGCGACACAACCTCTATCCATGGACACACCGCCTGCGCTTGAGCCAACGCCGACTGCCCCTTGAGTTTATGGACGGTTTAAGTTATACAACGACTATCGAGCTTGCGGAGCCGCTCGCCCGTCGGCGTGACTCAACTCGTTAGGCGTTTTTGCATCATGTGGGTTAAGTCATCACTTCAGGAAATCGAGAAAGCAAGACGGCAGCGTGGTCCTTTGCGGAGGTTTTTTTATTGGCGGCGGTGTCGCTTCGATCGGGACGCTTTTCATTCATGGTTGTAGAGGGGTTGCCAATAGAGGAAGTTTTTTTGTGTCTCCGCGTGACATCCCCGAGCGGCTGCCGTTCAGTATTGAAACGAAGAGACAAGCACACGGCGGCCTAAAACTGCGCTGGAATCCGATAGTGGCACGGGCATCCTTGCCCGTGCGAACACAGTCTCGCCCACCGTCAGAGCAATGTTTGCATCGTCAAAGCAAGCCTGTCAGGGGAATAAAAAGAAGATTTCATTCTGTCATCCCTTATTCCCCTCACCTTCATTTCTCTGACCAACCCGAGGCGGTCGTCTCCTTTCCCGTTGGAACTTTCCGCGCTCACACGCGCGCGTCAATCGCAAATCTCAAAACTGATCCTCCTTCTCCTTGAACAGCACATTGAACGTCGTCAGCGAACCGTAGCAGCGCGTGATGTACTGCTGCATCTCGACTTTTTCCGCATCACTCAATTTTTCGTGCGCGTTGATTTTTTGTTCCAGGACGCGGAGCTGATTGCGGACCATCACGATCTTGTGAAAAAATGTCTCGAGCGGCACTTCCTTCGTTTGCAGCGTCGGGTCCGAGGGATGCATGGCCAGCTTCCCGTTGTGCCATCGCGATCCGAGTTGTGAAACCGTCGCGTCCGGCTTCTCAACCCCAAGCCGGTCAATCGTCCTTTCGACAATGCCCTCCACGAACTGTTTCACCGGCACTTCGGTTTCACCAATTTTCACCGTCGGCTCCGGCACTTTGATTTCCGCCAGGCGCGGATCAATTGTTCTCAACTCCGATCCAAAACGAATCTCGGCCGAACCCGCCGAAACTTTCTCCACAACCCCCTCGCCATGATGGGCGTGAATGATCTTCATTCCGGGCGTCAAAACTGGAGTGCTCATAATTCAATGTTTCAATAACCGTTCATTTCCACTCGCAATCTAATCCACTCGCGAGCGCGAATAAACCCGGATTTTAATTTTCGTTTGAGAAGTTTTGATTTCTAATACCCCAATGAGTTCTCCGCCGAAGCCACTCGATTTGAAGCGTGTGAAAGTCCTGCCCCTTTCTCAACGCCGAAGCCTCAGCTCCATCGAAAAAATCCTGGTGGACCCGGCCACATCGCCGTCATCCGACGAAATCAACGCCGAAGAACTTCAGGCCACTATTTTCGTCCCTGACTGTGCCGAAAAAATTCGCGCCGCACGCCGGCGTGATGCCAGTGTCATCCTGATGTACGGCGCGCACCTCGTCAAAAACGGCGCGCACCGCATCGTCAACGCGCTCATCGATCGCGGGTGGATCACCCACCTCGCCACCAATGGCGCCGGCACGATCCACGATTGGGAACTCGCCTTTCTCGGCCGCACCGAGGAAAGCGTCCGCGAAAATGTCGTCACCGGCACCTTCGGCACTTGGGATGAAACCGGCCGCAACATTCACCTCGCCCTGCTCACCGGCGCATTGCGCGAGGAAGGCTACGGCCGCAGCCTCGGCCGGTTCATTGAAGAAGACGGCGTCACCCTTCCGGAATCCGCCGTGTTGGAACAACAGCTTCGCGACGAACCAACGCATCCTCTCTCCGCCGCCCGCGCCGAATTGCTGCAAACCATGCTCGCTCACAAATTGCGCGGCGGCCGAATCGAAGTAAAACATCCATGGAAGGACACCTGCATTCTCGCTCACGCATTCCGCCGGAATATCAGCTTCACCGTTCACCCGGGAATCGGCTACGACATCATCGCGAACCATCCCCTGTTCAATGGCGCAGCGATTGGCCGCGCAGCAGAAATGGATTTTCGTTTGCTCGGCGGCGCGATCGACCGCCTCGATGGCGGCGTCGTTTTGTCCGTCGGCTCCGCCATCATGGCGCCGCAGGTTTTTGAGAAAAGCGTCAGTTGCGTGAACAATCTCCGGCTGCAGGACGGCAAAAAAATTCTCCACGACCACACCATTTACGTCGTGGACATCCAGGATGGCGGAAATTGGGATTGGTCGCGCGGCGAACCGCCCAGGGACAATCCAGCTTACTACCTGCGCTTCTGCAAAAGCTTTTCGCGCATGGGCGGCAAAATGATCTACGCCCAGTGCGACAACGTATTGTTCCTGCGCA
>Ga0335085_10005381_pt1 | contig 20564 bp, 12 predicted proteins | sample Lox_Sample_45_FD_206712 | JGI IMG/M metagenome (GOLD analysis project Ga0335085, IMG submission 206712) | Soil microbial communities from Loxahatchee National Wildlife Refuge, Florida, United States - Lox_Sample_4.5 | ecosystem: Environmental > Terrestrial > Soil > Wetlands | place: USA...
CGGGAGGCCGAGTTCGTAAGTATGCAATCTACAGGGGTTGCGGACGCCGATCCTGTAAGTATGCATTCTAAAGGAGTTAGGTGCGGTCTGAAGCGTGCCGTGATGGCCTGGTGCGGAGGGGCGCATGTATAGTTATCCTAGAGTAATAATACCACACGGTGTACCCACGCGTCAAGGAAGAAGGGGGAAAGAAGAACGACATACAAGAGATGGGAGCGCGGGTACCAGAGGCGTTCCCGATTCTGGAACCGTGGTACGCAGCCGGATAATTGGCATGCGGTTAGTGGGTGTGTCTCAATTTGCGACCGACACGTGCGTGCTCCAATAGCTTCCGTCGGCCCCATTCGACGGAGAGCGCGACGCGGGTTAAGTATAGATACGGTAGTCAGAGAATATTAACAGACGAATGTACGAATCCTCTTGACATCATTCACGCGGTCCTGTAATAGCGCGTGTCGGATTGTATTCACCGCCTCGCGTTGCCTTCGCCCAAGCCCAGGTCGAGAGGTCGGCGGCTGGAGAAGGACCACGCGCCCAACGCGGTCCCGGGCAGTACGGCCATTCGGAAGATTGAGCGCTCACGCGCGGGAGGTGGCACTGTGTCCAGACGAATTGTTGTTGCATCGCTCGTTCTCCTTGTGGGGCACTCTCTGCTCTCCGCGGGCGCGGCGGCTCAGTCTTGCGTCGGCCAGTTGGTAACGGAAGATTATTCGTATTTTCCCGCGCCTATCCCGGCCGGGTGGTTCTTCATCTCTCTGGGAGCGGGTCCCTGGTTTGTCGAGATTGGTTCCTACACGGCTGGCTGCCCGGCGCCGCCGAGTTGGTGTCCGACCTGCGGCAAGGGACAGGCCGCGGCGAGCAGCCCGATCAACCTCAGCAATGGCAACACCTATATCCAGCAAATGGACATACGAGTTCCAGGCTTGGGGAATGGCCTAACCCTGCAACGGACCTGGAACAGCATTTGGCCATCAACCATAACCGCCTTTCAAACCGGCATGTTCGGGCTGGGCTGGCGTTCGACGTATGAGGAGAGAGTGTTTCAGAGCAGTAACTACATCATGTATTTACGCGGGGACGGGGGCTTCTGGGTGTTCGGAAACTCGAACGGCTCGACGTGGAAACTGCAATCCCCCGCGAGCGTTATCGCGACACTGACACAGAATGGCACACAGTCCTGGACACTCGCATTTCAAAACGGCGAGAAGCGAACTTTCGACTACACCAGCGGATCCTTGACCGCCATCGCGGACCCAAACGGAAATACGACCCAACTTACCTATGACGGCACGCACCGGCTCGTGACGGTAACGGACCCCGCCAACCGGCACCTGTACTTCACCTATGGGAACGGCTCAAACAACCTACTGGTCACCAGCGTCACTTCCGACGCCGCGCCAAGTTGGTCCTACTCCTACGACAGCCAAAACAGGCTGACTCTGGTCACCCGGCCCGATCAAACGACGAATTCATTCGTGTACAACAGCCAATCGTTGATCTCCCAGGTGTTGGATTCAGGCGGGCAGGTTCTCGAATCGCACACGTACGACGCCAACAACCGAAGCCTGACTTCTTCCCGAGCCGGCGGGGTCGAATCTGTGACTGTCAGCTATCCCCAGTAGATTTCTCATGCCCTTTCGGTGGAATGCGCGGTGCGCAGAGTTTCAGAGGCAAGGGTTGCGGCCCGGGAGCGATTGCTTATGCCAGCGAATCAATTCAAACCAGCGCTAAGCAGACTTTGCGCGTCAATCTGGTCGAGCCGTTTGATGGTACGGTCCTCCGGTTGGATCGCCGGGGTCGCAGTGTTGAGCATCGTTTTCCTCCTCTGGCCGAGCGCAAGCTGGGCGCAGGCCCCCACGATCACCGGCATCTCGCCTACCTCTGGGCCGCCTGGCGTAACTATCACAATCTCAGGGTCGGGCTTTGGGAGCTCGCAAGGCAGCAGCGCCGTCACCCTGAACGGAATAAGCGCAGCAGCAACGAGTTGGAGCGATGGAACAGTTTTTGCCGTCGTTCCTCCTGGAGCAACATCAGGGTCGTTCGCAGTAACCGTGAACGGTCAGGGCGCGAACAGCCCAACCTTCACGGTGACGGCGCTGCCGTCAGGCTGGTCGGACCAGGATGTGGGTTCGGTGGGAGTTGCGGGTAGCGTGAGCTATGGGAACAACAGTTTCACCGTGAAGGCGTCGGGAGCTGATATTTGGGGAACGACCGATGCGATGCATTTTGTGTACCAGTCCATTTCTGGGAACGCAACGCTAATCGCTCGGGTCGTGAGCCTCCAGAGTGGCGGCGGCTACCACAAGGCCGGCGTGATGATTCGGGAGACCCTGAATGCCAACGCCATAAATGCGTTCAGCCTGTTCCAAGGAAACATTGTTTTTCATTACCGGCCCACTACCGGGGGGAACACCTCGGAGCAGGCATACGCCACGGAATCATTGCCCTACTGGGTTAAGATCGTTCGCAGCGGGAACAGCTTCTCGAGCTACACCTCCGCCGACGGCGTCAACTGGCTGCAGGTCGGGTCCACGCAAACGATCAGCATGGCCACCAACGCTTACGTCGGACTGGCGGTAACGAGCAACAACAATTCCGTGCTGGCGACGGCTACGTTCGATAACGTTTCTCTGACGAGCTCTTCTTCCACGCCGCCGGCCAGCACCTCGGTATCACCCAGTGAGCCTCGCGTCGGCGATCTGGCGACCATCGCCGGCACCGGCTTCGGAAGCTCTCAGGGCAGCAGCACGGTGTTCCTAAATGGCGTGCCGATGCCCATAAATTCCTGGAGCGATACGTCCATTGTTGTCGTGGTTCCCGCCGGCGCGGTCCCCAGTCCTTTAGTTGTGTCTCTGGGACCCGCTATGAACGACAGCAATATCCTTAACCTGCAAGTCACCACGATGCCCGTGGGATGGCTGGATCAGGATATCGGCAGCGTGGGCGTGCCAGGGTCAACGGTCTATGCGAACAACTCATTTACCGTGCAAGGCGCGGGCGCGCCTTTCTCAGGCAGGACAGCCGATGCGTTCCACTTCGCGTATCAATCGCTCTCGGGAGACGGCTCAATTGTGGCCCGCGTGGCCAGCACGAACAATGGATTTGCCATTGCGGGGGTGATGATCCGCGAAACCCTGACCCCCGGCGCGGCTGACGTTGCGGTCGCGGTTTACAACGGTGCGTTGAGCCTTTATTACCGCACCGCTACCGGAGGCACTTCCGGCGGCACGGGCGCGGGCAACGTGAGCCTTCCTTACTGGGTCAAGCTGGTGCGCACCGGAAGCAGCTTCACAGGCTACACATCCGACGACGGCGAGAACTGGGTGCAGGCAGGCGCGGTGCAGACGATCAGCATGGCCCAAAACGTTTACATCGGATTGGCCGTGACAAGCGGAACAACTGCGTACACGTATTCCGCAACATTCGACAACGTATCCCTCAACACCGCGGCAAGCCCGGCTCCGGAAATTACCAGCATCTCAGCCACGACCGGCTCCAGCGGAACTCAAGTTGTCATCAGCGGACAGAATTTCGGATCGACACAAGGGAACAGCGTGGTACTGCTGAACGACGCGCCCATGACCGTGAATTCTTGGAGTTCGACCTCGATCACGATCACCGTTTCGGCCGGGGCCACGACCGGGCCACTGGTCATCTCCGTGGCTCCCGGCATGAACGACAGCAACCCCGTGAAGTTCACAGTCACGGCACACCCGCTGCCCTCCGGCTGGCTGGACGAGGACGTCGGGACCCTGCCGCTGCCTGGAAGCGCCACGTATTCGCAGGGAGCTTTTACCCTGCAGTCGTCGGGGTCGGGCGTAAACCAGGTTACTGCGGATTCCTTCCATTTTGCCTACCTGCCACTAGCGGGGGACGGGACCATCGTGGCCCGTGTAGTTAGCACGAGCAGCGGCTGGGCCGTGGCGGGGGTAATGATCCGCGATACGCTCGATGCCGGCTCGCAGAGCATCCTAGCGGCCCTGTATAACCAGGGGTCCGACATTTATTACCGCACGATTCCATCGCAGACGAGCGCGTCCGCCAGTACCTACGGTGTCGGAGGGGTGCCGCCCTATTGGGTGAAGCTGCAGCGCCAAGGGAGCACGTTTGCGGGTTATGCCTCCCCGGACGGGGTAACCTGGACGCTGATTTCCGGGCCAGTCGGCATCGCCATGGCGCAAAACGTGTACGTTGCCTTGGCCGTGGCCGGCGGCGGGTCGTCCCTATATTCCGCCACCTTTGACAACGTGTCGCTCAGCGCCCCCTCTGCACCGGGACCGGTGATCACCAGTCTCTCGAACACCACAGGACCTCTGGGCAGTCAGGTGACCATCTATGGAAGCGGATTCGGAGCCTCGCAAGGCTCGAGCGCCGTGTTTCTGAGCGATGCACCGGTAACCGTAAATTCCTGGAGCAGCAGCTCGATCAATATCACCATCCCCGGCGGAGCGACCTCCGGCCTGATTGTTGTGGCGGTGGGCGCAACGAGGAACAGCAGCAACCCGGTGGCGTTCACAGTGACCTCGAACCCGCTGCCCGCGGGCTGGCTCGACACCGATATCGGCGCCGTCGGAATGCCGGGGAACGCATCGTATTCGAACGGCGTGTTCACCGTGCAGGGCGCTGGGCACCCGATTGGAAACACCGTAGATAGCTATCACTTTGTGTATCAGCCGCTCTCGACGGACGGCACCATAGTTGCACGCGTTGTCAGCAGTACCAACGGCTACCAGGCCGCGGTCGTGATGCGGGAAACCCTGGACGCCGGGGCCCCCGAAGCCGCGGCGGTGATGAACATCTGCAGCGGGTGCGGCAGCGTTCAGTTCTCGTACCGTCCGTTCCTGGACGCGCTGGTGACTGCGGCGGGCAATCAGGGAGCGTCGCTGCCCATCTGGCTAAAGGTGGCCCGCTCAGCCAACACGTTCAGCGCCTACTGGTCGTCGAATGGGGTCGCCTGGAATCAGATGGGCACTACCCAGACGATCACCACAGCTCAGACGATTTATGTCGGTCTGGCGGTGAACAGCTCGAACGGGTCATCCCTTTGTACGGACACGTTCGATAACGTGTCCGTTTCGCTCGGCGGATCTCTGCCCAATCCGGTGATCACCGGGGTATCGCCCGCCGCCGGCGCTCCCGGCGCCACGGTGACCATTTCCGGCAGCAGCTTTGGCGCCACACAGGGGACCAGCACGCTGAGCTTCAACGGCGCCATCGCAACCATCTCCAGTTGGAGCGATGATCAGATTGTGGCCCAGGCCCCCGATACGGCCACCACTGGGCCGGTCACCGCAACGATCGGCGGAATCAGCGCGCAAGGGCCGACGTTTACAGTGGCGTTCACCGCGCAGCTCACCGACTCGCTGGGCAACCAGACCACGTACGTTTCCTCGCTGGTGGGTGGCCAGTGGTCCTACACCAATGCCCAGGGTTCCGGCTGCTCCAGTTGCACTACGCGCGGGAACATCCAGAACGTGTACGACGCAAACGGTAACCTGTTGTGGACCACGGACGCCAACGGGTATACGACCCTATTCCAGTACGATTCCTCGAACAATCAGACGGTGCGTAGCGTGCCCATCGGCACCACGACCCGGGCAACCTCGACGTACACGTACAACGGTCTTGGAGAAGTGCTCACGGCAACGGACCCGCTAGGGAAAGTCACGTCGTACGCCTACGACAGCAAGGGGAATCTGACCTCCATCACCACGCCAACGCCGGGGGGCGGCGGGGGGGCCGGCGTGACGTACTTCACTTACAACTCGCTGGGGGAGATGACGCAGATCAAGGACCCGCTGGGGAACGTGACGAACCTGGCCTACACTTCAGCGGGACTGGTCGCTTCCATCACCGACGCGCAGAACCACGTCACCACATATGGGTATGACGCGTACGGTAACCGCACCTCGGTGCAGGACGCGCTGAACAACACTACTACTTTCGCCTACGACGCCATGAACCGGCTGACCACCATTACGTATCCCGACACCACCACGACGACGTTCGCTTACGATGCCCGCGGGCGGCGCACCTCGGTGACCGATCAGAACGGCAAGACCACAACGTATGCCTATGACGACGCGGACCGGCTGATCACCGTCACGGACGCGGCGCAGCATTCCACAAACTATGGCTACGACACGGAAAGCAACCTGACCTCGATCAACGATGCTAATAACAACGAGACGATGTTCACTTACGATGCCTTTGGCCGGGTGACCGAGACTTCGTTCCCCTCGACCAGCGTGGAGCAGTACGCCTACGACGCGAACAACAACCTGACCAGCAAGACTGACCGCAAGGGCCAGACCATCACCTACACTTACGACCAGTCGAATCGGCTGACCCAAAAGAGCTATCCTGACTCCACCAGCGTGAACTACACGTACGATCTGGATTCGCGGCTGACTCAGGTGACCGACCCCACGGGCACTTACACGTTCACATTCGACAACATGGGGCGGCTGACGGCGGCCACGTCGAGCTACAGCTTCCTGACTGGGCACAACTTCACGTCCAGCTATACCTATGACGCGGCGTCGAACCGCACGGGCTACACGGCGCCGGACGGGAGCACGAACACGTATGCCTACGACACACTGAACCGGATGTCGTCGCTGGCGAACTCCTGGGCGGGGACGTTTGGCTTCAGCTACGACGCGCTCTCGCGCCGCACGCAGATGACCCGGCCGAACAGCATCACCACGAACTATTCCTACGACACTCTCTCGCGGCTGCTCTCTGTGCTGCACCAGGCGGGGGGCAGTACCATTGACGGAGCGACGTACACGGTGGATGCTGCGGGGAACCGCACGTCCAAGGCGGACGCGCTGGCCGGCGTGACCTCGAACTACACCTACGACGCGCTGTACGAGTTGACGCAGGTGACCCAGAGCGGCAACACCACGGAAAGCTACAGTTATGACCCGATGGGGAACCGGGTCTCGTCGCTGGGCGTGTCGCCATATGCGTACAACGCGTCGAATGAGCTGACTTCGACGCCAAGCACCAGCTACGCGTACGACGCGAACGGAAACACGACCTCGAAGACGGACTCTACTGGAACGACTACCTACACCTGGGACTACGAGAACAGGCTGACGAGCGTCACGCTGCCAGGAGGCGGGGGAACAGTTAGCTTCAAGTACGACCCGTTTGGGCGCCGCATCTACAAATCGTCCTTCTCAGGCACCAGCATCTTCGCCTACGATGGAGACAATCTGGTTGAGGAAGCCAACTCCTCGGGGACGGAGGTCGCAAGCTATTCCCAGGAGCTCAACATTGATGAGCCGCTGGCGATGCTGCGCAGTGCCACCACGAGCTTCTATGAAGCCGATGGGCTTGGCTCAGTAACCTCGCTCAGCAGCGGAGCTGGCTCGCTGGCGCAGACGTACACGTTCGACTCGTTCGGGAAGCTGGCGAACTCCACCGGCTCGCTGACCAGTCCATTCCAATACACCGCGCGAGAGTCGGACCCCGAGACCGGGCTGCAATTCTACCGAGACCGCTACTACGACTCGTCCTCTGGCAGGTTCCTGGGTGAGGATCGGATAGGCTTCAGTGGTGGTGTCAATTTTTACGCCTACGTTTACAACGACCCTACCGATTTCGCCGACCCGCTAGGACTGCAGAGATACCATAAATATAAATGCAACGGCTTCGGGCAGTGCTACAGAGCTCCGTCACGGCGCTCGACTCCGCGCCCATCAAGCGAGCCATGCCCGCTTGTGACAAAGGCATTCAATGATTTTCAGCACTGCGCCCAGGAGACGTTTAAAGAGAAACTCCCCGGTCAGTACTTCAAAGAACTAGGCAAAGCAATCTGGGATGTTAAGGTTTCGCGGCCTGATAGCCCCGGGCCGCCTCCGCTGTCTCCCCCCGGCTATCCCGTGGGGGAGTACTTCGGTGCGGTCGCCGGGGCCTACGGGGACGCGGTACGCGATTGCTTCAAGAAATTTCCACTTGCCGGCCTCGACCCCAGATTCCCCGTTCAAGACGTCGGCCGCCTGTCAGCTCCCACGTGGTGGGAAAGCCTGGAGGACTTTTTTGATTTCAGCCCAATACCGTATTGACGAGAACGGAGGGTGTTGTGCGGGACTCTGAATTAGGAAGGTCCCCATCGCTAGAGGACGTGAGCGCTGACCTCACCAAGCTGGCTTTCGCCTTGGTCTCCGTTTTTCTTGCCTATGGGGTGTCTCTTCATATTGGGAATGCATATGTCTATCGATACGTTTCACAGCCCCAGTCTGGCGGGTTTGAGCGTGCTTCGCAGGTGGGGCCGTTCCTCTATCTCAGTATGGCTCTTTTTGTGATGCTGGAAATGCTGGCGGTGATTTGGGCTTACCGACCGCTATACCAGTTCTTCGAGGACTCCTCAGGACCTCCTAAGAGGAAAAGCCTCTATGACGTGGCCCTGGGCGTCGGGGGCGGGCTAGCCGGGGCGGTCGTAGCTATTCCACTCCTGGGAAGTTCGGGAACGGCCCTGCTCATTGATTCTATTTCTTCGCAAGCTCGTGCGAAGGTCGGTTACGGCGCTGCGCTCTTTTGCTTACTTGGAATCGCTTTACCAATCACCATGGAGATCGTTTTTCGCGGGATAGCACAGCGGACGCTGCAGTCTCTCATGAGGGCACCGGCGGCAGTTTTGGTCGGCGCCGTTCTATTTGCCGATCTCTCTCCAGTTTTTCCATTTGCCATTTCGCTCCTGCTAGGTGCAATATCCGGTTCTTTATTCTGGTGGAGGCGCAACCTGTTGACCTCCATTGCTGTCAATGTTGCTATGACGTTGTCGTTGGCGGGATACATGGCCCTCCGGATCCCGCGTTAGGCGGGTGGGACAGCCATTGCGGAATGCGCAGTGGGGGTGACGGGTGGCAGGCCCTTTGGCGGGTGGCGAAGGCACGAATCTCCTGCGCGGAACTGTAGCGGGGGTGCCCAATCCTTCCGTCCGTGGTTTGGACGGAAGGGTGGGGCAGTTCGGTCTTATTCTCGGCGCTCTCTCCCTCCGTCTTGAGGGTCAATCCGCAAGTATTCATGCCCGTGGAACGGGCGGGTGGGGCATTGAACGGGTGGGTGGCGCACCCTTTGTCGTTCCAGGGTGCGGTTTGTTCCGGAGCCTTCTACCCTCCATCCACGGGATCGATTCTCAACAGTCCCGACTCCCCATTTTCGTAGAAGGACCAACTGCTCCACGGCCAGTGCTTTGGGTGCGTCACCAGTTTGCGGGTCAGCGGATTCCGGTGCATGTACTCCAGCTTTTCCTTCCGCTTGCCCCAGCTCCACACGTTGAAATCGTAGAACCGGCGCTGCCAAAAGTGCGGAAGCAGCGTCGCCGGGACCGGAAATGGCAGCGCGAACTGGCCCGGCGACGTTGGCCGTTTTCTCCTCCGAAGCTTCCGCGAGGTGCGCTGCTTCAGCACTTGCAGGACAGTGGAAATCGAGCCTTTGCCGGGTTCGCTGATCAACAGATGGACATGCTCGGGCATGACAACGTAACCGGCAAGCAGAAAACCGTGTCTTTGCCGAACTTCGTCCAGAATCTTCACGAAGAGGTTGCGCGCCCGGGCGCTGCCCAGAAGCGGACGGCGGCGGTAGCAACTGAAAGTCAAGAAGTGAAGATGGCCTTGCCCGTAGTAGCGCTTGAGCTTGTTGCGCATCAGAGGAAAGACCGCACCCTTGAAAACCAAAGGGTGCGGCACCCACTGGCTCCCGGCGCTCGATCACCCTGCGAATATGTATGCCAGTGATATACTCTGCCGGTGGCCTGCGCTCAAGGAAAATCGGGAGAATTCAATGCGCCACCCGCCCGCTACGGTTCCGTTGCTGGCGCGTTTTGAGGGACTGGCGCGTTCGCACAGACACGAATGTCTGTGCTACGGGGCAAACGGACCCACTACCGGGGGGACGGTCATTCGCACATGAACTGTCCGCTGGATTCGCACAGGAAAGGTCCGCAAGTGCCCCACCCTTCCCGCCCCGAAGCCTCGGGGCCGCCGGGAAGGATTGGGCGCCCGCTCCCATAACTGCGCGATGAATTATTGCGGTGGTATCATCTCACGGTGTGCGGAAGTCAGCAGAGAATCGGCCGGAACAGCCTGAGCCACCCGCCCGTCAAGAGCAACGGGCCTTTGAAGACGGAAGCATAGATATGACACGGTTCTGGCCAATCGTCGCGCTGTGCTGTTTCTTCTTTGGAGCTCCTAGGTTGGGCCACGCACAGGAAGTTCGCGTCTCGGATATGAACTGCGACCTGTACTACAACCCCAGCCATACGGTGAACTTGCGTCATGTGATAGCTCTCATCCAGGAAGCGGGTTTCCCAAAACAATGGCTGGTGATCATTGCATGCAATGACCGGGATTGGAAACGCATACAAAATGGCGCTCGGCTTTCTCCCTACCATGAAAAGACCGCTTTTACCTCCCTGAAGAAGAAAACCACGGTCGTAAATCTGAAGGTTTTCGATTCCGCGGCCAATATGGGCTACCTGCCGATGAATGTTTTGCACCATGAGGTGGGGCATATTCGCTGCCAATGTGCTGATGAAGAAGAGGCAGAAAAGCAAGGTCAAAGCACCAAGAAACGCTGACCAGGAACCAGCGGACATCGCCGGGCATTTGGGGCTGGCCGGTACCCAGGATTGGAGGGACAGCGGTCCGCAGATTCAGTGAACACCATTCCCCCTGTCCTGGGATCAACAAGTGGGTTGAAGGTCTTGGGCGGATGGCCGAGGCATTGTCTCTTACGGGTCTGGTCATGGCCGCACCCGGCGAACACCATCAGAATCATGGGACCAGACGCTCAGGGTAGGTATCCCAACGGATACGTCAGGGTTTACAATTCAAGCGGACAACCGGTGATTCCTTCAACGGGAAAGCCCGGAACGCAGGCACAAACGCATACTCCATTCTAAGGTGCAACATGCACGGGCTGAAAAAAGACGTAGATTTGAGCTTCTTGACGGGCCGAGAGGTGGTCCAGGTGGCCATCGGAATGTATCAGGTGATTTTCGCGTTCGACGAAGACGTGTCTATCTCTGTCGAAGGGGCGTTCACGTACTCTGACCGAGCGCGTGAAACTGTCTGGAAGCCTACCAGTCCAGACGCCGCAGCCAGCGCAGTCGTACTCCTGGGCACTAAGGTCGAACAGGCCAAGGGTGAAGAGAATGGGACCCTTACACTCACGTTCTCGAATGGGGGATGCCTCACGATCCCAGATTCCAGCCGCGAGTATGAGTCGTACCAGATCACTCGCCCCGGCGAGACTATCGTGGTCTAGGTCCCCACGGTTGGTCAAAAGTGCGCGGTTAAGCCCTGGTGGGCCGGTTAACCGGCCGCGCCGGGGGAGCGCCGGAAGAGCCATGCCTGCGGCATGGGGATGGCCTCTGACACGTCACCCCAGAATGGGTGCTGCAGAGCAACTTTGGTTGCTGTATAGGAACCATCCAGAAATCAGAGACTTACAAAATCTCCGGCGGGTGGCAGGCCCTTTGGCGGGTGGCGAAGGCACGAATCTCCTGCGCGGTAGTGTAGAGGGGGGTGGACCATTCTTCCGTCCGTGGTTTGGAGGGAAGGGTGGGGCACTTCGGTCCGATTCTCGGCGCTCTCTTCCTCGGTCTTGAGGGTCAATCCGCAAGTCTCACTGCCCGTGGAACGGCTGCAAATTCTTGGGCACCGCAACACCACCCAGTGCCCCACCCTTCCCGCCCCGAAGCCTCGGGGCCGCCGGGAAGGATTGGGCACCCCACCTGCGCAAAGAAGTCTTTCCACTCGCAGTAGTCCAGCTTAAGATGGCCGTTGCCCAGGACATTCAGTTCTGGCATCAGGGTGTACCTGCTCTGTACGTTGGCGCTCTCAGAGAAAGTACGCCCTCTTTTTTTGCTTCCAAACCGGAATTTACACAAGAGACGTTACGCTACCGGGAGGAAGAAGGGGGGACGGAAAATGGAAACCTGCGCGGAAGGTCATGGTCCCACGGCGGGGAGTTGTCTATTGATATCTAGATATTTAATCTCCTCAATATAATTGAAGCATTGGCGGTATGATGGCTCCTGATTCAACCACGCTTCGAAAATACGAAGCACTCATAGCCGCAGAGTACTGAAATTGCCTTTGGCCCTGGGACCAACAGATGGGAATACGGCGTCTGCTCTCCGCGCTCATGGACGTACCCTTCCCGCACTCCGCGAAGTGCGAGCGCAAGCTCCGGCGGCTGGTGGTGGAACGGGGCGCGCGGCTGGAGAAACGGGGCATGACCCGGGCCAACGCTCAAGAGCAGGCGCGCGATGAACTGGTGCGATTCATCGAGCTCCTGAATCTTGACCCAGACTGGCTGGGGGATCTCGGGTTTGCGGAAGATCAGTTCCCTTCGTACACACGGTCTCTGGACAAAAATGTGCGCGTGACCCGGGAGTCTCTGCTGCGCTTCGTTCGCCCTCCCCGGCGGGCGGCTTCCGGCTGGCATTTGTGAGCCGGCGGCCTGGGGCCGACCCTGCCGTGCGGCCGTGCCGGATGGGCCGGCATCCGGCTACGGTTGCCGGCCACAGGCGGGAACGGCGAGAGGCGGGGCTGAGGGAATGGCCGCGAACTGGTATTTCTCCAGCAGACGGCTGGCGGCGGGCACATCGGTGGCGTTGAGCTTCGCCCAGCGCTCGAACGCCTTGGTCTGTGCAGCGCACAATTCCGCGGCGGCGGCGCGAACGGATTCGGACGGGCGCAAATCGCCGGCTTCCACCATGGCGAAGAGCCGCGCCAGATCCCGGTTCAAGGCGCCGAATCCCGGCTCGGCGCGCGATCCGGTTTCGAGCTGGGTCGCTTCTTTGTCCAGCCTGGAAAGCGAATCCGCAGCGTCCTTCTCCAGACCATTTGCGGCGCCGGAAGTGCCGCTCTCCGGGAGCCCCTTTTGCCTCTCGGCAATGGCCGCGCGCAGCGCGCTCACGCCGTTGTATCCCGCCTCGGTGGCGGCCAGCCACTCCCCGAGCTGCCGGGCCAGCGCGAATTGCGCTTCCAGATCGGCGCGCGTCGCCGGGATGCGCGGGTCCATTTCCACGGTGAGCCACTGGCTGTACTTCTTGCCGGCGATCTCCAGGGACACCTGATAGCGTCCCGGGAGGGCCAGCGCGCCGGCGGGCTGATGCCGCGGAGTCTCCCCGGCGATGGCGTTATCCACCATGGTCATTTCCACGTAGTCCAGCTTTCCGCCGTAATAGCTGAAGGCCATGGCCCGCGGACTGGGATAGCGCAGGTCCCAGACGAAGCGATTCATGCCCGCCTTTTTGGAGAGCACCGCGGGCGGCGCGAACCAGTACTCCGGCACATTGTAGGGAAGCGTTTCGGCCGGCGGCGGCTGGCTGGTGTAGCGCCGCACCAGTTGTCCCCGCTCATCGCGAATTTCCAGGGAGATGTCTCCCGCGGGCTGGCTGCGCAGGAAGTAGTCAATGATCGCGCCGTCCGGCGGATTTTTGCCCGCAGGCACCTCCGGCGGCAGGGGCGTTTCCTGATCGTTGTCCCAGCGGATGCGCAGGGCCTTGGCGGGCTGATACAGATGCGCCTCGGCGGCGGCCACTTCTGCGCCGGCCTGGCGCAACGGCGTCACGTTGTCCAGAATCCAGAGCGCGCGGCCGTAGGTGGCGGCCACCAGGTCGTCTCCGTGCACGGCGAGATCGCGCACCGTAGCCGTGGGCAGGTTCAGCTGCAGGGATTGCCAGTGGTCGCCGTCGTCGAACGACACATAGACGGCGTCCTGCGTGCCCGCGTAAAGCAGCCCGCGGCGCACCGGATCTTCCCGCACGGTGCGCGCAATGCCCTGCTCCGGCAGTCCAGCCACAATCGCCTGCCAGGTTTTACCGGCATCGCGCGTGCGGTAGAAGTAAGGATGCTCATCGGGCGGAGCAAAGACCGCGGCGTAGGCGGCCGCGGAGTCAAAATGGGAGGCTTCGAGGATGCGCACGTGCGCCTTGGCCGGCAGGCCCACGGGCGTGGCGTTGCTCCAGTCGGCGCCGCCGTCCTGGGTCCGGTAAATCAGCCCCTGGTTGGTGCCTGCCCAGAGCACACCGGCATCCACAGAGGAGGGCGCGAGGGCGGTAATCACTCGCGCGGCGGCGGCGCGCGGCGATTCAGATTCCTCGCCTGCCGCGCCGGGCGCGGTGGTCAGGTCCGGACTGATGGCCTGCCAGTTCGCGCCGCCATCGGTGGTCTTCATCACAAATTGCGTGGCGTAGAAGAGCGTATCGGGATGGAGCGGCGAGAACACCAGCGGCGCTTCGTTTCCGGAACGATACTTCTGCCCGGGTGTGAAGACCACGTGGATGCCTCCGGTGGTCTTGTCGAACCGCAGCACGGTGTGATACCAGCCGGCGGTGAACACGATGTTGGGGTGCCGGGGGTCCGGCGCAATATAGCCGAACTCAAAGCCGCCCACGGAGAACCAGTCGCGGTAGGTGATTTCGCCGTAGTCGCTGCGGCTGGGCACAGCCGCGGTTCCGCTGTCCTGCTGCTCGGCGTACACGTGATACGGAAACTGGTTGTCGGTCACAACGTTATAAAACTGCCCGGTGGGCTGGTTGAACCAGGAACTCCAGGTGCGGCCTCCATCGAGCGAAATGGTGGCTCCCTGGTCCACGCCCAGGATCATGTGCTGCGAATCCGCGGGATCGATCCACATCTGGTGATAGTCGTCGCCCCCCGGCGCGCCCTTGAAGGAGATAAACGTCTCGCCGCCGTCGGTGGAGCGGTACATCGAAGTCTGCATGACGTAGACCGTTCTGGGATTCCGCGGGTCCACGAAGACCTTGCTGAAATAGGAACTGCCCACGACGCGCGGGTCGGTGGTGATCCGCCGCCAGCTTTCGCCTCCGTCGTCGGAGCGGAAGAGCCCCTGACGCATAATGGCGAAGACCTGCTGGCCGCTGCTCCCCGGGGCCACGGCCACGCCGATGCGTCCGCGGGTCTCCGCGGGCAGGCCTTTTTCCTGGAGCGGCTTCCACGAAGCGCCGCCGTCGGTGGATTTATAAATCCATCCATCCTGCTCCGGCTTCTTCGGGGGAGCGCCGGCGCCGGGCTGCGCCATGAGAGCCGCAAAGACCACCTGGTGATCGCCGGGATCGAGACACATGTCCGCCACTCCGGTGCGGTTGTCTTTGTGCAGAACCTGCGTCCAGGTCTTGCCGCCATCGAGGGAACGGAAAACGCCGCGGGCGGCGCTTTCCACTGCCGGCTGGCCCCACGCGCCCACCAGCACGGCATCAGGATTGCGCGGATCCACCAGCACGGAATTGATGAACTTGGTTTCCGCAAGCCCCATGTGCACCCAGGTCAGTCCGCCGTCGTTCGATTTGTACACGCCATTGCCGTCGGTCTGCTCGCCGGTGCCGACGTAGAGAATGCTGGGATTCGAAGGCGCGAGCGCCAAGGCGCCAATCGAGGCCACGGGGACGGAATCGAAAATCGGCTTCCACACGCGCCCGCCGTCTTCCGTCTTCCAGACTCCGCCTCCCGGGGTGCCCATGTAATAGACCGCGGGATTGCCGGGGATGCCGGCCACCGCGGTCACCCTCCCGCCGCGGAACGGCCCGATGAGCCGCCAGCGCATACCGGAGTAAAGCTGTGGATTGACCTGCTGCGCCCATGCGGTCGCGGGGATTGCAAGGACCGCACCGAGCACAACCAGAAGGCACGGCTGGAATCGAGCGGCTGCTGGCAAAGCGGGACGAAGCCAGCAGAACATGCGAAGACGACTCATCGCAACCTCCGGAGACAGAAATGCGAAAAACGCCATGCGGCAGAGCGGAAACTTTAACACGCGCCCCGGCGGCCCGCCATTCCAGGGCCGAATGCCGTGGGGCCAGCTCGAAGGGAATGGTGACGCGGAAGCGAACGGGCCCTGCCTGGCCCTTGGACGCGAGATTTTTGAAACTCCCCACGGAAAATCCATGTCACACTGACCAGGCAAAGAGATACCTGCTCGACGGATCGCCCGATGCTCTGGAGCCTGCGATGAGCGCTGCCCATGTACCTTGCAATGAGCCGGTCCTGGGCCAAACCGCGCTGGTGGTGGATGCGGACCCTGAGGTCGAGGAAGTTCTGCGAAACGTGCTGGACCCCAAGGTGTGGAGCATCGACCACGCAGCGAATAACCGCGCGGCGCTGGAACTGTGCCAGGCGCGGCCCTTTGGCCTCATCCTGACCAGTGAGAAGACCTCGGGCCACGAAGACCTGGAGCTGCTGCGAAAGATCCGGCGCGTCCGGCCGCACGTCCGGCTGATCATCCTGGCGGACGAGGCCACGCCGGAGGAGGTGATCGCCTCCATGCGGGCGCACGCGTTCAGCTTTTTCTCCAAGCCGTTTTCGCTGCCGGCGCTGGGAGAGATGATCCGCATGGCGGCGGAGGAGCCGTGCTGGGACGAAGGCATCGAGATTCTCTCCGCCACCCCCGCGTGGATCCGCCTGGTGGCGCGCTGTGACTTGAATACCGCGGAGCGGCTGGTGCAGTTCATCAACGAAATCGCCGAGCTGCCCGACGACGAGAAAACCGCGGTGGCCACCGCCTTCCGCGAAATCGTGATGAACGCGATCGAGCATGGCGGGCAATTCGATCCCAGCGAGTACGTGGAAATTTCCTATCTGCACGCCCGGCACATGGTGATCTGCCGGGTGAAAGATCCCGGAAAGGGATTTTCGTTCGAGGAACTGCGGCACGCCGCGGTCAACAATCCGCCGGAAGACCCGGTGCGCCACCTGGCCTACCGCGAGGAGCAGGGCATGCGGCCGGGCGGCTTTGGCGTGCTGATGGCGCAAAAGCTGGTGGACGAGCTGATTTACAGCGAGCAGGGCAACGACGTGCTGCTCATCAAATACCTGGACCCGGCGCTGGGCGGCAAATAATCCCGCGGGTGGCCCGGCGCGCCAGATTTATTTCGGCTGCGGCACGATGCGCAGGTAGGGCCGCGGCGCTTTCCATCCGGAGGTAAATTTCTTCCTGGCTTCTTCGTCGGGCACGCTGGGCAGGATGATCACGTCGTCCCCGGGCTTCCAGTTGACCGGGGTGGCCACCTTGTGCTGCGCGGTGAGCAGCATGGAATCCAGCACGCGCAGCACCTCGTCGAAGTTGCGCCCGGTGCTCATCGGGTAGCTGAGCATCAGCTTGATCTTTTTGTCCGGTCCGACCACAAAGACGGTGCGGACGGTGGCGTTGTCTGCCGCGGTGCGGCCCGCGCAACTCTCGCCGGCTTCGGCCGGGAGCATCCCGTAGAGCCTGGCGATCTTCAGTTGCGGGTCGCCGATCATCGGGTAATTGACCCTGTGGCCCTGGGTTGCTTCGATATCCGCGGCCCATTTGCCGTGGTCGCTCACCGGGTCCACGCTCAACCCGATGATCTTGCAGTTGCGCTTCTGGAATTCGGGCTGCAGGCCGGCCATGTACCCGAGCTCGGTGGTGCACACCGGCGTGAAGTCTTTGGGGTGGGAGAAGAGAATGGCCCAGCCGTCTCCCATCCACTCGTGGAAGCGGATGGTTCCCTGGGTGGTCTCCGCCGTGAAGTCCGGCGCAATGTCATTGATGCGCAGCGACATCGTTGCTCTCCTCCGCTACTCTCGCGGGCCTTGCAGGTGCAAACCACGCGCAGCCGCGCAATCTCCCTGCCGGTTTATCCGCGGCCGGGCTGATTCATTGGATGCGGTGCTTGGTTTCCGGTCACTCCGTGCGGACTCACGGCCAGGAGAGCGAAACCGCGGCCGGCTGCTCCTTCTGCCAGGCATCAAACCCGCCCGCGACGTTGATGATGTTGCGGTAGCCCGCCTTCAGCAACAGGCTGCTGGCGATGGCGCTGCGGTATCCGCTCTTGCAGTGCACCGCCACCGGGGCGTCCGTGCTCAGGTGGGGCAGGGCCTGGGCGAACTGGTCCAGCGGGTACCACTCGGCGTGCTCGATGTGGCCCGCTTGCCACTCCGGCTCGCGGCGCACATCAAGCACCTGGATGCCGCCGCGCCGCAATTTCTCGCGGAGCTCCCCGGTGGTCATTTGCGGGAGCTGAGCCAGGGGCAATCCAGCCTGCTTCCAGCCTTCAATTCCATTCTCCAGCCGCCCAGCGACTTCGTCCATACCCACCCGCGCCAGGCGCATGCGCGCCTCCGCCGCCTTCTCGTCATTCTCCGCAACCAGGATGGGCCGTCCATGCAAGCCCAGGAGCGCGCCCGCCCAGGATGCAAACTGTCCGGAGAGCGCGATGTTGATCGAGCCGGGCACATGGCCGGCCGCAAACGCCTCCGGAGAGCGCGTGTCCAGCACCGTGGCGCCGCGCTCGGATTGCTCCTGGACCTGGCTGGGAGTGAGCGGTGAGAGCGGCGGAAGCGCTTCCAGCGCCGCGGCTCCCAGGCGGTTGATTTCCGCGTCCTGTTGGAAATACTGCGGCTTTACCGGCACCACCGAGGTGAGTTCGCGGATGAACTCCTCACGGCCGGGGATCTGCAGCGCGTAATTGGTGAGTCGCTCGGTGCCGATGGTGGAGCTCGATTCCGCGCGCATGTTGCGCCCGCAAAGCGACCCGGCGCCGTGGGCCGGATACACCAGCACGCTGTCCGGCAGCCGGAAGAGTTTGTTATGCAGGCTGTCGTACATCATTCCCGCAAGCTGCTGCGGGGTGTGCACCGGGGAAAGATCGGGGCGTCCCACATCTCCGAGGAACAGGGTATCTCCGGTCAGCACCGCCCAGGGCTGCGGGGAGCGGTCGAGGTCGGTCAGCACCAGGCAGATCCCTTCCACGGTGTGTCCCGGAGTTTCCATCACCTCGAGGCGGCCGCGGCCGATCTGTAGTGTGAAGCCGTCGCTAACCGGCCGGTGAACGAATTGGGCGTTGGCCCGGGCGCCGATATAGATCGTGGCCCCGGTGCGCGCCGCCAGCTCCGCGTGGCCGGAGACGAAATCCGCATGCAGGTGCGTTTCAAAGATGTGCTGGATGCGCAGATTCTGTTCGGCGGCTGTTTTCAGGTAGAGATCAATATCCCGCTGAGGATCGACGACCACTCCCACGCCATCGGAACCGAACAGGTACGAGGCATGCGCCAGGCAGCCAAGAAAAATCTGTTGGAAGTAAATGCCGCACCTCCCAGCAAGCGCCGCGCGAAGCTTATCGGAGCGCCCGGTTGCAATCGAGCTTACTCTTTTGCAGGCCCTAAAACCACGGGGCGTTTCGCGTGACTTCGCGGATTCCGCAAGCAATTGGCCGCAACGAAGGAGGTTGGTGTCTTTTCGCCTGCCGCCTGGTCACCGCGCTGGAGCCGATGGAGCGTGAAACCACCCTCGGACACTGAGACAATGAGGGCAGGCGCAGAGCTCCGAAGGCGCGAAGGCAGCACGGGGCGAAGCGAGAACGGGCTGGCGCTGCAAGAATGACGCCGCTCCGAAGGCGATCCAGTCTTACCCCCGGCAACTGGCGGGGGAAAATCCCTGCAGCCATGAGCAGCAGGATGTAAAGTTAGGTGCGTCTGGAGCGCATGGCCTTTCCGCGGCCGGCAATCCCCGGGGCAGGCGAATCCGATGAGGCCGGCCGGCGGCAGGGCGTGCCTCCATTTTGCGCTTTCGCGCGTCTAATCGAGAGAGCCCATGAAGCCGGGAATCCATTTCCGCTGGGTTGCGCTGTGCGCCATCGTGGCGGCCGCGCTGGCCGTCTGGATCATTGCTCCCGCGGCGGCCCAGGATCGCTCCGCGTCTCCCGGCGGACAGCCGTTGGCTGTGCCTCCCGCGCCGGGCCGCAGCCGCGCGGACTTCCTGCAGGCGGCCAACGAAGTGCTCGCGGAAATGAGCGAGATTGTGCACCTCGCCCCGCAGGGAGAGCTGAAGAAGAGCATCCGCTCGCGCGAGGAGATCCGGCAATACGTGCTCAAGGATTTTCAGGAAGACAAGGAAAAGGACAAGCGCCGGGCCGATGAACTGATGGCCAAGATGCTGGGCCTGCTGCCGGAAAAGTTTCCCCTGGATGATTTCCTGGTGGACCTGCTCACCGAACAGATTGCCGGTCTCTACGATCCCAAGACGCGCGAATTCTACATTGCCGACTGGATCGAGCCCAGCGAACAGCGTGAAGTGATGGCCCACGAACTGACCCACGCCCTGCAGGACGAGCACTTCTCCATTGACAAGTGGGCGGACGCGGCGAAACCGAATGACGATGCGGAGTTCGCGCGCCACGCGGTGCTGGAAGGCTCCGCCTTCGCCGCCATGATGGATTGGACCTTCCGCGGCCAGGGAATGCATTTCAAGGATGTGCCCAACCTGGATGCCCTGCTGAACCCGGAGATGATGAACGGCGGCGAGAAAGACTCGAAATTCGAGTCTGCCCCGCCCTACCTGCGCGACGTGCTGCTGTTTCCTTACCTGAGCGGCGCCGTGTTCACCCAGCGGCTGCTGCAGGTGTACGGCGGCTGGCCGGGATTTTACAAAGTCTTCTCCAATCCGCCGCGTTCCACCCAGCAAATCCTGCATCCCGAGCTTTACTTGAAGGGCGTCGCGCCCGTCACCGTGACCGCGCCGGCGCTGCCCGCTGCCTCCGCGGCGAACTGGAAGAAGCT
>Ga0335085_10005382_pt1 | contig 20564 bp, 17 predicted proteins | sample Lox_Sample_45_FD_206712 | JGI IMG/M metagenome (GOLD analysis project Ga0335085, IMG submission 206712) | Soil microbial communities from Loxahatchee National Wildlife Refuge, Florida, United States - Lox_Sample_4.5 | ecosystem: Environmental > Terrestrial > Soil > Wetlands | place: USA...
AGTAGTCCACGCGCGGGGCACCGCCTTGCCATCGTTACGTGCACGTCGGCCCAGGCCAGCGTCGGGGGTCAGCGGCGTACCTCGCGCTTGTCGCTCAGGTCGCAGAGCTTCGAGAGTGGTCACTCACGCTGCCCTGGCCGTTGTCCTCACGCTGGTGGGTTGCGGCCCAGCTGGCAAGGAGCTCCAGGCCGTCGTGGGAGGGCGTTCCGGGTTCGGCCGTGTAGGCGGTGAGGGTGAGTCCTTCGTCGGCTTCGAGTGCCATGGCCTCGAACATGAGGTCAAGGAGGCCGACGACCGGATGGCGGAAGTGCTTGACGCCGGTGCGGTGCAGGCGGACGTTATGCGCGGCCCACAGGGCGCGGAATTCTTCGCTGCGCGTGGACAGTTCGCCGATCAGACCGGTGAGGGACGGATTGAACGGGTCGCGGCCCGCCTCGGTGCGCAGCAGTTCGACGGTGCTGCGCGCGGAGTCGTCGAAGCTGGGGTAGAACTCGCGGGCGGCCGGGGCGAAGAAATTGAACCGGGCAAGGTTGGCCGGACGGCCCGGAGTGGCGAAGACGGGCGAGTACAGGGCGCGGCCGAGAGGGTTGACGGCGAGGATGTCCAGGCGCCCGTTGCGGACGAAGGCAGGCGTGTCAGTCATGCCGTCGAGAATCAGCCGGATGCTGGGGCGGACCTCGGGCGCGGGCCGCTGCCGGGCGGCGCGGGCGGGGCTGATGTTGGCCGTGCGGGCCAGGTCGAACAGGTGGAGCCGTTCGGCTTCGTTAAGCTGCAGGGCTACGGCGATGGCTTCAAGCACGCTATCGGAGACGCCGGCCAGGTTGCCTTTCTCCAGCCGGGTGTAGTAGTCGGCGCTGACCCCGGCGAGCATCGCGACTTCCTCGCGGCGGAGCCCGGGAACACGCCGGTTTCCGCCGTAGAAGCTCAGTCCGGCCTGCTGCGGGGTGATCCGGCCGCGGCGGGTGACGAGGAAGTCCCGTACGTCGGCCCTGTTGCTGCTCATGCCCTCACGGTACGCGTGCCCTCGTAGGCCAGGGGGGTTCTGTCATGACCAGGGACAACGCAACCTCCCGCGCCCGTGGGAGTACCGGTTGTCTGGTTTCCGTGAGTACTTCGACCGAGGCACCCGTGCCGGACGCCGGCACGCCGGCCGTCGGCCAGGCCGGGAACGCGGCACCGGGCTGGTCGCTGGCAGCGGCGCTGCTGGGGTTCTTCGTGGTGACCTTGGACGCGGTGATCGTGAACGTTGCGCTGCCGGATATCCGCCGGGAGCTGGCGGGCGGCATGAGCGGCCTGCAGTGGGTGGTGGACGGGTACACGCTGATGTTCGCGGCGCTGCTGCTGTCGGCCGGGTCGCTGTCGGACCGGATCGGCGCGCGGCGGTCCTTCGGGACCGGGATGGTGCTGTTCGTGCTCGCCTCGGCCGCGTGCGGCCTGGCCCCGACCCTGCCGGCGCTGGTGGCGGCGCGGCTGGTGCAGGGTTCGGCCGCGGCCGCACTGATGCCGGCATCGATGGCCCTGGTCAGCCAGGCCTATCCCGATCCGGCGCGGCGTGCCCGGGCGCTGGGGCTATGGGCGATGGGCGGGGCCGCCGCCTCTACCTCCGGGCCGCTGCTCGGCGGAGTGCTGACGGCGGTGTCGTGGCGGCTGATCTTCTTCGTGAACGTGCCGGCGGGAGCGGCGGCGCTGGTCCTGCTGGCCCGCGCCGCGAGGTCCCCGCGGCACAGCGTGCCGTTCGACTGGGCCGGGCAGGTGGCCGCGGTGGCGACAATGGGCAGCCTGACTTACGGGGCGATCGAGGCCGGCGCCGCCGGGATCACCGCCCCCCGCGTGCTGGCGGCGTTCGCGGTCGCCGCGGTCGCCCTGGCGGTGTTCGGCCTGTTGCAGGTGCGGGGCCGGCACCCGATGCTGCCGCTGTCCTTGTTCCGCTCCCGGACGGTCAGCGCAGCCGTGGTCATCGGGTTCGCGTTCATGGTGGGCTACTACGGGCTGCCCTTCGTGATGAGCCTGTACCTACAGCAGCTGCGCGGGCTGTCCGCGCTCGGCGCCGGCCTCACGTTCGTGCCGATGATGGTTGTCGGCGGGGCCCTGAACCCGTTCACCGCACGGCTGGCAGAGCGCTTCGGCGCTCGGGCCCTCATCGCCTGTGGCCTGCTGTCCATGACGGCCGGGCTGGAGGTGATCGGCCTGCTGCCCGCCACGGCGCCCGTGGCGCTGCTGTCGGCGCTGATGATTCTGGTCGGGCTGGCCGGGCCGCTGGTCATGCCGCCGGTCATGGCGCTGCTGCTGCACGCGGTTCCCGCCCGCCGCGCCGGGGTAGCCAGCGGTGCCTTCAACACCAGCAGGCAAGTCGGCGGCGCACTAGCGATCGCGGTGTTCGGAACGCTGGTGGCCAGCCGGGCGACGTTCCTGCCCGGCCTGCGGACCAGCCTGCTGATCGCGGCCTGCGTCGTCCTGGCCGCAGCCGCCGTCAGCGTGCTGATCCGGCCTTCTGCTGAATCAACGGGAAGGACGCAAGCATGACTGAGCAAACGGGTGCGCCGCGACGATCCGCCGCGCGCACGCCGTATACCCGGTGACCGCAGTGCAGAGCGGGTATTCGCTGTGGACCCGCGATCCCGAGCCCGAGGCGCTGCCTGCCTGCGCCGAGCTGGGCATCGGGTTCGCCCCGTTCAGCCCGCTCGGCAAGGGATTCCTTACCGGTACTGTCCATCCGGGCACGGAGTACACCAACGGGGACATTCGCGCAACTAATCACGGTGTACTTGCACCGCACGCTGGCGCGCGCGGTGGCTGGAGTGTCGTAGACCAAGCACCGCGCCTGCGCTCGTAGCTCAACGGATAGAGCATTTGACTACGGATAAATGTTCGATCGACGGTGTGCTAACCTGCGAAAACTCTGATCACCGATCCACGGTGTGCGCCGAATCAAAAGCTTAGAAATTCGGCTGTTGCGGGCGCTGTCTTGGGGTTGTCCTCGGCTTCGGCAGAGAGGGCAGACGACCCGATGAAGCGACTTCGGTCAAGCGCGATGAGCCTTCCGCGCGACCGATCACGTTCCGCGCCGCTGAGGACCTGGGTCCGTTCGAGCTGGCGCAGTTGTGGTGCGACCGCACGGCGTGGCCGCGATGAGCGGACTCAGTACGACGAGTTGTCCGAACTCGCGGTCATGTCCGCACTCGGCAAGTGGCTTCGCCGGTGGCAGCCCATTGCCATCCACGGCGCGATGCTCGCGGGCGCTCGCCCCGAGGCGGTAGCGGGTGCGCTCGGAAACAGTCTTCAGGTCGCGTATGAGCGGTGGTACGGGTGGGCCGTTCGGCAACGAGACTTCATCACCAGCGGAAGTCAGGGCATCACGGCCGAGGAGTTCGATACGGTCGCGCGCCGATTCGCAGCTCTCGGCATCCGCGGAAATGATTTTGATGGAGAAGGAAGCGATCTTCCCAACGGACGTTGAGACCTCGAAGGACTTCGCCCTGATCTTGTATGCAGCAAAGCAGAGGATGCTCAACGCGGAGAGGATGAGAACACCAACAGCAACGAGACTCATCATGAACCCGAGTAGAGCCTGTTTGTCAGCCTATATGCCCTCGGCAAACGCCCCCTGTGGATAACTATCAGTTATCCACAGGGGCGTTTTCTCGATGTTTAGATGAAGTAGGACGCGAGTTCTACGCCCCGCCTTTGGGCTTGTTCGCAGTCGTGGCGCGCTTGCGGAGGCGAGCATGTGGGCACGTAGGGCATGGTTGGCTGATGAACGGGTTGTCGGGCGAAAGCTTGCGACCGGGCGTCCCAAGCTGGCCGGTCGGCCATCTAGAGATCCTTGGTCCCTAGCTCAGACAGGCAGCGTCTCGATGACGCCTTGGGCGGCGCTGAGCAGTTCTTCGGGATCGGCCGGTTCGCTCGCGGCTGCTGCTTCTAGGCGCTTTTGCAACTCCGCGTAGAGGGCGGCGCTGCGCTGGGCGTACCACTTTGCGCCCATGGCGAGAAGCGCATTCCTGCCCGTTGGAATGTGGACGCCGTCGGACTTTGAAGTGATTACGAGGTTCTCGGCGGCTGCGAAAACTACCACTCGGCCCGTAAAGCAGCTGGCGAGGAAGTCGTTGAACTCGTCTTCAGACTCAAACCTGGCTTCTGCAACTGCCGGTTCGGCCTTGGGAGCGACGGGAACGTAGGCCCAGAGGGAACGAGTCCCGGCCGTGGTGATAAGGGTGAAGATGACGAGTCGGCCGTCTAGGCGATAGCTGCCGCAGATCGGGAACTCATACTTGTCCCAGACATCGATATCCTCAGCCGTCGGCACAGGGTGCCACGGTGGCTGGCCAGCGCGCACTAGCATGTCTAGGTTCATTGTTCTCATCCCTTGTCTTCAGTAAAGCACGCCGCGAAGGCCTTCCGCACGTGTGGGGGCCACGCAGGGTCTGGCTCATCGAGCGGGTTGGCAGCTGGCCAGACGACAGAGACGTGGCCGTTGCCTTCGCCTTTGCGGCCGCACGTGTGGATCACCGCGAAGTTCGCGCTCCGAAGTTCCCCGGCCGTGGTGTAGCGGACACCAGCTCGCTCAATGTCAGATGGATGGGCAGGACGACCTCCGTTTCGACGCATGCAGGCCTCAACCGGGGTCAGTCGGCCGCGCATCACGGATAGCTCGACTTCCATCACTTCCGGCCGCGGTGAGTTGTGTACTGGCCTCTCTGGCTGGCGTGATGGGTGAGGACCTCATCGTTCGCGATGCACTGACCCCCGTTAAGGTCTGTGGGGCATGCGTACTTACGTACCCACGTTGGCGGTGACTCCGACATGTGGTCAGATTACAGATTGTTAGCAGTTTTGTGGGCCAGGAGCTGTAGGTCCCACCTGCAGTTGCCTTCGAGCGCTGGCACGAGAGGGCCGCTTCGACAACGTGACTTCACCGAAATGGTGGGAGCGTGCACATCTGGGGAGGCCCGGTAGCAGGCTAGCGGTGCGCGGATCGTCCTCCTGGCTGCCGGAACTCTGGCGGGTGAGGGGCGGGCATGAGGTAGATCCTCCCTGATCGTCGGGAGTCACCTCACCCGGGGTGTCCGCCGAACAGGGGGAAGCTCAATGTGCGCGAGCACAGGCGGTCTGGTCTGGGCGCAACTACGGTAGCGGACGCGGTATGCTGCAGGGACTGCGCTCGTAGCTCAACGGATAGAGCATTTGACTACGGATCAAAAGGTTGGGGGTTCGAGTCCCTCCGAGCGCGCCCAGGTCAAGGCCCCTTCCCTGTTTCGGGAGGGGCCTTACTGCTTCCCATGGGAGCCACGCACGTCATTAACCGGACAGAGCCCGGCTCATCGACTCGGCCGCCGTCCGCTTATCACCTTCAAGGCGGCGCCTGCGGCGCCGACCCATGAGCGTGGCCTGGCGGCGTGCCTGGAACCCTGCGGCTCGCGGTCGCGCAGACCAACGTCCCAGAAGATCCGGCTGATTCCGGGGCGCTACACGAGAGCGGGGCTCAGATCCGCTCTCTTATGCGCGAGGCGCACGCCTCCGGCGCAACGCTGGCCCAGTTTCCCGAGGGGGCAGTGGCCTACCCCGGGGGAAGCGGGTCATGTCTTCTGGCGGCCCATCGACATTGTCGGAAGCCGACTGGTCGCGGGCGAACTGGGATCTCATCCGCAGCGAAGCCGAGGCCATCGCGAGCTTGCCGCGGAGCTGAAACTCTGGACTGCCTTCGGTTCACCGCATCCGCTCACCCCGCCGCGGCGCCCGCACAACTCCCTGCACATCATCTCGCCAAGTGGCGCCGTGGTGACACGCTACGACAAGCGGTTCCTGTCCAACACTGAAGTCAGCTGGATGTACACCCCAGGCACAGAGCCCGTGGTCTTCGAGGCCAGGGGACGGCGCTTCGGCTGTGCGCTGTGCATCGAAGCCCACTTTCCGGAGATCTTCGCCGAGTCCGAGCAGCTCAATGTGGACTGCATGCTGCTGTCGGTCATGGTGGACGATCCTGTCCGGCCCGTCATCGCCCAGGCCTGCGCAGCGCTTTACGACTACTGGGTCGGCTACTCCACACCGGCCCAGTACAGCCATTCCGCTCCCGCAGGCATCGTCGCGCCCGGCGGGAAATGGATTGACCGCTGTCCCGCGAACGGCCAGCCCGGCATCGCGGTAGCTGACCTGCTGCGTTCCTAAAGGGTGTATGTAAAGCCCCTGCGGTAGGTGCGTTTCTTGGGTTCGGGTCGCCCCCAGATCCAGGGCTGGGCGCGGGCGTTGAGCTGGTCGGTGGCCACCCGGGTCGCGTGGGCGATCTCGTCGGGATCGGCGAAGTCGTGCCCGGCCAGGGCCTGGTGCCGGAAGATCCGCCACCAGGCCTCTTGCAGGTTGAGCCAGCAGGCGCCCTTGGGGATGAAGACGTGCTGGATCCGGGGATGGCCTTCCAGCCAGGCCCGGGTGCTCTTGCTGTCGTGGCTGGAAAGGTTGCCGGTAATCACGTAGATGGTGCCCTCGGGGCTGGCCTGCTCGGCCAGCTGGAGGAAGTCCTGGTAGAAGGCGCTGTTGCGGGACGGGGCGCACATGGTGACTGCCTGCCCGTCGGAGACACGCAGCCCGCCGTAGACCCAGGTCTTGTCCGGGCCGCGGGAGCAGGTGTCCAGGGTCCACTGCGCCGGCCCGCTCTCGTCGCCGGCGGCAATCCCCTTTAATTAGGGAATTCAGAAAAGTCCTAGGGAAAGTGAAGAGTCCGTCCCAGACGGCTACCGGATATCATCCAAACCAGCGCTTCCAGACCGAGCTGACTTTCTTCGCAGAGGAAAGCCGGTTTCCGTACTCGTGCTCGCCCAGGTGACGCAGAATTGCTCGCCCGCCGAGTTGCCAGCCGATGAAGCCGCACGCCAGCGCGATCAGAATCCACGGAAGCATAGCGGCGCTGAAGTTAACGGCACCGTGCGTTGAGCCGCCATGCATCACCAGGTAGAGCACGAAGATGCCGATGGGGGCAAGCCAGCCGAACCGGGCACCGGCTACCGCGGCCAAGATGAGAAAGAACCACATAAGGCTGGTCGGCGTCGGTAGGCTCCCAGAGGTCGTCTGGCTTAGTGCAAGAATATCACCCGCCATGTCCGTAATGTCTCATGGCCACACCTGGTCACGCAAGATTGCTATTGGCAGCACAGATGGCACGTATCCCTGGACATCATTGCGCCCACCCTCATAGGTGATTGCGTTTCCCTTTTTTTAGGGATTACTTGCACGCGCTCCGCGCTGAAAATAGGAATCTCGCGCGTTCAAGTAGGAATTTCCCGCCTGAACCGGCGACCGGACGGGAGACCGTAGCGGCCACGCCGGCAGCTCGCGGCTAACGACGCGTGTTCCCCTCAAAGGGTAACAAAGGTACCCTAAACCCCATGAATCCCCCTGAAGAGATCACCCCCGAGTATGCCGAACGCCTCGTCGGGCTGCTTGGCATGATGAGTGATCTCGGTCGCGAAGGCCTCGCCTTCATGGTTGGCCACATGGCCGCGAGGAACATCGACCTCGCCATCGAGGCGTTCGGTGCCCTCATGGCAACAGAGGTGTCGCTGGAAGACTCCTAGGCGGCCCTGCCGTGGCAGGGTCACGCCGTCGGCGGCTGGGATGAGCCGCCGTCGGAGGTGTCGTCGCCAAGAGATGAGTCCTCGCCCGAACCGGGACGGGGCTCGCCATGGCGGCGCCTAAGGCTGGTGAGCCGCTGCGCGACGTCGGGCGGGAACGGGGTCTGCAGGTCCCAGCGCAGCGAGGACAGGCGCATGGCGACCACCACGAGGAAGCCCACGGCCTGGCTGACGCCGACGTCGACGTGGAGCGCGTCGGCCGTGACGTAGACGCTGGCGCCGACCAGGGCGGCGGTGGCGTTCCATGGCCCGCGCTGGATCACGGCTGCCGCACGGCCGCCAAGCAGGTCGGCGAGGATGCCGCCGCCGACCGCGGCGCACACGCCGATGAAGATCGCCGAGACGTCCGGCACGTTGTAGTAGAGGGCCTTTCCGACGCCGACAATCATGAACAGGCCGTCGGAGAGTGCCTCAAGCACGACGAAAATCGCCCGCAGGCGCCGCATCAGGCTGGTGAACAGGAGGCCGGCCAGGGCGGCCACCGCGACCGTGGGCAGGTAGTACGGGCTGGTGACGGCGACCGGGCGGAGCCCGAGCAGCAGGTCGCGGACGATGCCGCCGCCAAGGCCCACGACCACGGCGAGCAGCAGCGCGCCGAAGACGTCAAGCTCCTCCCGCGCCGCGGTGGCCGCGCCGGCCAGGGCGCCGACCACCACCGCGGCAAGGTCGATCCACAACGGCACGTGCAGCGGGTACAGCAGCGCCGATCCGGATGCCGCGCCGGCCATCAGGTATCTCCGATCAGCTGCACTGAGTCTCCCGCTGTGCGGCAGGTGGTGTGCCGGGGGTCAGCTTAGCCTCCCGGGCTCCCGCGCCCGGAGCGCCTGCGGTACGCGGCGATGGCGGCGGCGGGCGCCGCTCCGGCGATTAGCCCGAGTGTCAGCGCGACCGTCTCCGCGGTCGCGTCCCTGATGTCGTTGAAGGCCGCAGCGGTGGGACTGCCGGCCAGCGCGGTGAGACCGCGCAGCGCGACCGCGCCGACGGTGAGCGCGAAAAAGCCGGCCAGGATCGTCACGCCGCGCGGCGGAAGGCTGGGAAACAGCTCGAGCACGCCCGCCCCGAACGCGAGGACCGCGGCCGCGACGAACACCGCGCCCGTCGCCCCCGTCTCGCCCTCCTGCGGCACCACGAGGGAGTGCGCGAGCACGAGTTCCTGCACTCCCCAGGCGGCGTAGACAAGCAGCAGCATCCACGGCACGTCCCGCATCCGCGCGTTGAAGGTAAGGGCGAGTCCGAGGGTGAACGGGATCCAGGCCACCGCGATCAGCCAGTCGGGCAGTGAGTGCCCGGGCGGCGCGGGCTGCGACAGTGCCCTGAGCCCCACCCCGGTCAGCTCGGCCGCGATCATCACCCCGGCGGCGAGCTGGATCAGGGTGACCGCGGCCTGGGCCAGTCGCACGGCGCCCGGTGTGAACTGCCCGACGGCGATCTCCGCCGTCGCGGCGCACAGCAAGTCGCCGGGGATCAGCAGGAAGAGCCCGGGAATCATCAGCAGCACCGGCCCGCCTGGCGCGTCGGCGGCGTTCAGCACCTCGAACGCGACGACCGAGACGACCAGGGTGCCGACGATGGGCAGCAGCACGCGCAGGCCGCCGACCCATTCCGCCACGATGAACATCAGCCCCATGACCGCGCCGAGCAGTGCCGCGTCCGCCACCTCGCGCCAGGTCTGCTGCACGCCGGGCGCGAAGCCGACCGCGAACAGGACCGCGCCGACGACCCTGAGCCACCACGGGTACGGGTCGCGGCTCGATTCGAGTCCGGCCAGCGCCCGGGATGCCGCCGCGGCGCTGAGCCTCCCTACCAGGATCCTGTTCACCAGGAACTTGGCCTTCGAGACCAGGTCCAGCCTGGTCAGTTCCGGTTCGACGCGGATCGTGTCGTGGTAGGCCGGGCCGCCGCCGTGCCTGACGGTGAGCACTGCCCCCTCGGCGAGGGCGAGGATCTCGGCGTGCGCGCCGTACCTGCGGCCGACCGCGCGCACGGTGTCCCGCAGCTCGAACGCGCCTTCGGCGCTGTGGAGTAGCAGGAACCGGGTCAGGCCGCTCAGCAGCCTGTCGACTTCCTGGTCCGCGCTGCCGTCGGCCTTCCCCGTGGCGGTCATCAGCGTGTCTGTACCCATTCACTCCAGGTGACATGACAATGGCTCTTAGTTTCCAATGGTTGTCGCAAGACACTGAAACGGATGCCGGTTACCGTAGCCTTGTCACAGTTGCCTACGATTGACGGCATCGCGAGACACAAGACGCAACGAGACGCGAGACGCAAGACGCAACTAGCGTCACTGCAGTACGCCGTCACAAAGAACGCAAAAGCCAAAGAGGAGCCCGCCGCAAATGGCCGACAACGTACGTCCGCCCTTCCGTGCCGACCACGTCGGCAGCCTGCTCCGTCCCAAGCAGGTGCTGCAGGCCCGCGACGAGTTCTCGCGCGGCGAGATCAGCGCTGACCAGCTCACGCAGATCGAGGACGAGGCGATCCGCGAGATCATCCGCATGCAGGGCGAGGTCGGGCTCAAGTCGGTGACCGACGGCGAGCTGCGCCGCCAGTCGTGGCACATGGACTTCATCTACCAGCTCGGCGGCATCCAGAAGGTGCAGGACGAGACCATCAAGGTCGCGTTCCACAACAAGGACAAGAACTTCGAGTGGGCGCCGCCGTCGGCGCACGTGACGGACCGCATCTCGCTGCCGCGGACGATCTTCGCCGACGCGTTCACCTTCCTGCGCGACCACGCGGCCGCCGGCCAGACGCCCAAGCTGACCATCCCCTCGCCGAGCATGGTGCACTACCGCGGCGGGCGGGCCGCGATCAGCGACTCGGTCTACCCGGACCTCGGCCAGTTCTGGGACGACCTCGCCACCGCCTACGGCCAGGAGATCCAGCAGCTGCACGAGCTCGGCTGCCGGTACCTGCAGCTCGACGACACCAGCCTCGCCTACATCAACGACCCGGTGCAGCGCGAGCACATCAAGGCGATCGGCGGCGACCCGCTGCACCAGCACGAGACCTACATCGCCACGATCAACAAGGCGCTGGCCAACCGCCCGGCAGACCTGACGATCACCACGCACATGTGCCGCGGCAACAACCAGTCCATGTGGGCCGCCGAAGGCGGCTACGATTTCGTCGCCGACACCCTGTTCAACAAGCTCGACGTGGACGGCTTCTTCTGCGAGTGGGACGACGAGCGGTCCGGCGGCTTCGAGCCGCTCCGCTACCTGCCGAAGGGCAAGCGGGTCGTGCTCGGCGTCGTCACGAGCAAGCGCGGCGAGCTCGAGACCAAGGACTTCATCAAGCGCCGCATCGAGGACGCCGCCAAGTACACGGACATCGACCAGCTCTGCCTGTCCGCGCAGTGCGGCTTCTCCTCCACCAGCGAGGGCAACGACCTCTCCGAGCAGCAGCAGTGGGACAAGCTGCGCTTCATCGTCGAGGTCGCCGAGGAGATCTGGGGCGAGTAACCAGAAAACCCGGAAAAGCCCCACAGGCATACAGAACGGGTTCGTGCTTCGCGTGATGGCGAAGCACGAACCCGTTCCGTACGTTACTGACGTCTACTCGGCCTGGTCCTCGGTGAACACCGCGTCGGACTCCTTCCAGGCCGACACGTCGTCCCGGTAGGTGTACGGGTTGTTGAGGGTCTCGTGTTCCGGGATCTCCGGGTGCATGCCCTTTTCCCACTCTTCCGCGCCGTGCTCCGCCTTGAGGTAGTCGATCGTGGCGTCGATCTTCGCCTTCGCCGCGGCCAGGTCAATGCCGACCAGCTTGTGGTCGTACTTGACGACCTTGCCGTTGACGAGCACGGTGTGCACCTCGCCGCGGCCTGCCTGGTAGACCACGTGGCCGTAGGGGTGCAGCACCGGGAAGCTGACCGGCGAGTTGTCGTTCTTGATCAGCACCAGGTCGGCCTTCTTCCCGACCTCGATGCTGCCGATCGACGAGTCGAGTCCGAGTGCCTTGGCGCCGCCCCGGGTGGCATAGTCGACCACTTCTTCGGCGCGCAGGAAGTGGTTGGTGAGGGTCTCGTCCTTCTCATGCGCCTCGTCGTGCGTCTTGGCGCGGTCGGCGTTGAGCGTGGCCCGCATCGCGGCGAACATGTCGGCGGACCACCAGACGCTGGTGTCGTTGGACAGCGAGACCGGGATGCCGTACTTGCGCAGCCGCCAGGTGGGCGAGTAGCCCTGGCCGGCGTTGCACTCGGACTCGGTGGAGACCGAGGCGAAACCGCCGGTCGCGGCGATCTTGTGGTACGAGTCCGGTGACAGCGACGCCGCGTGCACGTAGATGGTGCCTGGGGTCATGTAGCCGCCGTCGTACATCTGGCTGATGCCGACGTCGCTGGTGACCTTCCATACGCCCGCGTGCGTGGTGACGTTCACGCCGAGGTCGCGGGCGACGTCGAAGGCCGCCTTCTCCGGGAAGCCCTCGATGCCCGGCAGGTCGAAGGCGATCTGGAAGCCGAGCATGTCGCCCTTGCCGTCGATGCGGCGGGTGTGGAAGTCGCGGAACTCCGGCGTCGTCGCCCACTCCCACGCACCCGCGAAGATGTTGCCGTAGCCGAGGACGAAGCGGCCGGGCACCGACTCGAGCGCGTCCACCGCCGCGTCGGCGTGCTCGGTGGTCCGCAGGCCGTGCGACCAGTCGACGCTGGTGGTCACGCCGGCGTCGACCGCTTCAATGGCGGAAAGCAGGTTGCCCGCGTAGTAGTCCTCGGGACGGAAGATCTTGCCCCACTGGAGGTAGTAGTAGACGAAGTACTGGGTGAGGGTCCAGTCGGCGCCGTAACCGCGCATGGCCGTCTGCCACATGTGCCGGTGCGTGTCGACCATTCCCGGCATCACGATGCCGCCGGCGGCGTCGATCTCGGCGGCGCCCGCTGGCACCGCGAGACCCGGGCCGACAGCGGCGATCCGCTCGCCGGAGACGAGCACGTCCGCGTTGCTGAGGACCGTGTGCGGGTCGTCCATCGTCAGCACGGTCGCGTTCCTGAACACAACCGGCTGGCCCGGCTGCGGTGCGGTCATGGGGAAACCTCCACGGTGAGGCGCTAATCAAGAGCGCAATACGGACGGCCGTCCGATAGTCGGTCACCAGAAACCTGATCGGAACACTGTCCCTTTCTTGCCGCTGTGTCAAGTGTGGTGAACTGGCCCTTCTGATGGTCAGCCACCCCCGGTTGTCCGCCATGCGGACAGATTGCCGAAGAAGCGCTAGAGTGCGGGCAGGTTGTCACGGTCGCTCGTTTCTGGAGGTTACTGGTGGCTCGTCGGGATGACAGCCCGGACTTCATCGAGGCGATCGCTCGCGGACTCGATGTGATCCGGGCCTTCGGGCCGGGCCAGCCGGTGATGTCCCTGGCCGGCGTGGCGGCGGCGAGCGGCCTGCCGCGGCCGACCGCGCGCCGCATCCTGCTGACGCTCGAGCAGCTCGGCTACGTACGGCAGGCCGGCGGCGCGGCGGGTCCCGGCCAGCAGGCCTCTTCCTCCGGCGGGTACGAGCTGACCCCGCGGGTGCTCGATCTCGGCATGTCCTACGTGCTGTCGCGCGGCCTGTGGGAGATCGCGCGGCCGCACATGGAGGCACTGGTCGCGCGCACCAGGGAGTCGACGTCGATCGCGCAGCTCGACGGGTCGGACATTGTCTACGTGGCCCGCGTCGCGGTGCCGAAGATCGTGACGCTGGCTGTGACAATCGGCACTCGCTTTCCCGCGATGCAGACCTCGCTCGGCAAGGTGCTGCTCGCCGCCCTGCCCTTGGCGGAGGCGGAACGCGTGCTCGCCGAACCGTCCAGGTCAGGCATCACACCGCCCTGGCAGCCGGACGCGGCGGAGCGCGCCGCGGCGCTACGTGAGGTGCGCGCGCGCGGCTGGGCGCTCACCGACGAGCAGCTCGCGCATGGCATCCGGTCGGTCGCGGTGCCGCTGCGCGACGGCGATGGCCAGGTGATCGCCGCGATCAACGTCAACTCGCACGCCGCGGAGACGCCGCTCGACGTGCTGATCGGCAAGCACCTGCCGCTGCTGCTGCAGACGGCGGGGTCGATAAGCGCCGACTGGGCGGCGCGCCAAGGTGCGCCCCAGGTTACGGTGGTCCGTAGCGGTACCGCAGGTGGCGGGCCCACGCCTGCCGCCGAGCCGTCTTGACAGGTTTTCGATCCGTCAAGATACTCGGCAGACGGACACATGTCCGATATGCGGACATGGGCCGGATGGAAAGGGAGCCATGGGAGAGCTTTGGAGCGATGCGGACGATGCCCGGCCCGGCCCCCTTTCCGGGCTGCTCGTTGCCGACTTCTCCCGGGTTCTGGCCGGACCGTACTGCACGATGCTGCTCGCCGACCTCGGCGCGAACGTCATCAAGGTGGAGTCGCCTGGCGGCGATGACACCAGGTCCTGGATGCCGCCCGTCACCGAGGACGGAACCTCGACCTACTTCCTCGCGATCAACAGGAACAAGCGGTCGGTCGCGCTCGACCTCAAGGACGACGGCGACCGCGCGCTCGCGCACGAGCTCGCCCGCCGCGCAGACGTGTTCGTGCAGAACTTCAAGCCGGGCGGGCTGAAGCGATACGGCCTCGACTACGAGGCGGTCAGCGCGCTCAACCCGGCGGTCATCTACGCCTCGATCAGCGGCTTCGGCAGCACGGGAGGCAAGGACTACCCGGGCTACGACCTCATGGTCCAGGCGATGTCCGGGCTCATGTCGCTCACCGGCGACCCGGACGGCCCCCCGTACCGCGCGGGCATCTCCGCGTTCGACGTGATCGCCGGCCTGCACACCACGATCGCGATCCTCGCCGCGCTCAACCACAGGAACGCGACCGGTGAGGGACAGCACCTCGAGGCGTCGCTGATGGCGTCGGCGATGTCCGGCATGGTGAACCAGACGAGCGCCTACGCGGCGGGCGGCGTGGTGCCGTTCCGCATGGGCAACTCCCACCCGAGCCTGTTCCCCTACGAGCCGCTGCCCACCGGCGACGGCGAGCTGATCGTCACGGCGGGCAACGACACGCAGTTCCGCAAGCTGTGCGACGTCCTTGGCGCGCCCGAGCTCGCCGACGACCCGAGGTTCAACAGCAACCCGGGCAGGACCGCCAACCGCGACGCGCTCAAGCCGCTGCTGGCCGAGAAGCTCGCGGCCAAGTCGGCCGGCGAATGGTTCGACGCGCTGATCTCCGTCGGCGTGCCCTGCGGTCCGATCAACACCGTCGACAAGGGCATCGCGTTCGCCGAGAAGATCGGCCTCGAGCCGATCGTCACCGCGGGCAGCGGCGAGCGGACCAGGCCGTCGATGCGGCACCCGGTCACCTTCTCCAAGACGCCGGCCAGCTACCCGCTCGCCCCGCCCGAGCTCGACGAGCAGGGCGACGAGATCAGGGCATGGTTGGCCAAGCCGTCATCGGACACGCCGTCGGCTCAGGAGGACCCGTCGTGACTGAGTACCCGACCTCGCTTGGCACCTCGGACGCCGATCACATCACCCTTCTCGGCCAGGACCTTGCCGAGGACCTGATGGGCAAGGTCGGGTTCGGCGAACTGGTGCTGTGGATGGTGACGCAGCGCCGCCCGACGCAGTCGCAGGTGCGGGTGTTCGAGTCGGTGCTCGTCGCGCTCGCCGACCACGGTTTCACGCCGACGGCCATCGCCGCCCGGCTGACCTACCTGTCGGCGCCCGACTCGCTGCAGGGTGCGATCGCCGCCGGGCTGCTCGGCGGCGGGTCGCGGTTCCTCGGGGTGACCGAGGACTGCGGCCAGTACCTGGCCGCCGTGCTCGCGGAGGCGGGCGAGATCCCCGCCGACGACGCTGGCCCGCACGACGACGCGTTTTATGACGCGCTGGCCCTGGACGCGGTCAAGAAGGCGCGCGCCGCCGGGAAGTTCGTGCCAGGCATCGGGCACCCGGTGCACAAGGTCCGCGACCCGCGCACACCGCGGCTCATCGAGATCGCGACCGAAGAGGGCGTGCGCGGGCCGCACCTGCGCCTGTTCGAGGCGATCGGCCGGGTGCACCCGCAGGTCCTCGGCCGGACGCTGCCGCTCAACGGCGCGGGCGTCTGCGGTGCCGTGCTCGCCGACCTCGGCCTGCCGCTTGCCATGCTGCGCGGCTTCGCGCTGCTCGCCAGGACCGGCGGGCTGCTCGGCCAGCTCGCCGAGGAGCAGCGCAACCCCATCGCCAACGACATCTACATGCATGTCGACCGCAATGCCACGTACGTAGTACCCAAGTCTGACTAAGTCCCGATCCGCCACTTAACCCAGCCGGGGCCCGGCCCCCGGTCTTCTCGCGCCCCCCGCAAATCCTCCTCGGCAAGGGAGCCGCCATGGCGACCATCGCAGCGGTCATCGCCTCGACCCACCACCCGTTTTACTACCGCGCGAGCACGTCGACGGGCGAGGACCGCCCGCCGTTCGCCGACGAGTGGGTCTCCAAGATCACCTCGTTCCGCCAGACGCTCACCGAGGCCAACCCCGATGTCCTCGTCCTGGTGGGCAGCGACCACTTCCACCAGCTCTGGCTGGACAACATGCCGCAGTTCCTCGTCGGGAAGGCGCCGTTCTACGACGCCAACTGGTACAACGAGGAGCGCGAGTTCGGCCTGCCGCGGATGTTCTTCAAGGGTGAGGAGAACCTGTCGGCGCACATCCTGCGCAGCGGCCTCGACGCCGGCTTCGACCTCGCGTTCAGCAACGAGCTGCGCATCGACCACAGCGTCACCTGCCCGATGATCACCCTGCGGCCGGAGTGCGACCTGCCGATCGTGCCGGTCTACACGAACATCTTCGCGCCGCCGCTGCCGCAGCCGAAGCGGTACGTGCAGCTCGGCCAGGCCATCCGCGAGATCGTCGAGGAATGGCCGGAGAACCTGCGGGTCGCCATCATCGGCACCGGGCACCTCTCGCTCGAGCTCGGCGGCCCCCGGCAGTTCGGACCGCACGGGCCCGACCCGGAGTTCGACCGCAAGGCCGTCGAGTGGATCGCCTCGGGCGACATCGAGAAGGCGCTCGGCGAGGTGTCGCTCGACTCGCTGTGGGAGCCGGGCAACGCCACCCACGGGTTCCTCGACTTCATGCTGATGATGGGCGTGGCGGGGGCGGGCGAGAAGGCCGACTACGTGGACACCCTGGACCTGTTCCACACCATGGAGGCCTACTTCACCTGGTTCCCGAAGGGCGGGCAGGCCTGATGTCTAAGTACCTGCTTAACAAGTTCCTCTACACCGTCGACCGGGACCCGGAACTTGTCGAGCGCTACCGCGAGGACCCGCGGGGCACGGTGGAGTGGTGGGAGGCCGAGCGGGCCAACGTCATACTCAACGTGCTCACCGGCGAGCAGTCGAGCTGGCTCAAGTTCGACGACGTGGAGCGGGAGGCCCTCGCCACCCACGACGTCCCGAAGCTCTTCGAGCTCGGCGCGCACCCGTTCCTCACGCTGACCCTGTGCATCGCCATGTTCGAGCGCGACTACGCGGAACCGCTCGGGTACCAGCTCCATTACGCGCGGTCCCTGTCCCGCTTCACGCTGCCCTACCCGGACATCTCGACCTGACCACTGACTCGGCGTCATAGGGGACGTTTGGGCACACTCTCGTGTGCCCAAACGTCCCCTATCTTCGTGCGGCTCCCCAAGTGGCAGAAAACGGTACGCGGTAGCGTATTCGGGTGACTACCGAAGGGGATCGGGTCGCCGGCTTCGGGCGGCTGGAGAACGGGCTGCGGCAGGCGAGCCCCTGGTACGTGTGGGGCCCCTATGTCAGCGAGCGGCAGTGGGGCACGGTCCGCGAGGACTACAGCGAAGACGGCGACGCGTGGAACTACCTCCCGTTCGATCACGCCAGGTCGCGCGCCTACCGGTGGGGGGAGGACGGGCTCGCCGGCTTCAGTGACATCCACCAGGACCTGTGCGTCGGGCTCGCGCTGTGGAACGGCAGGGATGCCTTTCTCAAGGAGCGGCTGTTCGGGCTGACCGGTCCCGAGGGCAATCACGGCGAGGATGTCAAGGAGCACTGGTGGTACCTGGACGCGCTGCCGAGCCACGCCTGGAACCGATGGCGTTACCACTACCCGCAGTCCGCGTTCCCCTATGACCAGCTGAGGCTGGAGAACGCGCGCAGGGACCGGCGCAGCCCGGAGTACGAGCTCCTCGACACCGGGGCCTTCGACTCCGGCCGGTACTGGATCACCGAGGTCAGCTACGCCAAGAGCGACGACGCGGCGGAACTGCTGCTCGAGATCACGGTCACGAACGCGGGCGGCGAGGCCGACACGGTCCACGTGCTGCCGACCGCCTGGTTCCGCAACACCTGGTCCTGGGACGAATCCGCGCCGCGGCCGCTGCTGAGAGCCGACGCCAACGGCACGGGCAGCGCGGGCAGTGCTGACAGTCCAGGCGGGGCGGCCGCTTGCGTCGACATCGACCACCCCTGGCTCGGTCCGCTCGAACTGCTCGCAGGCACCGCGCCGGACGGCACCGCGCCGAGATCGCTGTTCTGCGAGAACGAGACCAACAACGAGCGGCTGTTCGGCTCCGCGCCGGTCACGCCGTACCCGAAGGACGGCATCAACGACCACGTGGTCGGCGGTGCCGCGACGGTGAACCCGCAGCAGCAGGGCACGAAGTGCGCGTTCTGGTACGCCCTGACGGTGGCACCGGGTGAGTCGGCCACCGTCCGGGTCAGGCTCAGGCCGAAGCCGGCCGGCGGGACCACGCAGTCGTCTCCCGGGGGAGCGACCGTCCCCCTGCGTGGGGGGCACCTGCCCCCCATCCCCCCTGGCCGTACCCCCCGGGGCATGTCCGATGGAGAGGGGAGTGTATCGGACCTGCAGGCGTTCGGTGAGAGCTTCGATCTTGTGCTGCGGCAGCGGAAGGCCGAGGCGGACGAGTTCTACCGCGCGCTGACGCCGGAAGCGGCAGGCGAGGACGAGGCCAGCGTCATGCGCCAGGCCTTCGCCGGCATGCTCTGGTCCAAGCAGTTCTACCGCTACGACGTGGCGGCCTGGCTCGACGGCGACCCGGGCCAGCCGGAACCGCCGCCGGAGCGCGAGCTGAACAGGAACGGGCGCTGGCGCAACTTCAACGCCTTCGACATCATGTCGATGCCCGACAAGTGGGAGTACCCCTGGTTCGCCGCCTGGGACCTCGCCTTCCATTGCGTGTCGCTCGCCCACGTGGACCCGGGATTCGCCAAGTACCAGCTTGTGCTGCTGTGCCGGGAGTGGTTCCAGCACCCCAACGGCGCGCTGCCTGCCTACGAATGGGACTTCGGTGACGTCAACCCGCCGGTCCAGGCCTGGGCGGCCCTGGAGGTCTTCGTACTCGACGGGTCGCGAGACATCGACTTCCTGGCCAGGATCTTCGACAAGCTGCTCGTCAACTTCACCTGGTGGGTCAACAGGGAAGACATGTTCGGCAACAACCTCTTCGAGGGCGGCTTCCTCGGGCTGGACAACATCGGCCCCATCGACCGCTCCCACCTGCCCGAGGGCGCGGTGCTCGAGCAGTCAGACGCGACCGGGTGGATGGCCTTCTACGCGCTGTCCATGGCGCTGATCGCGTCGATCCTGTGGCGCAGCGGCCGCCGTCACGGTGCTGACCTGGTGCTGAAGTTCCTCGAGCACTACGCGGCCATCGCCGACGCGATGGATGACCTGGGCATGTGGGACTCCCACGACGGGATGTTCTACGACCACCTGTCGCTGCCAGGCGGCGCGACGATCCCGGTGAAGGCCCGGTCCATGGCCGGCATGATCCCGCTGCTCGCGGTCGCCATCGTGGACGAGGCCATGCTGCGCCAGGCGCTGCGTTTCGGCAAGAAGTTCGCGGAGTTCCTCGGGCGGCAGGGGCTGGCGGATGAGGCCAAGCTGCGGGAGAAGGGACTGCTGCACAACGGGGAAGGCCAGTCGGCTCGGCTGCTGCTCAGCGTGGTTGGCACGGAGAAGCTCGAGATCCTGCTGCGGTCGCTGTTCGACGAGTCCAGGTTCCTCTCGCCGTACGGGCTGCGAAGCCTGAGCGCGGTGCACCGGGACGAGCCCTACGTGCTGCACCTGGAGGGCACCACCGCGACGATCGACTATGAGCCCGCCGAGTCGACGACCGGGATGTTCGGCGGCAACTCCAACTGGCGCGGGCCGATCTGGTTCCCCCTCAACTACCTCGTGATCAACTCGCTGCTCAAGTACCACCGGTTCTTCGGCGAGGACTTCACCGTGGAGTACCCGACCGGTTCCGGCCAGCAGCACACCCTCCGGGACATCGCCGCCGACCTGCGGGAGCGGCTCGTCTCCATCTTCGTGCGGGGCAGCGACGGGCGACGACCGTGCTACGGCTGGGTAGAACGGCTTCAGGATGACCCGCACTGGCGGGACAACATCTGCTTCAACGAGTACTTCCACGGCGACAACGCGGCCGGACTCGGGGCCAGCCATCAGACCGGATGGACCGGGCTGATCGCGGACGTCATCCGGCGTCGCCACGGGGCGGTGCCAGAGACCGGCGACGCGGTCGCCGACCTCTTCAACAACGGGGAGAAGCGATGACAGGGACCATCGAGAGCGAATCGCTCGTGCTCAAGGCCAGGCCCGGCAACCGCACGCAGCTTGGCGCGACAATCGTCGAGGGCGGAGTCAACTTCGCCGTCGCCTCGACGGTCGCGGAGCAGATGACCGTGTGCCTGTTCGACGACCAGGGCAACGAGACCAGGTACGACCTCGACGACTACGACGCGGGCGTGTGGCACGGCGTCGTCCCCGGCGTCCGGCCTGGCCAGGCCTACGGCTACCGCGTCAAGGGTCCGTTCGACCCGGCGAACGGCCCGCGCTGCAACCCGGCCAAGCTGCTGCTCGACCCGTATGCCCGCGCCGTCTCCGGCGCGGTGACCTTTGTTCCCGCGCTTCTCGGCCACGACCCTGACGACCCCGGCCGGGCGAGCGACGGAGACTCCGCCCC
>Ga0335085_10005383_pt1 | contig 20563 bp, 23 predicted proteins | sample Lox_Sample_45_FD_206712 | JGI IMG/M metagenome (GOLD analysis project Ga0335085, IMG submission 206712) | Soil microbial communities from Loxahatchee National Wildlife Refuge, Florida, United States - Lox_Sample_4.5 | ecosystem: Environmental > Terrestrial > Soil > Wetlands | place: USA...
TGGGGACCCAGGAAGAAACGATACAGGAGATGCTGCATTTCTTAAGGAATGGTACTTACCTCTATTCCTTAGAAAACCTCCCCCTTTCCGGCAACCCTTTGGAGGATTTTTTGTTCAACCACAAATACGGGAATTGTGAATACTTTGCGTCAGCAATGGCGGTGATGCTGAGGATGGCGGGAATACCCTCCAGGGTCGTGGGAGGGTACAGGGGAGGGTACTACAATGATACCGGAGAATATTACCTTGTCCCCCAGAAGAACGCGCATGTATGGGTCGAGGCATACCTTGAGAGCGGGAGGTGGAAACGATTAGATCCCACGCCGGCAGGGATAGAACATTTCGTTTCCTTCACCAGAGAGGACCTTTTTTTTAAGGTAAGATTTTTTCTGGACACGATTAACTACTATTGGAATGCCCTGGTCATTAACTATGACTTTGCAAAACAAATGACTCTCCTCCAAAAACTGAGATCATTCAAGAAGCCAAAATTCAGTTTTTCGGTAAGCAAGGAACAGCTGCTCAGATATTCCGCAGCACTCCTGGTCTTTGGGCTTTCCGTTTGGTTGATTTATTTCTTGATTTCCAAAAGAAGGGCCCCGGAGGAAAAGCTGCGGGAGGCATTTATCAGGAAAATGGGGAAATGTGGATACAGAAAGGCCCCATCTGAAGGTCTTGAGGAATTTGTGTCGAGAGTAGAGGAAGCCCCTCTTCAAGAAAAGGCGTACCGCTTTGTGAGGGAGTTTGAACGCTTTTACTACAAAGATATACCGCTCACCAGGGAAGAGGCGAAAAGACTAAAACATCTGCTCTGACCCATTTTATTCCTAAGTTCCTTCATGATGCGAGCCTCTTAAGTTTCACTCTTATCAATAATCCGGGTTAAGACCTCGGCCCAGCGCGCATACCCTTTCTCACTGAGATGGACTCCGTCAGGGAGAAGGTAGTCCTTGATTGGATTTCCCTGAGGATCTACGAATCTGTTGTACAGATCGAGAACCTCTGTGTGCGTCTCTTGAGCGATTTTGTGGAGCAAACGATTCATCTCCCTGATGGTTTCTTTTGGTATCCATGGCAGCAGAGTGGGCAAGAGCGTGTGCAGAACGATTCTTGTGTGCGGATATGCAGAGGACAACGCTTCAACGACCTTTCGATATGAATCAAGAAATCCGAGATCTTCCATAGCAACATTGTTGATCCCTGTCATGATGAGGATAAGGTCTGGTGAGGGGAATTTCCTGATTATCTTCCCGATCCTTGAATAGAGGCCCTCCACCGTCTCACCGGCAATGCCGAGGTTTGCAATGGTATGGCCTGAGAATCTCTGCTGCCAATCAAAGAACTCTACCAGGGAATCCCCGATGAAGAGTATATGCTTCATGTGTGTGCTTTCAAAAGAACGTTGATTACAGATTCTTTAGCAATGCTATGACCGCCTCCTGGCAGTTTGCTGCTGCAAAGCGGATATCCCATTTGTGTTTATCTCTATTGCTGACAATATTACTAATCCCACGTATCTCGATCACAGGAGTGTCATACATGGCACAGACATGCGCTACCGAGGCTCCTTCCATATTCTCGCAGAGTGCGCCAAATCTTTTTTCAAGCTCCAGGGCCTTTTTCACAGTGCCAGTGCATGTAGAGACTGTGACAAAAGTGCCTGATTGTATCTTGCATTCCCCCCGTTTTTCCTTTAAGCCCTTCTTACCCTGATTTGCTGAGGGGGGGCAAAAGAAAAGAGGAGAGAGTATGTTTTTCGCCCTTCTGATAAGGGGCTTATTAAGGGGGAACTCATTGAAATAGTTTCGTCTTCTTTTTCTCAAGAGGGGGATGCCTATGAACTCTGTTCCATGAAACTCATCCTTCAGCATAACCCCCTCATCACCGTACACTTCTTTCTCTGCTACCACAATATCACCAATGGTAAGACCAGCGGACGGGTATGCTCCTCCAATCCCGAAAAGGACAAGCATTTCGGGTGAGAACTTCTCCAGCAGAATGGTCGCCGCATGAGCAGCATTTGTCTTCCCCATGCCTGAGGTTATGTGGACGACAGCTTTATTGTTGATCCTGCCTTTATACACAGGCTTACCGGCGAGAAGCGTTTTTCTCTTTAGTTGTCTGGCGAGCAAGGCCCCTTCTTCAGGGACTGAGGAAATAAGAGCGATCATGTCCGTAAAGGGTGGTCCTTGATGAGACATGAAGTGAATAAAGAGGTTAACATGGGGCAGATGGGCGAAGAAGTTTTATACGACACCTTATAAAAAAGACCTCCTGGGAGATTTGGAGGAAACCACGCTGTTCAAGAGATGACAATCCGTTTACAAATATCCTGTCGATTATAAAATTTCTGAGACCGTCTGCCCATGTCTGTTTAACGATCCTGTTTTTATTCCCTCAACTGACCGCTTCCAAAGACGATGAACTTTGTGCAGGTGAGCTCTTCAAGTCCCATGGGCCCCCTCGCATGTATCTTGTCGGTGGATATCCCAATCTCCGCGCCCAGACCAAATTGGTATCCGTCATTGAGCCGCGTGGATGCATTCACAAAAACGGCTGAGGAATCAACCTGCCTCAGGAACCTCATCGCCCTGTCATAGTTCATGGTGACGATGGAGTCAGAATGGGCGGAACTGTATTTTGCGATATGCTCCATTGCGTCATCCATATCCTTCACCACCTTTACGTTCAAAATCAGATCAAGATACTCCCTGTAGTAGTCCTCCTCTTTCGCCTGCGCGATGTGAGGATAGATCCCCAGGGTCTTCGAGCACCCTCTGAGTTCAACCCCTGCATCCTTAAACCTCTTGAGCATCTTGGGGAGAAACCCCGCGGCAATGAACTCGTCTACGAGCATCGTCTCCATGGCATTGCATGTGCCGGGCCTCTGAACTTTTGCATTAAAGCAGATCTCTTCTGCCATGATCAGATCAGCATCCCTGTCAACAAACACATGGCATACCCCCTTGTAATGTTTCAGCACCGGGATGCGGGAATTCTCGGTCACGGTCCGGATGAGTCCCTCTCCGCCCCTGGGTATGATAAGGTCGATGATTCCTTCGAGCTTCAGCATCTCCATGATTGCTTCTCTATCGGGAATGTCGATGAAGGTCACCGCCCCTTCGTGAATGCCCTGCTCCCTTGCCGTGTCCCTGAGGATCTTCACAATGGCCTTATTGGAATGGATCGCTTCAGAGCCTCCCCGGAGGATCACCGCATTGCCGGTCTTAAGACATAGACTTGTTGCGTCTGCGGTTACGTTGGGTCTGGATTCATAGATAATCCCGATCACTCCTATAGGAACACGCATTTTTCCCACTGCCATGCCATTGGGTCTTTGCCACATCTTTATTACTTCTCCCACCGGGTCAGGGAGCTGTGAAACTTCAAGAAGGCCCTGGGCCATCTCCTGTATGCGTTTTTCATTGAGGGTCAGTCTGTCGATTAAGGCCTTTGAAAGACCTTTCTTCTCCGCATACCCGATATCCTTCTTATTCTCGGAAATGAGTTCTGGTGCTCTCTCTTTCAGGGCTTCCGCCATTTTGACAAGAGCAAGGTTTTTCTGAGACGACGAAGCCTTTGCGAGGGCGCGTGCGCCTGCCCTTGCCTCAACCGCTAAATTATAGACATACTGCTTTATATCCACAGAGATGCCTCCCGGGAAAATAGCCAATCATCAAACTACAATAACCAAACAATCTGGAAATAATCAATATCGTCCTTATGAGATGAGCGGTTATTTTCTGAATCTGAGACACAAATAGAGGTCAATGAGGAAAGGTCTTCACTTATGACCAGGAGCCGTTCCCTTCCGCAGCAGGGACTTCTTGATCAGTCAGTGATTTTATAGCCAAGTTTTTCTATGCTTTCCCTGGAAATCTTCAGGATGTCCTCTTCAGCGAGCCTCCCATCGTCAAAGTTTATTACGATCTTTCCTTTTTCGACATCTATGGAACTCACGCCGTCCATATGTCCGATAAACCTTCTCAGTGCAAGAGAACACTCTTCGCAAAATTCCTTCTGGACATTAAGAGAAACGGTTTTCATGATGAATCTCCGGAGTGCGCTATCTCCCTCACTGCACAGCCGTATTCCTGTCAGCGTCTGCCGGCAGGAGTGTCCTCCTCGTTCGGTGTCGCTTTCCTGTTGGTCATTGCGGCATCAAAATATCCAGAAGCCGCTCAAGTTCATCCAGGGAATAGTATTCTATCTCGATTTTCCCCCTCTTGCCTTTGTGAAGGATGCGGACCTTTGTGCCAAGACTATGGATTAGTTTTTCCTGGAGAGATTCTATCTGGGGGTCCCTCTTCTTTGGACGGATCCTCTTTTTTCCTTCGGCCCCCCACGTTTTAACCAGATTCTCCGCCTCCCTGACACTCAATCCTTTATGGATTATCCGTCTTGCTGTTTCGACCTGAGCAGGCCTTCCCTCGACCGACAGGATAGCCCTGGCATGACCCATTGACAATGTACCATCATTTACGAAAGTCTTTATCTCGTCAGGAAGTTTCAGAAGCCTCAGGTAATTTGCGACGGTTGCCCTTTCTTTCCCGACCCTGACAGAGAGTTCTTCCTGGCTAAGGTTAAAGTCCTTAATAAGCCGATGGAAGGCTTCCGCCATCTCCAGCGGATTCAGGTCCTCACGCTGAATATTTTCTATTAGCGCGATTTCGAGGGAATCAACGGATGAGACATCCTTTACCATGGCAGGCATCTTCCTTAATCCTGCCATGGATGCGGCCCTCCATCTCCTCTCCCCGGCGATGAGCCTGAATGTGCCGTCACCTGTGCGCGACACAATTATGGGCTGTAAGACACCCTTTTCCTTTATGGACGCGGCAAGCTCTTTGAGTGCCGTATCTTTGAAGACCTTGCGCGGTTGCTGTTCACCCGGGATGATTCGGTCAATATCGATGGCGATGATATCTTCTGCCCTGTCAGGCAGCAGGGAGCCGAGACCTTTACCGAGAGCCGTTTTCACTGAGGATCTCCTTTGCCAGGGAAAGATAACTTTGGGCCCCGATGGAACGGGCGTCATAGAGCATTATGGGCTTGCCGTGGCTTGGCGCTTCGGCAAGGGATACATTGCGGGGGATAACAGTATCGAATACCTTCCCTCCGAAGTGATGTTTCACCTCTTCGGCAACCTGGTGGGAAAGACTGTTCCTTGTATCAAACATTGTAAGGAGAATGCCCCTTATTTCGAGGGAAGGATTAAATGAATTTCTCACCCGATGGAGCGTCCTTGTGAGAAGGCTGAGCCCCTCGAGGGCATAATATTCGCACTGGACCGGTACGATTACCGAGTCAGCTGCTACCAGGGCGTTCAGGCAGAGCAAGCCGAGAGAGGGTGGACAGTCTATGAGAATATACTTATATTTTTCTTCCAAACCTTCGATTATTCGCGAAAGGATGCGTTCTCTCCCTTCTCGTCCCACCAATTCCACTTCAACCCCTAGAAGGTCAACGACTGAGGGAATGAGCGAAAGGTGTTGGACAGAGGTCTGTACCACAGCCTCACCAGGGGTGCACTTCTCTGCGTAGGCATCATAAAGGCTTCTCCTCACCTCTTCACGGTTTATGCCGAGGCCGCTTGTAGAGTTTCCCTGGGGGTCTGTGTCGATTAAGAGGATATCTTTCTCAGCTAGGGCCAGTGATGCCCCAAGGTTAATGGCAGTGGTGGTCTTTCCGACCCCTCCCTTCTGATTGACGATGGCGATGGTTTTTGCCATTTTATTAATTCTAACAGAGTTGAAGTTCACAGGGCAAGGCAATACAGATGCAGGGGGCTAAGGGCATAGTGCAGATGGGTTCGAGACTAACATGCCCGATTCCTTTTGCTCTTTACGCTACGCTGTTGTGCATATGTTCCACGTGGAACATACTCTTTTCACACAACTTTAAAGCTTAGTTGTTGCCAAAGGGGCCATTATGGGGGCATTGAGTTCCATTTACTATGACAGGGCACTGTATGCCCGAAAGGGAAGGAAGGGGGAAATGGCAGACCCAGAGGACGAGGTCTGGCCTTTTGTCCATAGGAAGGCCCCGGCTTATTCTTGCTACTATTCTCTTTTCGAGATGTATGCAGTATGTCTTGTCTGTCAAAAATGCGGTGTTCATGGTTACCTCTTATCACGGTTCTCTGCTTATAGACTAACAGAGAATACGGAAGCAGGGCAAGGAAGGTCAAAATATGTGTTCCACGTGGAACAAAAATCAGGAAGGGGGAAAAATAAAGAAACAAATAACTATATAAATTAATGAAGGATGTATCTTTTTATAGTTATACAGTTGTTGGAACAATCATAAGCACTGGACAAACAGTATCTATTATCTTGTCTGTCCTGGGTGCGGGAGCTCTTCATAAGAAGAAGCCTATGAAAAGGACGTATGCCGCAGAGAAAAATGCCAGGCAATATTATGAGCGGCCAAAGACCATTCCTGCCCTGTACACATTTTCACCTGATGCAGCACACCATCTGACAAATCCTATTTTGTGAGTGCATTGGAGGCCTCGTTTGATCATTATCTTCTGACCTTTATTCAGGGGTCGAAAGACATAAATACCCAGTCCATGCTCACTGATGTCAACAGTAATACTTTTAAATATCTCCTTTGCGGGATCAGAAGCGCAACTACATCCTATTTCGTGCTCGAATGGATTACGTGTATGTATTCTTCTCTCCCTCACAATGTGAAGTTCCTTTTACTGCATTTAAATAAATACCTCTCTCCACTCACGGCTTACCCTTTAATAACTCAGGCTTACTCAAGACCCGCTGCCTTTCCTTATCCTCACGGAACATAAGAGGCCGATACAACCCAACTATGCCGCAGGCATCTTACTTAGAGCCTTGATGGCACTTCGCACAATTCTTCTTATCTTCAGCCTTGAAGGCCTTTGTTCCGTCATGGCAGGCACCACATGACTTATGTCTGCTAACGGCCTCCATCTTGATCTCTGTACTGCCCTTTTTCATCTGAAACGGCGAGGGGTGGCAGTCAGTGCACCCAAGGCCCTTGTTCGCATGGGTGCTGCCATCAAATACGACCTTTCCCGCTCCCCCTCCCTTGTACTCAACGACCTGCCCTGCCATTACCGCAAAGGCACTGCTTGCGAGAAGAGCTACCATCAGTATTGCTACCAAAACCTTTCCCATACAGATTCCCTCCATATCTTATAAGTAAATGGTGCAACCAGTTATCATTTATACCACAGTTTTGTCCGTATATCCACTCTTTTTTTCACTTTGGCAAAAAGCGGGAATTCTCCCCGCCGATCCCTTTACTTTCATTTTCTCTCCTCCTTTCTTGTTGTTCTCTTTCTTTGTGCTGGTTACAGCTTAGCAAAGAATTGTGAACGTCCAGCGAAAGGATTATGAAAAACTGTGAAGGGCTACAAGGGGAGTGAATGGGTAAAAGTCGCCGCCTTTCCGTATTCGCTGTGTCCCATTATTCTCCGCCCTGTTATCAGAGATGCCGGCCCTGATAATCTGGTGTGAATCGAAGCACCTGACATTAGTCCCTCGCCTTAAATCCAGGGCAGCCTTCAAATCCCCTGCATCCCGCTTTTCTGAGGCGGCATTCAGAATTGACGCACGTGATGTTGAAGATAGTTGATGCGTGATACGCTCCGGATTTTGGAGGGATTTCTTCTGGTGTCAGATCCGCAAATTCTTTCCTGATGACTATGAGAAAACGCTTGATATGCGTAGTCGGCAAGGATAGAGTCAATACCTCGCAGTGCAGCTCCTTTATCCCCTTGAGTTCCTCTTTAACCTTGGGCCCCTTGCTCAGAATGAGCCTTCCTCCCTCATTTATATGGGGCGACGCCTTCCCGATGAATTCCTTTATCTCAAAGAGCGCTCTTGTGACTGCCACATCCACTGTGAGTGATTTCACCTCTTCGATTCGCTGCTCCACCACTTCAATGGCATCAAGTGTAAGTGTCCGGGTAATGTGCCTCAGAAAGTTCGCCTTTTTCCTCGATGGCTCCAAAAGGTGCATCCTGATCGCGGGCCTCATGATCTTTAAGGGGATCCCCGGAAATCCTGCGCCGCTCCCCACATCCATCACGCTCACCTTTCCGTTCGGCAGTGCGTTCAGATAGAGGAGGGAGTCGAGAAAGTGTTTTACGATTATATCCTCATCTGTTTTGAGGGAAGTGAGGTTGTATGCCTTATTCCATTTCTTGAGCTCAGAGAGGTAGGTCATGAAAGCCCTCACCTGCGCCGGCGCGAATGGCAACGACAGCTCTGTCAATCCCTTAATGAGAAGCGATTCAGAAGGCGAAGATGAAAGGCGCATTTACGTAGCCTTTCGGCGATATCTTTCGACCGCGATGACTATGAGGGAAATTGCGGCGGGGGTGACTCCGGGAATCCTGCTCGCCTGACCTATATTGGACGGTCTAACCGCTTCAAGTTTAGAGACGATCTCCCGTGAGAGGCCACTGATGCAGGTGTAATCAATTGACTCAGGTATCTTCTTCTCGTCCATTCTCTTGAGCTTCTCCGCCGTCTCTTTCTGTCTGAGTATGTAACCATGATACTTTGTCTGGATCTCCACCTCTCTGCAGATATCTTCTGGTAGGGGCCTCTCAGGTGGTGAAAACCTTTTTATGAACTCATAGGTTATCTCCGGCCTCTTTAAAAGTTGTTCCAGTGAGGAATCCTCTTTTATGGGCGAGGAGTGTAAGGCGGCCAACCCTTCATTCACCATGCACGGCTTAAGCCTTGTAGCTCTGAGCCTCGATACTTCAGTCTCCATGAGGATTCTTTCTTCCTGAAATCTCCTGTATGCGGATTCGTGGAGAAGGCCGATGCGGTGACCCTTTTCCATCAAGCGGGCATCGGCGTTGTCGTGCCTCAGAAGAAGCCTGTATTCTGCCCTGGAGGTGAACATCCTGTAGGGCTCATTGGTGCCCTTTGTAACCAGGTCATCAATAAGAACCCCTGTGTACGCCTCATGTCTGCCGAGGACCAGGGGTTCTCTGCCCCTGATCTTGAGTGTGGCATTAATCCCTGCCATGAGCCCCTGGGCAGCAGCCTCCTCATACCCTGAGGTCCCGTTAATCTGACCTGCAAGAAACAACCCTTGTATCAGCTTTGTCTCAAGGCTGTGCATTAATTGAGTGGGATACACAAAATCATATTCAATGGCATAGGCGGGCCGCATGATCTCCGCTTCTTCAAGTCCCGGGATGGTCCTCACAAGTCTCACCTGCACATCATAGGGAAGGCTTGTGGATATTCCATTTGCATAATATTCATTCGTCTCAATGCCCTCTGGTTCGAGAAAAACCTGGTGCCTCTCCTTATCAGCGAATCTCACCACTTTGTCCTCCACAGACGGGCAGTACCGCGGACCGATAGACTTTATTCTTCCGCTGTAAAGTGGTGAACGGTCAAGATTTTCGCGAATAACCCTGTGGGTCTCGCTGTTCGTATATGTGATATAACAGGGGAGTTGCGGATTCGTAATCCTCTCGGTACTGTATGAAAACGGCGGTGGTGGGTCATCGCCGGGCTGGGGCACTGTCTTTGAAAAATCGATGGTATTTGCATCCAGCCTTGGTGGCGTTCCAGTCTTGAGCCGCCCCATTTTCAAGCCAAGGTCCCTTAACGAATCGGAAAGACCGGTGGAGGGAAACTCTCCTGCCCTTCCTGAAGGGAAATGTTCGAGACCTATATGGATTAGTCCCTTCAAGAACGTGCCTGTGGTTACGATGACCGCTTCTGTTCTGTAAAAGGTTCCCAGAGTTGTCAAAACTCCCTTGACCGTCCCGTCTTCCACTACAATCTTCTCAATTGTTGCCTGTTTTATGGAGAGGTTTGTTTGGGATTCCATGGTCTTCCTCATCGAAACTCTGTAAAGTACCCTGTCCGCCTGAGCCCTTAGGGACCACACTGCAGGACCCTTGGATCTGTTAAGCATCCTGAATTGTATTCCCGTCCTGTCTGTATTTTTTGCCATTTCGCCACCGAGGGCGTCGATCTCCCGAACCAGGTGTCCCTTTGCGAGGCCACCGATGGCAGGATTGCAGGACATTTGGGCAATGGTATCGAGATTCATGGTAAAGACGCATGTGGACATCCCCATGCGGGAGGAGGCCAGTGCAGCCTCACACCCCGCATGACCGGCCCCGATCACGATGACGTCGTAGCAAAAATCTTTTTTCATAAACGCTTCTGCAAAACGATTGAGCGGTATCTCTTGAGGGAAAAATTACTCGGGGTTTGGTTGCCCAGCCTCAAATTAAGTTCATAGAACATTCGGTGAATATATGTTATTTCAGAGATAAACGGCTATATTATTTTTTTCCAAAAGTCTCACCAGGTGAAAACCATGTCTATAGGACTCACATCTCTCTTTTTCCCAGAAGACAGACCGCATAAGCAGCAATCCCCTCTCCGCGCCCCACAAAGCCCATGCCTTCATCAGTCTTGGCCTTAATATTTATGACACCCGGAAGGATATGGGCTTTTGAGAGAGCCTTCTTCATCGATTCAATATGTGGTGCGAGCCTGGGCCTTTCGGCGATAACCACCGAGTCGATCCATTTCACCTCAAACCCGCTGGCATCGGCGAGCTCAGAGACATACTTGAGCATCTCCACACTGGACGCATCTTTCCATGTCGGATCCGAATCAGGGAAATGTCTTCCGATGTCACCAATCCCCAGGGCTCCAATAAGGGAGTCGATAATGGCATGGCAGAGGACATCACCATCTGAATGGCCCTGGAGGCCTTTTTCAAAGGGAATTTCAACGCCCCCGATAATGAGCCTTCTGCCTCCCACGAGCCTGTGAGAATCATATCCTACGCCGATTCTCATATTCCCGTCTTCCCCCGCTCTTTCAAGAGGTGCTCTGCGAGAGGGATATCTTCAGGTGTGGTGACCTTTATGTTTGAATACGAACCCATAATGATTTTCACCCTTCCACCGCTTCTTTCCAAGAGTGCGGCATCGTCCGTGGAATAGAATTTTTCCGCCATAGCTGCACGGTAAGCCTTTATGAGTGTCCTTTGGATGAATATCTGGGGTGTCTGAATTGCCCACAGCGTTTCACGTTTCAACGTCCTTTTCACGACGACGCCAGCCACCTCTTTAATGGTGTCCTTCACAGGAACTCCCACAACCACCCCGTCAAAACCGGAGATACCCTGGAGTGCAGTCCTCACAATCCTGCTTTCTATGAGAGGGCGTGCACCATCATGGATAAGAACCAGATCGTCACTGTCTTTTATGAGCTTAAGTGCATTGTATACAGAATCCTGCCTTTCTTTTCCCCCCGGGGCAATCCTCTTTACCTTTGAAAGTCCATACACTTCGAACATCTTAATACCTGTCTCCATATCAGGTTCCTTTAACACAGGGATGATTTCGTGAACCTCATTCATGGACTCGAATATTTCCAGCGTCCAGACGATGAGGGGTTTACCGAAAAGCACATGAAACGGCTTATTGGTGTCCGGGCCGAATCTCTTTCCCAGACCGGCACCGGGCACAATAGCGATCACTTTTTCTTTCATGGCCGTCAGGTCTGCTTTATTGCCCTGAATTCTTCCTTTTCGTACTCTTCCCTTGGCTTGGAGAATATCATCCTGCCTGCAGTTGTCTGAAGCACACTGGTTACAGAGACCTCTGCATTTTTCCCTATGAGTCTCCTCCCGTTCTCTACCACGACCATAGTCCCATCATCCAGGTATGCGACCCCCTGGTTGTATTCTTTGCCCTCTTTGATCACAAAGACCTTTAATGCCTCGCCGGGAAGAACAACGGGCTTGAGCGCATTGGCAAGTTCATTGATATTCAATACGCTCACTCCCTGAAGTTCCGCAACCTTATTGAGATTAAAATCATTAGTGATTACCTTTGCATCATGAACCCTCGCAAGGGCAACGAGTTTTGAATCAACCTCTTTTATCTTGGGAAAATCTTCGTCAGTAATCCTTACGGTGATGTGCGCCATCTTCTGTATCCTGTGGAGAATATCAAGCCCCCGCCTTCCCCGTGCCCTTTTGAGGGAATCAGGGGAATCAGCAATATGCTGAAGCTCCTGCAGGATAAACTGGGGCACCAGGAACACCCCGTCAAGGAACCCCGCCTCGCACACGTCCGCAATCCGGCCATCAATTATCACACTCGTATCTAATATTTTGAGGTGCTCATCTGAACCCTGTCCCCTGAAGCTTCTGAAAAGACCTGAGAGAGTAAGTTTTTCCCCCCGCTTGACCCCCAAAAGCATACCGCCGTATCCTAACAGTCCATTCAGCACAAACGAGACTACCGATATATCAGGAGCCACCCTTCTCAAAGGCAGGAGAAGCAGGTTAGCGAAGATAATTCCCATCAAGAGACCTGCGAGCCCTCCCAAGATTTTTCCGAGGGAGACGGCTTTGAATGCCTTCTCCATTAAAAGTGCAAGGATTCCGCATACCACGCCGAGGGCAGTCCCTTCAATGAATGCATTATATTTCAAGCCCAGAAAATAACCTGACGAAATAAACACCACCAACACTGCTATGCGAATAAAAAACAGCATCCTTTCTCACCTCCCTTCGTTCACTCTCTAGACATATCCGTCGCGTTTCACTATCTCTAAGATCCCTTAATGGTTATATAAAATCTCCTCCCTCCTCTATTGATAAAGAGAAGAGTGGTATCCCCTGATTCAATAGATGAGGTAATCTTGTTAAAATCCCCAAGCCCTGCCACTTTTTTCTTGTCTATTTCCTGGATGACGTCGCCCTTCTTAAGGCCAGCTTCGTCTGCACTGCTTCCCTGCTCTATTTTGACTACCACTACCCCCCTCTCATTGGCGCCAAGACCCAGTTGTCGTGCAATTTCCCTGGTGAGGTCCATAACGGTAATACCGGAGAAGGCATTTTTTTGAATATCTTCCGGGGAAGGCTCTGCGGGAGACCCTGCCACTTCTTTCGGAAGTTCGGCTACGGTGACGGTCAATTGATATTCCTTGCCACCCCTGAGTATCTTTAGTTTCACTTGGGAACCCACCTTGCTCTGGGAGACTATATTCCGAAGGCTTCCCACGCTTTTGACTTCCTTCCCGTTGAATTCGAGAATGACGTCACCTCTCATCATGCCCGATTTTTCAGCAGGACTGCCTTTTGATATGTCACCCACAAGCGCCCCCTTGGAGTCCTTAAGGCCAAATTTTTGCGAAAGTTCCGGGGTAATATCCTGAATCGTTACCCCAAGCCATCCCCTCACAATCTTCCCCTCTTTCATAAGCTGGTCCATTACGAGGCGGGCCATATTGCTCGGGACCGCAAAGCCTATGCCCTGGTATCCGCCGCTTCTCGAGAAGATCGCCGTATTGATGCCGATGAGTTCTCCCTTCACATTTACAAGGGGACCTCCTGAATTGCCGGGGTTGATCGCAGCATCTGTCTGGATAAAGTCCTCATAATCGGCAATTCCCACATTCGCCCTGCCCACAGCACTGATAATACCCATGGTAACGGTGTGGCTCAGGCCAAAGGGATTTCCTATGGCAAGAACAAACTCACCAACCTGCAATTTGTCTGAATCACCCCACGGGACAGTAGGGAGATTATCCGCCGAAATCTTTACTACTGCGATATCGGTTTTTGGATCAGCACCCACGATTTTTCCCCTGAAGCTCCTCTTGTCAAAAAGGGTAACCCTGATGTCTTCCGATTGTTCAACCACATGGTTGTTGGTAATGATATACCCGTCCTTTGACACAATGACTCCCGATCCAAGACTCTGTTCTTTCCATTTCTTTGGAAGACCGAAATCGTGAAAGGGTTTGAAGAGGTCAAAAAAAGGATCCTCCGAGAAGGGCAACGTATCTCTCCTCACCACTTTTGTGGTGGATATATTCACCACCGCAGGGGATACGGCACTCACAATCTCGGAAAATGCCCTGCTCGTCTCCAGAATCTGGGAGGGAACCCTGGGGGCAAAGGGAGCACGAACCGACTGAGGATAAACGATTTTCCCGATGAGATAATAAGAAATTCCGCCTAAGAGAAAGCCTATCAGGAGGATGACAATGCCCAAAAAAATCTTTTTCTTCATTTATTTATTATACTCGCCAATTTATGGAGTTGTAAAGCAAACTTGACCAAAAAGCGTTTCATAATATATGCTAAACCCAAAAATCCTGCGAAGCAAAGGCATATACATCTAAAGATTGATACCTTGAGCTCGTTCAGGGTATGTAGGAATTTAAGGAGGGTTCTATGTTAAAACGCTATCTGCTTGCTCCCGGACCAACGCCTGTACCGTCTGAGGCCCTGCTCGCTATGGCAATGCCTATTTTGCATCACAGGTCTCCAGATTTTCTCCCAATCCTCGATACGGCAAAAAAAGGGTTGCAATGGCTTTGTCAGACAAAAAACGATGTGCTCATCCTCTGCTCGACGGGAACCGGGGGAATGGTGGGGTCTGTGAACAATTTCTTTAGTCCCGGGGACAGGGCACTGGTGATTAACGCGGGGAACTTTGGAGAACGATGGACGAAGATCTGCAATGCCTACAAGCTTGAGGTGAATGAGATAAAACTGGACTGGGGAAATGCGGTGAAGCCTGAGGATGTGGAGAAGGCACTGAAGAAAGATCCATCCATTAAGGGGGTCTTTGTGCAGGCATCTGAGACGTCTACGGGTGTCTATCATGATATAGAGGCCATCGCCTCCATTGTGAAAAAACATGAGGGGACCATTCTTGTGGTCGATGCCATCTCTGCCCTTGTGGCCCACGACCTGAAGATGGACCAATGGGGGATCGATGTCTTAATCGCAGGTTCTCAAAAGGGGCTCATGCTCCCTCCGGGACTTGCATTTGTGGGAATAAGCGAGAAGGCCTGGAAGTGCGCTGACAAGGCACAGTGTCCGAAATTCTATTTTAACTTCAAGAAGGAACGGGAATCCCTCGCCAAGAACCAGACAAACTTCACCTCCCCGGTCACCTTAATCATTGGACTAAATGAGTGCCTGAAGCTGTTACAGAAAGAGGGGCTGGAGAACGCCTTTGAACGCCATAAGAGGCTTGCCCATGCTACGAGGGAGGCGGTAAGGGCAATAGGCCTGAAACTTTTTTCCAGGGAATCTCACAGCAATTCAGTTACCGCCATTCAATCACCTGACGGTCTTGACGGCCAGGAGATATACAAGAATCTCAGGGTCAAGTACGGAATCACCGCTGCAGGAGGCCAGGGCCAGGCAAAGGGAAAGATATTCAGGATCGCGCATCTGGGGTATGCGGACACTTTTGATATTATCACGGCAGTTGCAGGGGTTGAGATGGTATTGAAGTCCATGGGACATCCGTTGAAGCTCGGGACAGGGGTTGCGATTGCAGAAGAACTCTTGATGAAATGACCAGGAGGATTGATGAAAGTACTCATAAGCGATAACTTGTCCCCTCGGGGAATCGAAGTGCTGAAACAGTCAGGGCTCGAAGTGGATGTGAAGACCGGGATGAAGCCTGAAGAATTAAAGGCATGCATTGGTGAGTATCATGGGCTTATCATAAGAAGCGCGACAAAGGTTACTGCGGAGATCGTGGAAGCAGCAGCCAACCTGAAGGTAGTGGGCAGGGCCGGCTCAGGGCTTGACAATGTGGATAAGGCAGCTGCCAGCAAGAAGGGAATCGTGGTGATGAATACGCCGGGCGGGAACACCATCACAACCGCAGAACACACCATAGCCCTCATGTTTGCTCTTGCACGACAGATACCCCAGGCAACGGCCTCTATGAAACAGGGAAAATGGGAGAAGAAGCGTTTCATGGGGGTTGAGCTTTTCAAAAAGACTATCGGGATCGTCGGCATAGGGAATATCGGGAAACACGTTGCAAGGAGAGCCCTGTCGCTGGGGATGATTGTCATTGGCTATGACCCCTATCTCAGCGACGAGAACGCGAAGGAAATGGGGATAGAAAAAGTGGACTTAACGACCCTTTTCAAGCGCTCCGACTTTATTACTATTCATACGCCGATCACCTCGGAAACGAAAAATCTGATCAGTACAAAGACCATCCAGTTGATGAAAGACGGGGTAAGGATCATAAACTGCGCACGGGGAGGTATTGTGAATGAGGCTGAGCTTTACGAGGGCCTCAAGAAGGGGAAGGTTGCCGGTGCTGCCCTGGATGTGTTTGAGAAAGAGCCCCCAGGGGAAAACCCGCTTTTGACCCTTGACAGTGTCATATGCACCCCGCACCTTGGAGCAGCCACAGAAGAGGCACAGGAGAATGTTGCCGTGGCCATCGCAGAGCAGGTGGTGGACTGTCTTGTGAATGGGGTCATCAGAAATGCGGTGAATTTTCCCTCTGTGCCAGCGGAGCAGGTCCTGAGGCTGAAACCGTACCTGACCCTTGCAGAGAAACTGGGAACTTTTGCCTCCCAGGTGTTTGAGGGGGGTGTGACCGAAATCACCGTGGAATACAGGGGTGAGGCATCCCAGCTCAATACCGCGCCGGTGAATATTGCGCTCCTGAAGGGCTTCCTAACACCCATCCTTGATGAGACAGTCAATTTTGTGAATGCCCCTGTAATCACCAAGGAGAGGGGGATTGAGGTCAAGGAGATGAAGAGCCCTGACGGAGGCGATTACCAGAGTATGATTATTCTCAGGGTAAAGGCGGACCGTAAGGAGCATCGTCTTTCGGGTACCCTCTTGGGGAGGACTGATCCCAGGATCGTGAGGATAGACGATTTTGCCGTGGAGATCGTACCAGAGGGGACCATGCTCTTTATGTATAACAACGATAGGCCTGGCGTGATAGGGAACATCGGCTCGTATCTCGGGAAATGTAATATCAATATTGCGAGAATGCATTTTGGAAGAGAGCGCGAGGGGGGAATGGCCATATCAGTGGTGAATATTGACTCGCCGATAAGCGAGTCGCAACTGGAAGATCTCAAGAAGATGCCAAACATCCTTTCAGTAAAGGTGGTGGAACTGTGAGATGTGAAATTTACTTGTCGAGGGGTTAGGCAATGGCATCAGTGGTGATAGTGGGCGCGCAATGGGGAGATGAGGGCAAGGGGAAAATTGTAGATGTCCTCACAGAAAAGGCGGATGTGGTTGCCAGATACCAGGGGGGCCATAATGCGGGCCATACCGTGGTGATCAAGAACGAAAAGTTCGTGCTCCATCTTATCCCTTCCGGCATATTACATAAAGATAAACTCTGCATTATCGGAAATGGGGTAGTGATCGAGCCCTCTTCTCTCATAGATGAGATAAAAGTGTTGAAGGAGAAGGGCTTGGAGATTGGCAAGAATCTCCTTATTAGCAAGACGGCCCATCTGATCATGCCCTATCATGTCGCAATCGATAATGAACATGAACGGGCAAAGGGTTCAAGAAAGATAGGAACCACGGGAAGGGGAATAGGGCCTGCCTATGTGGATAAAATGGGGCGGACCGGGATACGGGTTGTGGACCTTTACTCACCCAAAGTCTTTAAAGAGAAACTGGAGGCAAACCTTCACGAGGTGAATTACCTCATCGAGAACCGTTACAAGGCAAAGGGATTTAGCCTTGACGAGATTTTTGACTTGTATATGGAATACGCGGAGAAGATTTCCCCCCATGTTGCGGACACCGACATTATCGTGAATGACATGGTGAGGGACGGCAAGAAGATCCTTTTTGAAGGGGCACAGGGCACACTTCTTGATGTCGATCACGGGACATACCCCTTCGTGACCTCCTCAAGTTCCATTGCAGGCGGCGCGTGCACAGGACTCGGGGTGGGCCCCACTAAAATCACAAAAGTCCTCGGAGTAGCAAAGGCATATACCACAAGAGTGGGGGGCGGGCCCTTTCCCACAGAGATCCACGATGCTGTCGGGGAAGCACTGAGGCAAAAAGGCGGAGAATATGGTGCCACTACCGGTAGACCCAGAAGATGTGGCTGGCTCGATCTGGTGGGGCTGCGCCATGCCCTCAGGGTGAATGGGTTAACAGGCCTCGCGATTACAAAACTGGATATCCTAGATGATCTGGAGAAGATCAAAGTTTGTGTTGCCTACAAGTACGGGAAACATCTCCATGAGGATCTCCCCAAGGAGATTTCCCTCTTTGAGGAGGCTGAGCCTGTGTACGAAGAGATGGAGGGGTGGAAAGAAAAAACCGTCGGCATAACCACATTCAAAGAGCTTCCCGGAAACGCACAACACTATGTCAGGAACATGGAAGAAAGGCTGGGAGTCAACGTTGATATGATCTCTACAGGGCAACGCAGAGAAGAGCTTATCATGCTCAACGAGCAGTTCTGAATGCGCAGGAAAAGCAATAGGGTTACGAAACGGCTCGAAGTTACGTTCTCTTCAGGTGGTCTGCAATTCACAGGAATATCCAGCGACCTTTCTGCAAGCGGACTTTTTATAAGAACGCAAAATGGCCTCATGCCGGGAACCATAGTCGAAATTGAGATATATCTGCCTCAGCACAAATTAGGCCGTCTCAAGGGCATAGTGAGGAGGACGGTGAAAACTTCCTTATCCATGATAAAAAATGGTATGGGGGTGGAGTTGATCGAAAGGGACCAAAATTACCTTGATTTTGTGAAGAGCATCCGCGGTGAAGACAAAGAGCAAAGGGAGGAGACCGACGCACAGAGCGGAGAAGGGAAGGTCCGTCAGCCTGAGGGCAAGGCCAATGAAACACCTGATTCCAGAATTATCGTCTGTGTGAATTGTGAAACAAAAAACAGGATCCCCCCGGGAAGAGTTCCCCTTGGGGCGAAGTGCGGAAGATGTGGGACGCTCTTATATCTAGGGGACATCGACTAACCTCTTCCCTTTTTTCTGCAATTTATCCCTCCACGTGTCCCCTATGCAAGAATTCATCTGACACCCTTCTCTACGCACCAATCTGCACGCGCTGCTGGGAATCGATGACAAGGTATTTGGGGCCGTCATGTCGTGTGTGTGCCACTCCCCTCGTCTCAGAATACTCAACGCTGTGCGGGGAATGTCTCTCCCACCCTCCACCCTTTTCAATGGTCTTGAACTTCGGCCTCTATTCAGGTTCCCTTTCTGCGGCGATTCATCTCCTGAAATTCTCAGGCCTGAAAAGGCTTGCAAAACCATTGGGGAAATTATTGACGGAACTTCCCATTCCCTCTATGGACGGCATTGTCCCGGTACCAGTGACGAAAAGGACTTTAAGGACCCGGGGATTTAACCAGGCGCTCTTATTATCCGTGGTTCTTTCACGACACCTAAGAATACCGGTGTATATGGACATGTTATATAAGAAAAGGGATACACCCGCACAGATAGGCCTTGGAGCTAAGGAACGTGCACGCAACGTCAAGAACGCCTTTGAAGTTAGGGGTAGATTGGATAAGCCTCGCCTTGTCCTGCTGGATGATGTCATGACCACTGGGGCGACGGTAAGAGAATGTGCGAAGACCCTTGTAAAGGCAGGAGCAAAAGAAGTGGTTGCGATAACCCTCGCACGTTCTATGCTGGACTAGCGTGCTGCACAGCGTTACCGTTTCTTTCCTGATATAATGAGGGAAATACCCCGGGAAAGGAGATACCATGTTTGTCCCTCTTCTCACCGCACTACATGTCACTGTTGTAGTCCTCTGGATTGGGGGCGTGGCCTTTGTCACCATAATTATCTTTCCCATGCTTTTGAAAATGGAAGACTCCTTTGAAAAGGTTCTCCTTTTTCAGCGTGTGGAGAACAGGTTTGCGAAACAGGCGAGGGCATACGCATGGACAGCAGGAATCACAGGGGCCATTTTGCTCTACCTCACAGGACAGCACAGGGCATTGTTCACCCTGAATGGATTGGGAGCAACGGTCATGCTCATGGTCTGGCTGGTCTATACCCTTGTGCTGACATTTGAAAAAAAGATATTTGCACTCTTCTTCAGTCAACCAGAAAAGCTCGATGCGGCAAAAATCTTTGTGAGATTGAATACCTTCCATTGGTTGGTCCTCGGATTGAGCCTTGCCGCAGTGTTTATCGGGGTATGGACAGGACACGGCGGACATTTCTAGGCATACTATTGGCAAACCAGCTTGGCGAGGAGACATATCCATGCAGCTAAGAATTCTTTTTGGGGTTTTATTCTTGCTTGTCTCTTTTATCAGCATCGGAATTGCTGAGGAAAATCAGGAATCAAGGAATCTCATTCAGAGGGAGATGATTGCCCTCGACAGTGCCCTCAAGACCACAATCGATTCCCTGGTCTTGGACGAACCGGGCAGGATCGGGCCGGCCTTTGATGAGGTGGACAAGATAAGGGAGCAGGTCGAATATGCGGTCGAGCACAAGGTTAGGATCACACTGCCCAGGAACCAGAAGCGCTTCAAAGAGTTTGTCAGGTTGGATAATAAATTCCATCATGAACTTCAAACCCTTTTAAAGGCAGCAAAGAAAAATAAGATGGGGGTGGTCCAGAAGCAGACACACAGACTCCTCGATGCATGTGTCAGATGCCATGCCATATTCAGGAAGTAGGGGAGTTAGTATCAGAGATCACACGATGAGGTGGAGATTGAAAAGATCGCTTTTTATTCTCGTGACGGGTATTTTA
>Ga0335085_10005384_pt1 | contig 20563 bp, 18 predicted proteins | sample Lox_Sample_45_FD_206712 | JGI IMG/M metagenome (GOLD analysis project Ga0335085, IMG submission 206712) | Soil microbial communities from Loxahatchee National Wildlife Refuge, Florida, United States - Lox_Sample_4.5 | ecosystem: Environmental > Terrestrial > Soil > Wetlands | place: USA...
GACGGCGGTAGCGCCCGGCGCGTAGTTCGTCGCCGTGGCCGTCACACCCACGACGCCGCCCGCGACGCCCTGGACGGTGGCGCTGCCGGTGGTCTGGGTGGCCGGGATGGTGACCGTCGGCGTCGTGACCGTGAGCTTCGTTGGGTCGGTGCTCGCCAGCGTCACCACCAGGCCGCCCGCCGGGGCCGCCGGGGCGATCGTGATGCCGAGCGTCGTGGACTGTCCCGCCGCGACCGTGACGTTGGGCTGGAGCGCGATGAAGTTCGGCGTCACCACGACCGCCGTCAGCCCGGCCGTGTAGCCGGTCGCGGTCGCGTGGATGAAGGAGACGCCGACGGCGACGCCGTTCAGGTTGATCGACTTGGTCGTGTCGCCGGCGGCGAAGCTCACGGTGCCGGGGCTCGCCACCGTGACGTACTGCGTGCTGTCGCTCGTCACCGTCACCGTGACGCCGCCGGCGGGCGCCGGTGCCGGGAGCCGGACCAGCAGCAGGCCTTGGCCGCCCACGCCCAGGAGCCCGCCGCCGGGCACGGAAAGCGTGATCGCGTTCGAGGGCGTCGTGCCCGTGGCGCTGAACGTCGTGGAGAGCGACGTGCCATTGGCCGCGGCCGTCAGCGTGTTCGGGCCGGGGGTGCTGCCGAGCGTCCAGCTGCCGGCCGTCGCGATGCCCGCCGCGTTGGTCGTCGTCGAGCCGCCGGTGACGCTGCCGCCGCCGCTCGCGACCGTGAACGTCACCGCCTGGCCGGCGACTGGCACCGACGAGGCGTCGGTCACCTTCACCGACGGCGGGATCGGGACCGCCGTGCCGGCGACGGCGCTCTGCCCGTCGCCAGCCACCTTGGTGATGTTGGCCGGCGCGCCGGCGACCGTCGTGCCCGTCGCCGTGAACTGCACCTGGGTGGCGCCGCCGACCCTCGCCGTGAACGCGTTGGTCCCCGCCGTGGCGCCCAGCGTCGCGATGGTCTGCGCGAGGCCGAGCGAGTCGGTGACGGCGGTGGCCGGGTTCACCGACCCGCCGCTCGAGGTCGCGAACGTGACCGTCGCGCCCGCCACCGGCAGGTTGTCCGACCCCAGCACCTTCACGACCAGCGGCAGCGGGAGCGGCGTGCCCACCGGCGCGCTCTGGCCGTTGCCGCTCACGACGACGATCTGGCTGGGCAGCGGGGAGACCGTGACCTGCGTCGAGTCCCAGATCCCGGTCGGCGTGTGCGCGAAGACCCACACGGCGCCGCGCGTCGTGCCGGCCCTGAACACGCCGTTGGCGTTGATCCGGTTCGCGGCCCCGCCGGTCGACCAGGCGACGTAGAACTGCGTCACCGCGTTCTCGCTCGAGTCGTACGCCGCGATCCGGAACGGCAGCGACCCGCTGAACGACACGCCCGAGTCGCGCGGCTCGATCTGGATGAACGCGATCTGGGAGCCGGGCCCCACGAACGCCAGCTCCACCGCCTGGGTCGGCTGCGACGACAGGCCGGCGCTGACCAGGACCGACTGCTGGCCCGTGAACATGACCGTGCCGCCGGAGAGCAGCTCGATCGTGACCTGGAAGGTCGCCGTGTCCGTCACCGGCACGGCCATGCTGGCTTTGATCTGGGATGAGTCGGGGGAGAAGTTGAAGGTCTGGCTGACGGAATCGTCGCCGTGGACCGCGATCAGGCGGACCTGGTCCACCGACATGCCACCGAACGCCGCCATGCTGTAGCGGACGACCGGCTGGAACGACAGGCCGACCATGCGCCGCACCGGTGCCGTGGGGCTGTCGCACGTAACGACGGCGCCCGCCGCGAAGACGACAGGAAGGAGCCCGCGGAGCAACCGGCGGGCTCGGGTTGGGAGTCGCTCCACGGCGTTCACTAGGCGGCCGCCAAAGTTGGTCGGGGGACGACGATACTGTCAAGCAATGGTAGCGACAGGTTAGCTTGGGCGCTATGCGACGCCGCCACACGAAGAATGTGACCCGGGTCACGCCGGCCGTGGTGTCCGTCAACGTCGGGCTGCCCCGCGAGGTCGAGTGGCAGGGCAGGACGGTGCGGACCGGGATATTCAAGCGCCCGGTGCCCGGCCCGGTGCGGGTGCGGCGCCTCAACCTCGATGGCGACGGGCAGGCCGATCCCACCGTGCACGGGGGCCCGTCCAAGGCCGTCTATCTCTATCCATCCGAGCACTACGCGTGGTGGCGGGAGCCGCTGGGCGAGCTGGCCTGGGGCGCCTTCGGCGAGAACCTGACGACGGCCGGGATCGGCGAGGCGTCGGTGCGGATCGGGGACCGGCTCCGCGTCGGCACGGTCGAGCTGGTCGTCACCCAGCCGCGGCTGCCGTGCTTCAAGCTCGCGCTCCGGTTCGGCCGGACCGACGTCGAGAAGCGTTTCCTGGCGAGCGGGCGGACCGGGTTCTACCTGTCGGTGGCCGTCGAGGGCGAGATCACCGCGGGGGACACCGTGACCGTCGCCGCGTACCCGGGCGACACCGTGACCGTGGCCGAAGTGGTCCGGCTGTACGGCGCGGAGCGCCCCGACCCGGGGACCGTGAGCCGGCTCGCCGGCCTGCCGGCCCTGCCGGAGCGGTTGCGCGAGCACTTCCGCCGCCTGGGCGACCGGGCCGGCTGACGGTCCCGCCGGGGCGCGCCCGCGCCCCGGACGTCATCCGATCAACGAGCCCAACTGGCTCGCCGTGGGCTCCGCTCAGCAGAACCACGGCTCGGTGAGCCGCGGCGCCACCGGCCGCCGCTCGGCGTGCGTCGCCAGCGCCTCGGGCCGCCGGCCGGCCGCGGCGTAGGCGGCTTCCCGCAGTTTCCGGAACGTCTGCGCCTCCGGTTCCCGCGCGTGGCTGGCCCGGTGGACGATGTCGGTCACCGTGCCGAACAACCGCTCCATCCTCGGATCCGGGTGGTCCCAGCGGTACGTGAACGCCGCGGCGTCCAGCTCCCGCAGGAACGGCTGGATGTCCGGGCGCCCGAGCAGCGCGGATCCCGGGGGCACCAGCAGCCGGATCGCGAGCTGGACCGGCTCGACGCAGTCGACCAGGTCGCGGGCGAGGAGCCAGTCGGTCAGCTCGAGGTAGTCGTCCAGCGTGGTCCACGGCGTGAACGGGAGCCAGGACGGGCGCACCGCGATGCCGGCCGACCGCGCCGCGTCGAGTGCCCGCTCGAGGTCGGCGCGGGTGTGGCCCTTGTCCAGCATCGCGAGGACGACGTCGCTCAGCGACTCCGCGGCGGTGACCACGAAGGCGCAGCCCGCCGCCGCGAGCCGCGGCAGCAGCGCGCGATGCCGGAGCAGGTGCTCGACCTTGGCCGTGAAGTCGAAGCTGAGCCGCGGGAACTCGGCGTGCAGGGCCTCCGCGACCCGCACCGCGTGGCCGGGGCCGTTGAGGAAGTCCGGGTCGGCGAACGTGACGTGCTGCGCCCCGGCCGCCACCTGGCGGCGGACGTCCTCGAGCACGACCTCGGGGGGCACGACGAAGAACCGGCCGCCGTAGAGCGGCGGGATCGGACAGTGCCGGCACCCGTGCAGGCAGCCGCGGCTCGCCTCGGTGACGCCCGCCACGCGGCGCTCGCCGTCCCGCTCGAAGGCGGCGTAGCGGTGGAGCGGCGGCAGCGCCGCGCGGCTCGGCACCGGATAGTTGAGGCGGGCGACGTGCCGCACCACGGCGGGGCCCGGCGGCTCACCGCGATCGAGCGCCTCGGCGAGGGCCACCAGGGCCTCCTCCGCCTCGCCGCCGAGGACCACGTCGGCGAGGCTGCCGAGCACGAAGTGCCGGTTGAGGACCGCGTACAGGCCGTGGAAGCAGACCGTGGCGGAGGGATTGGCGCCGCGGACGGCGCGGGCGGCCGCGACGCCGAGCCGGAGCGCGGTGTGCATCGGCACCGAGACGGCCACCAGCCGCGCCCGGCGCACGCGGGCGGGATCGAGCGGCTCGACGGCGAGGTCCACGGCGGCGGGCCGGAAGCCGGCCCGCTCCAGAAAGGCCATCGGAAAGGCGATGCCCATCGGCTGGCGGCCCAGCTCGTAGCAGGAAACCAGCAGGATCGCGCCGGGCTCGCGCAGCGAGCCGGGAGCGGCCGGCAGGTCGGGCGGCATGCGGGAGGCGGGCGTCAGCCGGAGCGCAAGCTCACAGGCCGAACAGGTACGACAGCTTCGCGAAGAAGCCGTCCCCGGTGCGGGACCGCTGCCGGCCGACGGCGCACGCGGCGTCGAACTCGGAGCAGGACGCCCCGTAGCCGAGGTAGATGAGCGTGCCGGGGCTCGGCCGGTACGAGAACAGCCAGTCCACGCGCAGCTCGTTGGACCTGGTGGGGCCGGCGACGGCGCCGTTCACCAGGAGCGTGTCGCCGGTGGCGGGATCGAGCAGCGCGTCGCTCTTGAGCGTGGTGTACTGGCCGACGACGCGGAAGAAGATCGAGCGCGTGGCCTGGTACTCGATCTTGAGCCGCGGGATGTCCTCGGTCGAGAACCAGCTGCCGTCGTGGCGGTGGAGCACCAGGCGGTGGTACTGGGCGGAGATGCGCAGGGCGGGCGTGGGGCGGAGGTCCACCTGGCCGCTCACCGAACTCCCGGTGGCCCGGCCGGCCTCGGCGAAGTCGGCGGTCGCCCCGTAGCCGGCGCTCACCGCGCCCGTGAACTGCCGCCAGGTCGGCGTGGTGAGGCCGGCGGTGACCGTGAACAGGTTGTCGAGGCTCGCGGGGATCGTGAACGCGATCGTGTCGCCCGGCCCGCGCAGCACCCGGTAGCTGCCGTATGTCGCGCCGTTGTAGCCGGGCGAGGACGCGCCGAAGTTGTAGAAGTTGCGCGAGACCGACACGTTCGGCTGCCACCACCCGCGCAGCGTGGCCTGGAGGTTGATGCCGTCGTTCCCCTCCAGGGGGGCGTGGCCGAGGAACCGGTCGTAGTCCCAGGTCCGGAAGACGGTCTGGAAGCTGGAAACCGTCTCCAGGAACGCCCCGGGCGCGCCGTAGCCGGTGAAGCGGTTGAAGATGTGCCCGTTCACCACGCCGGTGCGGTTGACGAACCCGGCCGCGGCGTCGAAGTCCGGCGCGATGCCCGTGAGCCCGAAGTTGAAGCCCTCGTTGCGGCCGGTGCGGTCCCAGGTGGCCTGGGTGAGCGTGCCGCGGTGGAAGCCGGCCGCATCGTGGGTCCACGTCGCCACGCCCTGCAGCTCCACGAAGTACAGCTTCGAATGCACGATGTGCACGTCGGCGCCGGCGAGCCGCGAGAACTCGCCGCCGTCCTCGCGGGCGGTGCCGACGAGCCCGAGGTTCGACGTCGGGCCGAGGTCGTACTTGATCCGCGAGATGCCGAACGCCGGGTGGCTGCCGGTGACGGACTCCGAGGTCGCGTCCGACGAGACGATGGCCGCGATGGTCCACGGTCCGGCCTTGCCCGCCAGCTTGGCGCCCGCGTCGGGGTTCACGATCCGGCGCGTGTAGATGAGCTGGTTGGGCGTGTCGAGCAGCTCCAGCCCGTCGAGGAAGAACGGGCGCTTCTCCGGATAGAAGAGCGCGAACCGCTGGTTCAGGGTCACCTGACCGACGTCGGCCTCCACCTGGGAGAAATCCGGGTTGATGGTCCCGTCGAGCGAGAGGTTCGGCGTGATGCCGTAGTGCACGTCGAGACCCAGCTCCTCGTCGTGGCCGTAGCCGTAGCCGGGGCCGGGCGTCTTGGGCGCGCCGTCCAGCCGCTCGGTCGCCACCGGCGTCAGGTCGAGCACCAGGCCGCGGTGCACCCCGGTGAGGCCGTCCAGCCATCCCGACTGGTTCATGAAGCTCGCGCTGGCGCGCACCACCGGCGCCCACGAGTCCTGGTAGCCGGAGTGCTGCACCCGTCTGAGGACGTTGATGCCCCAGGTCTGCACCGCGGCGCCGCCGAAGCGCAGGCTCTTGAAGGGAATCCGGATCTCGACGTCGTAACCGCCGGGCACCGGCTGCCCGCGCGACTCGAACACGAAGTCCGGGTTGAGGTCCACGTTGCCGTCCAGGATGTTCATCGCGCCGAAGCCGCCGCCCCCGCCGTAGACGCCTCCGGCTCCGCCGGCGTAGGCGTCGATGCGGGTGCCGTCCTGTTGCACGCCGTACGGGTTGACCCCGAACAGGAACGCGCGTCGCCGGTCGTTGTAGGTGTCGAGCAGGATCTGGACGTAGTCGTCGGCGCCGATGTTGTCGCGGTCCGCGTGGGTCGCGTGCACCAGGTCGCCGTGCACCTCGCGCGCGCGGATGCCGAAGTAGATGGCCGTGGCCGAGTACCAGACCAGAACCTCGGTGGGCTCGGCGGCCGGGACCCCGTCCTGGGGCTGGTACTGCGAGAAACCGGTGAGCCGCGCCGCCTGCCGCCACACCGGCTCGTCCAGCACGCCGTCCACCGCGATGGCCGTGTCGACGCGAGGGATCCGCACGTGCAGCTGGTGCTGCCGGCCGTCGAACACGGGACCGGAGTCGGGGGCCTGGAGCAGGGCGCCGGCGACGATCAGGGTGGCGAGCATGGGGGGGAGAATCTACAACGGCGAGGTGTCCGGTGGAGAGGCGGGGGCTTGGGGCTTGGGGTGTGGACGGACGCGCGCTTCCCCGACCCCCGACCGCCAAGCCCCGACCCCCTCGCCTGTCTACTCGTACCGCAGCGCGATGATGGGATCCATCAGCGACGCCCGCCGCGCCGGCCACACCCCGAACACGATTCCCACCGTGAAGCTGAACAGGAACGCGAGCACGATCGAGACGGGCGAGATGAGCGTGTTCCAGTGGAAGATGCGGCTCAGGGCGATGGCGCCGCCTCCGCCGATGACGACGCCGATGGCGCCGCCCACCAGGCACAGGACCAGCGCCTCGACCAGGAACTGGAACAGGATCGCGCCGCGGGTGGCGCCGAGCGCCTTGCGCACACCGATCTCGCGTGTCCGCTCGGTGACCGACACCAGCATGATGTTCATGATGCCGATGCCGCCCACCAGCAGGGAGACGAGCGCGATGCCGGCCAGCAGCGCGGAGAAGGTCTGCGAGGTCTGGCTCAGGGTCTGCGCCAGGTCGGCCTGGTTGCGGATCTGGAAGTCGTTGGGCGAGGAGGGCTGGATCTTGTGCCGGCGGCGCAGCGCCTGTTCCAGCGAGATCATCGCCACGCTGGTGTTGCGCGCGTCGTCCACCTTCACCGTGATGCTGCGCACGCGGTCGGTGCCCGCCAGCCGGTAGCGCGCGGTCGACAGCGGGATGAACAACTGCTCGTCCGGGTTCATCCAGCCCTGCTGCGCGCCTTTGGAGCCCAGCAGGCCGATGATCTCGAAGGTGATGCCCCGGATCTCGACCGTCTGCCCGATCATCGCCGCGCCGTTCTGGCCGAAGTCGTCGCCGACGGCGGAGCCGATCACGGCGACCCGGCGCCGGGCCTCGTCGTCGCCGGCGGTGAACACGCGGCCGGCGACGACCGTGTAGTTCCGGGCCGGGAAGTAGGACGGGGTGGTGCCGGTCACCTGGATGTTGGCGTTCAGGTTCCGGTACTTCACCTGGAAGGAGCGGTTGATCTCGGGCATCACGGCGACGAGGTGGCGGGCGCTGCGCTGGATCTCCGTCGCGTCGTCGACCGTCAGCCCGACCCGCTGGTCGCTCGCCACCCCGTGCTGGAACTGCTGGCCCGGCATGACGCTGAGCAGGTTGGTGCCGAGCGCCGAGATGTTGTCCTGCACCGCCTTCTGCGCGCCGGAGCCGAGGGCGATCATCGTGATCACGGCACCGACGCCGATGATGATGCCCAGCATCGTCAGGAACGACCGCAGCTTGTTGGCCCGGATCGCCGAGAGGGCGACCTTCCAGATCTCGATGAACAGCATGGCTACGGCCCTCCGGGCGGCGGACCGGGCCGGGACGGCGCGGCGGCCGGCGGCCGCGCGGTCGACGGCGTGGCCGTGGGCGTGGTGGTGCGCGCCTGCTGCTGCTGCATGCCCGGGACGGCCGTGAACCGCGACATCCGGTCGCGCATCTCCGCCTGCTGCTGGACCAGGGACGCCGAGGGCAGAAGCAGCACGGTGTCCTTCTCGCCCAGGCCCGACACGACCTCGCTGTAGTCCATGTCGGTCAGGCCGGTCTTGACCCGCACCGGCGTCGGCTTGCCGCCCCGAAGGGCGAACACGATGTAGCTGCCGCCGAACTGGTAGGCGTGACCCTCGCCGAAGCGGGCGCGCGACTGGCCGTTGCCCCCGCCCGCGCCCCCGCCCCCGCCCCCCATCCGGCTCTGGAACTGCCGCATCACCTGGGCACGGATGGCCTGCTCCTGGGGCGTCAGCTGCTCGCCGCTGAACTGCTTGCGGAAGATCGCGCGGACCTGCTCCTGCGAGACGCCCGCCGGCAGCTGCATCTGGGGCCGGTCGCCCCCGGCAGCCGGAGTCCCGGTCGCGGCGCCGGCCGCCGGATCGCGGCGGCGCGACGGATCGGCGCGGCCCGCCGGCGCGACGCTCCCGCCCTCGCTCGCGCCGCGCACAGAGGCGGGCGCCGCGGCGAGCTGCGGATTGGCCCGCGCCGCCGAGTCCTGCGCCGCGAGCTGCCGGTCCACGTCCTTCGGGTCGATGCCCAGCACCTGGGCCGCGGAGGCCACGTCGCGCTGGGTGCGGAGCGCCGCCGTCGGGATCGCCAGCACGTTCTGGCGCTGGCCGATCTGCACCGCCACCTCGGCGTTCATGCCCGGCCGCAGCAGCCCCTCGCGGTTCGGGATGTTCACCAGCACCGCGAACATCGTGACGTTCTGCGAGACCGTGGACTGGGGCTCGATCTTCAGCACCGTGCCCTGGAACGGCCGGTTGGGATACGCGTCCACGGTGATCGTCACCGGCATCCCGGGCTGCACCTTGCCGATGTCGGTCTCGTCCACCAGCGACTGCACCTCGACGGTGCTCAGGTCCGCCATCTGCAGCAGCACCGTGCCGCCCGACACGTCGCGCACCGCCGAGGTGATCACGGCGCCGGCCTCGACCTTCTTGGTGAGGATGGTGCCGTCGATCGGCGCGAGCACGTTGCAGTCGGTGAGCGCGTCCTGGGCGCTCTGCAGGCCGGCCTGCGCGCGCACCAGCTGGGCGCGGGCGTTGGCGTCGGCCAGGTTGGCGTTGTCGTGGTCCTGCTCGCTCAGCACGCCGGAGGCGAACATCTGGTCGGCGCGCCGCTTCTGCGCCGCGGCGTTGGCGGCCTGCGCCTGCGCGACCTCGAGATCCGCCTGGGCCTGGTTGAACGACGTCGTGGGATCGCGCCGGTCCACCTTCACCAGCGTGTCGCCCCGGTGCACCATGTCGCCGGTCTCGACCCGCATCTCGAGGATCTGGCCGGACGCACGCGACTTCACGTCCACGATCTGGATCGGCTGGACCGAGCCGTTGGCCTCGGCCGAAACCACGATGTCCCGCCGGGCGACGGCCTGCGGCTCGTACAGCGGCACCGGCTCGGGTTTCTTGCAGGCCGCGAGGGCCGCGAGGGCGGCCAGGGCCAGGGGAAGACGAAGCGCATTCATCGAATCTGCCCTTCCCGTGCCGTGTCCCGGTCGATGACGCCGTCGAGGATGTGGATCTGGCGTCTTGCGTGGGCGGCGATGTCGTGTTCGTGCGTGACCAGGATGATGGTCTGGCCCCGCGTCCACAGTTGCTCGAACAGCTGCATGATCTCCTCGCCCGTTTTGGAGTCGAGGTTGCCCGTCGGCTCGTCGGCGAGGAGGATGCTGGGGTGGTTGACCAGGGCGCGGGCGACCGCGACCCGCTGGCGCTGCCCGCCCGACAGCTCGGCCGGGCGGTGGTCCTTCCGGTCGCCGAGCCCCACGGCCGCCAGGGCGTCGGTGGCGCGCTCGCGGCGTTCCTTCGACGGCACCCCGGCGTAGATCAGCGGCAGCTCGACGTTGTGCAGCGCGCTGGCCCGCGGCAGGAGGTTGAAGGTCTGGAAGACGAAGCCGATCTCCTTGTTGCGGATCCGCGCCAGGTCGCTGTCGCCGAGGTCGGAGACGCGCTGGCCGCCGAGCCAGTACTCGCCGGCGGTCGGGGTGTCCAGGCAGCCGATGACGTTCATCAGGGTGGACTTCCCGGAGCCCGACGGGCCCATGATCGCGACGAATTCGTTGCGGTGGATCTCCAGGTCCACGCCCCTCAGCGCCCGGATGGTCTCCGAGCCGAGCACGTAGTCGCGCGTGAGGGCCACGGTCTTGATGACCGGGCCGTCGCCGGCGGTGGGGTCCGACGAGCGGGTGAGCTCCGCCGGGGCCGCGGTCACAGGCCGTGCCCCACCAGGGCCTCGAGCTGCGCCCGGGCAATCAGGTAGTTGTAGCGGGCCTGCACCAGGCTGACCTCGGCCTGGTTGAGCGTGGTCTCCGCGGTCAGCAGGTCCACGATGGTCGAGGCGCCGAGCCGGTAGCGCTCGCGCTGCATCCGCAGCGCCTCCTGGGCCGCGGCCACCGAGGTGCGCGACACGTCGATCTGGGCCGCCGCCGCGTCGAGCGCGGTCAGCTCCAGCGTGAGGCTGGCGTCGAGGCCGAGGCGCGCGTCGCGCAGCTTGGCCTGCGACGTCTGGTAGCTCGCGTCGGCGTTGACGATGTTGGCTTCGCGGACAAACCCGTTGAAGATCGGGTAGTTGAGCGAGAGGCTGACGTTCCAGGTGCCGGTGTACTTGGGCCCGGCCGCTATCGGATTCCACGGGAACAGGATCTGGCCCGCCCAGCGCTGGCTGGCGCCGAGGCTGAGGGTCGGATAGTAGACGGCCCGGTTCGCGGCGAGGCTCGCCTGTGCAGCGGTCACTCCGGCTTGGGCCTGCACGACCGAGGGCGCGCTCGCCTCGGCATCGCGGCGCAGGGCCGCCGTGTCGAGGCTGGTGAGCCTGACCTCCAGCGCGGTGTCGGGCACCGCGGCCACCATGCCGACCGCGCCGATCGCCCGCGCCAGGTTCGCCTGGGCCGTGAGCGCGTTGGCCCGCGCCTGAATGAGCTGAACCTCGGCGTTGCCGTAGTCCACGCTCGCCTGGAGCGAGTCCGCGCGCGTCGTGGCGCCGAGCCGCAGCTTCTCGCTGGTGAGCTTGAGCTGCTGGTCGGAGCGGGCGAGGTTGGCCTGCGCCACGCCCACCAGTTCCTGGGTCGAGAGCGCGTTGAAGAACGCCTGCTTGGTGTTGAGGTCGGTCGCGTAGTCCTGCTGGAGCAGCGCCGCCTGGTTCAGGTCCCGGGTGGCGTTGGCGGCCCGCTGGTTGGCGCCCCGCTGGAAGCCGGTGAACAGGTTCAGGTTCGCGTTGAGCCCGAACGAGGACTGGTCCCCGGGTGCGGTGACGACTTGGCCGGTGGCGCTGTTGTAGCGCTGGCTGCTGCTCTTCGACGAGCCCGCCGATGCGCTGACCGAAGGAAGATAGGCGCCCCAGGCTTCCGTCACCCCCATGTTGGCCACGCGCAGGTTCTGCTGCGCCTGCACCTGCGACGGGTTGTACTGGCGGCCGAGCTGGAGGGCCTGCTCGAGGGTCACGCGCGGCAACGCGGGCGCCGGCTGTTGCCCCGGCACCGCCGCCGCCGCCGCGGGCGGGGTCTGGGGTTGCGCCGCCGGCGCTGGCCGGGCGGGCGCCTGGGACGGTGCGGGTTGCTGGGCGGCGCCGGCGAGCGGAGCGGCCGCCAACGTCAGAGCGATCGCGAGTGTCTTGATCATGGCTTCGTGGCTGGCGCGGCCGCCGCGGAGTCGGCCCGGGCGCGCTCGGCCCGGTCGCGGTCCAGCAGCCGCTGGTACGCCTCCCGCTGCGCGGGAGTGAGCACGACGCGGATCTCGTCCGCGATCCTGGCCCGCACCGAGTCGGTCCGCGGCCGGACGGTCGCCATGATGGCGCGCATCTCGGGGCGGTGGCGCCGCAGGATCGCGACCACGCTGTCGTGCTGCGCGTGGCCGAGCTTCAGTTGGTCGGCGAGGTAGCCGGAGTAGGTGCCGTGGTCGCCGCCACAGCCGTGCCGCCGTGAGTACCAGCCGCCGCCGTACGCGCCGGCGGCGATGCCGGCCGCGGCGACCGCCACCAGCAGGGTTATCGCCCACGCCTTGGACTTGTCGAACATTCGGGCTTCCTAGTTCCCCACGGTTTCGGCGAGCACGTACGCCGCGCCGGTCGAGCCGCCCATCAGGTCGGCCGTGAGACTCGGCTCCGTCCGGCTCGGGCCGGGTCCCTGCCGCAGCAGAGGCAGGGCGATCGCCAGCGTGAGGCCGACGATCGCCGCGATGAGCCACGGGCGCGCCCACGCCTCGAGCCACGACCACGCCGGGCCGGCCGCGGCGGCGGTCCGGCGCCGGTGCAGCGCCCCGGCCGCCCGCAGCAGCACCGCCGCGGTGAAGGCCGCGCCGTCGTCATCCGCCGTCAGCAGCCGCTTCAACAGGTCGTTCATCGCTCCTCCAGCCGGCGGTCCGGGGCGTACGGCTCGAGCGCGACCCGCAGCGCACGACGCGCGTGAAACACGTCCGACCGCACCGTCCCTTCCGGAATCTCCAGCACCGCCGCGATCTCCGCGTGCGAGTAGCCTTCCACGTCGAACAGCGTCACCGCGACCCGCTGCCGCTCCGGCAACGCCGTGAGGGCCGTGCTGAACCGCTGCCGGATCTCCGCGGCCTCGGCGTCGGCGGCGGGCGACGGTCCGCGGCCGGGGGCCCGCTCGTCGAGTGCGTCGGCCCGCCGCACCGTGCGCCGCCGCACCAGGTCGATCGACGCGTTGGTCGCGATCCGCATCAGCCAGGGCCCGAACGGACGCGCCGCGTCGTAGGTCTCGAGCCGGTCCAGCGCCGAGAGAAACGCGTCCTGGGCCGCGTCGTCGGCGTCGTGTACGTTGCCGGTCACGGCGCGCGTCAGCCGCCGGACCGCCGCCTGGTGGCGCTGGACCAGCGCGCCGAACGCTTCCCGATCGCCCGCGGCGGCCTGCGCCGCGAGGGCGGCGTCGGGCTCCACCGGTGTATTACGCAGAGAACACGGAGGGCGTTGGCAGGATGGTCACCCGGCGGAGCCGAGCCCCAGGTCGCGCTCCACCGGCCGCAGCGCTTCGATCACGAACCGGATGTGGTCGTCGAGCGGCACGCCCAGCTGCTCGGCGCCGTCGCGGATCTCGTCGCGGTTCACGTTGCGGGCGAATGCCTTGTCCTTGAGCTTCTTCTTCACCGACGACACCTCGAGATCTCCGAGGCTCCGGCTCGGCCGCACCAGCGCGCAGGCCACCAGGAAGCCGCACAGCTCGTCCACGGCATACAGCGTCCTGGCGAGTGGCGTGTCGCGCGGCACCCCGGTATAGGATGCGTGACCCAGGATCGCCCGTCGCAGCGGCTCGGGATAGCCTTTCGCGGCCAGGATCCGCGAGCCCTCCGAGGGGTGCTCCTCGGTCGCGCTGCGGCCGGCGTTGGGAAAGCGCTCGTAGTCGAAGTCGTGCAGCAGGCCCACCACCCCCCAGGTCTCCTCGTCGTCGCCGTTCTTCCTCGCGTAGGCGCGCATCGCCGCCTCAACGGCGTACATGTGCTTGCGGAGCGCGTCGGAGGCGGTGAACTCGTGCATCAGGGCGAGGGCGTCGGTGCGGTTCATGGGCGACCGGTCGTGATGGGTGAGGGTGTGGAACGAACGGGCTGACGGATCGCTGCGGCATCTTCCTTAAGGAATAACCGGCGGCCGGGCCGGGCGTGAGGTGCGGCGGCGTCGCGCCGGGCGGCCGCGGCCGGTCCGGCTAGTTGATCGTCGGCGGCGCGGGAGGCAGCGGGGGCTGCGGCGGCGCCGGGTGCGCGGGCGCCTGCATCTGGAGCACGGTGACCGGCACCGACGCGGCGTGCGCGCCGTCGACCGCGATCTCGAACGTGTAGACGCCGGGCTTCTCGAGCGGCACGTCGAAGGCCAGCACGGCCGCGGCCTCGATCTCGACCACCCCGGCCGGCGGCTCGCCGATCGCCACGTTGCCCTCGCCGCGCAGGATCTCCTGCCCCTGCGCGTCCACCAGCTGGATCAGCACCGAATGGTCCCCGATCTCGGTGCGCCGGCCCTTGAGGCGCAGCACCAGGTGGAGCCTCGGGTGGATGGCGGGGAACCGCTCGACCCAGATGCGGTCGAAGATGCCCAGTACCGACAGCTTGCCGTGCTGATCGATGATGGCGTGGTCGCACACCAGCGCCAGGTGGACGTTCACGCGTCGGAGACCCGGATGCTGGTCACCACGTCGCCCTGCTTGATCTTCAGCACCACGTCCATCCCCGTGTCCACCTGCCCGAACACCGTGTGGACGCCGTCCAGGTGGCCCAGGGCCGCGTGCGCGATGAAGAACTGCGAGCCGCCGGTGTCCTTGCCCGCGTGCGCCATCGAGAGCGAGCCCGCCACGTGCTTGTGCGGGTTGCCCTTGGTCTCGCACTTGATGGTGTAGCCCGGGCCGCCGGTCCCGACCCTCGGGTTGTTCGCGTCCTTCGACAGCGGGTCGCCGCCCTGGGCCACGAAATCGGCGATCACCCGGTGGAACCGCGTCCCGTCGTAGAAGCCGCTGTTGGCCAGCTTCTCGAAGTTGGCCACCGTGCCGGGCGCCTCCTTGGGAAACAGCTCCGCCACGATCCGGCCCCGCGCCGTCTCGAACACCGCCTGTTTCTTCACTGCGCCGTCCCCCCCTGCGTGTCGGCCAGCTGCTGATGGAACGTCACCAGCTCGAGCACCTTGAACTTCCGCGGGCCGGCCGGCAGCACGATCACCGCCACGTCGCCCACCTTGTGCTCCAGCAGTCCGCGGCCCAGCGGGGAGGCGACCGAGATCTGGTTGGCGTTCCCGTCCCCGTCGCCGTCGAAATCCATCGCGTCCGATATCACGATCTCGTAGGTCGCCCGCTCCTTGGTGGCCGTGTCCTGGACCACCACCCGCGAGCCCAGCCCCACCTTGTCCACCGGGATCTTGCTGACGTCGATCTGCGACAGCTTCGCCAGCCGCGAACGCAGGTGCGTCAGCCGCGCCTGGATGAAGCCCTGCCGCTCGAGCGCGGCGTGGTAGTCGCCGTTCTCGCGCAGGTCGCCCATCTGCAGTGCCCGCTTGAGCGTCTCGGGCAGCGTCACCGCCAGCTCGTGGTTGAGCCGCTGCACCTCGTCGGAGAGCTTCCGACGTATGTCGTCGAGCATGCGGTAATGCTACCCCGCTCGGCCGAAAGTCTCCAGCGTCTGGCGCAACGACGGCTCGTCCGCCACCGGCGGGGCACACGCGGTGCCGGCGCAGATCAGGGCGCCCCCTGCGGGGAGACCCGCGGTCGTCCCGGCCGCGGCGTGCACGACCACCTTCCGCGGCCGGTACGCCGCCAGAGCCGCACCGGCGAGAGGCGAGCGCGAGGTAGTAGTAGATGCAACTACTATCTTGCATGCCTGTGCGAGGAGGAAGTCCAGCGCGACGAGGTACGTGGAGGCGAACAGTCCGCCCTTGGCCCCGGTCGTGGCGAACGCGGTGAGGGTGCGCTCGGCCGTGGCCGCGAACCGCTGCTCATCCGTCATGGCCCCGAGTCGCAGCAGGACCAGGGCCGCGACGGCGTTCGGCGACGGGGTCGGCGCGTCCTGGATGGGCTTCACGCGCCGGGAGAGGAGACCGATGCCCGCGTTCCCCGCCGCGTCCAGGAACCCGACACCGCCCGGATCGGCGAAGCGCTGGAGGAAGTCCTCGACGAGGCGCCGGGCGCGGTCGAGCCACGAGGCCGAGCCGGTGTACTGGTACGCCGCGAGGGCGGCGGAGGCCGCCTGCACCTGGTCGTCGAGGAGGAACGGCCCGCCGGCGCGGTCCGCCCGGTGCCGCAGCGCTCCCTCCGGCGACAGGGCGTCCGCCCACAGGCGCTCGAGGGTCCGGAGCGCGAAGGCCGCGCAGTCGGGCCGGTCGAGGACGGCGGCGGCTTCCAGGAAGGCCTCGCACATCATCGCGTTCCAGCCGACGTAGATCGCGCGATCCACGGCGGGTGTCGGGCGGCGGTCGCGGGCCTGCTTCAGCTTCTCCCGGGCGCCGTGGAGCAACCGCTCCGCCTCCGGTTCCGGTCGCCCGAGGTCGGTGGCGATCGCCGCGATGCTGCGCGCGATCCACAGCACGTTCCTGGCCGGATCGTGCGACATCTCGCCGGTGTCCCAGATGTCCCAGCGCCGGCGCGCGGCTTCCCATTCGTCGGGGGTCAGGACGGCGCGCGCCTCGTCTTCGGTCCAGGTGAAGTAGTCGCCGTCGTCCGCGAGGCCGACGTCGGCGTCCTGGGACGCGCCGAAGCCGCCGCGCTCCCGGTCGGCCAGGACCTCCATGCACCAGTCGACGATCCCCTCGGCGACGGTGCGGTACAGCGGGATGCCGAGGGCGGCGTGCGCGCGCACGTAGACCTTGAGCAGCTCGGAGTTGTCGCACGCCATCTTCTCGAAGTGCGGCACGATCCAGCGCGCGTCGACCGAGTAGCGGTGGAAGCCGCCTCCGATCTGGTCGTGCATGCCCCCCGAGGCCATGGCGGTCAGCGTGGCTTCCACGATCGCGCGCCAGTGCTCCTGGCCGCCGTCCCACCAGCGGCCGAGCAGGAACTCGATGGCCGCGGGGTGCGGGAACTTGGGCTGGGTGCCGAAGCCGCCGTGGTTCTCGTCGAACAGCTGCAGCATCATGGCGGCGCCCTGGTCGAGCAGCGCGGGCGACAGCTGGCCCGGGCCGGTCTCCACCAGCAGGCGGGTGACGTGATCGGTGACCTCGCGCCCGCTGCCCGCGACGCGGTCCCGGTGCTGGCGGAACACCTCGCGCACCCGCTCGAGGACGGCGCGGAACGACTGGCGTCCGTGCCGCTCGTCGGGAGGGAAGTAGGTGCCGCCGTAGAACACGTCGCCCTCGGGCGTGAGCAGCGCGGTCAGGGGCCAGCCGCCCTGGCCGGTCAGCGACTGCACGGCGCGCTGGTAGCGGGCGTCCACGTCGGGCCGCTCGTCGCGGTCGACCTTGATGCAGACGAAGTGCTCGTTGAGGAAGCCGGCGAGGGTCGGGTCCTCGTACGACTCGCGGTCCATGACGTGGCACCAGTGGCACCACGCCGCGCCCACGTCGAGCAGGATCGGCTTGTCGGCCGCCCGGGCGGCGGCGAACGCCTCCTCGCCCCAGGGCCGCCAGTGGACGGGCTGGTGCGCCGCGGCGGCCAGGTAGGCCGACGGCTCGCCGGCGAGGCGGTTCATACCAGGTACTCCCGCGCCACGCGCTCCAGCAGATCCACGCCGATGACCATGGCCTCCTCGTCGATGTCGAAGCGCGAGCTGTGGTGCGGCGCGTCGATGCCCTTCTCGGCGTTGCCGCAACCGACCCAGGCGAAGCAGCCGGGCAGGCGCTGGAGGAAGAAGGCGAAGTCTTCGCCGCCGAGCATGCGCTCGCGGCGGAGGACCTGATCCTCCCCCACGATCTCGCCGGCGACGCGCGCCACCAGCTCCGTCATCGCCTCGTCGTTGACGACCGGAGGGGTCTGGCGCGCATAGGCCACCGACGCGGTGCACCCGAGCGCGCCGGCGACGCTCTTGACCAGCGCCGTGAACCGGTCGGCGATGTCCGCGTACGGCGGGCCGCCCATCGTGCGGACGGTGCCCTCCAGCTCCGCCTCCTCCGGGATCACGTTGGACGTCGTGCCCGCGGTGACGCGCGTGACGCTCACGACCAGCTGGTCGAACGGGTCGGCGGTCCGGCTGACGAGGGACTGCAGCGCCGTCACGACGTGGGCCGCGGCGAGCACCGGGTCCACCGCGGTGTGCGGCATCGCCGCGTGGCCGCCCCTGCCGCGGATGCGCACGATGAAGTTGTCCACCGAGCCCATGATCGCGCCCGGCGTCGCGGCGATGGTTCCGACCGGCAGGTGGCTGATCAGGTGCAGGCCGAAGGCGGCGTCCACCGACGGGGAGTCGAGGACGCCGTCGGCGATCATCGCCTGCGCCCCGTTGCCCGACTCCTCCGCGGGCTGGAAGACGAACTTCACGGTGCCGCGCCACTCGGCCTGCGTGTCGGCGAGCCGCTTGGCGACGCCGAGGCCGATGGCGACGTGGCCGTCGTGGCCGCAGGCGTGCATCACGCCGGGGACGGTGGACCGGTAGGCCGCCTCGCCGGTCTCCCGGATCGGCAGGGCGTCCATGTCCGCCCGCAGCAGCAGCTTCCGCTCCTTGCGCGCGACGGTGGCGCCGCCGCGCATCACCCCGGTCACGCCGGTCCGCCCGACGCCGGTCTTCACCGTGTAGCCCAGGGCAGCCAGCCGCTCGGCCACGAGCGCGGCGGTGCGGGTCTCCTGGAACGCCAGCTCCGGGTGCGCGTGCAGGTCGCGCCTGGTGGCGACCAGCTCGGCGAGCTCGGCCCGGTCGGCCACGGGGCGGCTCATTCCTCGTTCACCGGCAGGATGCCCGGGTAGTCCCCGCTGGCCGCGCCCAGGTGGGCGAGCGCGGCGGCGATGGCGCTCTTGACCGCGTCGTCGCGCTCGCTGCGCAAGGCCCGCTCCAGCGGAGCGCGGGCGGTGCCCTCGCCGATCCGGCCCAGCGCCTCGGCGGCGGCGCGCCGCACCGGGGCGGAGGCATCGTCGGCCAGGACCTGGATCAGCTCGCGTACGCCGGCGCGGAGCCTGGCGGAGCCGATCTCACGGGCGGCCTGGCAGCGCACCACGGCGTCCCGGTCGCGCAGCCGGTCGAGCAGCAGGTCGGCGGGCTCCGGCGCCACGCTACGGCTCCGCCGACGGGCAGAGGTCCGCGACGGGGCACTCGCCGCACCTGGGCCGCCGGGCGATGCAGATCGCGCGCCCGTGGTGGATCAGCAGGTGCGGGAACAGGGTCCAGGTCCGCCGGGGCACGACGCGCATCAGGTCCTGCTCGATCTTCGCGGGGTCCGGTCCCCGGCTCAGGTCGAGGAGCCGGGCGATGCGCGCCACGTGGGTGTCCACCACCACGCCTTCGTCCTTCCCGAAGGCGTTGCCGAGCACCACGTTCGCGGTCTTCCGGCCCACGCCGGGCAGCGAGGTCAGGTCGGCCATGGTGTCCGGCACGCGGCCGTCGAACCGCTCGAGGAGGGCCTGCGCCATCCCGATGACGCTCTTGGTCTTGTTGCGGAAGAAGCCGGTGCTGCGGATCTCGTCCTCGAACACCGCGGGGTTCGCGATCGCGTAGTCCCCGGCCGTGCGGTATTTCCGGAACAGGGTCCGGGTGACGACGTTGACGCGCGCGTCGGTGCACTGCGCCGAGAGGATGGTGGCCACCAGCAGCTCGAGCGGGTTGCGATGGTCGAGCGAGCACCTCGCCTCGGGATAGCGGCGCTGGAGCCGGTCGATGATCGGCCCGATGCGCTCCGCGGCCGGCGGCACGGGCCGCCCGCGCGGTTTCCGGGCGCGCGCCGCGCCGCGGCCGGCGCCGCGGGCCGGCCTGGAACGGGGTGCCGCTCCGGCTCGTCGCGCCGTGCTCGCGCCGCGTGCCGCCGGGCCGGCGCGCCCGCGCGCCGGCTTGCCGTTCTTGCCGCGTTTCGTGGCCGTTCGTCCTCCCCGCCGTCTCACGGCTTGCGTCGTGCCCGGGCCCGCGCCACGAACCCGGGCGCGTCCAGCGTATTGACGACGTCGCGCGCCTCGAGCCAGGCCCGGCGTGCGACACCGACGCCGAACTCCGCGTTGTCGAAGCCCTCCAGGCTGTGTGCGTCCACGCCGATCGCGATGGCCACCCCGGCGTCCCGGGCCTGGCGGCAGCGCCGCCAGTCGAGGTCCAGGCGCTGCGGGTCCGCGTTGATCTCGATCGCGACCCCGCGCTCGGCGGCGCGGGCGATGACCGCGTCCAGGTCGAGCGGATACCCCTCGCGCCCCAGCAGCAGCCGGCCGGTCGGATGGCCGAGGATGGTGAGGTGCGGGTCGTCCAGCGCGCGGAGCACCCGCGCCGTCATGGTCGCCCGATCCTGCTCCATCCGCGAGTGCACCGAGGCGATCACGAAGTCGAACCGGTCGAGCAGGTCCGGCCCGTAATCGAGCGCGCCGTCGGCCAGGATGTCGGCCTCGATCCCCTTGAGCACCCGGAAGTCGCTCGAGCCGCGGTTCAGCTCGTCGATCTCCGCGTGCTGTCGCGCGACCGCGTCCTCGCGCAGGCCCCCGGCGTAGGCGGCGGCCGCCGAATGGTCGGTCAGGCCGAGGTAGCGGTACCCGGCGGCGCGGCCGGCCTCGGCCAGCTCGGCGATGGTGTTGGCTCCGTCACTGTACACGCTGTGGCAGTGGAGGAGCCCCCGCAAGTCGTCGCGCTCGAGCAGCCGGGGCAGCGTGCCGGCCGCCGCGCGGTCGACCTCGTCGCCGCCCTCCCGCAGCTCGGGCGGGATCCAGGCCAGTCCCATCGCGGCGTAGAAGGCCGCCTCGTCCGGACAGGGCACCGGATCGCCGCCGCGCGCGAGGCCCTCGACGCCGAGGACCAGGCCCGCCGACGCCGCGCGGGCCGCGAGCTGGTCGAGGTGCGCCGCGGAGCCCGTGGCCCACGCCAGGCAGTGCCCGAACCGTTCCGGCGACGAAACGTACACATCGGCCGTGGTCCCGTCGTCGAGCCGCAGGCGGAACGCGGCGTCGCCTGCCGCCTCCGCCTCGACGACCGAGGGCAGCGTCGCCAGCCGGTCCCCGGGACCGGCCGCGCCGGCACGGGCGGG
>Ga0335085_10005385_pt1 | contig 20563 bp, 25 predicted proteins | sample Lox_Sample_45_FD_206712 | JGI IMG/M metagenome (GOLD analysis project Ga0335085, IMG submission 206712) | Soil microbial communities from Loxahatchee National Wildlife Refuge, Florida, United States - Lox_Sample_4.5 | ecosystem: Environmental > Terrestrial > Soil > Wetlands | place: USA...
GACGCAGGGAACAAAAATTCCGCCCGGCTCGCTCGTGCTCGGCGCGCCGGCAAAAGTTGTCCGCAAACTGACGCCGAAGGAACGTGCCGGACTGAAATGGTGGGCGCAAAAATACGTGGACAACGGCGCTTACTGCTTGAAGCACAAAATCAATGTGGGCGGGCCGTTGCCAAGTTAAATCAAACAAAAAGCGTAGTTGTGAAGCTACGATGCGGGCTTTGGCTGCTCGGTTGCATCAGAAACCGGAAGATCAGGCTGCTGCGGGTCTAGGGCTTCGGCAACGTCTCTCAAGCAAGGCAATCCAGAATCATAAACTTCATCAACCGCACCCAGCCAATATGCGTCTCTCGAACTTAATGGGTTTTCATCTTCCTGTAGCGACTGCCATATCATGGAGGTGAAATAGCAAAATGGTTTTATAGTTTCATGTCCCCTGCTTATGGCAATTTGTTTTGCGGTTTCACTGGCTGACTCATTTGCCGCAGCTTCCTCAAACTTATTAAGTTCTTCGTCTGAGAAAAACGCATTGGAAAATCGCGAAACGAGGGTCTCTATGAGGCGAACATGTCTTCCTGTATCGTAATCTCGCAGCAAAAGATAATCGGAAGCAATTTGATAGATACCTCTTTCATCTAGCGCCCATCTACTATTTTTATTTTTCTCTACCTCATAATCAATAACGCTATGCAAAACCGTCGCTTCAAACTCCACGCCTATTTTCCCGGATGCATTAGGTTGGGCTAAAACTTTTGACAACTCCTGAAGCGAGTGCCAGCGTGTTATTGCTTTGTCCACAATTCTTCTGGCCTTTCCAGAAAGATGCCGTTTTAAACAACGAGCAAAGCATTCGATTTCGGAATAATCCGGTTTACTGAGCGCCTCTCTTATTTTTTGAAAATCATGTTTTAATCTGGCATAATGAAAAGCCAGTCTCATTGTTCCAGCCTCAGCGAGCATCGATGCGGTTGCTCTATTTTTACTTTCGAGTTGTGCTGCCATTGAGGATGCAGATTCCATAGTAACTTCCACAACTTCGCTATATCTGACCCCGTGAAAATAGATGTATGCCTTCGAATAAGTAATAGCGTAGTCACCAAGGGCAAGAAGTGTGGCCGCTGCACTGCCCGCGTTTCCTACGGCGACAGTTATAATTCGAGGCCGTTTACCGCTGGCAGTTCCAGAACATAATAGATCCCGAAGGTATTCCACGCAACGGACACCGCCACCATTGCTGTTGATGAAAACCGTAATCGGAGCATCACCCAGAGAACGTAAATCAAGAATTTCTGGAGCAAGTTTGCTAACTAGCTCATCGGTAAGCTCGCCAAAAACACAAATCGAACGGTTTGGATCGGCTCTGAAATTGGTATCAATCGTCGGCACATTCTGACTCGTCGCTGCGAGCGACAACGGCACTCAACCGCACGCCAATTAGCCTGTCAGTTTCAGAAAGTGCAGATTCCGATTTGCGCTCGTTCCGTTCACGCTCGAGGCGTTCAAAAAATTCGCCGAGGCCACCGTCAAACTTGGAGTAAATACAATTCAGCCGCCTCACGATCACTTCATTTGCATCCGCAGGCTCTTGGGTGACGAGCATTGGTGTTTCCATTCGCCTAAATATAGAGCAGAGCGCAATGTTCGCAACAGCAAATTTCTCCAATGTTTTCAATGGTTTTTCGTCGCCAAAGGCAACCAGCTTCTAAAAATTACCTCCGTAACATAGCCGGCAAGCCGCCGCCCATGCGGGCCATCATTTTCTGGAACTTTCCCATTTCCTCAAAGTTTTTCCGTGGGCGTGAAGGGCAGGCCGCGCTCGCCGTTGAAGAGTCTTTTCAGCCGCCGGTCGCTTGAGCTGCGCTTGCGCCGGATAATTTCCGGCGCGACCCGATTGCCCATTTCGCGGCGAAACCGCCGGCCTTTCAACCAGTCTTCCCAACTGATTGAACCTTCAATCGGGATGCAGGGGACTTTTGATTTTGAGTTCATCAGCGACTTCTTTCACGAGTTGCACGCACTGTGGAAGGTTACGATATTCCGGCAGATTCGCAAGCCTGCGCACCTCATTCCAATTCACGGCAACGCCACCCGTGAGAACGACCGAGATAAATTTTTTTGCGCAGTCGCGCGCCGTTTGACTTTCGCCAAGATAAAAGGCCATCAACACACGCTCAACGAGCAAATCCTCCGGCTTCATCACCAAGAAGCTGCCGTAAGGCGCTTCAATGCGGCGATAAGGCGTGTGCGCAAAACTTTCCGCCGGACCGAGCAAATCCAGATACATCCCGGCCACCTGCCAATTGCGCGGGCCGCCTTTCGCGCCGAGCAAGCCCATGATTTCTTTCCGTTCGGCAATCGGCAACGCCGCCTTGGTGGCGTGGCACATGTCGAGATCGCCGGAGGCATAAGCGCCTTCCGTCAAAATCTCGATGGCCGAGCCGCCCACCACGACCAGTTCCACGCCGCGTTCCGCCCAAAGCGCGCTGCACAGCGAAGCGAGCTTGGCGCTTTTCAGCGTTGGGTCCCGCTCGGCGGTGATGTCGGCCAGCGCGGTTTTGATTTTTTTCGCGTCCATTTTCATTTCGATTGCACCACACTTGGAACAAATTTATCTCCGCAACATCCCCGGCAAGCCGCCGCCCATCTTGGTCATCATGCGCTGGAGCTTGCCCATCTTCTTCATCATCTGCTGCATCTGGCCGAACTTGTTGAGCATCGTGTTCACTTCCGTCACGCTCACGCCGCTGCCCTTGGCGATGCGGATGCGGCGTTTGGCGTTCAGGATGGCCGGATTTTTGCGCTCCTGCGGCGTCATGCCGCAAATCATGCCTTCCATGCGCTTGAATTCCTTTTCCTGTTTCGACAAGTCGCCCTGCTGTTTCAACATCTCCGCGCCGCCCGGCAACATGCCCACAACGCTTTCGAGCGAGCCGAGCTTTTTCATCTGTCGCAATTGTTCCAGAAAATCCTCCAGCGTGAACTGGCCTTTGCGCATCTTTTCCTCCATGCGCCTGGCGTCCTCCAAATCCACCGCCTCGGCGGCCTTCTCGACGAGGCTGACGACATCGCCCATGCCGAGGATCCGCGAGGCCATGCGTTCGGGATGAAACGGCTCGAACTCGTCCAGCTTTTCACCCGTGCCGGCAAATTTGATGGGCTTGCCAGTAACGGCTTTCATGCTCAACGCCGCGCCGCCGCGCGCGTCGCCGTCCAGCTTGGTGAGAATCGAGCCGGTGATTTGCAGCGCCTGATCAAAATGCGTGGCGACGTTGACGGCTTCCTGGCCGGTGGCGGCGTCGAGCACCAGCAGGATTTCCTGTGGCTTCACGAGGTCGCGCAGGCGAACAAGTTCCTGTATCAGCGGCTCGTCAATCTGCAACCGCCCAGCAGTATCAAAAATGAGAACATTGCGGCTGTTCGCCTTCGCAAAATCCAAAGATTCGCGGGCAATTCTCAAAACGTCCGTTTCGCCGCGCTTCACGAACACCGGCAGCTCAAGCTGTTTGCCGAGCGTATCCAACTGGTCCATGGCCGCCGGACGATAAACGTCCGCGGCGACGAGCAACGGCTGGCGGCCCTGTTTTTGGAGCAGGCGGGCGAGCTTGCCACTGGAGGTAGTTTTGCCGGAACCGTGCAGACCAACCATCAAAATGCAGGTTGGATTGGCGCTCAAATTCAGTCCCGCGTTTTGCGAGCCGAGCAGGTCCACGAGTTCGTCGTGGATGATTTTGACGATTTGCTGGCCCGGCTGGATGCTCTGGACGACCTCCGCGCCGAGGGACTTGGTTTTGACGCGCTCGATGAAATCGCGCGCCACCTTGAAATTCACGTCGGCCTCCAGCAGCGCCATGCGGACTTCGCGCAGGGAATCGCCCACGTTGGCCTCGGAGATTTTTCCAAGCCCGCGCAGGTTGCGGAAGGCGTTCTGGAGTTTGCCGCTTAACGAATCGAACATCGTTTTATTTTAACGCAGAGGCGCAAAGACGCGGAGGAAAATTTTCGCGCGAACAAAATCTTCAGTAAACCTTACGCAGGTTCGACGGCAGGATGTTCAGTTCGGAACGGTATTTGGCAACCGTGCGGCGCGCGATGCTGATGCCCTTGTCGCCAAGCATTTTTACCACTTCCTGATCCGACAACGGCTTGGTCGGTTCCTCGTTTTTGAAAATTTCGGCAATCATGTCCTTGACGCTGGTGTTGGACACGCCGTCGCCGGTCGCGGTTTGCAGGCCGGCGGTGAAGAAAAATTTCATCTCGAACACGCCCTGCGGCGTCTGCATGTATTTGGCGGAAACGGCGCGGCTCACGGTGGTTTCATGAACGCCAACGACATCTGCGACCTGCGCCATCGTCATTGGCCGTAAATGGGCGACGCCCTTTTCCATGAACTCACGCTGACGTTTTACAATTTCCTTGGCGATGTTCAAAATTGTCTGCTGGCGCTGGTGCAGGCTTTTGATGAGGAACTTTCCGGCGCGGATTTTTTCGCGAATGTAATTTTTTACCTCGGCGGAATTTTCGCCCTGCGACATGAGGTCCTTGTAAACGTTGCTGATGCGCAGATGGGGGATGTGTTCGTCATTGGTGGTCACCACAAAATCTCCGCCCGCTTTTTGCACGAACACTTCGGGCAGGACATAATGGTCGGTGTCCGGCAAAAAGGCCCGGCCCGGCCTCGGTTCCAGCCGGCCGATGCGGCCGAGGGCGTCCTGAACTTCCTCCACGGTGTGGCCCGTGCCACGGGCGATTTCCGGGATGCGCCGCTTGCCAAGAGCGTCCATGAAATCGCGCACGATGCGGTATTCGAGGGAATCCTGCCGCCCGGTGCGCACTAATTGCAGCACCAGGCATTCGCGGAGGTCAAGCGCGCCCACTCCCGGCGGGTCAAAAGTTTGGATGACCTTCAACACTTTTGAAATTTCCTCCACCGGCAAATTGGTGGTGGCGGCCATTTCCTCAACCGACACCTTGAGATAACCGTAGTCGTCAATGTTGCCGATGATCAATTCCGCGATGTGCCGCTGTTCCTCCTTCAAGTCCGTTTCGCGCACTTGATCCATCAAAACCTGCGCCAGCGTGGTGCCCGCCGCCAGCGAATCGAACATGAACTGGCGTTTCTCCTCGTCCTCGGCGGACTGGCGTATTGGAATATTGGTTTGCGCGAAATGATCGCGCCATTCCTGGTCGAGCTGGACCAGACGGTCGAATTCCTGCTGAAAATCATCCACCGCGGTATCGCCGGTCTCACCGTTTTTCAACAACGTGGTATCGCTTAACAGTGTGGTATCCGCGACCCCGTCGCCGGACGGTTCGATAGGGTCGGCCGGCGCCTCATTTCCGTCACCGTCCGCCGGCAGACGTTCATTTAGCTCGGACTCGGGTGACGACACCTCTTCCAGCACGGGATTTTGCTGTAGTTCCTGCTCGACCAAAGCCTTCAATTCCAGTGTCGGCGCCTGAAGTAACGCCAGCGATTGCTGGAGTTGCGGCGCCAGCACCAGTGACTGAGTGAGGCGAGCTGATAGTTGTAAACCTTGCACCATCGGCATTTTTAGTTTAACTCAGTTCCACTAAAGCACAAGCATAAATGGCACAATATTCGCTGCAAAATTGAAACCCTTGCGGAAAAACTGGATTTCCCCGCCGTTTAAACCCATCTTTCGGATATGAAATTGATTCTTTCGACGCACAATGTCACCCTGACCAAGGCCCTCGAAGATCACGTGCTGAGTCGGCTGCAAAAACTCGATCATTTTGACCAACGCGCCGTTGACGCCCGCGTGACGCTGGAACACGATCACACACGCGCGCCGGAAAAGCAATTCAGTTGTTCCATGCGCCTGAGTGTGCGCGGTCCAGACCTGTTTGCCGAAGATCGTGAAAGCGACCTCTATGCAGCCATTGACCGGGTGACACGGAAAGTCGAACAGCAGATTCGGAAACGCCACAGCAAACGGAAGGCAAAAAAACATAAAATCGCCGCCCGCACGAAATCTCGCCGTCAGGAATCCGCCCTTTGATGATTCTCCGCGCCCGAACGATTCTGCCCATTTCCCGGCCGCCCATTGAAAACGGCGCGCTGTTGGTCGCAGGCAATCGCATTCGCGTCGTCGGGCCGTGGCCGGATTTAAAATCAGAAACCGGGGAGGAAGTCTTTGACCTGGGCGAAGTAATTTTGCTTCCCGGCCTGGTCAACGCGCATTGTCATCTGGACTACACCGACATGGGCGGCGAGTTGCCGCCACCGCAAAGTTTCACCGACTGGATTCCACTCATCACCGCCGCGAAAACCGCGTGGAGCTATTCGGACTACGCACATTCCTGGCTCCGCGGCGCGCACATGCTGCTGCGCAATGGCACCACGACCGTCGCGGACATCGAAGCCATGCCCGACCTCCTGCCGGAAGTCTGGGATGCCACGCCCTTGCGAGTTGTTTCTTTTCTTGAAATGACCGGCATTCGCGCCCGTCGGCAACCAAATGAAATTCTACGGGAAGCGGTAGAAAAAATTGATTCGCTTCCCCACGCGCGTTGTTCGGCTGCGCTTTCACCTCATGCCCCCTACTCCACTTTGCCTGAGTTGTTGCGGAACAGCGCCAAACTTGCGCGGAAACGCCGCTGGCCGCTATGTGCGCACGTCGCCGAGTCGGAGGACGAATTCGAAATGTTTGCCCATGCGCGCGGCAGGATGTTTGACTGGCTGCAACGCAATCAACGCGACAACTCCGATTGCGGTCTCGGATCGCCCGTCGAACATCTTGCCCGCAACAAAGTGCTCGGTAAAAACCTGATTGCCGTCCATGCCAATTTGCTGGCGCGTGGTGACGCCGCCCTGCTCGGCAAATACCGGGTCAATGTCGTCCATTGCCCGCGCAGCCACGCCTATTTCCGCCACCCGCCCTTTATGCGCGAACGGCTGGTCAATGCCGGCGTCAACCTTTGCCTCGGCACCGACAGCCTCGCCACCGTTCGCAAAGTTGGAAAACAAAAGCCCGAGTTGAACCTGTTTGAGGAAATGCGCACCCTGGCCGTCGCCGACAAAACAGTTTCCCCGGAAAGAATTCTCACCATGGCCACCATCAACGGGGCGCGGGCACTGGGCATGAAAGGACAAATCGGCGAGCTTTTGGAAAACGCCCTGGCCGATTTGATTGTAATTCCGGCCGGTGAAAAAGACGGGGACAGTTATGAAACGGTGCTCGCCCACACCGACTCCGTGTCCGCGAGCATGATTGACGGGCGCTGGGTGATACCACCCAGGTGATTCGTTAATTCCGATTTACGATCCACGCACTATCCTCCTTTTTGCTCGTAAATCGTAAATCGTAAATCGTAAATTCCGTTGTGCCCTCTCTCGATGCAGATTTGAAGCAACGTCTGGCCGGCATCCGCAGCCAGGGATTGATCCGCGAGTTGCGCCGCGTGGATTCACCGCAAGGCACGCACATCCAAATCGGCGGGCAAGCGCTGCTGAGTTTTTCGTCGAACGATTACCTCGGCCTGGCCCATGAACTGCGGCTCACTGAAGCGGCAATCAAAGCCGTGGAAACATTTGGAGCCGGTTCGGGTGCGTCACGCTTGATTAGCGGTTCGCTGGCGCCTCATCACGAATTAGAAGAAACGCTCGCCCATTTCAAAGACACCGAAGCCGCGTTGAGCTTTTCTTCCGGCTACGCCACGGCCATCGGAACCATCGGCGCGCTGCTTAACCGGGATGACATCGTGATTCTCGATAAACTTGTTCACGCCTGCATCGTGGACGCCGCCCGGCTCAGTGGCGCAAAAATCCGCGTTTTTGCCCACAACGATTTGGACGACTTGGAAGCCAAACTGAAATGGACTGAAAAAGTCCAAAATGGAGCACACGTGCTTGTTGTGACGGAAAGCGTCTTTTCGATGGACGGCGACGCCGCGCCGTTGCCGGAGATCGTTGCGCTCAAAGAAAAATACGGCGCCTGGCTCATGGTGGACGAAGCTCACGCAACCGGACTATATGGAAAAAAACGCCGCGGCCTTGCAGAAGAGCTTGGTGTGGGCGGTCAAATTGAGATTCAAATGGGCACGCTCGGCAAGGCACTTGGCGCGAGTGGCGGCTATATTTGCGGTTCCCGGACGTTGATTGATTTTCTGGTCAACCGGGCGCGGAGTTTCATTTTTTCCACCGCGCCGGTTCCCGCCGCCTCCGCTGCCGCGACCGCTGGAATTCATTTTGTTCAATCACCTGATGGCGAACAACGCCAAAAACTTCTTCAGGAACGCATCAAACAATTGAACTCAAAACTCAAAACTCAAAACTCAAAATTCCAAAGCGCCATCATCCCCCTCATCGTCGGTAACGAAACCAGAGCCGTCGGAGCCGCCGCCACATTGCGCGAACAGAACATTTTCGTTCCGGCGATTCGTTACCCCACCGTCGCACGCGGAAAGGCACGCTTGCGCGTAACTTTGACGGCAAACCATTCATCGGAAGACGTTTCCCAATTGATTCGCGCGCTCGAAACTTTGGGCATTGGACTTTAGACTTTGGACCAAATGCACCGACTCGCCAATCTTGACCGCCAATTCGTCTGGCATCCATTTACGCAAATGCGCGATTGGGTGCGGCAAGAGCCGATTGTAATTGCGGAAGGCGATGGTTCTATTTTGCGGGACGTTTATGGCCGGGAATACTTCGACGCCAATTCCTCAATATGGACCAACCTACATGGCCACAATCATCCCAAGATTAATGCAGCGCTTCAGCGGCAGCTAAAAAAGATTGCTCATAGCTCGGCGTTGGGTCTGGCCAATGAGCCGGCGTCAATTTTGGCAGCAAAACTGGTCAAGCTCGCCAATCCGCAATCCGCAGTCCGCAATCCGCAATTGAACAAGGTTTTCTTCAGCGACGACGGCTCGACCGCGCTGGAAGTCGCGCTCAAGCTCGCCTATGAATTCACGCGTCGCGCGCACGGCAAATCGGTGGGGCAAACGTCCTCGCGAGCCTCACAGCCGAAATTCCTTTCGCTTGAAGGCGCCTATCACGGTGACACTGTTGGCGCGGTCGCGCTTGGCCACATTGATTTGTTTCACCGAAGTTATTCCGGGCTGCTGTTTCGGACGGACAAAGTCATGGCGCCATATTGCTATCGTTGCCCCTTCAACCGGGCGAAGCCGGAGCGCGCCGACGCCCGCGAATACCGCAAGTGCAACTGGGAATGTGTTGGCAAGGTTGAACAGAAATTGTCGGTGCAAAAGAAGCGTGGAAACCCCTATGCGGCATTTGTGTTCGAGCCGTTGATTCAGGGCGCGGCGGGAATGATTCCCCAGCCGCCGGGCTGGTTGCGTCACGTCGCCGGCCTTGCCCGCGCTCACGGCGCATTGCTTATCGCGGATGAGGTAATGACCGGATTTGGCAGGACAGGTTCTGTAGCAGCGGTCTGTGACCACCGCACCTCTCCGAGCAATTTCAGCGGCGGTCATAGACCGCCGCTACAACCAAACATATTCGCTTCGCACCACGAAAACGTGCAACCGGATTTTCTGTGTGTGGCCAAGGGTCTGACCGGCGGTTACCTGCCGATGGCCGCGACCCTGATGACCCGGAAAGTCTTTGATGCCTTTTTTGGCAAATACGAAGAGTTTAAAACCTTCTTCCATGGCCACAGTTACACTGGCAATCAACTGGGTGCGGCGGCGGCGCTGGCCAGCTTGGAGATTTTGCAAGGTCCGGCATCTATCCGCTCGCGCCGGGCGCTGGAGAAAATCCTTCGCGAAGAACTGCAAACCCTTTGGTCGTTGTCGAACGTTGGCGACATCCGGCAGGTCGGCCTGATTGCTGGAATCGAGCTGGTGCAAAACTGGCGGACGCGCAAGCCGTTCGCGCTGCACGAGCGCGCCGGCATCCGGGTGTGCGAGACGATGGCCAAACGCGGCGTTTTGACACGCCCTGTCGGCAACGTGATTGTCCTGATGCCGCCGTATTGCGCCACGCGAGCACAAGTCAGGCGCATGGTCGCCGCTTTGGAAGATAGCGTGCGAACGGCATTGCAGTAGGAGACGAGGTAATGAGTCTCACACTTCTTCGGATCAGCAAGGCCCAGCCAGAGATTCCTTACGTCGTCTCCTACTTTTTAACAGGCCGCCGAGTTTGAATTAACTCGCTTGAACCGGCCCGAGCGGCAGCACGGTCCGGCGCGCCAGTTCGTTGAGCACCTGTGCCAGCCCCGCGTACATCGCGGACAGGCCGCAGATGATTCCCTCATAGCCCGTAAAGTGTTTGAAGCCGTCGCCAACGCTGCCAACATGTTCGTAAGTGAGCAGGAAGAACAGAATGGTCAGTGAAAGGAAGACGAATTGCAGGGCACGATTCAAATGCAGCGTGCCGATGAACATGATACCGGTAAAGACACCCCAGCAAGCAAGATAAGCCGCCCAAGCATTATCGTCAGGCGCGCCAATCGCGCCGGTTTTGGGAAGCAGCACCAACGCCACCAAGGTGAGCCAGAAGAAACCGTAGGAGGAAAAAGCCGTCGTTCCAAACGTGTTATTCTTCTTCCACTCCATGGCGCCGGCAATCACCTGGGCGATGCCGCCGTAAAAAATTCCCATGGCCAGAACCATGCTGTTGAGTTCGTACAGACCGGCGTTGTGCAGGTTGAGCAGCACGGTCGTCATCCCGAAAGCCAGCAGCCCCAGGGGTGCCGGATTGGCAGTGGTGTCCTTGATTTGAATCGTGTTTGATTCGGTCATAGGTGGTCCTTTGGTATGATATGGTTAATGGGTTCGGCGATTTGATTACCTTTTCTTAAGGCCCCGGTCAAGTACCACTGCTGGATGACACTGAAATCCAAAAGGCAGGCCAGTAAACGCAAAAGTTGTTTGCTTCTGATGCCGTTGGTCTATAGTATGCTTGTGTTCAACAGGCACGTCGAAAAGAAGCCCACGGAGTTGCCGGCCCAGAGCGCTAAAAAGCCGCGCGATATGCGGCTGGATGCCCTCCGAGGTTACTTTCTTATACTCATGGCGGCGGTGCATGTGCCCACACCAGTCTCACATGCGCTACAGGAACCCCTGAGTTACAACGGCGCAGCGGAAGGTTTCATTTTTCTCAGCGCCTGCCTGGCCGGTTTGGTTTACGGGAAAACCTATCGGGAAAAGGGCTGGCCAATCATGTCCGGCCGCCTTTGGCGACGCGCGGGTTGGATTTATTGCGTCCATCTGGCGGTGCTGTTGCCCATTGTACTGGTGGCGTGGGCGTTTGCCGGCCAAGTCGTGCCGCTGGCCAATCACTTTCATGATTTTCTTGTTCATCCCTGGGGTGCCTTGGCGCTGATGTTTCTGTTGCTGCACCAGCCCCCCCTCTTCGATATTCTACCCCTGTACGTCATTTTTCTTGGCTTGACCCCTCCTCTGCTGGCAGTCGCGCGCCGATACGGTTGGGGAATTGTGTTAACAATCTCGGCACTCGGGTGGCTTGTTGTACAATGCAAACTCGATGCCCGGCTGATTGGTGATCCCTCACGATGGCTTCCCTTACGGCTGGGCTCATTTGATCTTCTTGCCTGGCAGTTTCTTTGGGTCTGCGGCGCAACCTTGGGCGAAACTTCATTACGTCACCCTCTCATCAAACCTCGACACCGCATCGTGTGGGCCATCCCGGCGTCGGCTATTGTCCTGGTCGGCCTGCTTTCACGGCACGGGCTTTGGCCCCAGGCGTGGTGGAACCCCGCCTTGTTCCTCTGGCTGGATAAATGGACATTGGGACCGTTGCGGCTGCTTAACTTTGCAGCGTGGGTCGTTCTGCTACTGGCGTGGAACCCGCACCCGCCGTCGCGTGTCCTCGCCATACCGGCATTATTGGGACGGCATTCATTGGCTGTATTTGCCCTCCATCTGCCGTTAGTCGTTGCGGCGACTACCGCCATTCAAATGTTTGCGCTCTCCGACACGGTGCAAACGGTTATTGCGCTTTTGGTCATCGGCCTGCTCTTCCCTTGGGCCGCATGGCTCGACCATAACAACAACCGTCGCGCTGCCAAAACTTCAAAGTCCCCCCCAAATGTTCCCGTCAAACCTTCGTTCCCGCCAATGCCAGCAGCCGGTTGAATTGTCCGTCGGTGACTGGCATCACGGATAGACGCGATTGTTTCACCAGCGCTATTTCTTTCAGAATCCGGTCGGCTTTGATTTGTGAAAGCGCAACCGCCTGCGCCAACGGTTTGACCGGCACCAGATCAACCGCCGACCAATCCTCGCCACCGGCCGTTGGATCGGGGTAGGCTTCCCGGGCAACGCGCGCCAAGCCAACAACGAATTTGGCCTCGCCGCTGTGGTAGAAGAGAACGAAGTTGCCGGGTTTCATGCCGCGAAGATTTTTCCGCGCCGAAAAACTGCGGACACCGGTCCAGGCCGTTTCCCCGTCCTTCAAAAAATCAGACCACGAATAATCTTCGGGTTCCTGTTTTACGAGCCAGTAGTTCATTTACGATTTACGATTTACGATTTACAATTGTGACGTGAGCTTGGTTGAAAACTTGCAAAAAATCCAGCAACGGATTCGCACGGCGTGCGACCGATGCGACCGTGAACCAAATTCCATCACCCTGCTGGCGGTGACCAAAAGCCAGCCGCCGGAAATCGTGCGCGCGGCGGCGGACTGTGGACAAATCCTTTTCGGCGAGAACAAGGTGCAGGAGGCAAAAGCGAAAATCCCGCTGTGTCCGGGCCGGTTGCGCTGGCATTTCATCGGCCATTTGCAATCGAACAAATGCCGCGATGCTGAGGAATTATTTGAAATGATTCAGAGCGTGGACAGCCTGCCGCTCGCGCGGGAAATCAGCAAACGCGCCGAACAGGCGGCCAAGACTATGCCTATTTTGCTGGAAGTCAACGTCGCGGGCGAAGCAAGCAAGTTCGGCTATCAGCCGGAGAAATTGCTGGCGGAATTGAATGCTATCAGTGCTTTGCCGCGAATTGAACTTCATGGGTTGATGACTGTGCCGCCATGGTCGGGGGAGGCGGAAAAGATTCGCCCGCATTTTCGCCGGTTGCGCGAACTGAGACGGGAATGCGAACAAATCCTCGGCGCTCCCCTACCCCATCTGAGCATGGGCATGAGCGGTGATTTTGAGGTGGCGATTGAAGAAGGCGCGACGATGGTGCGCATCGGCACGGCGTTATTCGGTCCGCGCCCTGCAATTGGAAAACGAGCCGCTACGGAATGAATTTTGCTGCAATTTTCTGCGGAGACCCTATCTTAGTAATAATGACTATTGAGACGTACAAACGGGAAATTGCCGAAGCGGTCAAGGCATATGAGCATTACATCGTGTGCATTGACAAGACGCCGGAGGATTTTGAGGCGTCGCTGGCGTCGCTGATGGCCAAGGCCATCAAGGCCTACGAAAATCGCGGCGAAGGGTTGCGCCACGGCATTGCGCTCGACAAGCAGGTAACCATTATTTTGAGCCAAAGCGACGAAGCCCGGCCGTTATGCGGCATCTATTTCAATCTCCACTCGCCGTATCGAAAAAGCGCGTTGCCCAAAACGGTGAAGTCATTCAGCGACAAACCGCAGGAGTAAAAGTGCGAGACCATGATTATTGCTCGCGCGCTTCATCGCCAACCTGAGCCGTTCCAGTAACGAGGTCAGCCACAACATCGTTGTCCCGCTGAGGACCGGTGATTTTCACCTCTCCCGCCTTCAGTCCGTTGCGATACAGAAACATGGTTTGATCCACCTTCGGCATTTGGCCAACGGGAAAAGTAAGAACCACAAAACGCCCTGTGGAATTATACGAAGCCACCTTGGCCGCGAGCGAATTGTCCGGCGTGACGATGGAATTCAACACGGGGGCGGAAGCAGTGGGTGTGGCGGGCGCCAGAAAAGCACTGGTCGGAGCCGGCTGAACCAGCTTCGTCTGGCGGTGATGAAAAAGGGCACATCCATTTATCAGTATCGCCACCAATAACAAAGCCCACAGTCTGGAAATTTTCATGACGACAGTTAAACGCGCGGCAACGCGCAGGTCAATTCACGATTGTAACGCCGACACCACAACCCGTCTTCATGATTCGGTGATGATCGTGTCGTCGTGCTCATAGGCCGGTGCGCAACAACAGAGCAACCGCAGCGTTTCATCGCCGGTGTTCCAAAGTTTGTGTTTGTGTCCAGGTAAGATTGCAATGGCGTCGCCGGCTTTCACCTCGCGCATATCACCTTCAATGCGAATCCGTCCCAATCCATGCGTGATATAGTAAATTTCCTCGGTTTTCACGTGGTAATGCTCCTGCGTGGTGCCACCGGCTGGCAGGCGTGCCTCGGCCAGGCTTTGGTTGCGAATGAATGAATTGCGATGCGCCAGCAGTTCACGAATTTCCGAGCCGTCTTTGGTGACGAATGGGGAAATTTCGTCGAGATTTTTTATTTCCATGGAATAATTGAATCATTTCCTCAACCGTTGGAAAATGAAATTTGTTTGACTCGTGTCGCAGCGATGGGCAGCGGTCGGCACTATTCGCGTTTCCAAAAAGCATCGGCATCAATCTGCGACGAGGACAATTCCGGAACATAAAGTTCTTGCACGCCGCGCCGATGTGGTTCAGGTTGAATTCGCCAGATAGTTGCATGCCAAAAGCAAATAACAAACAAGAACCCCCGGTTTCGGCGGGTGATTTAAAGTCTCTTCCGCCGTTCGCGGAGACCTGTCGGGCGAGATCCATGTGGAGCATCAACGAGTCTGCGGAGTGTCTCGTCCCACCGCCGCAAAGTTGTGAGTATGTCCTGGAGCACGGCAAACGTTTTTATTGCCATCACCCGCGGCACCAGGAGATTGTCCTGCGCACGCTCAAAATCACCCGTGGCATGACCCCTTGAACAGCGGCTTCATTTCCCAATTGCAAAGCAAGGTGGAAATTAAAAATTGCAAGTCTCCTCCCGCCGGTTGCGGTAACCAGGGATGAAATCTGCCTCAAAATACGCCATCGTTTTTGTCAGCGCGCCGGATTGGAAAACCGCCCGCGCGTTGGCCAAAGCCATGTTGCGGGCGCGCTTGATTGCCTGCGCGAATCTCGTTCCCCGAATCGAGTCTCATTTCTGGTGGCAGGGAAAAATCGAATCGGGCGCGGAGGTTTTGCTGATTCTGAAAACGCGGAAGTCCAAACTGCCGGCGCTGGAAAAGTTGATTCTCGCCCGGCATCCCTACGACACCCCGGAATTTCTGGTTTTGCCGCTAAATGCTGGAACCCGGCGTTATCTTGACTGGCTGGCGCAAATCTAGCCGCTGCCGCGCCACGGTGTTCACGCGGTCATCGCTGGTTTGTTGATTCTGCTAAAAACCATTTGAACACTTGCCGCGCATGCGTAAATTCAGCATGTGAATCCGGTGGACACAGTTCCATTGATGCTGCTCGCGCTGCACATGCTGGCGCTGGCCGTGGTGACAATCATATTTCTGGGGATGATTGTCCTGCATCGCCGCGCGCGCACCTTGCAACAAAATGCGCACGCTAATGGCAACTTGATTCCACCGAATCCGGAATTCGCGCCGCCGACCATTTGGCTGGCTATCCATTCTTCCAAACCCAAAGCCGTCCAAGCTGCGATGGGTATGAGTTATCCTGCCCCTTGCCCCTGGACGGAGGGCATCATGGGTGAGCAGGAGTTTTTTATTGGAGCGCCCGTGAACAATTGGATTATTGTCACCGGCTCCAGCCTGCCGCAACCCGGACGTGACGTGGATCGGTGCTTTCATTTTCTGACTCGACTGAGCCGTGCCCTGGGCCACGTCCAGTTCTTTATGGCGGACCCCGTATCCCGCCATCATGCGTGGGTGCGCGTGGAAAATGGCGCCGTGAACCGCGCCTACGCGTGGACGGGTGAGACGGTGTGGAATCAGGGCGACAAATCCCTGGCTGAGATGGAGTTGAACATGAAATGCTTCGGCTATGGCGAAGAAGCCGAAATAAAAAATGCGCTGGAGGAAAATACTGTAGCCAATGTTAAAAAGATTCCGTCACTGGCAGCGCGATGGAGCATTGATCCCATGACCATTGACGGGAACTTGGAAAACCCCGCCGACGGCATTGCCGGAAAATCTTCGCTCTTTTGTCAGGATTAGATTGCAGGTGCGGAGTGTTTGCCGCAAAGTGCAAAAAAAGAAAGGAAACCCATGTCATTCAGCATAGAACTGGAACTGCAAAAGTTTCCCAAGGTTGTCATGCTTAAGGACGGCGCCAAAACCACGTTGCGGCCGTTGCGCCGTGATGATGAAAAGGATTTTCACAAACTTTTTCTCGGCATCCCGGAACCGGAACGCATGTTCATCAAACATCGTGTCACCGACCTTGAAGTGATTCGCGATTGGTGTAAGAACATTGATTACGGCCGCAACCTGCCGCTCGTTGCGTTAATTGGCGGCAAGATTATCGGTGACGCAACATTGCATCAGCAACTCGGCGGCTGGAAACGCCATATTGGCCGTGTGAGCGTGCTGGTGCATCCGGAATATCGCGGACGCGGCCTGGCGCGGGCGCTGGTCAGCGAAATCATTGGCATTGCCCGAAGCGCGGGCCTGGAAAGGGTCGAGGCGGAGTTCATTGGCGAACAGGAAACAGCCATCAAAATGTTCGCCATGCTCGGTTTTAGCCAGTTGCTGCATTTGGAGGAGTACGTGAAGGACATGCAGGCCATCTCTCACGATTACATTTTAATGGGACTTCAGTTGAAAACCGATGAGGAATACGCCGGTGTTGGGGGATGAGTTTTTAACTTTGAGCTCTAAGTTTTAAGTTAATTTAAAACTCAAAATTCATAACTTACAACTTATGCCTGACGTTTGCCCCAACTGTGGAGCGGAAGTCCCGCCCGGCGCCAAAGCCTGCCCGGAATGCGGCTCGGACGAGCAAACCGGCTGGTCGGAAAAAGCGCGTTACGACAATCTCAACCTGCCCGACGAGCATTTCGATTATGAGGATTTTGTAAAGCGCGAATTTGGCAGCAAACAAGCCGTGCCTCGCGGCATTCATTGGTTTTGGTGGCTCGTGGCAGTTCTGATCATCGCCGGATTGGTCTATTTGTGGCTGCTATAAACATTTTCGATCCAGTTGCGCGTGGCGGAAACAATCCGTTGTGTGATCGTTGACCATGCCGACCGCCTGCATGAAGGCGTAACAAATGGTCGGACCGACAAACTTAAAACCGCGGCGCAACAAGTCCTGGCTCATGGCAACGGCTTCAGACGTTTGCGCGGGAACCTCTCCGAATGACTTTCGCCGGTTTTGAATCGGTTGGCTGTTAACAAAACGCCAAAGATAAGCGTCGAAACTGCCGAACTCTCTTTGTGCGATTAGAAATGCCTTCGCATTCTGGATTGTCGCCGCAATTTTCAGGCGATTGCGCACAATGCCGGAATCGGCCAGCAGGCGCTTTACTTTGCGCGCATCGTATCGCGCTATTTTGCGCGGATCAAAGCCATCGAAGGCGCGGCGGTAATTTTCGCGCTTGTTGAGAATGGTGGACCAGCTCAAACCAGCCTGCGCTCCTTCAAGGATCAAAAATTCAAACAAAAGCCGGTCATTATGAACCGGCATACCCCATTCCTTGTCATGGTAGGCGATGCAAGCCTCGCCCTTTGCCCAAACGCAGCGTTTGATTGATTTATCCTCTTTCACCAGATTCGCAGGAGTGTAACCAACGCTTCTTCACATAAGCACATGAAACACTATTTTCCCGTGAGGTTTTGGCCTGCGGCAGTCCTCTGCCCCTCTCGATGTGCGCCGTGGTTTCCAAAAGCGGCAGAGGGCTGCCACACTCCAAGACGCTGCCGCATTTGCCAACGTACTTTTCCGGTCGCACCCGCCGACATTTGAAAAGTTAATTTCCGCGATTGCATGGATTGACCAACAAATTAAAAAGCCCGCTCGATGAGCGGGCTTGAAAAAATCTAACCAACTTACCCCTTATCTTCTTTGGCGTCCGGTTTTGGTTCTGCCAGCTTTGCCTCCGCCGGTTTGGCCTCCTCGGTTGGAGCGGTTTCTGTCGCCGCCGGAGCTGTCGGAGTATAATCCACCCATTCCAAAATCGCGCGCTGGGCGGCGTCGCCCTGACGCTGGTCCATTTTGATGATGCGGGTGTAACCGCCGTTGCGTTCCTTGAACGCGGGCGCAATCTCCTCAAAAAGAATCCGCAACACGTCTTCGCTTTCACGCCATTTGCGGCGTTCATCCTTGGTCAACTGAATGCTCGGCCCGTGCGTGCGCAAACGCGCATTTACCAGCCGGCGCGCCTGAATGGTGCCGCGTTTGCCAAGCGTGACGATTTTTTCAGCGACGGGACGCACTGCCTTCGCCTTCGCTAGTGTCGTGGTCACGCGCTTGTGCTTGATGAGACTGCAAACCAGGTTTGCCAGCATCGCATTGCGGTGCTCCGACGTGCGCCCCAGTTTGGCCGTGTGCTTTAAGTGTCGCATGGGAATGGCTTAATTATTCTCCGGAGTCGCTTCCTTCGGGGTCGAATCCAACAGACCCGCTTCGAAGTTCATGCCGAGTGACAGACCCAAAGCCTGGAGTTTGTCCTTGATTTCGTTCAGTGATTTCTTGCCAAAGTTGCGGTACTTGAGCATTTCCTGCTCGGTCTTCATCGCCAACTGGCCAACGGTGGTGATGTTCGCGTTGTTCAGGCAGTTCGCCGCGCGAACGCTCAACTCAATCTCGTTGACGCTCATGTTAAGCAGTTTTTTGAGCTTGGCCTTCTCGTCGTCCTGCTTCGATTCCGCTTCTTCAAATTCCACGGCGTTCTTGTCATAACCCACAAACACGTCAAGGTGATGAGCCAGGATTGCCGATGACTGCGTCAGCGCGTCGTCGGGCGAAATCCGTCCGTCCGTCCAAATCTCCAAAATCAAACGGTCATAATCCGTACGGTTGCCAACGCGCGCGGCTTCCACTGCGTAACGCACGCGCGTCACCGGCGAAAACAACGAATCAATCGCAATCACGCCGATGGGCTGGCCGGACTTCTTATTTTCGTCGCTCGGACAAAAACCACGGCCGATTTTGAGCTCCAGTTCCATCTCGAACTTTTTCTTTTTATCAAGCGTGCAGATATGCTGGTCGGCATTGACCAGCTCAACGTTCTGGTTGAGTTGAATGTCGGCGGCGGTCACCGCGCCTTCCTTGTTCGCAGACAGCAAGAGCGTCTGCGGATCGCGGGTGTGCGCTTTAAATTTGATTTTCTTCAAATTCAAAACAATGTCGGTCACGTCCTCGACCACGCCGTCAATCGTGGCGAATTCGTGCATGGCGCCGTCCACCTTCATTGAGGTGATGGCCGCGCCCTCAAGCGAGGAAAGCAACACGCGGCGCAACGAGTTGCCGACGGTGTGGCCATAACCGGTTTCAAACGGGTCGGCGACAAATTTCGCGTAGGTTTCCGTGGCGGTCGCATCTTCCTTCTGCAACCGCTTGGGCATTTCAAAACGTCCGAGGCGTACTGGCATATTTTCCTTTCAACAATTTTAATCTGATTGCTCCGGCTGTTTATTCCCGCGACCGGGGCAATCCGTATAATTGTTCAACTGGGTTATTGTTTAGCGGGAATAAAATTCGACAACCGCCTGCTCATTGGCAATCGGTTGAATCTCGTCGCGCGTCGGGATTCGCATGACCGCGCCCTTGAACTCTTCCTTGTTCAACGACAGCCAATCCGGCACCGAACGGCTCGTGGCCATTTCCATATTCTTCGTCGCCAACTGGCGCGATACGTTTGAATTTTTCACCTCCACCACATTGCTTACCTTGAGACTGTAGGACGGCACATTCACCTTGCGTCCATTCACCGTAATGTGGCCGTGTGAAACCATCTGGCGCGCGGCCGCGCGGGTATTGGCAAAACCGAGATGAAAAACCACATTATCCAAACGCGTTTCCAAAATCTGCAACATCTGCTCGCCGGTAACGCCACGGCGTTTCAACGCTTTCTCATAAACACCGCGGAACTGGCGCTCCATCAAGCCGTAGTAGTAACGCAGCTTTTGTTTCTCGATCAGGCCAAGACCGTAATCGGTGTGCTTGCGCCGCGACTTCGGACCGTGAACGCCGGGACCATAATTGCGGCGCTCCAGATATTTCGTCGGGCCAAAAATCGGCGTGCCGAAGCGGCGGCTGATGCGAACGCGGGGACCTGTATAACGAGCCATAGGAAATTTATGATTTACGATTTTTGATTTAGGATTTTACACGCGCCGCTTTTTACGCGGACGGCAACCGTTGTGCGGAACGGGCGTTACATCCTTGATCGCGCTGATTTCCAGGCCGATAGCCTGGAGCGCGCGGATGGCGGACTCGCGGCCGGAACCTGGTCCTTTGACACGCACCTCGATTTCCTTCATGCCATGCGCCATGGCCTGCCGCGCGGCGTCCTGCGCGACCTGTTGCGCAGCGTAAGCCGTGCTCTTGCGCGAACCTTTGAAACCGACCCGGCCGGCACTCGACCAACCGATGAGGTTGCCGTGCATGTCGGTGATGGTGACCTGCGTGTTATTGAAGGTAGCGAGAATGTTGGCCACGCCGGAAACAATGTTCTTGGCGT
>Ga0335085_10005386_pt1 | contig 20561 bp, 19 predicted proteins | sample Lox_Sample_45_FD_206712 | JGI IMG/M metagenome (GOLD analysis project Ga0335085, IMG submission 206712) | Soil microbial communities from Loxahatchee National Wildlife Refuge, Florida, United States - Lox_Sample_4.5 | ecosystem: Environmental > Terrestrial > Soil > Wetlands | place: USA...
AACCTCGCCCGTCTGCTTCAGGCACAGGGCGATCTCGCCGCCGCGCGGCCGCTCCATGAGCGCGCGCTGGCGATCAGAGAAAAACAGCTCGGCCCCGACCATCCTCATACGGCGACAAGCCTCAACAACCTCGCCCGTCTGCTTCAGGCACAGGGCGATCTCGCCGCCGCGCGGCCGCTCCATGAGCGCGCGCTGGCGATCAGAGAAAAACGGCTCGGCCCCGACCATCCCGATACGGCGGCAAGCCTCAGCAACCTCGCCCGTCTGCTTCGGGCACAAGGCGATCTCGCCGCCGCGCGGACGCTCTATGAGCGCGCGCTGGCGATCTACGAAAAGCAGCTCGGCCCCGACCATCCCGATACGGCGACAAGCCTCAACAACCTCACCCGTCTGCTGGAAGCACAGGGTGGTCTTGGCGATTCAATTGCAGCACATACTAGTACAATAGTGAATTTGGAGGCCGTACGGGACGCTCGTGAAAATAAAAACTCTCTAGTTGTTCAAAACAATAATTCCGGATATACTGATAATAATCTCTCATCCGAGACCGCTATTATTGAGAAGTCTCGGATGAGAGATGCTCTTAAATTTATAAACCGGCTTGCTGATCTGGTGCCTGATGAGGGACGGCGATCTTCTTTTAGGGATGACGTCCTGCGGCTTTTTAAGAAGGCGGCAGACATCAGTACACCCGATGAATCCACTACGGAAACAACGATCCGGCGTTTGAAATGGGGAAACAACCGGAAGCCGGACGAAAACGTCGCACACTTCGCCGTACGGGCCTATGCCCGTGAAATAGCCGACGGTACATTTGACAAGTCCTTAATCCGCCGTGACGACAAAACATTGTACCAGCGATTGTTTAGAGACAGGGCATGGGCTGAGTTCGAAGCCCTTATACAATCTCAAGCGCTCACGAAATCGCAGCGGCGACAAACGTTGCAGGTAAAAAAAATGCAGGCTGCCGGCTTAGAACCGGAAGAAGCTCGCCGCGCGGTTGAAGTTATGAAGCGGCCTCAGATGGCCGGAAAGAATGCCGGTCGGGGAATGAGGAAAGCGTCACGCTTCGGATAAAAACGTTGCGCAATATTGTAAAAACGTTGCGCATCAAAATTAACCACGCTACGCTCCGCCCGCTCGCTGATTGCCGGGCCGGATTGGCCGCCCGAGCGAGTACCGGATGCTCAGCGTGTCCTCCTCCCCCAAAAATCGCAGCCCAAAGCCAGCCGAAAACATCAAGCCTCGCCTAGTGATACTCGCCGTCGTTTCGCCGGCGGTGACAGCAGAGCGCTGCGGCATCTGTGGCGATTCAAAGAACGACCGATGCGTCTACTGCTCACCGGAAGGTGAACGTTGGATGATCGTCAGCGGCGATATCTGGCGATGATCCCGATGAAGAAGGAGGCCGGCTCGCCGGATCGCTGCGGCCTCTGCGCGGCCCACCTGCCAATCAATCCGAAAACTGGCCAACGTTTCATCCTGTCCGCCGCGATTGAGTGCAATCGATGCGGCGCGCCGACGACTCCTGATTCCGAAAGATCACGGTCGGCCACGGATGATGTCGGCGGCTCGCCATGACCTACGCTCTCGTCGAAGCCGCGCGCGACCGGTCGGCCGTCAGGCGCGGGATTCTCGCAACGCTGGCCGGTGCCGTCGTCACCGGCGGACTGCTGGTTTCCCAGCTCGGAGGCGTTCCCGGCCCCGAGATCGATCCGCCGACGGTGAGCGGTGCCGTCCATCGGCTCGTGATCCCCGGCGATGCCTACGGGCAATGCCGCGTCGCCGCGCGTGTGAACGGTGAGGTGTTTCGCAGCCTGCTCGACACTGGTGATTCCGGCCACCTCACCTTCGGCCGTAACCATTCTGCACGGCTTGGTTTCGATTCGGCGAAGCTGTCCTTCAGCCATAGCTACGGCTCGGCCAACGGTGTCGGTCACTATGCGCGGGTGCGAGTGCGCGAATTTCGCCTCGAAACCTTCGTGCTGCGCGACGTGCCTGCCGACATTACCGACGCGCCGCAAAGCGAACCGCTGCTCGGCATCGAAATACTCCGCCGTCTCAACCTGAAACTGAAAGACGGCAACTGCGAGCTGAGCTGGTCATGAGCGGCGCGCTCGATGCCCTCGTCGATGCGGTCGACTGGACAGTCGACGGCCTGCGCTGGCTTGTGGGCCTGCCAGCCCTGCCCCCCGTGCTTCTCAAACTGGAATTTGACCAGCCGCCCACGGTGCGCGTGCCGGCACGGCTACGGACGGACATGCGCCGCACCTTCCACGCCTCTCTGCGGGTCGAGCAAGGCCATGACATCCTGTTCGACGGCGTGCCGCCGCGTGACGGCCGGGTCACCGTGGTGCCGCTGAGCGGCGCGTTGATGCGCCTGCATCTGCGACAGGAATCACGCCATCCAACGGCACGGCACGGTTCCATCGTCACCGAGGCAATCGTCGAGCCGCTGCCGAATGGCCCGCCGCTTCGGGTCGACGTGGCATCGAAGATATTGCTCGGCACTCCGCTCGCCTGCGGCTGGCATGCCCCGATGGCAGAGCGTGTGCGCCTCGCCGCGATAGAAGACGGCAACGTCGCCGACCATTTCGGCCCGCCGAGCGGACAAATCCTGCTGCGCCCGACCCGGCCGGGGCGGCTGGTGCTGCGGCTGACGGCCGAAAGCGAGTGGGGCCAAACCACAGTCGTGCGCAATGTCGAAGTCGTGGTGCCGAAACTGCGGATCGCGCTCTTGCGGCCGGCCGTGCAAGCCGGTCATCCGGGCGAAGAGGTGGTCTTCGAATTTCGGGTGGGCGGGGCGGAAAGCCTGTGGCTGATCTCGCCGGGCTGTATTGAGCCGCAGCGGCTTGCCGACAAAGACGGCGGCTTTCTGTTTGTCACCCTCGGCGCGCGCCCGGCCGAATACACCCTGATCGCAAGAGGTTATGGCGGCGTCGAACGCAGCGTCCTGTTCCGGGCCGTGCCGCAACCCTTCGCCTGTCTGGAAGCCGATTAAGCAAGAGGTGCCGCGATGAATAGCAGCGAGCCGGCCCGCCATGTCGAGCCGTCATGGTTCATGCTCTTTCTGCATTGGCTGGTGCGGATCGACCCCGAAATCCTCTCGGGCTGCCCGACGATCGACCGCTATCAGATGATCAGCAAAGCGGTTCTGCTATCGGCAGTCGGCTGCGTTGCCCTGTTCGCGTGGGGGGCATTCTTTTGCCAGTTCTGGCCGCTCTATGTCGCCGTGCCGCTGACGCTCGTGGTGGTGATCATCATCGTGATGCTCGATCAGTTTCTCGGGTCGAGCCGCTGGTTTCTCCAAGGCGTGTTACGGGTGCCCGGCAAGGCGCGCGGCGAGCTGCTCAGCGCCGTCCTGATCCTGCGCCTTGTGATCGCCGGCGTCACCTCTTACGCCACCTCGACCAGCGCAATGATGTCGATGTCCGCCGCCACGATCCATGCGGAGGAACAGAAAGAGCGCGACGCCACCAACACCGCAAAACTGGCGGCCGGCGCGGCGGAAAAAACGCGGACGCGGCAGATGATGCTCGGCGCGCTCGATGCCGAGGTGAGCCGAACGAGGGCCGAAGTGGACGCGATCAGCTCCCAGCTTGATGAAACACGGCGGGCACGAGAGGCCGCCGGTCGGCAATTGGTCGATAACCAGAGCAAGGCCGATTGCCAGCTCAACGGCGGGCCGGGTTGCCACCGGGGAAAGGGGCCGCAATACCGCGAGGCGGTGCGGCGGCAAGCCGAGGCGGCCGGCGAGCTGCACCGGGCCGAATCCGATATCGCCGGCCTTGAGGCCCGGCTTGCCGCCGCCACGCGCAAGCATGACGAGGCCGTGGCGGCCCTGCGCGCCCGTGAGCCGGAATTTCTCGCGGCAGCCGCGCGGATCGACGCGCGCGTAAACGCCGAGCTGGTGAAGCCGAGCAACGACCCGCTGATGAGCTACATGGCTCTGCAACGGGTATTTGCGTCACCCGACATCGGCCCGGCCGCGCATTTCTACGCGCACCTGCTGCTCGCCCTGCTGCTGGTGATGGAATTGTCCTATGTGCTGGTCAGCGAGTATTTCGGGCACGCCAGCATCTACATGGCGCGGCTGATCGCCCGCACCAAAATCCTCGCCGCCGAGACCGCCGACCATTACCGCCGGGCAACCAGCACGCTGTTCCAGCACGGCGGCGAGCACGAGCACGTAGCCTTCCGCGTCATCCCGCGCTTCGGGTCGAGCGAGTAATCCGTGCCATGGGCGGGTGCCCGATCACGTGCCCGTGCCGGCGTGGCGGCGAAGGGGTTTTCCTCCTCGCCCTTTGCGCCTTCGCGGCGATCCGAGCACGGGTGTTTCTCGGGGCGGATTTCGGCGTGCTGGTCGCCGGTCTGTTGCACCCGCCGCACACGCTGCCCGTGGCATTCGCCGTCTGGCTGGGTGCCGCCGGCACGGGGCTGACGCTAACCGTCATCGGTATCCGCGCGCTGCTGCGCGAAGGCGACAGCGCGCCGGCTTTCTCGTCGCTGGCGGCGATGTCGGCCAGCGCCGTCGCGATGTGGTGGGGCTGGTATCTGCCGCGCGAGTGGGGCGCTGTCTGGTCGCTCGGCAGCGAAGGTTTCTATGTCGCGGTGATCGCCGCCGGCGCGGCCAATCTGTGCCTTGCCGTTGCCGCGCAGGTATGGATGGCGGGCTACGTCGCGGCCGGCGGTGACGACGCCAGCGATGCCGGCGAATACCGCGACATCATCGAACGCCAAGCCCGGCAAATCGACCGTCTGACCGCCGAACGCGACCGGCTGGCGGGCGATCTCGCCGGCATGTCCGCGCCCGCGCCCGATCTCGAAACCGTATTGCGGTTTCCGGGTGTGCGGGCGGCGGTACTCAAGCTGCTGCATCCCGACGCGCATCCGGGGGCGAGCGACCGGGAACGGCGCACGCTCACCGAGCGGTTTCAGCAAGCGTCTGCCGTGTTCGACCGTCTCGGCGCGGCGCGATGATCACGCCGCCAGCGACAAACCCGGATCGGTCAGCGCTTAACATCATCGGCGGGCCGTGATGGGCGAGCTGCTGGGGCTGCTGATCGCGCTGCCGTTTGTCATGGCGGCGGATTATTTCAAGTTCATCGAACAGCAAGCCCCCGAACGGCGCGAGCTGATCAGGGCCAGTCACGGCGCGGGGATGATCGCGCTGCCGGTGTTTCTGGTCTGGTTCACGAGCGGCACGCAGGGCTTCGCCCGCCTTGCCGCGATACTGCGCGCCGAGCCGGACAACCCGGTCTGTTGGCTGCCGCTCGCCGTGCTGGCGTGGGGTCTCTTATGGCTCGTCACCGGTTGGCACCGCGCCGTCAAATTCCGCGACGCGCGGATCATCGCCCGCTCGCTGGTCAAGATCGCGCTCGGCATCGGCGGCTTTCTCTACCTGCGCAACCACGATGCACCCGCCGGCTGGGGCGGCACGGCCGCATGGGGCTTCTTCGTGCTCGGTCTTAATCTGGCGGCGGTGTGGTGTGTCGTCACCGGCACCACAAAGCTCACGATCCTGATCCCCGGCGGCGGCAACGCCCTGCGCGCGATCCGGCGCAGCATCCGCCGGCGCAACGCGCCGCTGCGCCCCGCCAATACCCGGCGCTGGTGGCAATTCTGGAAGTGAGGGCGGGCGTGGACACGTTCTATCTCGGCCGCGCGTGGAACCCCAAAACCGGGCGCATCGGTAAACCCGTAACCTACGATCTGCGCAGCCATTTCACGCTGGTCGGCCCGACGGGATGCTCGAAGGGCGTTTCCGTCGAAATCCCTAACCTCATAATGGGGCTGCACCGCTCCGCCGTCGTGTCGGTCGATCCGTCCGGCCAGAACGCGGCCGTCTGCGCCGAGGCAAGGCGCGAGCGTGGCAGTGTCGTGCTGCCGCTCAACCCGATGAGCCTGCATGTCGCGCTCTACCCGGATTTAGAAAGCGTCGGCTACAACCCTTGTGCCGCGCTCGATCCGAGTGACCCGGCGCGGTTCTTTATGGAATCCGTGGCGCTCGCCGAGGCGATGATCCCGGTCGAAGGTGAGAGTCAGAGGTTCTTTCCCGAAAGCGCGCGCGGCCTGATCACATGGCTGATCATGTATGTCCGGGTGCGCGACGGCGCGAACGCGCATCTCGGCACCGTGCGCGATCTCTTGACCGAGGCCGAAGAAAACGACGCCAACGGCCCGATCAAGGGCCTGCGCGCCACGGCTGGCCGCGCGGTCGCGACCGGGCATCCGCGCATCGCCAGTCTCGCCGCTCGCTTCATGAAGGAAAGCCGCTCCAATACCGACATCATTTCGACCGCCGACACCCATACCCGCTGGCTGCTCGATGACCGTATCCGCGCCGATCTCGCCAAGGACGGCATCGATTTCGCGACGCTCAAGGACGAACCGCCAAAAACCGTCTTCCTGATCCTGCCGGCCGGCACCGAGCTTGAATTTTTCGGGGTCTGGCTGCGCGTCGTGCTGACGGGTGCGCTCAACGCGCTGTACCGGCGCGGCGGCGAAGACGGCTTGCCGGCCGTTTTTATGCTCAGCGAGTTCGCCCAGCTCGGCAAACTCAGCCCGATCCTCGCCTGCCTCGGCCAAGGTCGCAAATACGGCATCCGTCTCGCCCCTATCGTCCTGCAGAACACCGGGCAGTTGCGCCAGCTTTATGGCGCAGACGGGGCCGGCACCTTTATCGCCAATTCGGGCTGCGTGATGGGCTTCACGCCGGGCGAAACCGACACGGCGGAGTGGATGTCGAAGATGTCCGACGACCATTCGGTCATCGGCCTCAGCGCCAGCGACGACCCGCGCGGCGGCATGGCGCGGCTCAATTTCGGGGAAAAGCAGGAACGGGTGTGGTCGCCGGGAAAGATTAGAAGCCTGCCCGAGCGTCACGCTCTCGTCTGGAAGTTCGGTCAGTCGCAGCCGCAGCCGGTCTATTGCCCGCCTTATTGGGACATGCCCGAATGCCGGCTCGCACGTCCCGACCCCTATCATCGCAGTGGCCCGTCTCGGCCGGCGACGGGTCGGAAAGTGGCAGTGCGACTTGCCATGTTGATCATCGTTGCGGCAGTCATCGCGGGAACTTGGTTGTTGATTACGGCCTAGCGCAAGCTCGGCTCTGCGCGGAGCCGGAACACGTCGTGGTAGCTTTTTCTATGCTCCCTTGCATAGGTTATCGAAATCTACCGATGCATTTCACTTTTTTTCGGTATCACCTCTTGATGTAGGGTAGGGTGACACATATCTGACAATCTCATGGAGACAGCACTTAATCGTTGTCATTTAGGGGTAGGATGAGAATGTTAGACATCCAGAGCCCAACGAGAGGAATGAAGAGGCAAATGCCCCCGCGTTCCGTAAAACATGAAAACTTCAGGCGCCTTGCCGAAGCACGCACGGAGAGCGTCCTCGAAGCCCTTCGGAAATTATCCAACCTTTCATCAGCTAATTATGAGTTTGAAGATTCTGAGGTAGAAAAAATTTTTATGGTCATCGAACAGAGCGTCGAAGAAGCGCGCGGACGATTCCGGCGGGGATTGTCGAAGCGCAGTCGTTTTACCCTGTAGGCATGGAGACGACAATGAAACTAGAGTATCGTGGCGCTTATCGTGACCACGGATTGCATGTCATTCATAAAAGCGATGAATTAAGACAGCCTCCGCAGGGTCAATGGGCGGCATCAGACAAGAGAAGCGTGGTAGTATCTGCTGCCCCGGACGGCTTATCGCTACGGTTCGACGGAACAGGAAACTTAAGTACGAATTCGTGTTACGAATTTAACTTCAGCATATCAGATGAAGAGTTGCTTGAATTATTTGAAATGAAATTTGGATTGGAAGTCTCGGTGTTAGACGTAAAAAAGGAAATATTTGGGGAGTTGGTAAAGCAACGCACGATACCCGGAAGATTATCGCCGCGCATTCCACGTCTACCACCACCTGCGTAGGTTTTGCGCTACCGCCTGAACCGGCACCCGGCCCCGCCAAGGTCGGGGCCAATCCGCCCGCGCACCGGTCACCGTTCGGGCAATATCCCGCCACACCCGGATAATCCCTGCCCCGCTCGTTCGCTTCTTGCTGCCCCGCGCCGTGTCGCCGGCGACGCGGGTATCATCGGTCTCGCTCGTGTTCTTCCCGATACTGGCGGTCGTGCTGCTCCTTGAGCTGCCGCTCGGCGTCATCGCGCGCCATCTGCCGCTGCAATTCCTGAAAGCGGGCTTCCTGTTCGGCGGCACTGGCGATCATCGCCGCTTGTTCCTGCCGCTCTTCGGCGGCGCGCTCCATTCGCTCGGCCTGCTCCGGGGTCGGCGGCGGCGGAGGCGCGATCATGTCGGCCAGAAAATCGAAAAGCTTGTCGACCATGCTGGCGATTCCGCCGAGCAAGCCGCCGGCGGCGCGCGCGCCGCTGTCGACCGCCTGTTCGGCCGTCTCGATAGTCTCCTGCTTCGCGTGCTGAACACTCGCGGCGGCGGCGCGAAACTCCCGGCCGGCATCCCGCGCTTCCGAGCTGGCGACCCGGCGCGCGGTGTTCTCGGCCCGGATATCGGCCCACAGCGCGGCGGTCTCTTCGCGGCTGAGCTGATTAAAGGCGCGGGCCTCAGTCACGCTCGCCATGCGCGGCTGCACATCGGCGAGGCGCTGATCGATCTCCACAACATCGAGCTGGTGCGGACTCAGCCGGAACACGTCGCCGGATTTGGTGACGGCGGCTAGGTCGCCGATCTCGAGCCGCGCGAAGTATCGCCCGCTCATCTCGATGCCGCTCGCGGCGGCGAGCTGGTCGTCATGGCGCAACGCGGCGAGGGCCTCCACATCGGCGGCATTCGTCCGCGTGATCGTCAACCCTGCCTTATCGAGCGCCTCGGCGAATTCGGTGCCGGTCATCGTGGTTTTGAGCGCGTCGGCGATCTTCGTCTCTATCGCCGTCGCCGGGCGCTCGCGTTCCTGCTGCTCGCGCCACGCCGCGCGGTTGGCCTCCTTCATCGCTTCGCGCGCGTCGGCGACGCTCAACAGGCTGTCGCGGTCGATGACGCCCAAGCGTTTCTCGATTTCTTCCCACTGGTCGCCGGTCACCCGCTGGTCGATCCGGGTCACCGTGCCGCGCTGGTCGACGACCGCGAACCCTTCCTTCATGGCGCGGTTTTGCCGGCCGACGGCTTTGGCGAACGCCTTTGCGCGTTCGCTCGCCTGCGCTTCCTCGGCGGTCACATAGACAAGGATCAGACCGCGATTTTCGATCTCCTCGGCAAATTGCGCCCCGCCCCGTGTTACCCCCCATGCCAGCCGGATTTCCCCGGCCGTTTTGCCGAGCGGCTTGATTTCCGCCACCGCGCCGCGCTGCGGGCCGTCTGATGGTGCGATCCCCTGCCCCGCTGCCTCTACGCCCCGCCCGTGTTTCATCCTCTCTTGTGCCGCTCGCTCGGCTTGCAGTTCTTTGGCTTGCTCGACGCCGGGCAACTGCGAACGGTCAAGATCGGCCAGCCGATCCCGTGTTTCGGCGAGCGTCAAACCGGTGAGCTTTTTGTTGAGGGCATGCTGTCCGCCCGCCTGATCGACGACGACAAAACAGTCGCGCCGGTCGCCGGCCGCCAGCTCGTACCCCTGCGCGCCGAGCGCCGCCTTAAACGCCTTGCCATTGTCGGCCTGTTGCAGGCAATCGAGGATCGTGGTGCGGATTGTCCGCACGTCGGTTCCGAGGCGGCGGCTTTCTTCAACCTCGTCGCGGTCGGCGGTCTTCGCCCGGTCGTGCGGCTGCCGGTGATTGCTCACCTCGTGCAGGGCAAATTCCTTTTCGAGGGTGCGCGACAGCTCCTTCAGCCGCAATTTGAAGAGGCCGGGGTCGACGGCGCGCTCGTTCTCGACATCGACGCGATACCACGCCGCATGCAGGTGCCGCTCGCCGGTCGCCTCGTCGACATGAAACGTCCACATGCGCGGCAGCCCGGTAAAGCCAAGCCGCTTTTCCTCCCGGTCGACCACTTCTTCCCATTGCTCGTTGCTCAGATGCTCGCCGGGGGCCAGCCGGGTCTGCGTGTGAAACCACGGCTTTTCGCTGTTCGTGACGAGCAGCGCCATGCGCTGCATGAGGTCGGCGGCTTCGCGCGGATCGTCGCTGAAAAACTCAAAACCGCGTTCGCCGCCAAGCTCGACACGCTCGCCGCGCTCCGCACTCAGGATGTAGTCGATCAGCTTGCCGCCATCGGCGTGCAGGTTACCCTTGGCGATCATACCTCAGGGCCTCAAGGATCGCCGCGACCGGGGGCGCGACACTTCTCTCAATCGGCTCGACCGCGCGCCGTAAATCCTCCAGCTCTTCCAGCACCCGCCCCGCCCCGTGCTCCTCCGCGAACAGCGCCAGCGTGTTCAGCGCGCGGGCGATCTGGTTCAGGTTATTGTGCGCCCGGTTGAACGCCATCAGCGCGCTCATCAGCGCCGTGGCATCGACCGGCGCGCGCCGCCGGGCACGCGGGCCGGGATCGCCCAGCGTCCGCAGCCGGCTATAGGCGTTGACGCTCAACCCGGCGTCCCGCGCCCGGCGCTCAAGCTCCGCATGCTCCGCGTCATCCGTGCGGAACCGCTCGACATGCCCGCGCCGCCGCACCGGCTTCTTTCTCGGCGGCGCGGGTTCCGATGGCGGCAAATGCGGAAGATGAATGACCGCCGGGGCCTGCGCTGCCGGCGGGGCTTCTGCGATGTGCTGGGGCGCGCCAGTCATGCGTGCAAGGAGGCGGGTGGATGGGGCGCAGCTCCTCCCCGTCGGTGTCGGGGCGCGGCAGCCCTGACGTGCCGCAGAGGCGGCAAAGGGGGATCGAACGGGGGCTTGCCCCCTTCGCAAGTGAGCGGCTTGGCCGCGCGGTGTGGTGGCACCACACCCAACTTGCTACCTCCTGAAGGCGCGGGTTGTCCTGTCATTTAGGTGGGATTCCGTGGCGGTCGCTGCAACCCCGTACCGGAGCGCGCAGAGTCGTGTCGAGACCGCCGCCGGCCAATGATTCACTCTGTCGCAGCATTCCGCTACCGGATCGATCAGGAGCGAAACACGGGGGGCGTGGGAAAGGCCCCGCCAGCGTGAACCGACGGGGCCTCCCTGCTCTTACGCGGCGGCTTCTTCGGTCGCCGGTTCGTCAGCCTTCGCGTCCTTGCGGTTCCACACAAGAGCGTGTGAGCCATCCTGCTGCTCGGTCAGCGCGCAGTGGATCGGCTGAGCCAGCGTCGGCCCGTCCAGCTTGACGGACAGATAGGCCCTGCCCTTCTTGCTGGTCTTCGCCCACGCTGCGCCGATCTCGAACTCACCGATATCGTCGACCGAGGGCGATGCGATCACCACGAAGTCCGGCGCGCTGCCGAGCTTCGCTGGCACCGGGCTGAACGTGACATCCGGGCACGCGATGCCGATGCCGTAGATGTTGCCGGTGTAACCGTCGCCTTCGTGAGTGAATTTACCGATAACCATGTGCTTCTCCTTCAGTTGTGAAGCCGCCGGAATGGTGGCTTCGATGGCGACCTTTCAAAACCGCTTCGCGTCGCGATCAAAAGTTCGCCGCCTCTTTGTGGCGAAGCACCGCAGGATTTTTGCCTGTCGTTTTTGCCCCTTCGCAAAAACGCAGCAAAATTCCGAGGAGCCACCTTTTGAACGCCTTAGACGCGAACGGTTTTACTGTCGTCTTTAATCGAAGCCACTTTGTGCGGCTTTACCGAAGGCGGGCATACATGAGGTAATTCAGACAGTAAGACGCGGCTGCATCGGCGGATCGGTGTAAAACTCGCTGAGATCGTCGCGTTCCCGCCCGCACCGGCAGCAAGCGGGGTAGAGCGGCATTTCGCGGGTGCCCGGCGAGGCTACGGCAGTGAAGATGTCGGCGCAGCCACAAGCCGGGCAAGGGGTGCAAGTCGCCTCCGGATCGCCGTAGGTCATGTTGCCTCCTGTTCTGGCACGGCCCCAATACGGCATAAGAACGTAATTATATCATTTTGTAAGTATGAAATTACGTTTTCTGCCTTGCAATCCAGCCCTCTAGAAGTTTTTGAACAAGCCCGGAAAAGTCACCCTCATCCTTGGCGCGCAAAATGCCGGATGCTTCCCGTTGCGTATCCTTCCTAAGCAAAACCGAGAACTGCTTCCATGCCGGATCGCTGCGCTTACCCGGAGGTCGGCCGACTGATGCTCGGGCGGGTGCCGGTTCTGGTCGGCGAGGCTGAGAACGCACGGGCGCGCGCCTCGATACCGTCTCAGGCTCGGGAGTAGCGGCCGGCGGCGTCTGAAACAGGCGATCAAACTTGCTCTCAGCCATCGGCGATTTCCTTCCCGGCGTCCTCATACCCCTGCCATGCCCGCTGAGCCTGCGCATCGTGTTTGACGGCGTAAACAGGCACACCGGCCGCAGCGGCACGCTCAAAGGATTTCAGGCGGGGAATCTCCGCAGTGAAAATGGGATAACCGTTCCGCTTAAGGGCCTCCCGTAGCTGCGGGCCGTCTGGCTCTGGCGGCGGCGGAACCTTGGTCAGCAACACGCGATATTTCTGCCGAGCTTCACTCGGGATCGCTTCAAGCGTGAGGATCAGGGCGTCGGTATCGAGGGACGCCGGTACGGCCGGGATAACGAGCAAGTCGCATCCTTTGATGAGCGCGGCAAAATCAGCGCTGGCCGGCCGTGCCTCGGTGTCGATCACGACATGCTCAAAGTTTCGAGCCTGATAAGCGCCCTCTGTCTCGTCCACGATCTGAAATGGAAACTCGCCACGCTTGGCCCATGTCGTCGCACTCCGGTTCGGATCACCGTCGATGAGCAAGGTCGGGCCGTGCTTCTGCAGATAGGCGGCGAGATGAACCGCCGTCGTCGTCTTGCCGACGCCGCCTTTGTAGCTCGCGACCGTGATGAACATAAGTTCCGCCATTTCATAATTACGGATATCTATAATTATGTAAGTACATACTTATAGATATATAGAATTATAAAATTACACCATTTCATAAATGACGCGCAAGTCGTCATTTCATCATTTTGCGTATACATAATTACACCCGTCAACCCGGCGCAGCTCGTCGTCCGGGCCTGCGGCGCTCAACGGCCAGCGCTGCATTCCGGGCGGTCGTCGCTGCATAGCCCTTTCCGTTTGCGCGAGCCTTGCTGCTCTCTTCGATCAGCCGCTCGGCCGTTTCCGCGACGCCAAAGCCCCATGTGATAGCGGTCATGCACCACACAAAATCCGCCCGGCTGCGGTCGGGGCCAAGGCCTTCGCTGTCGGGCGGCGCGCCATCGAGCGCGTGGGCGTAACTCGGCCATATGCCCCCGGCCTTCGTCGGGGCAGGCTGCTTGCCGCCAGCACGGGCAGGGGGCAACGGCGCGAAGTCATCCGGCGCGGCAACAAGGCCAAGCCGTTCCAGCTCGGCCGCGCTCGTCCTGTGCCCGGCTCGTGCCTCGCGGATCGCCACGCGCGGAAAATCGGGCGCGTACTTGTCCTTGAAATTAAGGCTGCCGGCGACACGCGTCGCGCCGCTCGCCGTGGCGTCGGCACCGGTGCCTCGGCGAACGCGCCGGGCAAAGTCCTTGTCCTCGCGGCCGGCTAGGGCAAGCCACGCCTGAAAATTTCCGGGCGAGGTTTCAAGGGTGAGAAACACGGCGGGGGCAACACGGGGAAGCTGCTCGGCGGTGAGATCGTCAAGCTGGATAAAGCTGATACCGGGGCCATGCGGGCGGACGATGACGTTGCGCTCTTCGGCAATCGCGGCGTCGAGCATCGCGGGTAGGGTGTGCGCCAGGTCGGCCAGTGACACACTGCGCCGGAACCAATCCTTGTCCCCGGCACGGGTCGTGCGGGTCACGTCAAAGCGGGTTGCCCCGACACTGGCAAAAGTATCGAGCATTGCCTGCGCTTCGCTGTGCGCCGTTGTAGTGTTGGCCTCTCCCATACGCCCCGCCCGTGTTTCATCTTAGTTTGAGTCGTGCGCGCCGACTAGGCGCGCTCCGCATATGGCTCGTTGCGTAGCAGCGGGCAGTGAAACTGCGTTTGGAGCAGTTTCTTTTGGTTAATGACTCTGGATAGGGGTTCTTGGCAGCATCTGCACTCGCGTAAATCCCTAGGTTTGCGGGCCGAAGAGCGCCCGGCCAAAGCGCGCCAAAGCCGCCGCGAGCGGATCGCCCGGATCGGCATCAAGCAGGCTCAGTGCTGTTCGGTGCGCGCCGGGCTGGGTGCGCATTTCCTCGGCCGCCTGCGCGATCTGATCGGGCAGGGGAGGATGGTCGCCCCATGTCCCCGGCGCGGGTGGCGGTGCAGTTGGCGGCTCGTAGTAGCCGCGCCACTGCGACGGCGGCAGCGAGGCATAGGCGTTGGTTTCCTGTACCAGCCGGAAACCGCCATTGCCGTCCGCCTCCGGTCGGGAACGACGCTGCCAGTACAGCAAGCCGAGCGCTTTGAGCCGGCGCAGTGCTTCCGCGACGGCGCGGCGGCAGACACCGGCCTTCTTCGCTATCTCTTCGTAGGACGGCTCCAAACAGCCCGTGGTGTAGTCAAGAAACTCGAACAACAGCACACGCAGCACTTCCAGCGCGGTGCGCCCGATGGCACCGCCGTGCTTCCCCGGCTGGTGGGTCTGGCAGTCGAATCGCTTGGCCTTGTGCCAGCGCTTCGCAGCCTCCTTCTTCGGCAAGGGCTGGAATTTGACCTCTGACGTGGTGCTGTCGCGCCACACTGGCCAAGCAGCGTAAGTCTTTAGCCCGGCAAAGCCGGGCAGGGAGGGCAGGGCATAAGCGATTGAATGCATGGCTTCCTCGTGGGTTGCAGCGCAACCCGCCCGGAAGCGGTGCTTTGGGCGCACTTCGCCCGTGGCAAGAATCGGCTTGCAAAAATCGGCGAAGTGGGGGAAAGTCATCGTTGCCAGACGATGTGATTTTCCCCGGTTCGCCGGGTATGCAGGCCCCCCGCTTCGGGGGGTTTTGCTTTGGTGGTTGGTAATTCGCTCCTAAGACGACTGCGAAACGCGCGCGAATCACTTCGCGCGCGAGGCAAGCGTGCTCCAAAATACTGTGTCTTTCAATGATGCGGGCGCAAAACCTAGCGACTCGTGGCACTTACGTGACACGAAACATCTAGGCTCGCTAACTAATTGGACAGACTCGATTCCGCCGAAGTCGTTGGCGGGCAAACATTCCCACAACGGCGTCGCCGGCTTAGCCGTCGTTGCGCCGGTTCTTGAGCGAGCGCGACCGCATGCGGTGATTGTGCGCCCGGATCATGCGGCGGCGGATCGCCTTCGGCGTCATCCGACGCGGCCGGCGGTAGCGGTGCGCCGATGTCGGTGCCGGTGCCGTGTCGGCAGCCATAGAACGACCGACCGCAAGAGCCTCGTCGAGCGTCTCGGCCGTCCGTGCGGTCGCGTCTACGCCGTTGCGGAAATTGACGCGGTACTCGCCGGGCAAGCGGGCGAGGGTGATCCCAAGCTTGCGCAGCTTGGCGGTAGCCAGCTCGAACGGGGAAGGGGACTCGTTGCCGGTCATGATCCCGGCTTGCGCCGGGCGGGCGCGGTCGTCAACCGGCCCTTTTGGCCTTCATTTTCAGCCCAAAACCGGCCCTTGAAAACGCGCCTCAGTTGGAGTATTCTAGTCAGAATGACCAGTATTGAAAAAACCACTCCTGCGAGGAAATCCGCTAGGCCGCCGGGAAGCTGGCCGCTTCAGGATGCCAAGGCGCGATTCAGCGAGTTGGTGCGGCGCGTCCGTAGTGAAGGGCCGCAACACGTCACCGTGCATGGGCGTGATGAGGTCGTCGTCGTGGCGGCGGAAGAATTTCGTCGCCTTAAGGGAGATCGCACCGGCGAGGCGCTGATCGCCGCCCTGCAAGCATCGCCTTACCGCGAGATTGATATCGAACCCCGGCGCGAACGGATGCCCGTGCGCGATGTGAAACTGTGACGGGGTGGCTGCTCGACACGAATGTTCTTTCCGAGTTGCGGCGGCCAAAACCAAACCAAAAAGTCGTCGCCTTTGTCGCGTCCAAGCCGCTCGATTTGCTGTTCGTCAGCGCCGTGACCTTTGCCGAAATCCGCTTCGGCATCGAAGGCGTCACTGACGCCACGCGCCGCGCCGAACTGAACGACTGGCTCGCGCACAAAGTGCGGCCGATGTTCGAGGGCCGCGCCCTCGCGGTCACCGAAGACGTGATGTTCAAATGGCGGCTGCTGGTCGAGGACGGGCGCAAGACGGGGCATACCTATTCGCAGCCCGATCTTATCATCGCCGCCACGGCGCTGCATCACGGGCTGACGGTCGTGACCCGTGACACCAGCGATTTCAAGAAGGCGCGCGTGCCGGTGCTCAACCCGTGGCGCGAGACCGAGGTCGCGTAACGGGGCTTTATGGAAAGACGCCCTGCGCAATCCCACATAGCGGCGATGCGACGGGTTACCCTCGTATTGGTGCTGTTCCTGACCGCGTGCGCGGCCCCAGCGTCGCGGGTTGACGCCCCAGACCCGCACAAGTTTACCGAACTGGTTCCGGGCGTTTCGACCGTCGCTGACGCAACAGCAAAACTAGGGCCGCCCAATTCCTATTCGGCTCTCGCCCGCGGGGAAACGTTATTGCAGTGGATTGATGTCTATGTTTCCAGCCCGATTCACGTTGCGATCTTGTTTGACGCAGGTGGGCGAATGATCCGTGTGCAACACGTATTTGAGCAGTGAGAGGTTGACCATGACTCAAAGGCCGCTTTTCCCGATTCCACAATCGAGCATTGTGACAATAACTTCCGTTTCGGAGGACGTTTCCAATATCGAACTTTCCAGCCTCTCCGATGATGATGTTAAAAACATTGTTGGGTTCTTTCTTGCTATGCAGGGGGGTCTCGGAACATTTCGTTTCGAGTACAACGGCACGATACATGACACATGCCGCTTCGAGAGCGACACTGGGCCGGCAATCACGAATGCGCCCGCTCCCCATAGTTGCACAATACCGATCCATATCCTTCATCATCAGTGATTCAACATCTTGTGCCCCTCGCCGCCGTAGGTCTCGTGCCCGACGCCGCATAAGCCGCATTCTGGAAAATTCAAACTACATGTTGCTGATCCTGAAAGAGTCTAATTTTGGCGAGCGGCAAGGTCGCAACCACATTGCGGGCAATATCGCCCGGGTATCCCTCGTGAAAGACCGGTCATCCGTTTGAAAAGCCGAAGGCCGCATTTTGGGCACCGGATGATCGCAACACCGATAATCCACAATATCCCACAGGGGAAAACGAGCAGGCCGGCGGCACCGCCTATGCGCGGCATAGCCCGAGCAAACAGACCTCCGCCTACGATGAACAGCACAAATGCTGCCCAGACGCCCCAATATTTTGCGAGAGGACTCACGTAGACGCCCCGCCAATTGCTGGAATTTATGACCGTCTATATATCTGATAATACCTTGTATTAGCTCATTGAATCGATCACCTCGCCTCCAAGACTGTATCCGAGCTTCGCTGATCTACTCCTGCTTCCACACGGCACGATCAACGCTCCACGCGCCGCCGCCGGCGAAGACGATGTAGAAGAAGATAAAACAGTATAGCACCGCGGCATCTCCGCCATTCACCGCGGGGAAGAAAGAGCGCGGGAAATGCGCGAGGAAGTAGGCTGCGGCCATGTCGCCGGCGAGAATAAAGGCCACTGTGCGCGTATAAACGCCGAGCAGGAGGATGACACCGCCGACAATCTCAATCACGCCTTGTACGTAAAGAAGGGTCCTCATCGGTGGACCAGCGGAAGGAAAGCCGAAATACTTCTGCAAGCCATGTTCCATGAATAACAAAGCAGCAACGATGCGCAAAACACTCAGAATATAGGGCCTTGCTTTATCGAGATTCATGGCCGTGTTCCCCTGAGATCAATATGTCGCAAAGAAGCTCGCCGCCTTCTCTGGGTTGTAGCCACGCCGATCATAAAGCTTAGTCGTGCTCGGGTCGCGATGCCCAGCGGCCTTCTGCACGTCTTCGAGCTGAGCACCGTTTTCGAGTGCCGTGGTGATAAAGGTCGCCCGCATCGAGTGCGCTGAGTACCCGCGATCGAGCCCAAGCGCGGCGGCATACTTCCGCACGACGCGGTCGATCGCATCCGGGTCCATGCGCCGCCGCTCTTCCTGCCGCTTGCCGTTGTGCTTCAGCGGCCTAAACATCGGCCCGTCGCTGTCGCCGGCGTGGCCGGCAGCGTCGAGATACGCGCGCAGCCGCGCTGCGGTCTGCGGGTTGATCGCCAGTGCATCGCGCCGGCCGCCCTTGCGCGTCACCTTGAGCGAGTCATAGCCACGGTTCTGGTGCAGGTCGCTGACCTTGAGTGCGGCGATCTCGGCGCGGCGCAACCCGACCTGCAAACCAACGGAGAGGATCGCGCGATCGCGCAAGCCGGCGATCGTGTCCTCGGCCGGCAGGTCGAGCAGCTTGCGCGCCTGCGCTTTTGAAAACGCCAGGGTCGCGCCTTCCTGCCGATTGATCGCCGGGCGGGCGACCTCGCGCGCGGGATTGCGCACCGCGCCGCCATAATCGATCAGATGCCGAAACAGCGACGACAGCGCCGCCAGCCGGCGGCGGATGGTCGACGCCGCGGCGTGCTCGGTCTCGCGCATATAGCGTTCCCAGGCGATCACCGCCTTGTGGTCGGCTTGGCGCAGCTCGTCGATCGAGCTGATGTGAAGCGTCGCCATAAAGTGCTGTACGTCGAGCCGGTAAGCCCGCCGCGTCCGCGCGCTCTTTTGCTTTTGCAGCCAGATTTCTTCTTCGGGGATCAAAGCGAGCTGGCCGACGGTTGAAACACGGCCAGGGGCGACCGAAACCGGCAGGCTGCCGCCCTCGCTCATTTAAAAGGCCGCCGGCGGCGCAACTCCCTCGCGCCTATCATCCGCCATTGGCCGTCTGTCGATGCCGCCGCAGCCGAGGAATTCACATTGTCGGGCAAGCCCGAGCAGGTGGTTTCTCGCCTTTTGCGTGGTCGCATCCTCGGCGAGGCGCCGCCAACGTGCCGCGAGACGGCGATACTCGGCTCCCGATACCCGTGCTGGTACGTCCATCTCTGGCATCCCTGTTCATGTTCTATTTTTGTACCAGAGGAACGAATCGCTGTCCAGCACGTGATAAACCGGATTATCACGTAGAGAAAAGAGCCCGGATTATTTGCTCGACCAAGAGCCGGGTCACGAATCAAAGTGTCGGGGACGCTCCCCACTTGCCAGCCGGTCGCGTCGCGGGTGTTGGGAGCAACCCTGAGGTAGGCGACCCATGACCCGATACGAAGAGCTGTGCCAAGCCTATTTCGCCATAGAACCGCGTCTCGTTGCTATCGACGCGATCTTTCGCGAGCTTCCCTCAAAGATGAGGCAGGCACTGAGCGATGATCTTCAAGTGCCTCCAAGTGCTGCGGCGATGCCAACCCAAATGGCTGAAGGTCAACCGACGCCTTACGTCGGACTATATGTACAAAAACTCGATCATAGCGGCCAAAATAAATGGAAACCTTGCGCGGCGGATGATGCGTTGCAGGTTGACGATAAGGGAATATGCCATTTTACGATCGGAATTTGTCTCGAAAGAACGCCCGGCGCTATGTTGTCATCAATGAATTTTCTAGAGTTTACTATAGAGTCGGTCGATGAAGAAGCGGCTAAGCTCCAATTCGTAAAGAACGGCCATAAAATCTCGATCAACCTCCGTAGCCCAACCGGCTATGCGGAGGCAGCGACTCAGGTGACAACGTATTTGTTGGAAAGCTTGCGAGACCCGACTGCGCAAGGCTATCGCCGTTCGATCGGATTTTGATGTGCTTGCTCGCGCCGGGCAGATGTGCCGCTCACGGCGGTACTACCGAACACCGGGCGGATAAGCTCTTTTGAGCGCATATTTCGCACGGGGAACGGAGCGGGATTTCAGAGGCTTGGGGTTCGTGCGAAATGTATGACTTCTGCTCAAGCCGTTGAGCTAACGCGCCATACCCGACGGGCTGCCGGCGCGGCGAATACGGATCGGGTTATGCATGTATAACAAGATGGACGAATGAGGATTAATCGGCGCCCACTGACGTACATCACGTCGACGGTGCAACGGCAACGAGACCAATGATGCAGGAAGTTGGCGAAGCTGGCGATCTTGTCGCCGCGCGGCGTGCATTGGCCATCAGAGAAAAACAGCTCGGCCCCGACCATCCCGATACGGCGATAAGCCTCGGCAACCTCGCCAATCTGCTGGAGGCACAGGGCGATCTCGCCGCCGCGCGGCCGCTCCATGAGCGCGCACTGGCGATCTACGAAAAGCAGCTCGGCCCCGACCACCCCCATACGGCGGCAAGCCTCGGCAACCTCGCCGGTCTGCTTCAGGCACAGGGCGATCTCGCCGCCGCGCGGCCGCTCCATGAGCGCGCGCTGGCGATCAGAGAAAAACAGCTCGGCCCCGACCATCCCGATACGGCAACAAGCCTCAACAACCTCGCCAATCTGCTGGAGGCACAGGGCGATCTCGCCGCCGCGCGGCCGCTCCATGAGCGCGCACTGGCGATCTACGAAAAGCAGCTCGGCCCCGACCACCCCCAAACGGCGGCAAGCCTTGGCA